>Ga0209066_10004079_pt1 | contig 16154 bp, 14 predicted proteins | sample All_14_2_FD_187198 | JGI IMG/M metagenome (GOLD analysis project Ga0209066, IMG submission 187198) | Freshwater microbial communities in response to fracking from Pennsylvania, USA - Allegheny Zone_MetaG_DW_15 (SPAdes) (version 2) ...
TGCCTGCGCATCGTGATCCCGTGGCCGAGGTCACGGCCTTCCTCACCGCGCTCACCGCCTTCCTCACGACCTCGGATGCCGGGCTTGCCTATCGCGCACTCTTGGGCGAAGCCCAGCACGACCCTGCGGTCGCCGAACTACTCCAGAGTGCGGACGTCCTGGGGACGGCCGCGCGAGGCATCGTTGCACGGACAACGGTGGACGTCTCCGGCGCGGAGAGCGCAGCCCGCACCGCAGAGCTCGTCGGACCCCTGCTCTATGCCATCCTCGTCGAAGGGCGGACGCTCACGCCGTCGGATTTGAGAGGGATGGCCGAGCGCTTCGTTCGCTGATCGGAGGTCCGCCGCGCCCGGGCATCGGGCGACACTTCCCCCGTGGGGCTGAATCTGCTCCGACCACTGCAGGCCCTTCTGCCGAGCACCCCGGTCGAGGTCGAGGACGCGTACTCCGCTGACCAAGGTTCAGGCCAGCCAGCGGCTGCCGGACAAGGCTCCCAATAGGAACGAAAGTCAGACCGATTCACCTCTCCGATCTCCCGGGCTTCCGCATCAGAGAAGTGGTGCTGGGGGTGACGGATCCGACGCGTTCGCTCAACGTCAGGGGTGCGCGCCGAGGCACGTGACTCACCTCTGAGGAACTGCTCGGCCGGGCGGAAGGCAGGCTCAAGCCGCGTCTCACCAGCGTCTGTTTGGCACACCACGGCGCTCGCACCTCATCGCCGCGTGACGACCTCCGACGACGGCGCCCGGATCCCTGCCGCGAGGATCTCGAGCAGGATCGGCCGGTCGGTCGATGTGCCGAGACGGATGGTGTGCTCGAGTCCGCAGATGAGGTGCATGAGCTGCGCGAGCGTGAGTTCGCTGCGCACGACGCCGGCGGATTGCGCTCGGCTCAGCACGGTGCTCATGTTCGTCAGCAGCTCCGACTTCGCCGCGACGAGCTCGGCGCTCTCGTCCTCGTCGGCGAGCAGCACGACCTGGAGCCCGTCGTCCTCGAGCTGGAGATCGAGCGTGGCGGCGAGGCACCGATTGAAGGCCTCGCCCGGGTCCGACTGCTCGAGAGCGCTCCGCGAGACGGCGAGCAGTCGCTCGACGGTGTCGAGGGTGATCGCTTCGAGCAGGGCGTGCACGGTGGGGAAGTGGCGGTACGCGGTTCCGACGCCGACGCCGGCCTCGCGGGCGATGTCGTTGAGTCGGAGCGGGCGGGTGCCGTGCGCCTTCGCGACCTCGAGGATGCGCGCTCGGCTTCGGGCGGCATCGGCGCGGAGTGCGGGCATGGCCCCACTCTACCGAGAAATCGGATAGCCCATCCGTTTCGTGTACGGTGGGAACCGGATAGGTAATCCGGTTCGAAGGAGCGCGCCATGTCGTGGAGCACCACCGCCCTGCCCGATCAGTCTGATCAGACCATCGTCATCACCGGGAGCACGGCCGGCATCGGCTACTTCGCCGCCGAGCAGCTCGCCGCCGCCGGCGCCCACGTCGTGCTCGCGTCGCGCTCAGACACCAAGCTGGCCATCGCGCGGGATGCGATCCGAACGCAGGTGCCGGCGGCCGAGGTGAGCCTCGTGCGCGTGGACCTCGGCTCGTTCGCGTCGGTCGACCGCGCCGCGGACGAGATCGCAGCGCTGCCGAGGCTCGACGGCGTCTTCCTCAACGGGGGGAGCATGATCCTCCGTCGCGGTGACCGCACGAGCGACGATCTGCCGATGCTGCTCGGCACGCACGTCATCGGCCACGTGCGCCTGCTGTCGCGCATCCTGCCGTCGCTCCGAGCGAGCGCCGAGCGCGACGGCACCGTGGCGCGCGTCGTCCACGCCTCGACCGGGTTCGTCCGACGCATGCGCTCCTCGGTCGACGACCTGCGACGGGTGCCCCTGACCGGGCTCGGCGCCTACGTCGCCGCGAAGACCGCCACCGAGGTCTTCGCGTTCGAGCTCGATCGGCGCCTGCGGGCGGCCGGCGCTCCCGTCGCGTCGATCGTGTCGCACCCAGGCGTCGGCGTCGACGCGAAGACGCCGATCCGTGCCGGCATCCACGACGCCACGACGCCGCGTCTGCGCAACCCGTACACGCCGTGGGCGCAGGGCAAGGATGCGGCGGCGTGGTCGGCCGTGCGGGCCATGACCGATCCCCGCGCCGTCGGCGGGCAGTCCTACGGGCCGGCGAACGGCGTGCGGGGGGAGCCGATCGTCATCGCTGCGAACGCGCACACCGCGCACCCGGGCGACGACACCGCGGCGCGCGTGTGGGATCAGCTCGAGGCGCTGTCGGGATCCGCCGTCACCATCGCGGCGGCCTAGGCGGCCCAGACGCGGCTCCTCGCTCGCACCCGGGTGCGCACCCCGCATCGAACCCAAGGGCCAGCGGAGCCCCGGCGAGATTCGGGGCTCGACGCCGGAAGTCCGGCGGGTGGGTGGCAGGCAGATTGCCGACCCCTTCCGAGACGATCATCGCCTCGACTCCGGCATCTGGAGAAGCAGGTCAGGCCCGACTGTCCCGCGAGCCACGCGATGTCCAGGCGTGGTCTGACTCGGCATGCCCCTCGCCCCGATCCCGATCCCGATCCCGCTCCCAGCCCGACGGCACGACCGCCGCGACCGGCATCCCGCTATCCTCCACTCACGGGGGTGCACGGTCTGCCCGGGGCCACGGAGGCCACCCCCTCCCGAGGAGAAGGTCGCCAACGCATGCTCGCCGTCATCGGCTCGACGCTCCCGCTCGCGCTCGGGATCGCCATCAGTCCCATGGCGATCATCGCCGCCGTGCTCATGCTCCTCTCGACGAAGGCGCGGGCGACGGCCACCGGCTTCCTCGTCGGGTGGCTCGTCGGCATCGTCGCCGCGACGACGGTGTTCACGCTCGTCGGCGGGCTGCTGCCGGCATCCGAGCCGGGGCCGCCCGCGACCATCCGCGGGGTGATCCACCTCGCGGTCGGCGTGCTCCTGCTCGTGCTCGCGGTCCGGCAGTGGCGCCGTCGGCCGACGGCGGGCGAGCCGACGCCGTTGCCGGCGTGGATGCGGGCGATCGACTCGATCTCGTGGCCGGCCGCGGCCGGGTTCGGGTTCCTGCTCTCGGGGCTGAGCCCCAAGAACCTGCTCCTCGCGGCCGCGGCGGGGGTCGAGATCGGTGCTGCCGCGCTGCCGATGGCCGAGACCGTGGCCGTCGTCGCGATCGTCGTCCTGCTCGCCGGGGCGACGGTGCTCATCCCCGTCGTCGCCTACCTCGTCGCCGCCGAGCGCCTGCGCGCCCCGCTCGGCGCGCTGCGCGGCTGGCTCGCCGCCGAGAACGCCGTGATCATGTCGGTGCTGCTGCTCGTGCTCGGCGTCGTGCTCATCGGCAAGGGCATCGCGAGCGTCTGACCCACGCCTCCGGTGCCCTCGGCGCATCCCCGTTCAGATCTCGATCTCGTCACACCTCCCCATCGGTCGGCGCCGTGCGGTAGTGTGAGCGCACCCGGTGCTGCAGGATCGTCAGACCGTCACCACCGGGCCGAGCCACCACACCGGCGTTCGAACGCCAGTCGCGCCTCAGGCGCCTCCCCGAAAACCCCTCCGACTTCTCCACCGCCTCGTCGGCGGTGCGAACGCATACTCGAATCGACTGCAGATCATCACCGCATCACATCAGCACCGCCCCGAGACGCTCTGGCGACAGGCCTCGTGGGACGTGCTCTCGGCGACCGCCGCCGGCGAGCACGCCGGTCATATCGTCATCGACGACGACGGCCACCTCGCCTTCGGCCCCCGCGGCGAGCTCGTCGGCGTCTTCGGCGCCGTCGAGGAGGCGCAGCGCGCCCTCGCCGCCGCACCGGCGCACGTCTGCCGGGCACACCGATCCCCCCAACTTCCGCGTCGGCACCGCCGTCACGGAACCACGGTTCGCACCCGCGGGCCGGTTCGCAGAAAGAAAGAAAACAACAGCATGGCTACCGGCACCGTCAAGTGGTTCAACTCCGAGAAGGGCTTCGGCTTCATCGCCCCCGACGACGGGTCGCCCGACGTCTTCGCCCACTTCTCCGCCATCTCGGGCAGCGGCTACCGCAGCCTCGAGGAGGCCCAGAAGGTCGAGTTCGACGTCGAGCAGGGCCCCAAGGGTCCGCAGGCGGCGAACATCCGCGGTCTCTGACCCGCGATCGATCGCATCGAACGGCGTCCGGCCTCGTGCCGGGCGCCGTTCGTGCGTTCGGCCACCAGGGCACCCGCGCCGCGGCCCCGCTCGTGGCCCCGCCGACGGCCGCGCGGGTGACCGAGCCTGTGCGACACTGACGTCATGGCAGCCGACGCCAGCGCCCCGCGCCCGAGCCGACGCGCGCCGCTGCTCGTCACCGCGATCGTCGTCGTCGTGGCCGTCGTCTACGTCGTCGTCGTCGCGCTCTACGCCTTGGGCGCCGCCACGAACGTCGCCGTCGCCGATGCGACGTCGTCGTCGACCGACGCGGAGGCGCTCATCGCCGTGCGGCCGCAGGCCGTCGACGCGGCCACCGACCGACTCACGCTCATCGTCGACCTCGAGGTCCGTCCCGAGGCGCTCTCGGACGACGGGCTGGCCCCGGATCGCAGCGTCTTCGTGCTCGTCTCCGGCGCCGCCGGCAGCCGCACCCTCGAGTTCCCGGCGAGCCAGGTGCTCTCGCCGGTGAGCGTCGCGCTCATCACCGACGGCGTCGTCGAGCAGTGGCCGTTCGACGTCCACCGCGCGACGACGACGCTCATGGCCTATCAGGTCGTCGATGACGTCGCCGAGATCCTGCCGACCCGCGTCGTCGCCGACGGCCGCGTCCCGGGCTGGAGCATCGACGCCAGGGTGCTCGACTCCACGGCCACGGTCGTCATCGACGGCGAGCCGCAGCCGCTGCCCGTCATCGAGTTCTCGGCGACCCGCGCCGGCAGCACGGTCGCCTTCGGGCTCGTGCTCCTCGCCCTCATGGTCATCATCCCGACCGTCGTGCTCTCCGTCGCCATCCTCGTCTACCGGGGGCGCCGCCGGGTCGAGCCATCGTTCCTCGGCTGGATCGGCGCGATGCTCTTCGCGACGATCCCGATGCGCACCTTCCTGCCCGGCTCGCCGCCGATCGGATCGTGGATCGACTTCCTCGTCGTGCTCTGGGTGTTCGTCGCCCTCGTCGCCGGGCTCATCGTGTACGTCGCCGCGTGGGCCAGGTGGTCGTCGCCGGTGCCCGAGCGGATGGCCGCGGCCGAGCAGTCGCGCGCGCCCGAGCCGGCGTCGTCCTCCATGCCGGGATCGGCATCCACGCGGTCGATCGATGCCGAGACACCCTGACCGACGACCCCGCCCGTGTTTCGCCGGGGTGACCGTCGCCTGTGGATGCGCCGAGGGTTCGTGCGCCTCGGCGCCGCGCCCCCTAGGCTGGCCACAGCGATCGGCAACCGCCCATGGCTTCCCCGACCGGGATCCCCGGTCGCCGATCGAGCAGGTGACTCATCTCCATCCCCTCCGCGCCCGCCGCGACTCTCGGCCCCATCCGCCACACCTACGCGCGCACGGACACGTTCCCGCACTTCACGAAGGCCTACACCCAGCTCTCGCAGGTCGTCCGTGAGACGGGCCTCCTGCGGCGCACGCGATGGTTCTATGCCATTGTCGGCATGGCGCTGATCCTCGCCTTCGGCGGCGCGATCACGGGCTTCATCCTCCTCGGGAACAGCTGGTTCCAGCTCCTCATCGCCGCGGCCTTCGGCATCCTCTTCACCCAGGTCGCCTTCGTCGCCCACGAGGCGGCGCACAAGCAGATCTTCAGCTCCGGCCCGGCCAACGAGCGGCTCGCGCGCATCCTCGGCAACGGGATCGTGGGCATGAGCGTCTCGTGGTGGTCGACGAAGCACACCCGCCACCACGCGAACCCGAACCGCGTCGGCCGTGACCCCGACATCGACGTCGACACCATCTCGTTCCTCCAGGAGGACGCGGCGAAGGCCCGCGGTCCGCTGCGCTGGATCACCGCGCGGCAGGGCTGGCTGTTCTTCCCGCTCCTCACCCTCGAGGGGCTGAACCTCCACCGCATCGCCATCCAGCACGTGTTCTCGCGGGGCAAGGTCGAGCGCCGCGGTCTCGAGATCGCGCTGCTCGCGATCCGGTTCGCCGCGATCCTCGTGCCGGTCTTCGTCTTCCTGCCGCTCGGGATGGCCTTCGCCTTCATGGGCGTGCAGCTCGCGGTCTTCGGCGTCTACATGGGCGCCTCGTTCGCCCCGAACCACAAGGGGATGCCGGTCATCGCCCACGACGCGAAGCTCGACTTCTTCACGAAGCAGGTGCGCACCTCGCGCAACATCCGCGGCGGCTGGTGGGCGACCTGGCTCATGGGCGGGCTCAACTACCAGATCGAGCACCACCTCTTCCCGAACATGGCTCGACCGCACCTCGCGAAGGCGCGCGAGATCGTCAGGGAGTACTGCACGAGCCTCGACGTCCCCTACACGGAGACCTCGCTCGGGCGCTCGTATGCGATCGTGATCCGCTACCTCAACGAGGTCGGGCTCGCCGCGCGCGACCCGTTCGACTGCCCGATGGTCGCGGAGTTCCGCAAGGCCTGACGCGCGCCCCGCGTCAGAGCTCGCGCAGCTCGCGCCGCAGCACCTTGCCGACGTTCGTCTTCGGCAGCTCGTCGCGGAAGACGATCTCCCGGGGGCGCTTGTAGTTCGTGAGGTGCTCGGCGAGGTAGGCGCGCAGCTCGTCGGCGGTCAGCGCCGGGTCGCGCTTCACGACGAAGAGCTTCGGCACCTCGCCGGCCTTGTCGTCGGGGATGCCGACGACGCCGGCCTCGGCGACGCCAGGGTGCAGCATGGCCGCGTCCTCGATCTCGCTCGGGTAGACGTTGAAGCCGGAGACGACGATGAGCTCCTTCTTCCGGTCGACGATGCGCAGGTAGCCGTCCTCGTCGATCGTGGCCATGTCGCCGGTGAGCAGCCAGCCGTCCTCGGTGAGCACCTCCGCCGTCGCCTCGGGCCGACCCCAGTACTCGCGCATGACCTGCGGCCCGCGCACGGCGAGCTCGCCGGGCTCACCGAGGCCGACGGGGCGCCCGTCGTCGTCACGGATCTCGACCTCGGTCGAGGGCAGCGGCACGCCGATCGTGCCGACCCGCACGGGCAGGTGCGGCGGGTTGACCGAGACCACGGGGCTCGCCTCGGTGAGGCCGTAGCCCTCGATGATGTCCTGACCGGTCACCTCGCGCCAGTGCTCGGCGACGGCGGTGCGCACCGCCATGCCGCCGGCGACGGTGATCCGCAGCCGCGAGAAGTCGAGCGCCGCGAAGTCCTTCGACTCGAGCAGCGCGCCGGCGAGCGTCGAGACGAGGATGATCCCGTGCGGCCGGCTCTCGCGGAGGGTCTTCACGAAGCCCGGGATGTCGCGCGGGTTCGTCACGAGCACGTTCTCGGCGCCCATGAGGAAGAAGCCGAAGCAGTTCACCGTGAGCGAAAACACGTGATAGAGCGGCAGCGCCGCGATGACGACGGGGTTCGGCGCGTCGAAGGCGGCCTCGATGAGGCCGATGAACTGCGCCTGGTTCGAGAGCAGGTTGCGATGGGTGAGCACGGCCGCCTTGACGCCGCCGGTCGTGCCGCCGGTGTACTGCAGGAAGGCGATGTCGTCGAGCCCGACCGCCGGAAGCGCCTTGGCACCGGCGGGGGCGCGCAGGAGCGAGCGCAGCGCGATCGCGGCCGGGAGGTCGAAGGCGGGCTCGAGCTTCTGCACGCGCTTGACGACGAGGTTCACGATCGTGCGCTTCGGCTGCGGCAGCAGGTCGCCGACGTGCGTGACGATGACGTGCTCGAGGCTGGAGCCCGGCAGGATCCGCTCGACCTTGTCGGCGAAGTTCGCGAGCACGACGATCGCGCGGGGCTTCGCGTCGTCGATGACGCGCCGCATCTCCGTCTCGGTGTAGAGCGGGTTGAGGTTCACGACGACGAGTCCGGCCTTGAGCGCCCCGTAGAGGACCACGGGGTACTGCAGCAGGTTCGGCATCTGGATCGCGATGCGGTCGCCGGGCTGCAGGCCGAGACGGCCGAGGAGGTTCGCGGCGATGGCGTCGCTGAGCCGGTCGACCTCGCGGAAGCTCAGGGCCGCGCCGAGGTTCGAGAAGGCGGATGCGTCGCCGAAGCGCGCGGCGGTCGCCCGCACCATGGCGCCGATCGAGTCGTGCGCGAGCGGGGCGATCGTCGCCGTCACGCCCTCGGGGTAGAAGCGGGTCCAGACGGCGTTCTCGGGCGTCGTGCTCATGCGTCCTCGGATGAGTCGTTGACCGGCCGGCGACGGCGGGCTTCGTCGTCGCCCGCAGGTCGATCGGGCGTGGATGGCCGAGCCGCCGGGCGTCGCCCGTGGATCGACCGATCCATCGTATCCCGCGCGGACGGGGCGTCCGCCGCAGGGCGGCGCGTTCACCTCCCGTTCACCGGGGCCGCGCGACGAGCCGCGAGAATCGAGCCATGACCGACGTCCAGGGGGCGGACCAGGGGCCGGCGCCGGCGCCGGCCGCGCGCGGTCGCGTCGGCGAGGTGTTCGTCGCATTCCTGCGCCTCGGCGTCACCGCATTCGGCGGGCCGATCGCCCACCTCGGCTACTTCCGCGCCGACCTCGTGCAGCGCCGCGGCTGGCTCGCCGATCGCGACTACGGCGACCTCGTCGCCCTCGCGCAGTTCCTGCCTGGCCCGGCGTCGAGTCAGGTCGGCTTCGGCATCGGGCTGCTCCGCGCCGGATGGGGCGGTGCGCTCGCGGCGTTCCTCGCCTTCACGATGCCGTCGGCGCTCGTCATGCTCGCGGTCGCCGCCGGCGCCCCGCTGCTCGGCGGGCCGTCGGGCGCGGCCCCGGCCGTCTCCGGTGCCGTCGAGGGACTCATGATCGCCGCGGTCGCCGTCGTCGCGCAGGCCGTGCTCGGGATGGCGAGGACGCTCGCGCCCGACCCGCGGCGCGCGGGCATCGCCGCCGTCGCCCTCCTCATCGCACTCGCCCCGGCCGTGGCGGGCTCGGCGCTCGGCGCCGCCGTCGCGCCCGCGGCGCAGTTCGCGCCCCTCGTCGCCATCGCGGTCGGGTCGGTCGCCGGGCTCGCGCTGTGCCGTGCGGTCGCCACGCCCGCGGCCGACGCCGCCGGCCAGGGTGCCGCCGCCGGCGTCCACTTCCCAGTCTCGCGGCGCGTCGGCGTCGCGGCCCTCGGGCTGCTCGTCGTCATCCTCGTCGGCTCGCCCATGCTCGCGTCGGCGACGGGCGACGGCGGCGTGGCGCTCTTCGACGCGATCTTCCGCGCCGGCGCGCTCGTCTTCGGCGGCGGTCACGTCGTGCTGCCGCTGCTGCAGTCCGGCGTCGTCGACCCGGGGTGGGTGACGCCGGAGCAGTTCCTCGCCGGCTACGGCGCCGCCCAGGCGCTGCCGGGCCCGCTCTTCGCCTTCGCCGCCTACCTCGGGGCGCTCTCCACGGCGGGGCCGGGCGGTGCGGCCGGTGCGGCGATCGCGCTCGTGGCGATCTTCCTGCCCGGCTTCCTCATCCTCGTCGGCGTCCTCCCGTTCTGGAACGCGCTGCGCCGCCGGGTCTGGGCCAGGGCGCTCGTCGCGGGCGCTGGTGCGGCCGTCGTCGGGGTGCTCGCCGCCGCGCTCTACGACCCCGTGTTCGTCACGGCGGTCACCGGGCCGGCGACCTTCGGGCTCGCCGCGGTCTGCTTCGTGCTGCTCGCGGCGATGCGGGTGCCGCCGTGGGCGGTCGTCGTCGTCGGGGCGGTCGGCGGCGTCCTCATCGCGGTGCTGCGCTGAGCCCGTCGGTGGCCGTGTCATACGGCGACCCCGCCCACCGCGCCACGGCTACCGTGGTCGCATGCCCACCGACCACGCCGCCAGACCGGACAAGCGCGACCCAGGCACCATCTCCGAGCTCACGATCGCCATCCACGCCGGCAACGCGATCGACCCGGGCACGAGGGCGCTGCGCACCCCGCTCGTCATGGCGAACTCCTACGCGCTGCCCGACGATCCGAGCGCGATCGACTGGTCGTCCACCGAGCCCGGCCTCTACACCCGCAACACCGGGGTGAACCAGGCGGCGCTCCAGCACAAGCTCGCCGCGCTCGAGGGCGCGGAGGACGCCGTCGTGCTCGCCACCGGGGTCGCGGCGCTCCACGGGGTGTTCTTCTCCCACCTGCGCAGCGGCGATCACGTCGTCGTGAGCGACGCCACCTACGAGGCGACGTGGCGGCTGTGGGCGCAGTTGTTGCCGGAGAAGTACGGCGTGCACGCGACCTTCGTCGACATCGCCGACCTCGACGCGGTGCGCGCCGCGATCGGCCCGCAGACGCGCCTGCTCGTCACGGAGACGATCGCGAACCCCACCACGAAGGTCGCCGACATCGCGGCGCTCGCCGAGCTCGCCCACGCCGCCGGCGCGCTACTGCTCGTCGACTCGACCTTCACGCCGCCACCGCTCTACCGCCCGCTCGCCGACGGCGCGGATCTCGTCGTGCACTCGCTGACGAAGTACATCAACGGGCACGGCGACGCCATGGGCGGCGCGGTCCTCGGGCGGCGAGCGCTCCTCGCACCGATCAGATCGGACGCGATGGTGGACGTCGGCGGGGTGATCTCGCCCTTCAACGCGTGGCAGATCCAGCGGGGCGCGGTGACGCTGCCGCTACGGCTGCGGCAGCACCTCGCGTCGGCGCCCGTGCTCGCCGCCGCCCTCGAGGCCGATCCTCGCGTGGCCTACGTCGCCTACCCGGGCCTGCCGTCGCATCCGCAGCACGAGCTCGCGGCGCGGCAGTTCGGCGGCCGCGGCTTCGGCGGGATGATGGCCTTCGCCGTGCAAGGCGGCCCTGACATGCAGAACGCGTTCGTGGGGAACCTCCGCGTGATCACGTCAGCGGTGTCGCTCGGGCACGACGAGTCGCTCATCGTCCACGTCGGCACCGGCGGACCGCGGGTCGCCGCCTACCCGGCGTTGTTCCGGGAGTACGGCCACCTGCGCTTCTCGGTCGGTCTCGAGGACGTCGACGACCTCCTCGGTGACCTGCGCGCGGCGCTCGACGCGACCTTCGCGTAGCGTGAACCGGACCGACCGAGGAGTCCCGTGTTCCGCACCCCGCTGTCCCTCTTCCGCACGCTCGCCTTCGCCGAGGTGGGATCGTGGACCCTGCTCATCACCGCGCTCATCGTGCGGGCCACGCTCGACCTCGGCGTCGCCGTGACGATCGCCGGCGCGATCCACGGCTTCGTGTTCCTCTCCTACGGCGCGACCGCGATCCTCGTCGCGCTCAATCAGCGCTGGGGTGCCTGGCCGGCGCTCGTCGCGATCGCGAGCGCCGTGATCCCGTACGCGACGATCCCGACCGAGGTCTGGCTCCATCGCCGCGGGCGGCTCGCGGGGCCGTGGCGACTCGAGCCGACCGACGACCCGCGCGACCGGACCGGGCTCGACCCGCTCATGCGATGGTTCCTGCGCCGGCCCTGGGCGCTCGGCGCCATCATCCTGCTCGCCGTCGTCGCCCTGTACGCGGCGCTGCTGCTCATCGGTCCGCCGGGCGGACGCCACTAGCCCGACTCAGAAGCGCACGTCGGGCAGCATCGACTGGTCGAAGCGGAAGACCTCGGTGAGGTCCTTGCCACGCACGACGTCGCCGCCGAAGTAGGCGATGCCCCACTCGTCGATGAACGAGCCGTCGGCGAAGACGCACGCCGCGACGACGACGTCGATCGGGTCGTCGGTCTCGACGAGCCCGCCGCCGGCGAGCGACGTGCCGTAGTCGACCGCGCCGCCGATCGCGTGGCACAGCGCGGCCGCGGGGTTGCCCGTCGCGTCGGCGGGGATCTGCGGCTTCGCGAGGTAGGCGAGCGCGGCGAGCGTCGGCGACTCGGACCAGATGGTGGCGAGGTCGGCGTAGATGCGGGAGTCGTCGCCGCCGCCGAGCGTCTGATAGCGGCACACGTCGACCGGCTCGCCGATGGCGACCCAGGTGGACTCGGCGTTGTTCGTGCCGAAGGTCGGCTGGCGCGTCTGCACCTCGCCGCCGGTCTCGACGCAGTACGCCTTCGCCGCGGCGACGTCGAACGGTGCCGCGGTCGGCGCGGCGGTCCCGGTCGGCGAGGCCGTGGCCGGGGAGGTCGGCGCGGGCGCCGGGCTCGCGCACCCGGCGAGGAGCGCCGCCGTGGCGAGCGCGGCGGTGAGCAGCGCGGCCAGCGCCCCTCGCGTGGCCGATGCGGTGTGGTCGTTCATCGTGCGCATCCCCTCCGCCTCGCGCGGTGTCGGCGGGGCTGGTGGTGACGCTAGCACCGTGCCGCCGTCGTCGTCAGGCCGTCGGGAGGCGCACCGCGGTCCGCGCATCGGCGAGCTCGCGCTCGCGGCGCGGCGCGTCCCAGCCGAGGAGCTCCGCGGCGAGCGTCGCCGCGAGCGCGAGGGTGTCGTCGCCGGGGTCGCCGAGGGTCCCGATCCCGGTGCGCCGCAGGAGGATGTCGCTCAGCGACTCCGGGGCCTCGTACCGCGCCGCGTAGGCGACGCCGGCGAGCAGCTCCCCGTCGGTCGTCGCGCGCGTCGCGAGCCGCGGGTCGGCGGCGACGAGGGCGAGCAGGGCCGGCAGGTCGCTGCCGTAGAGCGAGGCGAGCAGCGCGGCCGAGTCCTCCGCGATCCCGACCTCGGCCGCCGCGGCGACCGCGTCGCGCACGGCGACGCCGACGTCGGGCACGTCGCAGCCGTCGAGCGGGGTCCGCGCGGTGCGGCTCGGGGCGACGGTCGTGCCGAGCATTCGCGCGATCGTCCCGACGGTCGACTCGGCGAAGGCGCGGGAGTTCGTGTACTTCCCGCCGGTCGCGCTGAGCAGACCGTCGACGCCGTCCCTGCGGTGGTCGCGGAGCTCGGAGGCCCGCGAGGCGCGGTAGGTGTCGTCGCCGGCGGTCTCGGTGAGCGGGCGCAGCCCCCCGTATGCGGCGACGACGTCGTCGACGCCGATCGGCGTCGGCAGTGCGCCGGCGGCGGCGATGCGCTCGACGAACGCCTCGACGGAGGCCCTGGTGAGCCGCCACTCGTCGACGGGGCCGCGGTATGGGGTCTCCGTCGGCCCGATGAGGGTGTGCCCGCGCCAGGGCGCGAAGCTGAAGTGCCCGTGCGGCGTGACCGTGAGCACCATCGTCTCGGTGAGCGGTCGCGTGACGAGGTAGATCCCCTCCGAGCGCACGCTCGGCGCTGGGCCGGCGATCGCCGCCGTAGCGGGGGAGCGCAGGAGCACGTCGCGCGCCCAGGAGCCGGTGGCGTTCACCGTCACCCGCGCGCGGATGCGTCCCGTCGCCCCTGTGACCGCATCCTCGATCTCGGCGCCCGTCACCCGGGAGCCCTCGGCCGTCAGGGCGACGACGCGGGTCCGCGTGGCGGCGACGGCGCCGGCGGCGACGGCGGATCGCAGGAAGGCGAGCGTGAGCCGCTCGGGCGAGAGCATCATCGCGTCGGAGTAGAGGATGCCGCGGTCGACGAACGGCAGGCCGAGCCCGTCGAGGTCGGCCCGCGAGAGCGAGCGGTGCGCGGGGATCCGCTTGCTCGGGTCGTCGAGCCGGTTGCGGTCGAAGGAGAGCAGGTCGTACGCCGTGAGCCCGAGGTGCTCGACGAGCCCGGGGTCCGGCAGGACCATCGCGATCGGCGAGACGAGGTTCGGCGCGATCCGCATGAGCGTGCGCCGCTCGGCGAGCGACTCGCGCACGAGCCCCACCTCGAGGTTCTTGAGGTAGCGCAGCCCGCCGTGGATGAGCTTGCCGGTCGCCGCGCTCGTCGCCGCGCCGACGTCGTGCTGCTCGACGAGGGCCACAGACAGGCCGCGCGAGGCCGCCTCATAGGCGATCGCGGCGCCGGTGATCCCGCCGCCGACGACGAGCACGTCGACCGCGGCCCCGTCGAGGTCCGCGCGGACGATCCTGGTGGGGGTCACGGTGCGTCGGCCCCCGTCGGCGCGGCGACGGCCGCCCGGATGCGGCGCAGCGCGGCCTCGCGCTCGCTCGGCACGTCGAGCAGGCCGAGCCGGATCACCCGCGCCGCCGTCATCCAGCGGTCGACCTCGGCATCGTCGATCGGGTCGATCGCGCGGTAGCCGCGCAGGTAGGCGCGCAGCATGATCCGCCTGACGGTCTGATAGAGCACGCGCTGCACGGGCGAGATGCCGGGGAAGAGCTCCGCCTCGGTGAAGAGCACCCGCGTCATCGCGACGTCGGCGGCGCGGTCGCCGCGGCTCGCCGACTGCCAGTCGATGATCGCGTGGTCGCCGTCGTGCTCGAAGACGTTGAGCGGGTGGCAGTCGAGGTGGAGCACCGAGTCGCCGGCGGGCAGCGCGCGGAGGGCGTCGACGAGTCGGGCGCGCTCGTCGGGCTCGAGCGGGTCGAAGGGGCGCTCGTCGAGCAGCGACACCGCGACCTCGCGCACGTCGGGGAGCCGATCGGTGTGCACGGCGTGCATGCGCGCCTGCACGCGCGCGAGGGTGCGGCCGACCTCGGGGATGCGGCGCAGGTCGCGCTCGGCGACCGCGGTGAGCGGGATGCCGTGGACGCGGTCGAAGACGACGCCGCGGCGGCCGTCCGCGTCGATGCGCCCGGCGCATCCGATCGGGGTCACCCCGAGCTCGCGCGCGAGCACCGCGTCGCGGACCTCGCGGTCGATCTCGGCGTCGTGCCAGTCGTCGTGGTAGACCTTCACGACCCGGTCAGGGCGCTCCGCGTCCTCGTAGACGTCCGCCGTCCGCCCGGGGGCGACGAGCGGCCCGAGGCGGCTCACGCGTCGGCCTTCCGCGTGGCGCCGTAGCCGAGTCGGCGGGCCTGCTCGATCACGTCGTGCTGCTGCTGCGCGTCGAGCGCGCGGGGGGCGCCGATCGCGGCGGCCCGCCAATAGAGCTCGCAGAGCCACTCGAGCAGGATCGCGTGCTCGACCGCCTTCGGCATCGTCGCGCCGAGCGCGATCGCGCCGTGGTTGGCCATGAGCGCGGCGAGCCGCCCGTCGAGCGCGGCCCCGACGCCGGCGGCGAGCTCGGGGGAGCCGAACGGGTGGAACGGCGCGACGCGGATCGGGCCGCCGAGCGCGAGCTGCTGGTAGTGCACGACGGGCAGCTCGTCGAGCACGAGGCCGAGCGCGGTCGCGGTCGGGGCGTGGGTGTGGGCGACGGCCGTGATCCCGAGCGGCCCGGCGGCGCGATGGATGCCGAGGTGCAGCGCGAGCTCGGAGGTCGGCGCGAGGTCGCCGGCGACGACGCGGCCGTCGAGGTCGACGACGGTGACCGTCTCGGCGGTCGCCTCGGCGAGCACCGCGCCCGTCGCGGTGATCGCGACGTGGTCGCCGTCGCGAGCGCTGACGTTGCCGGCGGTGCCGACGAGGAGGCCGGCGGCGGCGAGGGCGCGCGAGGCGGCCGCGACCGACTCGCGGACCTCGATGAATGGTGACGTCGATGTCATGCCGGTAGCATGCGGGAGCGTACGAATCAAAGTCAAGTTTGGTTAGGGGGCCGCGTGGAGACGTCGTCGCAATCGGCGCGCACCGCCTCGGCCGTCTCGCACCCGGCCATCTCGGCCTCGGCCGTCTCGGGCTCGGCCGTCTCGCACCCGGCCGGATCCGCCGCGGCGCTCGGCGCCGTCCCGCTGCGCCGCATCCCGACGCAGGCGCGGTCGCGAGACAAGGTCGCCCGCGCCCTCGCGGCGGCGGAGCGCATCGTCCGGCGCGAGGGCGTCGACGCCATCACCCTCCCGCGCGTCGCCGAGGAGGCCGGGGTCTCCGTCGGCGCGCTCTACCAGTACCTCCCGGACCGCGAGGCGATCACCGCCGCGCTCGTCGCGCGCTACCACGCGCGCCTCGAACGGCTCCTCGACGACGCGGTCGACACCATCCCCGCGCGCGGCGGCGACCCCGTCGGCGCGCTCATCGGCGCCGTCGCCGACGTCTTCCGCGACGAGCGCGCCGTCCGCGAGCTCCGCGGCGTCGCCGGCTCGACCGCGCTCGACGCGATGGCCCGCGAGCACAAGGCGCGCATGGCGCTCAAGGTCGACGCGGTGTTGCGCGCGGCCGGGCTCGCGACGGCACCCGCGATGGCGACCCAGGACGGCGACGGCCGTTCGGGGCCGTCGGTCGCGTCCGTCACCGCCCGGCTCGTCTTCGCCTCCGCCGACGCCGTGCTCCACGAGGCGTTCGCCGCCGACGAGCCGG
>Ga0209066_10004081_pt1 | contig 16153 bp, 15 predicted proteins | sample All_14_2_FD_187198 | JGI IMG/M metagenome (GOLD analysis project Ga0209066, IMG submission 187198) | Freshwater microbial communities in response to fracking from Pennsylvania, USA - Allegheny Zone_MetaG_DW_15 (SPAdes) (version 2) ...
GGAGGCAGGGGGGTGACGGTGCTGCGCGCGGGGTAGCAAAGCACCTTTTCCAGGCGCATCTCGCGCAGCGTTGCGATCTGCTTTTCGTTGCTGATGCGAAACTCGTTGAACAGGAAGGGGTGATCCATCCAGTGATCGGTGAGCGAAATGAAGATCCCCGGCCGCAACCGATCCACGTCGATCCACACGGCTTGTTTGAGGTTGTCCTTCATGGGCTCGGGTACGGTCCGGGTCGCGATCGGCAGGCTTACAAAGCCCCGCGCGCGCGCGCGCTGCGTTCGCGCTCGACCCGCAGCACATAGCGTTGGATCGCGTCGTCGGCATGACGCGACAGTTCGGAAAACTCGCAGCCCGCACGCAAGGATTCAGCGCCGTTCCGCTTGTGAATCTTGAACACGTTGCGTACCGTCAGCCGGGTGCTGATCGGCGCGGTATCCGGCAGCATCAGCGTGCAGCCCGCAAAGCTCATGCCTTCTGCAAACTCAAAGCTGTCGCCTGGGGCGGCCAAGGCGACCCCGCCACCGCTGATGTCCAGAATGCGCAAGTCGACGTTGCGCGTCCTGCCGTCTCCACCCTCGATCGGTACCGGCACAACACACACGACTTTGTCCGCCAGCGGAATCTGCAGCCGGTAATACTCGCGGCGCTGCAGCCGCATCAACTGTGTCGGCGGATCGGCCCAGAAGCCCACGTCGCTGCTGTCCATGTCGCGGCGTAGCCCTTCCAGCGCGAAGGAAATGCGGACCTTGTCCAGGTGGGTCTGGCAATGGACGCGTTCGGCACGTTCGATGCGCGTGTTGAGTGCGTTGTCCGGACCGCCATCGATCAGCACATTGCCGTCGTCGTCGACTTCGAGCACGGCGGTGACGAAGTTTTCGCCACCCGGCATGATGCGCGCACTGACCAAGGCACGGGCATTGACCAAACCTCTCAGCACAGCAAGGATTTCGCGCCGGTTCGTCAGCACGAAGCGCGGATCGACATCGGTGCTCGAATCCGCCTCTGTGATGGCGATTGGTGGGCGCTCGGCAGTGTCCGGGTGGTCGTGGGGCAGGTCTTGATCGCTTGGCATGATGACTGAAAGAAGGCGCGCAGTGATGGCCGTTGCTTGCATCTGGGCGTTCTTATATCACGAGTCCCCACCCTGTGCCGCGCATGCCGGTCGCGGTACTCAGGCAGGGGGGGCAGGGCGCAGCGATTCGGGCAGGTCCTGGGCCTGTGGGGGCGCGCCGGCGTCCATGCCCTGCTCGATGCGATAAAGCCAAGCGAGCAGTTCGGCTACCGCGACGTAGAGTTGTGGTGGGATGCGGGCGTCCAGGTCGACCTGCATCAGCAGCCCGACCAGCTCGGGGGATTCATGCACAAACACCCCTGCCTCGCGCGCACGCTCGATGATCTCGCGGGCGACCACGCCCTTGCCCTTGGCGACGACCCGCGGTGCGGCTTCTCCGGCGGTATAGGCCAGTGCCACGGCTTCATTGCGGGTGGAGGGGGGCGGCTCGGGCATGATCATTGCGCCGGGATGTGCGATGTAGCGGGGAGCGGTTCACGCCGTTCCACCACCAGACCCGTCAGCTTCAGGTTGGCGGCTTCCAGCGCCGAGGCGAGTGCGGCAGCACCTGAATCCAGCGCCTGCAATGCTCCTTCGTCGGCGCGCAAGCGCAGCGCAACGCCGGCTGGTGTCAGGTGCAGACTGGCTTCCACGCCGCCCAAGCGGGGCAAGGTCAGGCGCAAGGTGGTGTTCCAGTTTGCCTCTGCGGTTTCGCCTTCTGTGCCATCGCGTTCGGGGTCTTCAATGATCCATTCCATCGGTTGACCGGGCCAGGCCTGCCCCTGCCATACGTATTGTTGGGTGGCAAGGGCATCGAGCTGCTGATGCACCACGGGCAGCAGGCGCTCCGGGATGGGCAGCGCGCTTGCGCGCGGCTGCGCTGCTTGGTCGGTGGCCGAGTTGGGCTGTGTGTTACTGCTGGCGACTCGATCGCCGCTCGGGCCGGTCGTCGTAGTGTTTGTCGGGGCTTTTTCCGCTGGCGCGGTTTGACCGCCAGCGGTCAGAGGACTTCGCAACGCTTCACCGCTCGAAGGGCTAGCGTTCTCGGCCTGTGCTGTTGCCTGCGATAAACCTGACTGCCCTGCCGTGAGGAGGCTGGCCAGTGCGTTGGCCAGACCACTCCCCGTACCGGACGGCATGCCGGCGGCAGTACTGGGCAGGCCTGCCGGCAAGGCTGGGGGACTGTTTGCGCCAGGGGTGGTCGTTGTCTGTGCGGCCCGTGCCGAGGCTTGCCCCTGGGGCTCGCGCAACAGCGCGGCAGTATCCAGTTTGCCCAGCACCCATTGCGCCTGATGCGACTCATAGAACATGCCGCTCTGACTGACGGCCTGGCGCAGCATCGGCACCAGTTGTGCCGTCTGCGTGGGCGTGGTGGGTGCGGTGGGTAGCAAGGGCCGGTTGTTCGCCAGGCGGGCAGGTTGGGGTTCTGGTTGCCCGGTCAGTAGAAAACTGATCAGTCGCCCCGTGCTGCTCAGGTTGGGTTGGGCAGACGCGTTGGCGGTGTTTTGTTGGGGTGTCTCGGTGCCAAGCACACGCGCAAACACCGCCCGCGGTGTGGTTTGAGTGACTTCCAGTTCAAGGGTGTCGCCAGCTTGTGCGCTGCTATTGAGCGCCAGTGTCATCTGCTTGCCCGCCACCACCGCGTTGAAGGTGCCGTCGGGCAAGGCGCGTTGCAAAGTCGCGAAAAAGCGTGCGCCCGGTACCAGGTCGGGCAACTGGCTCTGGATGGCGCGGGCACGCTGTAGACCGGGGACGGGCGGATCGGTGTTGAAGAAGCTCGCTTCGGTGAGCGTGCGCAGGCGGGCGGCGAGGTCGGAGGGGATCATGGCAGCCGCAGCGTGTAAATCCGTCCCAGAGAGCGGGCTTCAGTCCGCGCTAGGCGCCGAACGAGCCATAAGCGCTGCGCACCGCCCGCTCGCGGGACTGGCTGGACAAGAACTTTCGGGCGCTGGCCAAGAACGGGTCCGTGTGGCTACGGATCTCAGCATCCAGCGCCAGGATGCGGGTGATCCCGTCGGCCAAGGCCTGTTGCTTTTCAGCGCTCAAGGGCGCTGTGGAACTGGCGGTAGCGTCTGCGCTACGCAGGCGGGCCATGATGGCGTTGCGCTGTGTCGCAATGCCGGCCTCGAGGGCTGCGACACGGTCCCAGTCGTTCGCCTGCGCTGCCTCGGCCATGGCTTCATAGCCTGCAAGCAGAAGATCAAGGTCGGTTTGGGTCAGCATGGCGGTCGATGTGGGCTGTGATGTGGCGTGGGGTAGCGGGCAGTTGTTCAGGCAGGTACGGTATTGACCTTGTCGCCAATTTCCGCCCAGGCTTCCCGCAGCGTGGCCAGCAAACCGGCCACCTCGTCCAGGGCGGGCTGGTTGTTGTGCAGGTTGGCGTAGAGCAGACGATCGCTCATATATTGGTAAAGCGCGGACAGGCGCTCGGCCAGTTCGCCGCCGGCTTCCATATCAAGGCTGACCTTGAGACCGTTGATGATGATCTCGATTGCCTTGGAGATGGCCGTGCCCTTGCCGGGGATATCCTTCGCCTGCATGGCGATGCCTGCAGTGCGGATCTGCAGCAGCGCGCCGTCGTAAAGCATCAGGATGAGCTTGTGCGGGTTCGCCGTGCTGACTCCGGTCTCAACACTGACCTGTGCATAGGCGTTGGCGCGATTACCGAAAGAGCCGAACATGGTGCGTGGTCCTTACAAATTGCGTGTTAACTGCCGCTGCTCGAGCCCGGCAGGTTGGCCAACTGTGCAGACAGGAAACTGCTCGTCTGCGTCATGCTGGCGATGGCCGCATCCAGGGCTGAAAACTGCGCACGGTAGCGCTTTTCGATGCCTTCCATGCGGTCGTTGAGCAGGGTGCGCTGGCGGTCGATGGACTTGATGGAGGCGTTGATGCCTTCGGTACGGCCGGCAATCAAGCCGGTGCCGTCGACGAAATTGCCCAGGCTCTTCGATAAGGCATCACCAAAGCCTTGTACCCCGGTAGCTCCGGCAAAAAAGGACACGGCCTTGCTGTTGGGGTCTTTCAGCGCGGCATCGAGCTTGGCTGAATCGATTGCCAGCCCGCCGCCCTTTTCCATCTTGATGCCGAGATTGGCCAGCTGGGTGCCGCCGCCTTCACCAAACAGTCCGGTCACCGCGCTGCGAATGGCGTTTTCGGCACCGCGTGCGGTGGAGTCGCCCGTCAGCGCCGAGGCGCGCTTGTTGGTCGCATCGTAGTTGGTCAGGTTCTTGATGGTGTTATTGGCGTCGTTGTAGGCCTTGACGAAGGCGTCGATTGCGGTGCGCGCTGGAGAGGTGTCCTGCGCTACCGTCAAGGTGCTGTTGCCGGCTTTGTTCAGCGTCAGCGTGACGCCGTCCAGCACGTCGGACACGGTGTTGCTGCCGCGCTCGATGTTGATGCCGTCTACCTTGAGCTTGGCGTTCTGCGCCGCTTGCACCTCTTCGACCGAAGGGTCACCCGTTGGGGTAGCTGGGTCGTACTGCAGGCCCACGTCGCCGCCGATGCGAAACGCTTGGTTGGCACCGCTGCTGTTGCCGCTGAACACCAGTTGCTTGACGGTGCCGTTATCGACGATGCTGGCCTTCACCCCCAGATCGCCACCGTTGATGGCGTCGCGCAGCTCTTCCAGCGTGCTGCCCTTGAACTCAAGCGTTTTGGTGCTGCCACTGCCTTCGAAGGCGCCGTCCTTGACAGTGCCAAATTCAAGTTCGAGCGTGCGTGGTGTGGTGCTTCCATCCGCGGGTACAAACTGCGTGGTGGCACTGCTGGCGACGCGCTGCGTGGTCGCCAACTGGCTGACTTCGATAGCATAGCTGCCGCTGGCAGCCGCAACGGTGGATGAAGCGGTGAAGCCAGCGTCGGCGCCCGGGGTGGCCTTGGTCGCGGCGAATTTGCTGGCGTCCTTCAGTCCGTTGGCGGCGGTTTGCAGTGTCGATAGCGCGCTTTTGAGCTGACCAAAGGCGGACAGCTTGGACTGAAAGCTCGCCTCGCGAACCCCCAGCCGGGTAATGGGCTGGCGTTCGACGGTCATCAACTGACTGACCATGCTTTCGATGTCGAGTCCGGACCCGAGTCCGGTGGCTTGCAGTGCCATGATGTTCTCCTTCTATCATCGGGCTCGCCGTCGTGCAGCGGCGTCTTACGCGTCCTGCTTGATTAGCACGCCCTGCAGCTTGTCCAATGCCTTGGAAATGGCCAGTACCTCTTCGGACGGAATCTGGCGGATCACTTCGTCGGTGCTGGAATCCACCACTTTGACTACGGTGCGCCCAGTGTCGTTGTCAATCGAAAAAAGCAAATCCTGTGCCACAGGTGTTATGGCTTTGCGCACCTCGTCCACGGCCTGTAGCAGGGTTTCGCGGTCGGGCTCTTGGGTGGGCAATGTGGAGCTGTTCCGGGGTGCATTGCCAACAGCGGGTGTTGCGCCGGCATTTTCTGCCGCTGCTGGACGTTGGCTGCTTGCTGGCACCGGCTGCGCGTTTCCGCTGGCTGCCTGGCTGGACGTACGGGCCATTGCCCCCAGGTCCATCGTTGCACTAGCGGTAATCGATTGAATACTCACGATGCGTCTCCTTCATGGTCGAACGGCGCGGAGCCCTTCTGAGCCCCGCGCCGGCGGATTGCGCTACACCTTCAGGTTACGCTTAACGGAGCAGCGACAGCACGTTCTGCGGCAAGGCGTTGGCCTGGGCCAGCATCGCGGTACCCGCCTGTTGCAGCACTTGAGCGCGGCTCAGGTTGGCGGTTTCCGCTGCGAAGTCGGCATCCAGGATGCGGCTGCGCGAGGCGGTGATGTTTTCGGCGCTGGTGTTCAGGTTGGATACGACGGACTCGAAGCGGTTTTGGATCGCACCGAGCGATGCCCGACTGCTGTTGACGTTTGCGAGTGCTGCGTCGATGACCTCCAGGGCACTGGCCGCACCTGCAGCGGTGCTGATATCGACTGTCGAGAGCCCCTTGCCGAACTCTGCAGTTGCGGCCTGATATTGGCTCGACAAGCCGGCTTTCGCGACATCCGCGCCACCGACGGTGATGCCGTTCTCGCTGTTCGAGGACAGCTTGATGCCGCCGAAGGTCGTTCCCGCCGTCAGGCCCGAACCACCAACGCCGGTGCCACCGGTTTGAACGTTGACGTTCCGGCCGTCTGCGGCATTCAGGGTGATCTTGCCATCCTTGTCAAAGGTCGCGGTCACGCCAGTCTGATTGCTCACCGCATTGATCGCAGCGGTAACGTTGTTCGCTTGTTCAACCGCGGTGCCGCCCGCAGCAATCGCACCCAGCTGAACGCCGTTGATCTTGATGAAGTCCGTCGTGTCGCCGGCGATCGCGTTGGCTGCTGCGGCTGCACCGGTGACCGAGGTTGCCGTAACGGTCGCGGTTACACCCGTTTGGCCCGAGACGGCGTTGAACGCGGCTGCTTGAGCAATGGCGCTACCAGCGCTCGAGCCCGTTCCGGTGGTCGTGGCAGCGGTGAGGCCCGTGTCGGTAACCGTGCCGCCAATGGTGATCGAGCGGCCGTCTGCGGCGGACAAGGTGATCGCGCCGTTGGTGTCGGCAGCGGCGGTCACACCGGTTTCGCTGGACTTGGCGGTGATGGCTGCGGCGATTGCCGTGCCAGCCTGGGCAGCCGTGGCACCTGCGGCGATCGTGATGTCGCCGATTGCGACATTGTTGATCGTCAGACCGCTGGCCGTCGCCGCAGACGTATTCGTGTTTGCAGAGGCCGCAGCACCCGTAACCGAATTTGCTTCAGCATAGGAGACGCCATCGGAAACGCTCGGTCCGATGCCGAAGCCATTGACGGTGATGCCGCCGGACGCGATCGCATCGCCATTGACTGCGGTCGAGACGATTTCGGCGCTGTAGGACGAGTTGGTGCCCACGCCCAGCGCATCGGTCTTGGCACTGGAGATCGAGTTGATATTGATCGTCTCGCCCTTGTTGGCGCCGACTTGGAAGGTTTGCGAGTTGAATGTGCCGTCAAGCAGCTTGATGCCGTTGAACGAGGTCTGGGTGGCGACGGTGTTGATCTGTTCGACGAGCTGGTCGACTTCGGCCTGCAGTGCAGCACGGTCGGTGGCGCTGTTGGTGGCGTTCGAAGCTTGAACGGCCAGGGAGCGCATGCGCTGCAGCGATTCGCCGATGCTGGCAAGGCCACCTTCTGCAGTCTGCGCGAGCGAAATGCCGTCGTTGGCATTACGGGCAGCCTGGTTGAGGCCGTTGATCTGCGAGGTCATGCGCTGGGAGATTGCCAAGCCAGCCGCGTCGTCCTTGGCGCTGTTGATACGCAGGCCCGACGACAGGCGCTTCAGCGAAGTCGCCAGTGACTCGTTGGACGAAGACAGAGCGCGTTGCGAGTTGAGCGAGGCAACGTTGGTGTTGATAGGTGCGGCCATGATGATCTCCTGGAACTGTCAGGTAAGTAACCGACCCGGTCGGATCAAGGCTTGATTCGGCGGGGCGCCGAGCATTGTTGTGCTCTTGGCTCCATTTACGACCGGGCAGGAGAAATCTTTAGGGGGTTTTTGGCGTCGCAGCGCGTGATATCCGATGTTTGTCCGAAGCTTTGTAATTCACCCTCGTCGCATCGGCATAGACCACTGGCTTGGGGGGCGGATGTCGTCGCAACGCCTGCAGAAAGCAGCGGATAGGCATCACCTTGCGGGGGAGGCTGGCCGCTGGTCCTGGATGTTGGCTGTGCTAGAGTCGGGCGAGCCCTTAATGCTGTCAGGAAGTAGAGCATGAATCTCGACCCGATGTTCGCGGAAGCGCTGTCCTGTCATCAGGCTGGTCGCTTGCTGGATGCCGAAGCGCTGTACAAAACGGTGCTGGCTTCCGAGCCTGGTCACGCCGACGCCTTGCACAACATGGGAGTGTTGCAGATGCAATGCAGCAACCCCGCGGCGGCGGTGCCCTGGTTTCGTGCCGCACTCGACGTTCGTCCCGAGAGTCCGCAGTGCTGGTTGAGTTTGGGTGAAGCCTTGCTGGGAGCAGGGCGGGCCGATGAGGCGCGGCAGCTGATCATGTTGGGCAGGGATGCCGGGCTGGACGGTGCCGAGGTGGACGCGCTTGAAGCCAGGGTGCTGCCGGTGTGGATGTCGAAGCCGGATCTGGCCGAGCTCAATCTGCTGGCAGAGTCCGGGCAGGACGACGCTGTGGTGAAGGACGCCTTGCGGCAGGTCGCCCTCTTTGGAGAGAGCATCGGACTCACGACGGCTTTGGCTACCGCCTTGGTGCGCCTGGGGCGTGATCAGGAGGCGTTGCAGTGGCTGCAGAAGTGGTGTGATGCAGCGCCGAATGTGGTCGACGCGTGGCTTACGCTTGGGGAGGCGCTGCAGCGCCTCGGGCGCACCGAGGAGGCCTACCGCGCCTACCTGCAGGCGTTGGCACGCGACCCGGGTGATCCTTGCATCCTGTCCAGCATGGGCGCGAGTCTTCGCGATGCCGGCTATCTGGGTGAGGCCTGGGTGTGGCTGAGCCTTTCTGCGATGGTTGCGCGTTCGACTTGGGAGCATTGGGACCCGCTCTGGCGGTTTCTTGAGCGTTTTGGTCTGGGTGAAGGGGCACGCCATGCCTTTGCCAAAGCGCACGAGCGTGAAGAGCCGCCGCGTGGTGAGGATGCCGGACGCCTGCTGGCATTGTTGCAGGAGAGTTTGGTCGAACGCCCAGTCACGCGTCGGCAGCGTGTGGCGACCGTATCGAGCTCCAGGGAGCGAAACAGCGTCATGGAAATCTGGGCGAATGGACGCCTGGATGAGTTGGGCACTCAGGCGCGTCGCCTGTGTGAGCAACACCCGCTGGATGGCTTTGGCTGGAAAGTGCTCGGTGCAGTGCTCAAAACGACTGACAGAAGTTTCGAGCAAGCGCTGACCGCGATGCGTTTGAGTGTTGCCAGCTCGCCGGACGATGTGGAAGCGCATACCAATCTGGCGACCCTGTTCAACGAAATGGGGCTTTACGGTGAGGCCGAGTGGACGGCGAGGGCGGCAATCGAGCTGAAACCACAAAGCGCGCTTGCCTATTCCTTGCTCGGGATGGCGCTGCAACATCAATCGAGGTCCGTCGAGGCGCGCGAGGTGCTGCAGAAGGCGCTCGAAATAGACCCCGAGCTCCACGATGTGAGGGCCTCACTTGCGTTTGCGCTGCATTTCAGTGAGAGCAGTACGCCGGAGATCATTCTGGCGCGTGCCCGTGAGTATGGCCGTCGTGTCCAGGTACCGGGAGCACAGTACTCAAGCTGGAAGTGCGAGGCGACGCCCAAAAAGCTGCGAATCGGTTTTGTGTCGGGGGATTTGAGAAGGCATCCGGTGGGTATTTTTACCGTGGGTTTGTTCGAGCATCTCGATCCTGAACGGTTTGAGCTTTATGCCTACGTAACCAATCCGGTTGCTGATCAGATGACCGAGCGTATCCGCCAGAGATTCGCCGTCTGGAGAGAGGTTAATCTGCTCAAGGACAGCAGGTTGGCCCAGTTGATCCACGATGACGGCGTGCATGTGCTGATCGATTTGTCCGGGTATACCGCATACAACCGGTTGCCCGCATTTGCTTACAAGCCTGCGCCGGTGCAGGCGACTTGGCTCGGGTATTTCGCGACGACGGGTTTGACGCAGATGGACTACGTGATCGGTGACCCGTGGTTGGCGCCTGCCGGTGAAGAGTGGCAGTTCGTCGAGAAAGTATGGAGGCTTCCTGATGTCTCGGCGTGTATGGGGCGTATTGAAGCAAATGGTGAGTTGGTGTCGCCGGGAGATACACAGCCGTTTGTCAAGAATGGCTATGTGACCTTCGGGAGCTTCAACAAGCTGGCCAAATTGAATGACGAGGTTTTGAAGGTTTGGGCCAGAATTCTGATCAGTCTTCCTCAAGCACGCTTGATGCTGAGTGCTAAAGAGTTGAGTCACGATAAGAATAAAACGGGTGTTCTGAGTAAATTCGCACTGGAAGGTGTGTGGGGCGACAGGCTTATCCTGACGGATTGGAACCGGTCGCGTGCGGACCACTTGAAAATGTACGAAGAGGTCGATATCGCGCTCGACCCCTTCCCTTATGCCGGCGGCACAACATCTTTCGAGGCTGTCGGTTTGGGTGTACCGGTTCTGACGATGAAAGGTGACAGATTCGTCTCGCACTGGGGAGAAAGCATCAATCACAATGCCGGTTTGGACGATTGGATCGCTTCTGACGCGGACGACTACGTGCGTCTTGCAGTCAGGCTTGCCAGTGACACGGAGGGGCTTGTGAAAATAAGAACACGTTTGAGGGAGCGTATTCTCGGTACTCCCCTGTTTGACATCGAGCGATTTGCCAAAAATTTTGACGAAGCGCTCTGGGGGATGTGGCAGGCTCGGAATTGAAGACAGGGTGTGGAAATTGAAGCCCAAGCGCGGAGCGAGGACGCGTTCAGCGCTTGGCTTGAAGCGGCCTTCAGTTTCTGCTTTTAACGACGTTTGGCGGACTCCCTGCGATGACGGAGTATTCAGGCCACTCTCCGCGTAGTACGGTTCCGGCCGCCACGACACAGCCTTTTCGCAAGATGGTGCCGTCAAGCAGGACGCAGTTTGCACCGATCCAGCAGTCGTCTTCCACGATAATGCCCCCTTTGCTGGGCATGAATCTTTGCTCAATGATGCTTTGGTGGCGGGATCGATATTCGTGATTGGTTGCTGCAAATGTCGTATTTGCAGCAACCAGGGTGCCTTGTCCGATATGGACGCCGTTTCCGGAATATATGACTACGCCAGAGTTCAGATAGGCTGATGTCTTGATGATGACGTCCCCGTTGCCACCTGCGAATTTTATTTTCACAAAACTATCGATTTTTACATGGTCTTCGATGACAACCTTATTGTTTCTTTGCGAGTTTTCGATGTCCGACAGTGGGGAGATCCGGGCGAGTGGCGAGATTTCATTCATTCGTCAAGGTTTCCTCAAGGTGGCAGGAAATTGAACCCATAAATTCTGCCATCTCCTGGTTCTGAATATTTTCTTCTTTCCAGTGGTTTGAAAGAAAGCGATAAGGCTTTTCCGGAGCGCCGCTCGGGCCCAATATGATCGAGCACGGTCGTTTTTTGCCGACTGCCTTGGCGGCCAAGTTCGCGAGGTCACGCATTGACCAGGCGCAGCCAGAAACATGTGTTATTTCAGGAAGATTGCCGAGGCTGGCGGAGATGACGGAGTCATTGAGTCGCGAGAGTGAGACGTAATGGCGAACGGGTGAGCCGTCAGAGCGAAGAATGATCTTTCCGGTTTTCATGCCCTGCTGAATGAAATCGAAGGGTGCAAGCGTCCAGCGGTCGAAGGATAACCATCCGGTGGGCGTGCCAAAAATATTTGCCGGACGGATAATGTTGACGTGTGCCTGGTTTTTCCTTGAGGCCAGCTGGAAAATCTGTTCAGCAAAGTGGTGTGTCAGTCCATAGTCATTGGCCGGCCGTGGAATGACTCCTTCATCGATTATTCCCTCGGGGTGACCAAATACATGAAATGTAGAAATGTAGATGAGTCGCTTTACGCCACATTCAAGCGCCCGGTCTATCAAGGCACGCGTTGACGTCACGTTCACTGTGTAAGCCAGGGTGGGGGACTCACTGCAAAAGACCTCATGCGCTGCTGCGGCATGAATAAGGGTGTGTATGTCGCGCGGAATCTGCAGTGACCGGACACTTTGAGGGTCGGTCAGATCCAGCGCAATGGGGTTTTCAGCATGTCTCCCGGCGGTCAGCACCGTGGCGCCACGCTCTGCGAGCGCTGATGCGATTGAACTGCCTACATATCCGGTTGAGCCAGTAAGCAATATTTTCATCGCTGTGGCTACCCTTGGAAGCGGAAGGGCGTTTCAAACTCGTCGAGTGGGAGAAAACTCCGATCTCTGGTTGAAATAATCGGTTCGACGGACCCGAGAGTCTCTATTTGCCAGTTGACGCCGATGCTGTCCCAGCGTACGCCAGAGTCGGCGTTTGGATTATAAGCAGAGGTGACCATGTACCACATTCTGGTTTGATCCTGCAGGGCAGCAAAACCATGTGCAATCCCGCGTGGAATGTAAAGAATCTCGCTCTCTTCTTCCGTAAGCCTCAGGGAAATCGATTTCCCAAAAGTGGGCGAGCCCTTTCTCAGGTCAACTAAAGCATCCTGGGCGCTGCCTGTCAGGCAGCAGACCAGTTTTGCATGATCAAAGGGGGGGGTCTGGAAATGCATGCCACGAATGACACCCAGATGTGATGTTGTGACGTAGGACTCCTTGAACTCCGATTCGAGCCCGTTGGCGGTGAATGTGGGCTCGTGGAAAACTTTTCTGAAGTTGCCACGCTCGTCGTCGATTGATCCGGGACGGACGATGAAGCAGCCATTGAGTTCGAGTTCTAGGAGTTGCATCACAAGTGATCACGTGAGGAGGTCTAATCGATGTCGACTCCGACAAAGCGACGGAGGTGAGTGGCGACATAGTCTAGCTGGGCTGTCGACAGGTTCGGCCAGACGCCGACCCACAAGGTGTTCTGCATGATTTGATCGGCGATGGGTAATGTGCCGATGCTGCGATAGTTGCAGTTTGTCATCGACGGCTGACGCACTAGATTTCCCGCAAACAGCAGACGGGTGCCGATCTTGTGCTGGTCCAGATACTGGACAAGGTCGACGCGGTTGACCCCCGCCTCTGGGCGGAGGGTTATCGGGAACCCGAACCAGGACGGATCACTGCCGGGGGTTGCTTCGGGCAGGATCAAAAAGTCTCTTGCGTCGGCCAGTGCTGCACTCAGGTAGGCAAAATTGCGCTTACGCGCTTCGATGAACCCATCAAGCCGATCGAGTTGGGCCAGGCCGCAGGCGGCCTGCATGTCGGTGATCTTGAGGTTGTAGCCAATGTGGCTGTAGGTGTACTTGTGGTCATAACCGGCCGGAAGTGAGCCCAGTTGCCAACCGAAGCGTTTGCCGCAGGTGTTGTCGCAACCCGGCTTGCACCAGCAGTCGCGCCCCCAGTCGCGGAATGATTCAGCTATCTGCCGCAACAGCGGGTCGCGGGTCAGGACTGCACCCCCTTCACCCATCGTGATGTGGTGGGCAGGGTAGAACGACAACGTGGCAAGGTCGCCAAAGGTGCCCACCTTGCGCCCTTTCCACGTGGATCCGAGTGCGTCGCAGCAGTCTTCGATCAGCCATAGATCGTGGGCTTTGGCGAAGGCGCAAACGGCGTCCAGATCGAAGGGATTGCCCAGTGTATGGGCAATCATGATGGCTTTGCTGCGGGGCGACAGCGCGGCTTCCAGCATCGAAACATCGATGTTGTAGCTTGGCAGCGTGACATCCACGAAGACCGGTACGGCCCCGTTCTGGATGATCGGATTGACGGTCGTCGGAAAACCGGCAGCAACCGTGATCACTTCGTCACCCGGGCGGATCGCGCGCGCTCCGAGTTTGGGTGAGGTGAGTGTGGAGAAGGCAACGAGATTGGCGGATGAGCCGGAGTTGACCGTCAGCGCGTAGTCGATGCCCACGAATTCGGCGAGTCGCTTTTCGAATGCATCATTGAAGCGGCCGGTCGTCAGCCAGCCGTCGAGTGCAGCATCGATCATGGCGTTCTTCTCGGCGTCGCCGATGACCTTGCCCGAAGGTGGGATCGGATCGATACCGGGGCGCCACGCCTGGGCAGCAGCGGAAGTGCGTGCCGGTCGTACGATGATTTCCAGCTCCTGGCCGGCCAGTTCGGGCAGGCTCAGGGAGAGGTTGCCGGCGTCGTCGGTGCTGAGGGTTTTGCGGATCAGATTCATCGGGTTCAAGGGCAACCGTACTCGAGAAGTTAATCAGGATGTGCTGTCGAAAGCGGTGATTTCGTCAAGCGTGTAGGCATGCATGTCGGCACCTGCACGCCAAGCTTGATACCAGGCCAGACTGCGTGCGACTGCAGCTTCGGCATGCCAGCGGGGGTGCCATCCGAGTCGGGCACGGGCTTTGCTGCAGTCGAGCTTGAGCATTTGCGCTTCGTGATGTCGTGAGGGCGTGGTTTGTGTCCAGTGCGCATCCGATCCCCAGCCCTTGGCAAGGCGATCGACAATCCACGAGACGGTCTTTGCGTCGCTATCGTCGGGCCCGAAATTCCAGCCTTCGGCAAAGGCGCTGCCCTGCTCGAAGAGGCGCTGGGCAAGAAGGAGATAGCCGTAAAGAGGTTCAAGCACATGCTGCCAGGGGCGAGTGGCGGATGGATGACGCAATTCGACCGCTTGGGCGCTGGCAAAGGCTGTGAGCACGTCGGGTACGAGTCGATTCGGCGCCCAGTCTCCGCCGCCGATGACATTGCCCGCCCGCGCGCTGGCTACGTGAGTCCCGCGTGCCGCCAGGAAGGATTGGCGATAAGCCGCAACAACCAGTTCGGTGCAGCCCTTGCTGGCGGAATAAGGGTCGTAGCCGCCCATGGGGTCGGTCTCGCGGTAGCCCCAGAGTTGTTCGCGATTCTCGTAACACTTGTCGCTGCTGACGACGACGACTGCGCGTACGTTCGGACAGTGGCGAACGGCCTCCAGCAAATGGGCCGTGCCCATGACATTGGTTTCGAGTGTTTCGAGGGGGCGGACGAATGAGTCGAGCACCAGGGGTTGCGCGGCCAGATGCAGAACGATCTCGCAGCCCGAGTCGAGCAGGGTTCGGCTGAGGGTATTGCTGTCCCGGATATCGCCCAGGGTCGATGCCATTCCACGGCCGATGCCGCACACATTGAACATGGATGGCTCGGTTGGCGGTGGAAGCGCATAACCGTGCACCTCGGCGCCGAGGTGTTGGAGCCACAGGCTGAGCCAGCTTCCTTTGAAGCCGGTATGTCCGGTCAGAAAAACCTTGCGCTGACGCCAGAACGCGCGATTTACCAGCGTTTCCATGGTGCCTTGCCGGAGTTCCATAGCTCTTCGAGCACGATCTTGTCGCGCAGGGTATCCATCGGTCGCCAGAAACCGTTGTGTTCGAAGGCGGCCAGTTCGCGGTCTGCAATCAGACGCATGAGCGGGGTGCTTTCGAATGCGGTCGGGTCTCCGTCGATGTAGTCGAGCACCTTGGGTGACAGCACGAAGAAGCCGCCGTTGATGTAGCCGCCATCGCCGAGTGGCTTCTCGGTGAAGGCGCTTACTTGCGCGTCCTCGATCTGCAGTGCGCCGAAGCGGCCCGGGGGCTGCACTGCGGCAACGGTTGCGAGCTTGCCGTGCTGACGGTGAAATGCGATTTCGGCGCCGATATCGATATCGCTGACGCCGTCCCCATAGGTAAAGCAGAAGGCCTCTTCGTCGCGAACGTATTGCCTGACACGCGCGAGGCGCCCGCCAGTTTGCGTACTGTCGCCGGTATCCACCAAGGTGACACGCCAGGGCTCAGCGTGGCGCTCGTGGATCTCCATGCGGTTTTCCACCATGTCGAAGGTGACATCCGACATGTGTAGGAAATAGTTGGCGAAGTATTCCTTGATGACATACCCCATGTATCCACAGCAGATCACGAAGTCATTGATGCCGTGACTGGCGTAGATTTTCATGATGTGCCACAGGATCGGCCGACCACCGATGGTCACCATCGGCTTCGGCTTGTTAGCGGTTTCTTCGCTGATTCGAGTGCCCAGACCGCCTGCGAGGATGACTGCCTTCATATCGAGATTGTACGGATGTGATTTGTTGGTTTTGTTGGATATTAAGACCCGCTGGCTTCTGTATAAATTCTGTGCCCTGCGTTAAAGCGCATGGTCATACGCCTGCTGATAAACAAACGCCGTCAACGCAACACGGTTTTCCGGTGAGATCTCGGTGAACTGAATCCCGTGCATCTTGCGCAGGTCCGGGTTGTCGTCCGTGTTCTCGTCACGAATGCTCCGGACTATGCCCACGATGTTGAGTAGATACTCGACGTCCGCAATGCTGACCCGGAATTTGATGCGCAGCGTGGTATTCAGTGGGGCAATGACGTTACGTGACGCAAGCGAGCAGCCGCCGATGCTGAGGTTGCTCAGCATGCCGGGGTGCGTGGTCCCCTGATCATCCTGGGCCGCGACGATGATTCGCACGCTGGCGCGCACGCCGCTACGTACCACCAGGCCGCGCACCTCGGCCGGGTAGCTGAGGTGCAGGT
>Ga0209066_10004084_pt1 | contig 16146 bp, 20 predicted proteins | sample All_14_2_FD_187198 | JGI IMG/M metagenome (GOLD analysis project Ga0209066, IMG submission 187198) | Freshwater microbial communities in response to fracking from Pennsylvania, USA - Allegheny Zone_MetaG_DW_15 (SPAdes) (version 2) ...
CCGTATAGCCCTGGGCGAAATAGAAGGACTGAACCGCCCGGTTGGTGCCACGCACCAGAAGCTCCAGCTTGCGGCAGCCCTGGGTGCGCAGCCAATCTTCCGCCCCGGCCATCAGACGGCGGCCGAGCCCGCCCATGCGGTGATCGGGATCGACGGCGACGTAATAGACCCAGCCGCGATGACCATCGAAACCGACCATGACGCTGCCCAGCAGCGCGCCGTCCGGCCCTTCCAGCACCAGAATGGCGGAAGACGGATTGGCCAGCGCCTGATCGAAATCGCCTTCCGGCGGGTTCCATGGTCGCGTCAGATCGGATTTGGTCCATAGGGCGATGACGGGATCGCGATCCTTCGCCGTCGCCTCTCTCAAGGCGTGATGCAGGCCGGTCATGGCAGTTTCGGCGTGTCGGGTCGCGCACCCCATTCCGACCAGGACCCGTCATAGACAGGTGCGTCACGATGGCCGAGCAGATGCAGCACGAAGGTGATGTTGCAGGCAGACACACCTGAGCCGCAGCTGGTCAGGATCGGTCCGGCCAGGTTGACGCCTGCCTTTTCCAGCAGGTCACGCAACTCGAAGGTGGATCGCACCGTGCCGTTCGGATTGGACAGGGTGGAATGCGGGATGTTGATGGAGTTCGGGATATGGCCGGAGCGCAGGCCCGGGCGCGGTTCCGGTTCGGTACCGTTGAAGCGCCCGGCCGAGCGTGCATCCAGGATCTGCCAGTCCCCGCGACGGCTGGCTTCGCGCACATCATCCAGCTTTTTGATGAATTTCCGATTCATCTGCGCGGTGAAACTGCCGCGCGGCGGGGTAGGGGCCGGGCCGGTTTCAACCGGCCGGTTCTCGGCCGTCCAGGTGTTGAAGCCGCCATCCAGCAGCGCCACATTCGCATGGCCGAAGGCACGCAGCATCCACCAGGCGCGCGCGGCAGAAAACAGCCCATGCCAGTCATAGACGACGATCCGGGAGGAGTCGGAAATGCCGATCTCCTCCATCGCCTGTTCGAAGGTGACGTCGTCCGGCATCATATGCGGCAGGTCGCTGTGTGGGTCCTTGATGCCATCAATATCGAAGAAGCGGGCGCCAGGGATGCGGGCCGTCTCGAACTCCTTGCTGCCATCGCGCCCGCTGGTCGGCAGATGGAAGCTTGCATCCAGAATGACGAGATTCCGGTCGTCGCCGGCGCGTTGCAGCCAGTCGGCGGAGACGAGCGGGGGAATCGAGCCTGGCATTCTCTTCACACTCCAGCAGCGAAAGCCATGGAGACGCGCTTGTTCCGCGCGCCCTTGCTTTCGATTTTCAGAACCTCCAGCGGGCCGATCTCGCCGGTGCGGGCAACATGGGTGCCGCCGCAGGGCTGCAGGTCGATCCCTTCGATCTTCAGCAGTCGGATGCGCCCGCTGCCGCGTGGCGGCTGTACCGACAGGGTGCGCACCAGCTCCGGCTGGGCGTCGAGATCGGCATCGGTGATCCAGATCGTGCTGACCGGGGCATCGGCCCCGACCAGGGCATTCAGCCTGGCCTGCAGATCCTCGCGCGTGGGCAACTGGTCGCCGGCGTCGAAATCGATCCGGCCCTTCTCAGCGGTGAAATTGCTGCCCGTGACGCCGAAAGGCAGCAGGGAGCAGAGCAGATGCATCGCGGTATGCATGCGCATATGCTGATGGCGGCGGTGCCAATCGATCTGACAGGTCACGATGGCGCCGACGGCTGGTTTCACCTCCCCCTCCGCCGGGACATGGACGATATCCTCCACCAGCGTCTTGCCCTTCACCGTGGTGGCGATGCGCGTTTGCCCGCCTTCCCAGATCAGCAGGCCGGAATCGCCCGGCTGGCCGCCGCTGGCAGCATAGAAAATCGTGCGATCCAGCACGATCCCGCCCAACTCGTTCACCGCCACGACCGTGGCTTCGCACTCGGTGCGATAGGCGTCTTCCCGGAACAGTTCTTCGGTCATGCTGTACAGGCTCCCGTTTTGGCGCGCAGAGTAGCGCCGGGTGCCAAAGAGGTGAATGGAAAAGAGGCGCCTGTTTACTTCAGGCCGCCGACCAGCCCGCGCAGCAGGTATTTCTGGAACAGGGCCAGGGTGGCGATCAGTGGCAGTGAGCCGATCAGGCCGATGGCCGAAAGCCTGCCCCAGAAGGTTTCATCCTCGGTAATCAGCCCGGCGACATAGACTGGCAGGGTGAACTTGTCGGGCGACTGGATGAACAGCAGGGCATAGGTGAACTCGTTCCAGGCCAGGATGGCCAGCAGGATGGTGGCCGCCCCGATCCCCGGCGCCATCACCGGCAGCACGATGGTGGTAAGCCGCCGGACCAGCCCGGCCCCGTCGATTCGCGCCGCCTCCTCATAGGCGATCGGTACATCGCGCACGAAACCCAGCAGCAGCCAGATCGCCATCGGCAGGGTATAGACCTGATAGGTTAGAATCAGCCCGCCCAGCGTATCCAGCAGGCCGATGGCGCGCAGCACCTGATACAGCGGTACGGCCAGCGCCAGCGGCGGCACCAGCTTGATCACCAGCACGAAGACCAGGAAGATGGTGTCGAGCCGCGCCGGCAGGTTCAGCCGCACCAACGCATAGGCGGCGGGAAAGCCCGCCAGCAGCGCCAGAAGCGTGGCCCCCAGGGTCACGATCACGCTGTTCAAGAGCTTGCCCGGAAGGTCCTGCTGGCCCAGCACGGCGGCGAAATGCTCCAAAGTCGGGGCCTTGGGCAACAGCGCGATGCCGGTCGATACATATTCGCCGGCCGGCTTGAAGGCGGTTGCCAGCATCCACAGCATCGGCAGCGCCAGAATGAAGGCCGCCAGCAGGGCCAAGAGCGTGAAGGGCAGGGATGTGCCGCGGCTTTGTTCCATCTCACGCCTCCTTCCCGCCGCGCAGGATCATCGCGGCATAGACGCCGGCCAGTACGGCCGCGATGGCAACCATCACCATGGCGGTGGCCGAGGCAGCCCCCATCTCCTGAAAGCGGAAGCCCTGGCGGAACAGGAACATGGACAGGGTTTCGGTCGCCTGGCCCGGCCCGCCCCCGGTCAGGGCATAGACCTTGTCGAAGATCTTGAAACTGTCGATGGACCGCAGCAGGGCGGCAAGCATCAGATGCGGCAGCAGCAAGGGCAGGGTGATGGTCCACAGGATGCGCCCGCGCCCGGCCCCGTCCAGCCGGGCGGCTTCATACAGCGCCGGGTCGATGGATTGCAGCCCGGCCAGCAGGATCAGGAAAACCAGCGGCGTCGTCTGCCAGATATCCACCAGGACGAGGGAGTAGAGCGCAATGCGCGGGCTGGACAGCCATTCCACCCCTTCCAGCCCGACGGCGCGCAGCAGGTTGTTCAGATAGCCGAAATCATAGTGGAACCAGGCGCTCCAGATCGCCGTCACCACCATGGTCGACAGGATGAAGGGCGCCACCAGCACCGGGATCAGCGCCTTGCGCCCCCGGAAGCCGCGATTGACCAGCAGGGCAAGCCCCAGGCCCAGGGCAAGCTCGCCCAGCGTCGCCAGCAGGGTGAAGCTCACCGTGTTGCGGATCGCGCGCAGAAAGAAGCGGTCGGAAAACAGGCGCTCATAATTCAGCAGCCCCACGAAGCGCGCGCCGTCGAAGCCGTATTCGGTGACGAAGAAGGACAGGGCCAGCGACCGCCCGAGCGGGTAGAGCGTCAACCCCGCCATCAGGATCGCGGCGGGGAGCAGCAGAACAAGGGCGGTGCGGTTGCGGGGCATGGCCGTATCTTCGATGACTGATGAACGGTCGTATCAAACGAGAGGAGGAGGACGGCCGGAATCCGCCCTCCTCCTCCCCCGGGGCTTGGCCTCTGTATTAGAGGCTGAGGGCCTGCGCGATCTTCTCATGCGCTTCGGCCAGGGCCTCTTCCGGCTTCATTTCGCCGATCAGGGCAAGCTGCAGATAATCGCCCAGGATCGCTTCCACCTTGCCCCATTGCGCGATGCGCGGGCGCGGCTTGGCGTTCTTCAGGGCCTCGGCCTGGGCCGGATACCAGCGATAGGCCTTCACCACATCGGCATCGGCATAGACGCTGGCGCGGGTCGGCGGCATGCCGATCTTCAAGGCCAGTTCTTTCTGGATTTCGGCGGAGGTCAGGAAATCCACGAACTGCTTGGCCAGCGGCTTCTGTTTGGAGCTTTCCGGGATCGCGACCAGCCAGGCGCCCAGCATCGGTGCGGGGCCGGCGGTTTCGCCCGGCGGGGTCACGACTTCGATCTGGCCTACGACCTGCGAGGTCTTGGCGTCGTCCAGCGGCGGCACCCAGGCCGGCCAGATTTCGGTCGACATGGCGGCCACGCCCTTGCTCAGCGCGTCGCGGACTTCGGTGGCGTTATAGGTCTCGACACCCTTCGGCGCGAATTTGGCGAGTTTCAGCCAGATGTTCAGCGCGGCCAGCGATTCCTTGCTGTTCAGTGCGGCGGCTCCTTTGGCATCGACGATCTGGCCGCCATGGGCACCCAGGATCGGCAGGAAACCGGTGACAACCGGATTGCCCTTCATGCCGCGGAAGACGAGACCGGCAACGCCCTTCTCGGCCTTGGAAATCGTCTCGGCATCGGCCAGGACTTCGGTCCAGCTTGCCGGGGCTTTCAGCCCATGCTTGTCGAACATGGCCTTGTTATAGGCGAACATGGCGACGTTACCGACCATCGGCACGGCGTAATAGGCACCGGTGCCAACCGGGAAGCGCGAGACGTCGCGGGTCGGCGCGATATGGTCCGGATCGACGCCGCCCAGCGGAGCCAGATCGGCCAGCCAGCCCTTGGACATGAATTCGGGCGCCCAGGGGTCGTCCACCATGATCACGTCATAGGCGCCGGAACCTTCGCGCATGGCGATGGTCACTTTTTCCAACAGGCCGCCGCCGGTCAGTTCCAGTGTTTCGAACTCAACGCCCGGATTCTTGGCTTTGAAGGCTTCCGTGGCGATCTTCAGCGCCTGGCCAAAAGCGCCATCACGCCCGGCGATGACGAGCTTCTCGGCCGAGGCCGCACCGGCGCCGAACATTACGGCACCGGCAAGCAGGGTGGATAACAGGGTCTTCATGACGAACTCCCCTTCGGTCATGGGGCGCCGAATATCGGCGGCAGGGTTGCAGGACATGGTGAATGAGAACGTTTTCACGCGAGCCCCAGGGTCGGGGAGAGAGGGGTTCGGTTCAAGTGAAGATTTGATTACGGAAAAGGGCGAATATGTAACTTTTCTGTAACGTGAAAGCGTTTGCAAACAAGATGAAAATGCTGCTAAGGCGACCCCTATGAAACGCGCAACGATCAAGGATGTGGCGAGGGAGGCGGGGGTTTCGATCTCTGCCGTGTCGCGCGCCTTTTCCGAAGGCTCCATCGCGCCGGAGACGCAGGCCAGGGTGCTGGATGCGGCCGGCCGGCTGGGCTATCGCCCCTCGCAGGTGGCGCGCGGGCTGGTGCAGAGCCGGACCAATACGATCACCCTGGTCACCGGCCGGATGACCGATCCGTTCGATGCGCTGTTTCTGGAACATCTGGCCGAGGCCCTGGCTGATCGGCGCATGCGTTTGGTGGTCACCCCGGCCAGCCGCCGCAACGCCGAAAGCGGCGGGTTGTTGCAGGCGCTTGATGATCGGTCCGATGCGGTGATCGTCGCGGCCGGGACCATGCCGCTGGATCAGTCCGATCTGTGTCTGAAGGCCGGGCTGCCGGTGATCCTGGCCGGGCGGATGACCGAACTGGCCGGTATTGACGCGGTGGCGGCGGAAAACGCCGATGGCGGCCGGCAGGCTGCCGAGCTTTTTCTGCGCACGGGCTGCCGCAGCCTGGCCTATTTCGGGCTGGCGCATCGCAGTTTTTCGGATTCGGAGCGGGAGGGCGGCTTCGTTCTGGCCGCGCGACGCAAGGGCTATGGCGCGCATGTCTTCCGCGCCAGGCCGGAGCAGGATGAGTTCGAGGCGGCATCGGCCATGCTGACGGCGGAAGAGCGGCCGGATGCGGTCTTCTGTTCCAATGACCGGCTGGCGGCAACCGTGCTGGACACCGCCCGGGCGCTTGGCCTTTCCGTGCCGCGCGAATTGTCGGTGATCGGCTTCAACAATATCCCGCTGGCCGCGCGGCGCGGCTATCACCTGACCACGCTGGACTACCCGCCCCAGCGCGTGGTGGCAGAGATTCTGGAGATGTTCGATCGCAGACTGGCCGATCCGGATGGCCCCGCGCAGGTGCGGCGCATTCCGGTATCGCTGGTGCTGCGCGGCTCCACCCGCGAGATTGCGGCATGAAGCTTCTGCTGTTCACCGATCTGCATCTGGGCCGGGGGCGTTCGCGCGCGCAGGATGACGTGCTGCGCGCGGGGCTTGCCCATGCCATGGCGGCGCATGCCGATGCCGACCATATCGTGATGCTGGGCGATCTGGCCGATAAGGGCGCGGTGGAAGACTACGAGGTGCTGCGCGAGGCATTGGCCGACCTGTCGGTGCCCTTCACGCTCCTGATGGGTAATCATGACAACCGCGCCGCCTTCTGTCAGGTATTCGGGCATGCAAGCGGGCCGGTGCAGCAGGCTTTCCAGGTCGGTGGCGTGCCCTGCTATGCGCTGGATACGCTGGACCCCGGCAAGGTCGGCGGTTCGCTGTCCGGCGGGCGGCTGGAATGGCTGGATGCGGAGCTGGCGCGCGCGGTGACGCCGGGTTTCGTCTTTCTGCATCACCCGCCGCGCTGCCTGCATCTGCCGGCTTTCGACCGGGAAGGCCTGAAGGAGCGCGACCGGCTGGCCCAGGTGCTGGCCCAGCGCCGCGAGCGGGTGCTGGGCGTGTTCTTCGGCCATTGCCATATGCCGATCAGCGCCACCATCGCGGGCGTTCCGGCCCTGGGTCTGCCCGCGCTGGCACATCAGTCCCGGCCGGTATTCACGGAATTGCGCTATGCGACCGATGACCATGCCGCGCCCGGCTATGGCGTGCTGATGACCGATGCGCTGGGCTTCGTGCTGCACCGGGTGGCGCTGGGATAGATAGCAGCTCATACCAACCTGCTCGGTCGCCGACCGATCAGGTGTGGGTTTCGCTCAGGCGCCGCGCGGGCTTAACCAAGCTGCGATGAGGCGGGCTCATCACAGCTTGGTATCACGCAGCACCCCAGTCCGCGCGCAGCCGGTCCCGGTTCAGCGCCAACCAATACAGGATGGTCATCAGCGGGGCCGCATGGGCCTGTGGCGTGGCGATACGGGCCATGGCGGTCTCGAAGGATTCGCTCCAGGCCCTGATATCCTCCCCTTCCTCGGCAAGGCCATGCAGCCCGCCTGCTTCGGCCAGATCGGCCTCCACCACGAACAGATGCATCACTTCCGACATGCCGCCGGGGGAGGAATAGCCGGTACCCACTTTGGCGATGCGTCCGATCTGCAAACCCGCTTCTTCCAGCGCTTCACGGCGGGCGACCTGTTCCGGCGTTTCGCCCGGATCGATGACCCCCGCCACGGCTTCCACCACCCAGGGATTGGAATCGCCTGCGACATAGGAGCCACTGCGGAACTGTTCTATCAGCAGCACGCGGTCGCGCTTCGGATCATAGGGCAGGGCGACCACCACCGGGCCGCGATGGAACACCTCCCGCTCGATCACGCCGCTCAGGTCACCGTCGAAGCGGCGATGGCGCAGCCGCAATCGGCGCATCTGGAAATGGCCCTGGAAGACGGCCTCGTCCGTCAGGCATTCGACATCGTCACGGGTCGGCATTTCAGTCTCATCCCTGCGGGGTAGCAAGCATCGGGTGGGCGCAGAGCGCCGTGGGTGCGATCAAGGCGATATCGCAGTCCTTGGGAAGAAAGGAAAGTGTTCGATGCAGCCAAACGGAAGTCCTGCCGGACGCATTGTTCCCGTCACGCTGAATGCCGGCGGGATGATCGAAATTCTGCGCCGCCTGTTGCGCCAGTGGCATCGTCGCCAGACCACCCGCCGCCAGCTCGCGCGGTTGAGTGAGCGGGAACTGGCGGATATCGGTTGCGATCCGCTGCTTGCGGAGCGGGAGGCAGCGAAGCCCTTCTGGATGGCCTGACCGATTGGCCCTCGTTGTTTAGTCCTTGGCGGGTGGCGTGTCGGATTCCGCCTCGGGAGCCTCGTCCACTGCCACGTCCTGCGCGACCGCGACCGGTTTGGCACCCTTGCGGGGCTTGGCGGAGGGCTTGTCCAGACGGGCGGCCAAGGCATGCAGATAGCGGCTGTCGGCCTGGGTGAATTCACCTTCCTTGATGTCGCGGCGATAGCCTTCCAGCTCCTCACGCGTCACCTGGCTCAGGGTCTTGCGTTCCAGCAGCGATTTGATCAGGGCCGCATCGGCCTTCACATCGCTGGCCGGGCCTTCCGTGTCGCCTTCAGTCAAAGCCGCAATCCCTTCATCGGGTTCATCATCGCCCAGATCGGTTTCGCCATCCCAATCGTCGACGAAATCCTCCTCCGGCTCGGCGCCGGGGGCGGGGCGCAGCAGATCATTCCATGTCATGCCGCCATCGGCCATGCGCGCGCGGATTTCGCGCGCTGCGGCCAGGACCTCGGCATCGTCCTCGCTGCCAAGCTTGTCGAGAATGGCGATGAAGCTGTCGCGGTCGGCGAAGGGCATCGGGCGGTCTCTCCAGATTCTCTGTTTCGCGGGGCTTGTCTGCCGGACCCGGTTTGTAGCCGCCCCGCGCGCCCAAGGAAAGCCCGAAAGGGAGGGGCCATGCTTACCCGCGCGGCCGTGCCGCGGCCAGGGCTTCATCCAGTACCGCCCGGTCGCCGATATGGTTGGCAAGCAGCAGGATAAGCCGCGCATTCATCGCATGGCTTTCCTCCTCGCTCAGATCGCGATGGGCGGTGATCAGGGCTTCATAGAAGCTGTCGGCATCGCCCAGATTGGGCTGGGTGTTCAGGGCGGGCATGGTTCTGTCCTCTCCCATCTCAGGAAATGCGGCCAAGGGCGCGGGTCAGGGCACCATCCAGCCATGCCCGGTCGAAACGTCGGCTGCGGGCCGCCACATGCTGGTCCGGGCGGATCAGATAGACCGTGCCCGGGCGCAGATCGTAGCGTTTGGCGATGCTGCCCTTGGGATCGGACAGATCGACACCGATCCGCAGGATATTCACCGGCACCGGCAGGTTTGTGACCGCATCGCCCGGCAGATCGGCATCGAAGGCAAGCAGGGTGAAATCCCCGCCCAGATGATGCAGCAGCCAGTCATCCCCGCCATCGGGGGCACGCGCCGGGGCATCGGCGCAGGGCGCTCCCGGCCGCATCGGACCAGCAAATCCGTCCTCGGGATCATCCGGCGTGTTCAGCGGGCTGTTCTGCAATACGCAGGGCACAGACAGCCGGCCGGAGTTGACGATGCGCCGGGCAAAGGCATGGTCGCGTGCCAGTTCCAGCGCGGCGTCGCGGAACAGCCGGCTGATCGGGCTTTTGGGCGTGATGAAATCGGTGGAGCGAGTGGAATTCAGGATATTCTCATCGGCTGCCAGCACGCGCTCCACATCATAGCTGTCCAGCAGTGCTTCCCCGGCGACGCCCTGCATCACGAGGTCGAGTTTCCAGACCAGATTGTCGGCGTCCTGAATGCCGGAATTGGCCCCGCGCGCGCCGAAGGGGCTGACCTGATGGGCGGCATCACCCAGGAACAGCACCCGGCCATGGCGGAAACGGTCCAGCCTGCGGCATTGGAAGGTGTAGACGCTGACCCATTCCAGTTCGAATTCCACATCCTCGCCCAGCATGCGCTTCAGGCGCGGGATGACGCGCTCGGGCGACTTTTCCGCTTCCGGATCGGCATCCCAGCCCAGTTGCAGATCGATGCGCCAGACATTGTCGGCCTGCATGTGCAGCAGGGCCGACTGGCCGGGATTGAAGGGCGGGTCGAACCAGAACCAGCGTTCGGTCGGGAAATCGGCCTTCATCACCACATCGGCGATCAGGAACCGATCCCTGAAGACCTGGCCGTGGAAGTCCAGATCCAGCATTTTGCGGATGGCGGAACGCGCCCCGTCGGCCGCCAGCACCCAATCGGCGCGGATGCGATAGGGGCCGGCCGGCGTTTCGATATCGACCAGTACCTTATCACCGTGGTCGGTGACATTGGTGACGCGGTTCTGCCAGCGGATTTCCACATTCGGATGGGCATGCAGCCAATCCGTTTCCGCCTTTTCGAAATGATATTGCTGCAGATTGATGAAGGCGGGCATGCGATGGCCGTCTTCCGGCAACAGGTCGAACTGATAGACCTGATCGGTGCCGAAAAACACCTTGCCGATCTTCCAGACGATGCCCTTGTCCAGCAGGGCATCGCCTACGCCCAGCCGGTCCATGATTTCCAGCGTGCGCTTGGCGAAACAGATGGCGCGCGACCCGACGGAGACGGTCTTGTCATCGTCCAGCACCAGAACCTTGCGACCACGCGCGGCACAATCCATCGCAGCCGCCATGCCCACCGGGCCGGCGCCTACGATCACCACCGGGTGATGGGCGGGGGGATCCGCCTGCATATCCGGGCAGGGGCTGAAATCAAACTGCGGATAGTCGAAAGCCTGCAGCATGCCGGCGCGTCCTCCCTGAAGCCCCTCTGCCGGGGTATGGCGCGGGCGCTTGGCCGCACCCGTCCTGTTTGAGCAAAGGTTATACGATGCTCCGCCATTGGTTTCAAATGAAACTAAATGCGTCCCATCCGCTTCAGCGCCATCATCGCGGATGCGATGCCGATCAGGCTGGCCGCGCAGAAGGCAAGCGTCAGCGCCGGGAAGCCCGCAAGGTCGAAGATCGTTCCGCCGATCAGCGGGCCGGACACGCTGCCCAGCGCGTAGGCGATGATCAGCCAGCCCATGGCCTTGATCAACTCCACCCCGGTCAGGCGGTGTCCGATGGCGATCACGATCAGGGTATAGACCGCGCCGCCCACCCCGCCCATGGCGAAGGCCACGGGCCAGAGTGCCAGATCGGGCGCGCTGGCATTGAGCGCGAGGAAACCCGTTGCCAGGATCAGGATGGCCCAGGCCAACAGGATGGTGCGCCCGGTGCCGATCCGGTCGGCCAGCAGGCCGAATGGGGTTTGTAGCAGGGCGCTGCCGGCACCAACCACCGCGCCCAGCGTGGCCGCTTCGGCCAGGGAAAAGCCGATCCGGGTCGACACCGGGGGCAGCAGGGCGGAACTGCCGCTTTCCAGCAGGCCGGCAAGCGCCGCCACCAGGATCAGGGGCAGGGTGGTCGCCGCGGCGGATGGACCGGCGCTCCCCGCATCCGTCGCGCTGGGCTGTGCGGCGGCCTCGGCCCGGCCCAGCTCGCGGATTCGCCGGTCGGTCAGGGGCAGCAGGACAAGAAAGCCCGTTCCCATCAGGCTGGCGGCAAGGCCAAGCGGCGGCAGTCCGACGCCGAGGCATAGCGGCAGCAGCAGCGGGCCGGTCAGCATGCCGATCCCGACGGAGGTTTCGAACAGCCCGACCATCATGCCGCGCCGTTCCGCCGGGGCCGCCTGGGTCAGCCAAGATTCGCCCAAGACCCAGATCGCGCCATTGGTCAGCCCGATCAGGAAACTGCCCAGAATCCAGCCCGGATACCAGTCATGCAGCGCGGTCACCGCCATGATCAGCGTGGCCGTGCCCGCTGCCCCGATCATCACGGCCGCCGTGCCCCAGCGCGCGGCCCAGCCCGCGCTTTTCAGACAGGCCAGCAGGATACCGCCCCAGAGTGCGGAGGAGACGAGGCCGATCCCGAAGCCGGACATGCCGCGATCGGCCAGGGCCAAGCCCATATGGATCAGGGCCAGGAACTCGCCCGCCAGGAACAGGCAGAACATGATCGGAATGGTCCAGAGGACCGATCTGGGCGTCGCCGCGGTTTGCACGCTCACGATACCGGCCCCATCCCATCGACCAATGCCGTCATCCGGGCATGCAGGGCCGTGCGCTCCGGCCCTTCGAAGCGGGCAAGCCCCATCGCTTCAAGCCAGAACATGCCATCCATCGCCAGCATCAGGATCAGGGCCAGTTGCGGGTCGGGCCCCTGTTCCAGCTTTGCCCGTAATTCGGCGAAATAGGCGCGCCAGGGGTCATTCAGCTCCTTCGCGCCGGAAGCCGCACTCAGCAGCCCGGCGCAAAGTCTGGTCGAATCATCATCATGCAGTGCATTGCTGGCAATATAGGCGCGCAGCGTATCCAGCGGCGTATCCCCGGTCCGGTGCGTCTCCACCACGGATTTCCAGCGCGCCATGTCATGCTCTACCAGAGCGCGCAACAGCTTGTCCTTGGTGGGGAAATGATAGGTGATGCCCCCGCGTGTGATGCCGCTTTCCCGCACCAGCGCGTCATAGGTCAGGTTTGCCGCCCCGATCTCTTTCACGATGGTTTCGGCGGCGGCCAGGATCGCTTTGCGGGCATGGGCAGGGCGGCTCATAGGGGGATGCTCCTAATTTCTATACAGAACATTCTGTATAGAAATTACCGGCCGTAAGCAAGACTGCTGCCCGAGGCGCCATGCCGGCTTGCCGTGGCCTGCGAATTTTCCGACAATACGGTTACAGATCAGTAAGGTATCCGTCCGATACGGGCGGGGTCTTTTGAAGGGGATACGCATGACGGGGAGTGAAGGCGCGGCCGAAAATCGGACGCAGCGCCCGGCGGATGCGACGGCCTCGCTGTTCTTTCGCCATGTCGCGCCGCTGACGCCGCAGGCGCATGGATCCTTGGGGCTGGTCGATCCGCTGCGCTATGATTTCGCGCGGCCGACCAATGTCATCCCGCTGAACGCGGTGGAATTCCTGGCGGCCTGTCGGCATTACCCGATCGTGTTCAATGTCGATGCGATGGGCGAGCCGCTGGCGATGGTTGGGGTGCGCGGCCATCTGAACCTGTTTGTGGAGCCGGACGGCAACTGGGCGGAAGGCTGCTATATCCCGGCCTTCGTGCGGCGCCATCCCTTCGTGCTGACCTCTGACGGCGGCAAGGCCATCGCATTATGTGTCGATGCGGAAAGCCCGCTGATCCGCAAGGGCGGCAACCGGCCTTTCTTCGAACAGGGCCGGCCGACCGAACTGACCCGTCGCGTGGCGGAGTTCTGTGCGGCTTTCGCACGGGAGCAGGCCAAGACCCGTGGTTTCGTGCGGCGCCTTCAGGCGTTGGATTTGCTGGTGGAACGCGCGGTGGACATCCGCCAGGCCGGTGGAGAGCGGCTGGCTTTCCGCGGCGTGCGCGTGGTGGATGAAGCCGCTTTCCGCCGCCTGCCCGAGGCCGTGGTGCTGGAGTTCTGGAAAGAAGGCTGGTTGGGGCTGGTTCATGCCCATCTGGCGTCGCTGGGCAATTTCGGCAGGTTGTTCAACCGTTCCAGGCGTCCGGGGCAGGCCGCCCAAGGGGTGAACCCGTCCAGGACGTAGCGCGGAGAGAAAAAACACTCGTATTCATTCCGAATTTTCAGTATAGCGGCATCAGACGGGGCATTGGGGGGCAGGCTGGCGATTGGCAAGGGGATCGGCAGGTTCCGTGCCGGAATCGGTGACATGTCATGCCGCAACATTATGACTTATCCCGGCTGAAGATTCTTTTGGTCGATGATTGCCGCTTCATGCGCACCGTGCTGTCGCGCGTGCTGCAGATGCTGGGCATCAAGCAGATCGAAATTGCGCGCGATGGGTTGGAAGCCTTTGATATGGTTGGTACCTTCCATCCCGATATCATCATCCTGGATTGGGAAATGGTCCCGATGAACGGGCCGGACTTCGTCCGTCGCCTGCGTCTGGATGAAGAAAGCCCGAACCCCTATCTGCCGGTCATGATGGTGACGGGCTATACCGAGCGAAGGAAGGTGGAAGAGGCGCGCGATGCCGGCATCACCGAATTCCTGGCCAAGCCAGTATCCACGCAGGGCTTGTATTCCCGCCTGATCGCGATCATCGAAAATCCCCGCCCCTTCATTCGGACCCGTGATTTCTTTGGGCCGGATCGGCGGCGCGTGCAGAACTCCAAATATGATGGCCCCGAGCGCCGGGTTGGCGAAGAGGTCGTGCTGTGAAGGCCCGCGCCGTCCAATCGGGCGATGGGCCGGGCTGGCATGAGCGGATCGAGAACCCGATCAATCTGAAGGCGAAGACTCCGCGGGTGGCGCCGCAGACGGCCGAGCGGAAATTGGACAGCGCCCAGGCGGTGCTTGCCACGGTTGCGCGCGAATTCGAATCCAAGCTGGCCGAGGATATTGACGAACTGGAGCGGCTGTTCGCGATCTGGGCGGTGGATCGCAGCGCCCGGAACTTGGCGGCGATGCAAGGCGTCATCCATGATCTGCGTGGTGAGGGCAAGACCTTCGGCTTCGATCTGATTACCGAGATCGGGGCCAGCTTCAGCCGCTATCTGCTGGAACGTCAGCAGGATCGCCCGGTTTCCGAGGAACTCGTACGCCAGCATGTCGAGGCGATCCGCGCCATTCACCGCCGCGATATCCGCGGGGAGGGTGATCGGCTGGCCCAGGCGGTCGTCGCTGCCCTGCATCAGGCGGTCGACAGGGTCCTGGATCGGATAACAGGATAATCAGCATGCCGCTTGATGCCCCCGCCGCTCTCGTCGCCGACCTTCTGGCGTTCGTGGGGCGGGAGGGCAGAGAATTTGACGTCGTGCTGGATGCATGGCGGACATCCTGCCCCAGGCTGCCGATCTGGGAAACCGCACTGGATGGCGGGTTCGTTGCGCTCCAACCCTCTGGCAGCGGCACCAGGGTGGTATTGACCCCGGCCGGCATGGCTTTCCTGGAACAGGAGCGGGCGGGCTGACAACCCACCCGGACGGCGGTCGTCAGTGGTTTTTATGCCCGGTATGGCTGACGATCAGGTTGTAGTTGAAGAACACCGCGAACAGGAAGACCAGCAGGCCGACCCAATAGACGGTGCCGTCCAGCGCGCGCGACGCCAGGAACAGGCCCAGCATTCCCACGATGGCGACCAGACCGCCCAGCACCCAGCTGCCTGCGCCACCGCGTTCCACATCGATATGAGCCATGGCAGACCTCCCCCAGGGCATAAATCCGAAGGCGCCGGATAGCGCCGCATGCATGGTTTTTGCCCGTCATTGCGGGCATCCGCCTTGACGTAGGTCAATGAATTTCCACACCGACACGGTCCACTAATGCAGCGTCAGGTAAGGTCCCCTGTCCCGTGGGCGGGGCTGGCAGAATTCCAGGGGGACAATATCGGGGCGAGGGCCGCGTAGGAAAATCGGACAAAGTGTCCTGGGTCCGCGCGGAAAGACGAGCGAAATAGGTTGGAGGTCTGGCCATGAGCCAAGCGATCGCGCACGGCGCGACGGCAGGGGCGGTTGAACCCGTTCAGTATAACGAGCGGGTTGTTCGGCACTTCGTCATCGCGACAGTCTTCTGGGGGGTGGCGGCCTTTACGGTTGGCGTCATCATCGCCCTGCAATTGGCCTATCCGGCCCTGAATCTGGGGCTGGAGTGGACTTCCTTCGGGCGGCTGCGGCCGCTGCACACCTCGGCGGCGATCTTCGCCTTCGGCGGCAACGCGCTGCTGGCGACTTCGCTGCATGTGGTGCAGCGGACCTGCCGGGCGCCGCTCTATGGCGGGCCGGATCTGGCGGCCTTCATTTTCTGGGGCTATCAGCTCTTCATCGTGATGGCGGGGGTAGGTTACCTGACCGGCATCTCGCAGGGGCGCGAATATGCCGAGCCGGAATGGTATGTCGATCTGTGGCTGACCATCGTCTGGGTCGTCTATCTGACCGTCTTCGTCGGTACGATCATGCGCCGGCAGGAACCGCATATTTATGTGGCCAACTGGTTCTATCTGGCCTTCATCGTCACCATCGCGCTGTTGCATGTGATCAACAATCTGGCCTTCCCGGTCAGCTTCTTCGGGGCGAAATCCTACAGCGCCTTTTCCGGCGTGCAGGATGCGCTGGTGCAGTGGTGGTATGGCCATAACGCGGTGGGGTTCTTCCTAACCGCAGGCTTCCTGGGCATGATGTACTACATCATCCCGAAGCAGGCGAACCGGCCGGTCTATTCCTACCGGCTGTCCATCGTGCATTTCTGGTCGCTGATCTTCCTGTATATCTGGGCCGGTCCGCATCATCTGCACTATACCGCGCTGCCGGAATGGGCGCAGACGCTGGGCATGGTCTTCTCCGTCATGCTGTGGATGCCCAGC
>Ga0209066_10004086_pt1 | contig 16138 bp, 13 predicted proteins | sample All_14_2_FD_187198 | JGI IMG/M metagenome (GOLD analysis project Ga0209066, IMG submission 187198) | Freshwater microbial communities in response to fracking from Pennsylvania, USA - Allegheny Zone_MetaG_DW_15 (SPAdes) (version 2) ...
CGACTGGGGCGCTCCGGGCAGCCGGTGCCCGCGCTCGGCACTGGCCCCGGCAAAGCCCCCGCTGACATGGGCCAGCCCCTGGGGCGGGGCGGGCTGGCAGGCGGCCAGCGAGAGCGCGGTGCCTGCCCCGCCCAGCACAAACTGCCGACGCGGTATCACCGCAGGCGACCCCACTCGGCCTCGTAGGTGTGCACCAGCACCTGGTTGCTCAGGCGGTTCACCTGGGTGGGCACGCGGGCCATGTCTTGCGGAAAATCGAACAGCAGGGGCAGGCTCTGCGGGTTCAGAAAACGCAGGCCCTCGGGCCAGGGCGCGTCGGCCTGGGGCAGCCGCCAGGGGCGTCGGCTGGCAATGACGAAGCCCCACTCGCCAAAGCTGGGCACATGGGCGTGGTAGGGGGCGGTTTGCAGGCCCACCGATTCGAGGGTGTGCACCACCGTCCAGTAGCTCTGGCGTGCCACCAGGGGCGAGGTGGTTTGCACCACCGCATAGCCGCTGGCGCTCAGGCGCTGATCGAGCAGGCTGTAGAAGCTCTGGGTGTAGAGCTTGCCCACGGCAAAGTTGGTGGGATCGGGAAAGTCCACCACGATCACGTCGAACACCTCGGTGCTGAGCTTGAGCCAGGTGAAGGCGTCTGCATTGACCACACGCACGCGGCGGTCCATCAGGGCACGGCCGTTGAGCGCCGCCAATGCGGGGGTGCGGGTGAACAGCTCGGTCATGGCCGGGTCGAGCTCCACCAGGGTCACGTCTGTCACGCTGGGGTGTTTCAGGATTTCGCGCACGGCCATGCCGTCGCCCCCGCCCAGCACGGCCACGCGCTGCGGTGCCCCGTGGGCCAGCAGGGCGGGGTGCACCAGGGCTTCGTGGTAGCGGTATTCGTCGCGCTCGGCAAACTGCAGGTTGCCGTTCAGAAACAGGCGGTGGCCGGTGCGGCCCTCACCGGGGTTGTGCGTGACCACGATGCGCTGGTAGGGCGAGGTGGCGGCGTACACCACCTTGTCGGCGTAAAACCGGTCTTCGGCCAGGGTGGTGATGGCGTCGGCCCCGGCAAAGGCAGCACCCAGCACGGCCAGCGTGCCCAGGCTGGCCACGGCGTGGCTTTTGAAGTGGCGCAACTCGGCGCGGAACAGCCACAGCGCCCACAGGGCCACGGCGGCGTTCATCAGCCCGAACAGCAGGCCTGTGCGCACCAGCCCCAGCCTGGGCACCAGCAGCAGTGGAAACGCCACCGACACGGCCAGAGCGCCCAAGTAGTCGAACGTGAGCACCTGCGACACCAGGTCTTTCAGCGCCACGTTGCGTTTCAAAATGCGCATGACCAGCGGGATTTCCAGCCCCACCAGCATGCCCACCAGCAGCACCAGCCCATACAGCAGAAACCGGAACGCCCCGGGCACGTAGGCCTGGGCCAGAAACAGCAGCGCGGGCAGCAGCCCCCCGGCCAGCGCCACCAGCAGCTCGATGCGCAAAAAATGCGCGGGCAGCTGCCGCTCGAAAAACCGCGACAGGTACGAGCCCCCGCCCATGGCAAACAAATACGCGCCGATGACGGTGGAGAACTGCAGCACCGAGTCGCCCAGCACGTAGCTGGCCAGTGCACCGGCGGCCAACTCGTACAACAGACCGCAGGCGGCAATGACGAACACGCTGGCCAACAGCGCCACCTCGACGGGCGGCGGCTGGCGGGTGGGAGAGGGGCTCACGCGGGCGGGAATTCAAAGGGCCCGCCCCCGCGCGCGGGGCACGGGCCCAAGGGCGGCACGGGCACTGGGCTCAGCGGGCGGAGAGGGCCTGGTTGAAGGTGCGCCAGTAGGTGCCAATGCGGTAGAGCGAGCCCACCAGGCGGGCGATGGCCTCGGGATCGTCGTCGAGGCTGTAATCCTCGCGCCCGGCCTCGTAACCCTGGAAAAACACCAGAATGGGGCCCACCAGCGGCCAGTGTTCCTCGTCTTCCAGCAGGTGCTGCCAGGTTTCGTCGCGCTGGATGGCGCTGAAAAAGCCCACCGCCCAGTCGCGGCCCAGCCACTCGCCCACACGGCGCTCTTCGGCGTCGAGCTGCACGGGGTGCACCACCTCGTCGGGGTCCACATGACCGATGAGCGGGGTGAACATGGGCTCCGACCCCTGGTTGAGCGCGCGCTCGGCGACCTCGGGCATGAACGCGTGCTGGATGTCGCGCCAGCGGCGCAGCACCAGGGCCAGGAGGCGGTCTTTGGCTTCGGGGCTGCCGCAAGCGGGCATGCTGACCTGGCCAAACACCTCTTCCAGCCACTCGGCGGTGTCCACGGGGTGGGGGCTGAGCACGCAACCGGTGAGGAAGCCGTCGGCCATTTCGGCGGTCATGCAGTCGTCGGGCAGATCGGGCGCGTTCAGGGCTTCGAACAGCTCGTCTTGCTCGTCCTCGGACAGGGGGGTGCGGTCGGCCAGGATGGCCGGGTGATGGGCGATGTAATCAACAAAAGGGTTCATGGCGCACACCTTACCCGTGAATGGCCGCCGCGACAATGAGCGAAATGCCCAGACACATGGCCGCCACCACCATGCCAAGGGCCGCGTTCTGCTTCTCCACCAGCTCTTCCCACAGGTTGTAGGGGGTGAGCTTGTCGATGACGATGAACGACACCCAGAACACCACCACGCCCAGCAGGGCGTAAACGACCGAGCCGAAGAATGCGGCGGGTTTGAACCAGTCCAGTTCCATGAAACGCTCCGTGATGACGCCCCGCGCGCGTGCGAGGCCTGACCCGCATTGTGGCGCGTCGCGAACGCGCTGGCACACGCCAAAGGGGCTCCTGCGGCAACGATTCACACGGTTGTCACGGGGGTGGGGCACAACGCCGTCTGCGTTGGCCGCGCAGGTGCGCGGCCCCATTTCCCCACACCACCATGTCACAGACCTCACGCCGTCAGTTTGTCATCCGTCTTGCTTCCGTGCCCGCCGCGCTGGGCGCAGGGGCCCTCCTCTCCGCCTGCGGTGGTGGCGACGGCACCCCACCCGAATTTGCCCATGGCGTGGCCAGCGGCGACCCGCTGGCGACCAGCGTGATGCTGTGGACCCACGCCCGCTTCGCCGGCCTGAGCGACGCCGTGGCCCTGACCTGGGAGGTGGCCACCGATGCGGCCTTTGCCTCCGTGGTGGCCAGCGGCAGCGCACAGGCCACCGCCGCCACCGGCCACACCGTGAAGGTGGACGCCAAGGGCCTGGCCGCGGGCAAGGACTATTTCTTCCGCTTCCGCTTTGGGGGCCACAGCTCGCCGGTGGGACGCACACGCACGCTTCCCGCCAGCGGGGCCAGCAGCCTGAAGCTGGCGGTGATGAGCTGCTCCAACTACCCGGCAGGCTATTTCAACGCGTATGCCGAAGTGGCCAAGAGCCCGGCGCAGTTTGCGCTGCACCTGGGTGACTTCATTTACGAATACGCCGCCGACGGCTACGCCACCGGCGATGCCAAGGCCATGGGCCGCGTGCCCGTGCCTGCCACCGAATGCCTGACGCTGGACGACTACCGTCAGCGCTACGCCCAATACCGCTCCGACCCCGACAGCAAGGTGTTCCACGCCGCCATGCCGGTGATCGCGGTGTGGGACGACCACGAAATCGCCAACGATGCCTACAAGGACGGGGCCGAAAACCACACCGAAGGGGCCGAAGGCACGTTTGCCGCCCGCCGCGCCGCCGCGCTGCAGGCCTGGCACGAGTGGATGCCCGTGCGCACGCCCGACAGCACCGACCTGCGCAAGATTTACCGCAGCTTCGACTTCGGGGGCCTGGCCGCGCTGCACATGCTGGAGACGCGCCTCATCGGGCGCGACAAACCGGTGGAATTTGCCGAGTTGCTCAACCCCGCCACCGCCGCCGCAGCGCAGGCCACGCTGGCCTCGCCCACCCGCGCCATGATGGGCAACACCCAGCTGCAGTGGCTGCAGGGCCAGATGGCGGCCTCCAACGCCACCTGGCAGGTGCTGGGCCAACAGGTGCTGATGGCGCGCATGGACTTTCCGGTCAGCGTGCTCCAGCACCTGAACCCGGCCAACACCTCGGCCGAGGCCCTGGCCGCTGGGCAAAAAGCCATCACCGACTACCTGACCGCCAAAGCCACGGCAGCCCAGGCCCCCGCGCTGCTCACAGCGACGCAGAAGGCCCTGCTCGACACCACGCTCAACCCCAAGCTGGGCTACAACCTGGACGCCTGGGACGGCTACCCCGTGGAGCGGGAAAAACTGCTGTCTGCGGCCGCGCAACTGAAAAAGAAACTGGTGGTGCTGGCTGGCGACACCCACAACGCCTGGGGCAGCCGCCTGACGCTGATGAACGGCACGGTGGTCGGCCACGAATTTGCGACGCCCGGCATCAGCTCTCCCGGGTTGGAGGACTACCTGTCGGCCCTGTCGCCCGCGCAGACGCAGCAGATTTTCCTGGGCGTGGTCAACGACCTGCGCTACGCCGACACCTCGCGCCGGGGCTTTCTGCTGATGAGCTTCACCCCCACCGAGGCCAAGGGCACGTGGCACTTTGTGAGCACGGTGAAGTCGCGCACCTACACGGTGGACGCCAGCGCTTCGCTGAGCTACACCGGCTGAGTCCACCCTCGACTTTCATGATCAAAACAGGCTACAGCGCAATACCGAATTGCGCTGAATGCTCCTATTTGTGAGCCCCCCCACTGGAGTACCCGCCCCACGACCCCCCTGAACTGCGCACACCGGAGGTGGCGCAGTTCTGCACGGTGGGGTCGCAGTTCTGGCGGTTTTCCAGCCAGTAAAACACCAGGATCAGCACCACGATGGCCAGCACCAGCACCAGCTTGCCGGTGGGGCTGAGGATGGAGGTGGGCTGCGCATCGCTGCGCTGCAGCAAGGCAGCCCGGTCCTTCATGCCAAACGCGTCGGCCACCAGCTCGGCGCGCAGCCGACGCCCGGCAGACCAGCTGATTTCCTTGGCCGTTTCTTCCCGGCTGAGCACGTTTTGGCCCGACACAAAGTCGCGGTTGAAGCTCTTTTGTCCGCGCTCCACCGGCCAGTAGAACTCCCCGGCCACGTAAGTGGTTTCGGCCGTGTAGGCGTATTGCAGCTTGTAGGTGGTGCCCAGGTAGGTGGCGCTGGCGCCCCCACCCGCCAGCACGGGGGCGCCGGTGGTGGGCTTGACTAGGCTCCAGCCGTCCTCCGCGTCCACCAGGAACTGAAAGCCCCGCTGCGCGTTGAACAGCAGGTATTCGCTCCAGCCAAAGTGCTCGTCCGGGTCATCGGGCTCCTGGCCCATGCGGTGCTGAAACCCCACCACCTGCCAGGGCTTGCCCTGCAACTGGGCCTGGGTGCCCAACGGAATCAGGGGCTCCACCGGCTCGGTCTGACGGGCCGCCACGGCCTCCGCCCCCACCCCTTGCGTCAGGTCGATGAGGCTGTGGCACGACGCGCACGTCAGGCGTTGGGTGCTGCCAAAGTCCACCTGCACGGGAGCGCCACAGGCGGGGCAACCGAACTGACGGCCCTTTTCGTCTTTGGCCGATTCGGCCTTCAGGCCCGCCATCTGCAGCGCTTCGAGCAGCACGCTGTGCCCCAGGCTCACGGCCACGGGCTGCCCCGTCAGCCTGGGACCGTAGTCCAGCGTGAGCACGCCCGGGGCCACCCCGGCTTCGGTGTCCCCCTGGCTGCGCAACTCCACCATGGCAAACGGCGTGCCCAGCGGCGGCAAATGGGGCAGCTCGCCCTGGGCGGCCAGCAGCTGCACGGTGTCGTTGGCGGTGACCGCGTAGGTGCGCCCGTCGATGGCGGTGCTCGCCCCCAGGCGCAAGTGGTGGGCCTCGGGCAGCTCGCGTGCCACGGTGCGCGGGCGGGCGTACACATAGGCCCCGTTGTCTTCGCTCAGAGAGGCGCTTTGACCGTCGTCCTGCACGGCCTCCCATTCGGTCCAGGTGCCGGTGCTGGACTTGTATTGCAGCCGTCCCACCAGCACAAAGCCCATGCCGCCGAGCTTGCCGCTGGCACCCAGCTGGAGCAGGGAGTGGTCATCAAACAGCTCGGCCATCTGGCCCACGCGCTGCAGCACCTCGCCCTGGCGCACCACCGTGCTCTGGCAATAGCCGCACACCGCATGGGTGGACTGCGCGCTGCGAAACAGCACCGGGGCCCCGCAACCGGGACAAGCGGCACGGTAGGCGCGTTGCGGCGAAGGGTCAACCATGGTTTTCAGATAGCTGTCAGCGCTTGACCGTCAAGCGCTGGAGGCCAAAAAGGCTGTCTTTCTGGCCTCACACCAGTTTTTTGAGCAGCTCGGCTTTCTTGGCCGCAAATTCATCGTCCGTGAGGATGCCTTTGGCCTTCAGGTCGGCCAGCTTTTCCAGGGTGGCCATCACTTCATCGGGCTTGATGCCTGCGGCGGCCGGGGCTGCTGCCAATGGGGCGTGGGTGGCGGGGTTGAGACCTTGTGCCAGGTTCTGGGCCAGCACCTGGCCCAGCGCCACACCAGCCCCCAGGCCCATGGCGTCGCCCGCGATGCCACTGCCGCCACCGCCCCCGGCGGCCACCATGCCGGGAATCGCCTGCGCGGTTTGGTACTGCATGAACTTGCCCATGTCGTTGCCGACCATGCCCATGCCGATCTTCTGATCCAGGATCTTCTGCAGCTCTTCGGGCAGCGACAGGTTCTGCACCGTCATGCCCTCCAGCGCCAGCCCGATGGCGGCAAACGCGGGCATCAGCTGGGCCGACAGGGCCTCGGCAAACTTGAGCTGGTTGGCCGCAAGATCCAGAAAAGGGATGCCACTGGCCGCAATGGCCTGGCTGATGTTCTGCAGCACCAGGCCACGCAGCTGGCCGTCCACATCGGCCACGGTGTAGCGCTCGCGCGTGCCCGACACCTCGGTGTGGAAGCGTTTGGGGTCGGCCACGCGGAAGGTGTAGTTGCCAAAGGCGCGCAGCCGCACGGCGCCGAAGTCCGCATCGCGGATGGTGATGGGCTGCGGGGTGCCCCACTTCTGGTCCATCTGCAGGCGGGTGCTGAAAAAATAGACATCGCTCTTGAAGGGCGACTCGAACAGCTTGTCCCAGTTCTGCAGGTAAGTCAGCACGGGCAGCGTCTGGGTGGTGAGCCGGTACATGCCGGGGCCAAACACATCGGCCACCTTGCCCTCGTTGACGAACACGGCCACTTGCGACTCGCGCACGGTCAGCGAGGCCCCGTTCTGGATTTCCATGCCCGACATCGGAAAACGCCACGCCAGGGTGCCGTCACCCTCTTCGGTCCACTGAATGACGTCAATGAACTGCTTCTTGATGAAATCCATCAGGGCCATGGGCCACCTCCTGCGTGTTGACTGGACTGGGCAAACGCTGCGCGACGCAGCGGTTTCATGATACCGGGCGGGTGTTCCCGCCTATCGCGCCCGTGTGTTTTTTCAATTGGCTGGCAACAGAATCAAAAACTATCATTCAACAGAATTCGATAGCCAAAACAGGAGAACCCCATGACCCACTTTGTCCAGATTCACATGGCCACCCTCAAGAAAACGGCCAGCTACTACGTGATGCACATCGTGGTCGCCGCTTCCGTGGCCTACGCGGTCACGGGCGATCTGGTGATGGCATTCACCCTGAGCTTGCTGGAGCCCACCGTCCAGGCATTTGCTTTCTTCTTCCACGAAAAGGCATGGGAATCCCGGCGTGGCGATTTGGTACATGCCAGTGAAAACGGCATGGCCCGGCATACGCACTATTCCGCATAGTGAATTTGCAATTCGCATCCTACAATTCAGCACGCCCCCCGCACCAGACACCGTGCCGCAAACCCCGTACGATGTCGGCCCCACCCCAGCAGAGGGCGGTACCTGAACAGGAGACTCCCCATGTCCTTGAGCCCCGAAGCCAAGCGCGCCGAATTGCGCACCGCCGCCCTCGAATACCACGAGTTCCCCACGCCCGGCAAGATTGCCATCGCGCCCACCAAACAACTGACCAACCAGCGCGACCTGGCCCTGGCCTACTCGCCAGGCGTGGCCGCACCGTGTGAAGAGATCGTCAAAGACCCCAACGCGGCCTTCCGCTACACCGCTCGCGGCAACCTGGTGGGCGTGGTCACCAATGGCACCGCCGTGCTGGGCCTGGGTGACATCGGCCCGCTGGCGGGCAAGCCGGTGATGGAAGGCAAGGGCGTTCTGTTCAAGAAGTTCTCGGGCATCGATGTGTTCGACATCGAAATCAACGAAAAAGACCCCGACAAACTGGTGGACATCATCGCGGCACTGGAGCCCACCTTTGGCGGCATCAACCTGGAAGACATCAAGGCCCCCGACTGCTTCTACGTCGAGCGCAAGCTGCGCGAGCGCATGAAGATCCCGGTGTTCCACGACGACCAGCACGGCACCGCCATCGTGGTGGGCGCCGCCATTTTCAACGGCCTGAAAGTGGTGGGCAAAGACCCCAAACAGGTCAAACTGGTCACCTCTGGCGCGGGCGCAGCCGCCCTGGCTTGCCTGCAACTGCTGGTCAAGCTGGGCATTCCCCGCGAAAACATTTACGTCACCGACTTGGCTGGCGTGGTCTACGAAGGCCGCACCGAGCTGATGGACGAAGACAAAATCCAATTCGCCCAGAAGACCGACGCCCGCACGCTGCGCGACGTCATCGAAGGGGCCGACATTTTTCTGGGCCTGTCCGCAGGCGGCGTGCTCAAGCAGGACATGGTGGCCACCATGGCGGCCAAACCACTCATCTTCGCGCTGGCCAACCCCACGCCTGAGATTTCACCCGAGCTGGTGAAGGCCGTGCGCAACGATGCCATCATGGCCACCGGCCGCACCGACTACCCCAACCAGGTGAACAACGTCCTGTGCTTCCCGTACATCTTCCGGGGTGCGCTGGACTGCGGGGCCACCACCATCACCGACGAAATGGAAATTGCGGCAGTACACGCCATCGCCGAGCTGGCCCAGGCCGAGCAAAGCGATGTGGTGGCTGCAGCGTATGTGGGTGAAAAGCTGGCCTTCGGCCCGGAATACCTGATTCCCAAGCCGTTTGATCCCCGGTTGATGATCAAGATCGCCCCGGCCGTGGCCCAGGCCGCCGCCGACAGCGGCGTGGCGCTGCGCCCCATCACCGACATGAATGCCTACCGCGAACAGCTGCAGAGCTTTGTGTACGCCTCTGGCACGGTGATGAAACCCATCTATGCCGCCGCCAAGCTGGCCAAGGCCAAACGCGTGGCGTATGCCGAGGGCGAAGAAGAACGCGTGTTGCGTGCTTGCCAAATCGTGGTCGATGAAGGGCTGGCCCGCCCCACACTCATTGGCCGCCCGGCCGTGATCGCCCAGCGCATCCAGAAATTCGGTCTGCGCCTGCGGGAAGAGCTGGACTACGACGTGGTCAACGTGGAACAGGACCACCGTTACCGCGACTTTTGGCAAACCTACCACCAAATGACCGAACGCCGTGGCGTGACCGCACAGCTGGCCAAGATCGAAATGCGCCGCCGCCTCACCCTCATCGGTTCCATGCTGCTGCACAAGGGTGAGGTCGACGGCCTGATCTGCGGCACCTGGGGCACCACGTCCAACCACCTGGAATACATCGACCAGGTCATCGGCAAGCGGGTGGGCGGCAGCCCCAGCACTCCACAGGACGTGCGCATCTACGCCTGCATGAACGGCCTGATGCTGCCAGGCCGCCAAGTGTTTCTGGTGGACACCCACGTCAACTACGACCCCACCGCCGAAGAGCTCGCGGAAATCACTGTGATGGCAGCGGAAGAAATGCTGCGCTTTGGCCTGAAACCCAAAGCCGCGCTGCTGTCGCACTCCAACTTTGGCAGCAGCAACCAGCCCAGTGCGATCAAAATGCGCCGGACACTGGAACTGCTTCGCGCGCAGGTGCCCTGGCTGGAAGTGGACGGTGAAATGCATGGCGACATTGCACTGGACGCAGAAGCCCGCCACAAACGCATGCCCAACAGCTGGCTGCACGGCGAAGCCAACCTTCTGGTGCTGCCCAACATCGATGCGGCCAACATCGCCTACAACCTGCTGAAAACGGCAGCAGGCGGCAACATCGCCATCGGCCCCGTGCTGCTGGGTGCCGCCAAACCCGTGCATGTGCTGACCGCCAGCACCACCGTGCGCCGCATCGTGAACATGACCGCGCTCACCGTGGCCGACGCCAACGCACACCGCTGACACCGGCCATCCTCCCCGTCAAGCGACGGGGAAAATGCCCCCATCCCAAGGCCTGCGCCCACCCCGCAGGCCTTGCGTTTTTGGGCCGACTCAGGCACACTCGCGGGTTCGATTTTCAGGGTTTACCCGTGCATGCACAGGCAAGCGTGGTGGGATCGGCACACACAGGATTGGCGAGGACTGAATGACCCGGGGAGTATCTGAGGTGGCCTATAGCACGCAAGGCAAATGCGCCAGCGGCTGGCAACGTGTGCGACGCAGCCTCAGAAACGCCCTTTGGGCCTTGGGCTTGGTGGTCTCAGCTGCGGCTTTGTTGCCACCAGCCCAGGCGTTTGCCCCCGGCCCTGCGGGCATGGCGTCCATCGCCCGTGCCGAGTTGCCTCCCCAAGGCCGGGACGTGTTGGCCCGCATAGAAAACGGAGACACATTCAGTCACCCCAAAGATGGCTCTGTGTTTGGAAACCGGGAACGATTGCTCCCGAAACAGACCAGAGGCTATTACCGGGAGTACACCGTGCCCACCCCGGGGCTCAAACACCGGGGTGCCAAACGCATTGTGTGTGGCGGCGAACCCAAGCGCAGACCCGATGCCTGCTATTACACCGAAGACCACTATGCCAGCTTTCGGCTGATCGCCCAGTGACTTCACCCAGTTCTGGTTTTTTGTTTTTTTGACTTTTTATAGAGGAACGGAGATGGACATGCCACTTCGTCAGGTGCGACCCAACATCGTGCAATCCATCCGCGCGCACCGCGTGGAAGACCTTCAGACAGCAGCCCAGCAATTGGGCCATCACTTCCTGTATGCCAACTTGGCCAAAGCCCAGAGCAAACAGGACGTTCTGGACCTGATTGCCGCGCAGTACACATTTCCTGCCCATTTCGGCAAGAACTTTGACGCACTCTACGACTGCCTGACGGACACCGTACACAAGGCAGGGCCTCAAACCGGGTTCATCGTGGTGTTGGAGCACATTCCTGCTCACGCCAAATTCGACAAGGAAGCCCGCGAGCAACTGCTGGACATCTTCCGCGACGCAGCCGATTACTGGAGCGACCGGAAAATCCCCTTCCGTTGCTTTTACTCCTTCTCGGTGGCCCGTGCCTCAAAAGGCGATCAGGCCACTGCCGAAGATGAAGCCACCGCAGAGACCATGCCCACCGACAAGCTGGTGGACGTCAGCCCCATGGCGTTGCGCATGAGCAGCCCCTTCAATGCGGGCTATTGGATGGCAGCCGCCTGATCCACCGAAACGGCCTGGTCCGACAAGGACTGGGCTAACGAGGTGTACTCCACCACAGGCACCTCTTCCGCCCTTCGCTGGACATCGAAGAGGCCTGTGAACCGGCGGGACTCCAACCATTTGCCCAGCGTGTGCCGCAACAGCTTGCGGCGCTGGCTGAATGCCACACGCACCAATTCCTCCAGCAGCTTGACCTCCAGAGCCACTGGGGCGTCCAAAGGCACCATGCGGACCACAGCACTGTCCACTTTCGGCGGGGGGTCAAAAGACCCCGGCGGAACAAACAGCACGTTCTCCATGGCATAACGCCACTGCAACATGACTGACAGCCGCCCATAGTCGGAGGTGGCGGGCTGAGCCACCATGCGATCGATCACTTCTTTCTGAAGCATGAAGTGCTGGTCCCGCACCACCGCCACATGCTCCAGCAAGTGAAAGAGGATAGGGGTCGAGATGTTGTAGGGCAAGTTGCCGACCACACGCAGCTTGGACACGCCCAGGGTTTGGGCCAGCGCGGAAAAATCCACCCTCAGCACATCGGATTCCACCACTTGGAGTTGGGGCCTGGCTCGCAACCGGATGGCCAGGTCTCGGTCCAACTCAATCACGGTGAGCTTGCCCACGCGGTCCACCAGGGGCTGTGTGAGCGCCGCCAGGCCAGGACCAATCTCCACCATCGGATCACCGGCCTGCGGATCGATGGCATCCACAATGGCACCGATGATGCCGTTGTCATTCAGAAAATGCTGGCCAAACCGCTTGCGTGCGATGTGCTTCATTGCGATGCGTCCCGGTACTCCACGTAGGCACCGGTGCGAACGTCTTCTATCCAGCGGGCGTACGCCTCTTCCATCTTTTGCTCTCGAACCAGTTGTTTCAGCTGCTCGCGCTGGGCCTTGGCTGACAATTCCACCTCTTTGCGCTCCAGCACCTGAATCAGGTGCACGCCAAAACGTGACACCAGAGGCTGTGACACCTCATTCGGCGCCAGACGGTTCATGACCTCTTCGAACTCGGGCACAAACATGCCTGGCACGGCCCACCCCAGCTCTCCGCCCTGTGCCGCTGAACCATCTTGGCTGATCTGACGGGCCACCGCAGCGAAATCGGCCTGCCCTCCCACGATGCGGCTGCGTTGCTCCGCCAGTTGGGCAAGCGCTGCCGCTTCGTTCAGACGGGAGGACAGCCGCAGCAAGATGTGCCGTGCCCGGGTCTGGGTCACGGTGGCGTCGGGCAACCCGGTCACGCGCTTGCCCATCACCTTCAGCACATGAAACCCCGCAGGACTGCGCACGGGCCCCGCAATACCGCCCACCTTGACAGCCCGGGTGGCGTCCACGAACAGCACCGGATAGCGTTCCGCCGCGCGAAGGCCCAGGTCACCGCCGTTGGCACGGTCAGGCGCATCGGAGTACTCGCGGGCCAACGCCCCAAAATCAGCTCCGGAGCGGGCTTTTTCGGCCACGGTCTGGGCACGGGTCATCAGGGATGCCAAGCGTTGGGCATCGGCGTTTTCTGGCACGGAAATCAGGATTTGGGCAATGTGCAGCTGAAGATCCGCCCCTGGGTTGTCGCGTTTCTGGGCCAGGAATCGGTCCACATCGGCCTCTGTCACCCGCACCCTGGCTTCAACCTCCCGTTCACGCAGCCGTTGCACCAAGAGTTGCTCTCGAATGTTTTTCCGGAATTCGGCCACCGAAAACCCGTCGGCCTCCAGCTGGCGGTGCAGCCGGGCCACATCCATCTGGTTTTGCCGGGCAATGTTCTGCTCGGCATCGTCAAGCGCGGCAGATTCCACCCTGATGCCTTGCTCGGTCGCCAGCTGGATCTGCGCCCGCTCCAAGATCAGCGCCTCGGTGACTTGGCGGGTGATCTCGGCCTGAGGTGGCAAGTTGCTGCCTGATCGTGCGGCTTGCTGCACCACCCGCTGGACCCGGCTGCGAATGTCGTGCTGGGTGATCGGCTCGTTGTTGACCACCACCACGATGCGATCGGCAGGCAACGGCTCGCTGGACGCCTGAACGGCCGCGTCTGCAGCAGGACTGAGCAAGCGGCTCGAAGCCTTCAGGCCCTGAGCCTGAACCAGACAGGCCACACCCACCCCACCGGCCAGCAAGGCGGTGCGCAAGGCGAAGGATAAAAAGGCATTCATGGCAAAAGGCTTCATGACAGGATTTGAAACTCCGGCAACAGGCAGGAACACAGCCACTCCGCTCACTCGTATCGGCCAAAGCGGCTGACAGGCTGGATCTGCTCGCGCAGGTACTGGTAACGGGGCACGTTGTCCTTGAGCGTCTTCAAAGGATTGGAGCCTATGCGGGTGAAGCCGGAAAACTCCAACTGAAACAGCACCCGCTGACTGGAGGTGGCCGTGCTGCGTTGCAGGCGCTCCAACACCAAGCGCCCAATCCAGCAGCCCGCATCATATTCAAAGCCCGCCACCAGATCGACCACCTTGCTCTCAGGCAAGCTGTAGTTCAACCGACCCACGCCGTACCAGCGCCCTCCATCGCTTGCGCCACCGGAACGCCAAAGGTTGTCCAAAGGCCACTGCCAGCCCAGATCCAACTGTTCGCTGGCAGGCAGCAGGCCACCGGCACGCTGCAACCTGTACGCCGCACTGAGCACGTGAAAAGGTGCAGGGTGATAGCGCCCGCTGACGGTGGTGCGCTGGGAGCGCTGGGTGTCGGGGTTGAACTGGACCGAACTCTCGAACGCCCACTGTGGCGTCCAGTTCAATGTGGTGCCGAGCAAGATGTCACTCAACCGATCGGTCACGGCCGTACCCCCTGGCAGCACCACGTTCTGATCAGAAAACCGCAGGCGTTGGGCAATGCCAAAACGCGCGGCCTCCGCCCCGGTGGTGGGATCGATGAGGCGAGAACTGACCCCCAGCGTCAGCGCGTGGGTGTCTGAGATGCGATCGTTGCCGCCGAAGACGTTTTCGGTCCAAGCCGTGCCCACGTTGAAATCCTTGGCGCCAGAATCGTAGTTGGGCAGCGTGTTTTGGTCGCGGTAGGGCGTGTGGACATAGAACGCACGGGGCTCCAGCGTCTGCAACAGGTCACGTCCCAGCAGATGGGCGTCTCGCTCGTAGACAAGCCCGCTGTCCAGACTGACCGTGGGCACCACACGGCTGACCGAACGCCGACCATCCCAAAGTGCCTGATCCACCTGGTATTGAGACAGGTGCAGCTGCGCCTTGGGACGGACAAACCAGCCTGGAGCCTGCCATGTGCGACTGACCTGGGCAATGCCCAGCAAGCGAGATCCGTTCACATCGGCCTGTGTGGCTGTGACGGAAGGGGTTCGGTCGGTGGTGAACCGCGTGAACTGCCCGGTGAGGGACCAGTCCAACCCTTCCAGCGGGCCCAGCCTCTGGTTGAGCCGCTTCCAGTTCAGGTCGAGCTGCGGCACCCTGTCGTACGGGGCGGCAATGGGTGCACTGGCATCCTGAAGCGTTTGCCAGGTGTAAAGGCCAGCCGACGCACCGACCTCTCCCCAGCGGCCACTGACCACCACGTCGTTGGCCAGCAGGCGCTGCGTCAGCGACGGAAATGCACGCGGGAAATCACGCCAATAGTTGTCGTCGCTCACCCGGTTGAGGTTGATGCGCAGCCCTGTGCCTTGCAACCCCAGCACGCCGCCATCCAAAGACTGGGAATGCTGGGCCGACGTGCCCCAGCGATGGGAACCCGTGAGGGTGTCGTGGGGCATCACGGCGGCGCTGACCTGGCCCTGGGCGGTGGGGCGCAGGTACCGCACCTCACCCGCCAGATCGATACCACGCTTGGTCATGAGCGTGGGGTAGAGCGTTGCGTCCAGATCGGGGGCGATGTTCCAGTAGTAGGGCAGCGTCAGCTCCAACCCGCTGATGTTGGTCAAGTTAATGGTGGGCGGCAGCAGGCCCGACTTGCGCTTGTCCGAGATCGGGAAACTCAGGTAAGGCGACGCGAGCAGGGGGACCCCTTTGAAATACAGGGCGCCATGGTTTGCCGTGCCGGTTTCTTCGGTGTTGTCCAAGGTGAGTTGACTGGCACTCACCCACCAGTCGGGCAGAAACCCCGGCGGGGCATGGCAAGTCGTATACGTGGCGTTGTGCGCCACGGTGACGTTTTCGCCCTTGAAATCCACCCTGTCGGCACGGCCCTGCCCGTCGTTTTGCAGCAGCTGGTAAGTGGGCTGGGTGAAGAACCCCTCATAGGTGTCCAAGTTCAACTGCAACTCGGGGCCTTCATATCGGTTGCCGTTGCGCAGGATGCTGACACGTCCCGTGGCCTGGGCGTCCTGGGTCGTGTGGTCGAGCTGCAAGCGGTCGGCTCGCAGCACGGTGTCGTGGCGGCGCAGTTCCGCACTGCCTTCGACCACGGTCTGCACACCGGTCTGCCCTTGGATGCGATCACCCCACACAAAGGTGGGCAGATCGTGGCGAACCGACTCGGGCAACTCCGACTGCAACAACTCACTGGGCTTGAGCACCAGGGGCGACATCTCGTCCTGCGCGTGGGCACCGAAAGCCAATGCACACACCCCCCCAGCCACAGCCCACTGCCCCACGGCCCAGACCACACGGCGCAAGCGTGCAGGGGGATGGGTCTGGAAAGCTGACGGCAGACACCGAGGGCTGTGAACAGGGGAAGGGCAGGTCATTTGTAAAATCCCGCCGCATTATCGTCTGCCGGGTTCACACTCCCCGCCCATGCCCTTGAACCCCTCTGCCCCCTCACC
>Ga0209066_10004087_pt1 | contig 16127 bp, 13 predicted proteins | sample All_14_2_FD_187198 | JGI IMG/M metagenome (GOLD analysis project Ga0209066, IMG submission 187198) | Freshwater microbial communities in response to fracking from Pennsylvania, USA - Allegheny Zone_MetaG_DW_15 (SPAdes) (version 2) ...
GTGGGTACGGGGGTGGGGCTGCGCCTCAACCTCCCTGTCGGCCCCCTCCGCCTGGACCTCGGCTTTCCGGTCATGAAAGACAACCAACTCGTCGACGGTCTGGAGATGGAATTCCACTTTGACGTCGGCTACCAATTCTAATACCCTTTGCCCCTTATGAAATCTCTCGCCGCAATCGTTGCCGCCCTTTTCCTTGCCACCGCTTCGCTTCCTGCGCAGGGAACAAACCTCAAGGTGGCCTTGGTCGACCTGCAGAAATGCTTCAACGACTACTACAAAACCGAGGATGCCAAGACCCGCATCAATGACCAGGGATCGGGTTACCAGAAAGAATTCAACGACCGCATGGAGGACTACAAGAAATTGGTCGACCAGATCAATGCCCTCCGCGAAAGCGCCAAGGACACCTCCGCCAGCGAGAGCGCCCGCAAGGAGCGCGAAGAGAAGCTCAGCGAGAAAATCCGCGAAGCCCAGACCCGCGAGCGCGAACTGAACGAATTCCGTGGCACCTCCTCCAAGCTCCTCCAGGACCTGCAGGTCCGCCAGCGCAAGTCGATTGTCGACGAGATCAACAAGGCGGTCGAAAACTTCTCCAAGGGCAAATACAACCTAGTGATCGACCGCTCGGGCATGACCCTGAACGGCACATCCGGTCTTGTTTACACCGAGGGCCTGACGGACATCACCGAAGAAATCACCAAGCTCCTGAACAAGGACAAGCCCGCGGGCGGCAAGTCGTCCGACAAGAAGTAAGGCCTTCAGGGGCGTGAGCCGGACCCTTGCAGAAATTGCCGTCCTGGTGGACGGGGTCCTTGAGGGCGACGGTACGCTCGTCTGCCGTGGCATCAATGATTTGAGCCGTGCCACGGGCGACCAATTGTCGTTCCTCGGCAACACCCGCTATGTCAAAGCCGCCCTGGCCACGGGTGCGGCGGCTGTGTTGGTTCCCCGAGATTTTTCCGGTTCCCTGCCGTGTGCCCTGATCCGAGTGGACAACCCCTCGGCCGCTTTTGCCCGCGTTATCAGCCTGTTCGTGCCCCCGGCCATCTCATGGACCGCCGGCATCCATCCCACGGCCGTGGTGGACCCTGCCGCGCGCCTGGGAACAGGGGTGCACGTGGGAGCCCACGCCACGGTGGAAGCCGGGGCCGTTCTCGGGGACCGCGTCCATATCGGCGCCGGGGCCTACGTGGGTCACGATGTCCGCCTGGGCGATGATTGCTTCCTCCACCCCCATGCCGTCGTCCGCGAGCGCTGCCTCCTGGGCCGGCGGGTCATCCTCCACCCCGGGGCCGTGGTGGGTTCGGACGGGTTCGGATACGACTTCCAGGGCGGCCAATACGTCAAGATCCCCCAGGTGGGCTTTGTCCAGATCGACGATGATTGCGAGATCGGGGCCAACACGACCATCGACCGCGGCCGGTTCGACAAAACCTGGATTCAGGAAGGTTGCAAAATCGACAACCTGGTTATGATCGCCCACAACGTCGTCATCGGCAAACACACGGTCATCGTGGCCCAGGTCGGCATATCCGGGAGTTCGACCCTGGGGGCCTACAACACCGTGGCCGGCCAGTCCGCCCTGGTGGGACACGTGAAAACGGCCGACAAAGTCACCATCACCGCCTGGACCGCCGTGACCAAGGACATCACCGCGCCGGGGGTGTATCGCGGGGGACCGGCCAAGCCGATGAGGGAATCGATGGAGATTGAGGCCCTGACCCAGCGGTTGCCCGAGTTGGTCAAACGCCTCCGGGAACTGGAAAAGGAAGTGGCCGCTCTGAGGGCCTTGAAGGGGTAGCAGCGACAGGATTTGAACCTGTGACCAAGGGCTTATGAGTCCCCTGCTCTACCACTGAGCTACGCTGCCGCGGGAAGTAAAACCTAGACAAGAGCAGGGGCCGTTTCAACCCGAAAGAAATCCCAAACGAAAACGCCTCTCGGGTGGTGGATTATACCCAATCATTTTGAATAGGGGAAAACCGGACTTGGTGCGGCCGGGTATCCCTATCCGGGCCTGCCTGTCGCCCAGCCACTACGATTTGGTATTACTGCATTTTCGAGCATATCCAGTTTTGGTGGACGCAATTTCTTCAAATCTTGTGGCTTTCTGTAGCCGGCCCCGTCCTGTCGCGACGGAGCCGGGCGAAGTCGGATGGGGCCGGTCCGGGGCCAGCGGCCCCGGCTACAGTGTCAACCATACCCGGACAGGCTCCAGGGCAAAATGTCCCAGTGCGGTCTTATATTAAATTAAGCTGAATGGGCGGGAGAAAAGGCCAACGCGCTCGGAGATCGCGTTCCACCCTGGATGCCTTTGGTGGAGCGGGACCTCCGGGCACGCTAGGATCCTGCCCAGTCAGTTCAATTTGGTCTTATCGGGTCGCCAGCTTCTTCTTCAGCCGCCAGCGGAGGCTTTTCCGCACGATATACCCCGCGCAAGCCGGGGTGCCGCACCGGCAGGGATGTTCCGTATAATGCTCCCAATCGTAACCGTAATCGTAGGATATCTCCTCTCCGCGGAGTATCGGACGGGTGGATTCGATCCAGATCCGCCCGCGGTCCAGGACCGCCTCGCAGTTCGGATCGCAGGAATGGTTGATCCACCGGGCCGGATTCCATTCGACGTTGCCGTCGATGTCGTGCCGCTTGTTGATCTCGAAAATGTAGACCGCCCCGTGGCTCTGGTCGGATTGGTGGGTCCCGTATTGCATCTCGGCGCGGCGCTTGGACTCGGCCTTGGTGACGCGCTGGCCGACATATTCAATCAACCGGAGGCCCGGGGGAATGTCGCGCCGGGCAAACACCCCCCTTCCATGGATGCCCGAGCCGCGCACTTCCAAGTCGGGGGACCCGGGTATGGCGGAACTGCGGAGCGGGGGCGTTCTTTCGAGATGCATGGCCAGCGATATGAAGCAATTCCCGTGCAAAACTCCAAGAAGAAAACCCCGTAAAGCGGCTATTTCTTTCGTCGTTGTGGAAAAGCGGACCGGGGTTGTTCACAACGCCGCCAGCCCCTCTTTTTCCTTGCGGCCTGCCCCCCTGGACGGACTTGCTGGCGGGTTATTCACATCTTTCTCACTTGTTGATGAAACAACCGGTCATTTCGGCGTTGTCGCCGGATGCAGGCCGCGCATCATCAGCCATCCATGATCGCCCAGCTCGAAGGCCGTTCCGGCAACAAGGTATCCATCAAGCTGGAAGGCCTTCCCCCCATCCACAGTATCGAGGCGGAACGCTCGGTGCTCGGAGCCATGCTCTCCGATCCCGAACACATCATCGATACGGCCGCGGAAAAATTGCGGGCGGAGGATTTTTTCCACCCCGCACACCAGGCCATGTTCACCGCACTGCTCGACATGCGCAACAAGGGCATGCCGATCGATCCTTCGACCGTGCTGCAATTTTTGGAGGATCGCAAGCTGGCCGACTCCGTCGGGGGCGCGCCCGTCCTCGGGGAACTGTCGGCGGGCGTCATCTCGGTGCTCACGGCGCCGACCCACATAAAAACGGTGCGCGACAAGAGCCTGCTCCGCCACCTGCAGCAGGCCTGCGCCCAGATCGTCTACAGCGCCCAGGAGCGGCAGCACGAGGTGGACGAGGTGCTCGACGAGGCCGAGAGCCAGATTTTCAAGATCACCGAAACCGGCGTTTCCCAGACCGTGGTGGACCCCAAGAAACTGGTCATCAACGCGATCGAAATGATCGAGCGGAACATGGAAATGAAAGGGCGCTACGACGGCCTGCCCAGCGGTTTCCATGATCTCGACCAGATGACGACGGGTTTCAAGCCGCAGGAAATGATCGTTATCGCCGCCCGTCCCGGCGTGGGTAAAACCGCGCTCGCACTGACCATGGCCAAGAGCTTCGTCAAGGCGCGCTACGATGCCGCGAAGGACCGCATGGTCGAGCCCGGCTATCCCGTGGGGATTTTTTCCCTGGAAATGTCCGCCCAGCAGCTCATGGTCCGGTTGCTGGCCTCCTATGCCAACGTCAGCCTGCAGGCCATCCGCGAAGGCAAACTGACCCAGCATGAGATGGATGCCCTTTCCCTTGTGGCCGAACAGGTCTCGGGACTGCCGCTCTACATCGATGAATCCAGCATGCTCAACATCGGCCAACTGCGGGCCAAGGCCCGCCGGATGAAACAGATGCACGGCATCGAGGCCATCATCATCGATTATCTCCAGTTGCTCACTTCAAGCAGCGAGAAGGCCCGTGACAACCGCCAGGTGGAAGTGGCGGAAATTTCCCGCGGCATCAAGGGCCTGGCGCGCGAGCTGAACATCCCCATCATCGTTCTGGCCCAGTTGAACCGGAAGCCCGAGGAGGGCAACCAGGATCCGGCCCTGCACCATCTGCGTGAATCCGGATCCATCGAGCAGGACGCGGACATTGTCATGCTCCTCAGCCGGAAGTTCGAGAAGGAAGAGGGCGACACCGGCCCCGGCAGCGCGTTCAAGGCCACCCTGCACGTGGCCAAGCAGAGAAACGGTCCCACCGGCAAGGTGGACCTGATCTTCCACGGGGCTTACACCCGCTACGATTCCGCCCCCCGCGATCCGAAGTGATGGGAAGACTTCCGGTGAAGACAGACCTATTTCTTCAAGCCTTGCGGCTATTTTTGTAGCCGGCCTCGCTGAGGCCGGTCCGGGGCCAGCGGCCCCGGCTACAGCCAAAACCGGGATAGGACCTAAAGCGATTCCGCCGCCGCAACGCCGGCCAGATACCCCGTGGTCCAGGCCGCCTGGAAATTGAAGCCTCCGGTCACGCCGTCGACATCCAGGGCTTCGCCTGCCAAATACAAGCCGGGCACCAACCGGCTTTCCATGGTCTTGAGTTCGACCTCGCCCAGGTCCACCCCGCCGGCGGTGACAAACTCCTCTTTGTTCATGCTCTTGCCCGCCACTTCGAAACGGCCCCGTTTCAAGCGCTGGGTGAGGGCCTGCTCTTCCGCCTTGCTCCAACCCGACCAGTTGAGGTCCGTCCGGACCAGGCGTTCCCACAGGCGGTTGGGGATGGTTTCGAACGGGCTGAGGGTGGCCACTTTCTTCCGGTTCCAAAGTTCCCGGACTTCGCGGAACCGTTCGGCCAGTGATTCCCGGGACATGTCGGGAATCCAATCAATCTCGATGGGAAATTGGTAGTTTTGCTCCTGCATCCAGCGGGCGCCCCAGGCGGACAGCTTGAGAACGGCCGGGCCGCTCAGCCCTGAGTGGGTGATGAGCAGGGGGCCCTGTTGGCGCAACGGATTTCCCGGAACGGATAATTCCACCCGGCCGACCGCCAGTCCCGCCAACCCCTTGAACAGGGGATCGTGGATGTGGAAGGTGAAAAGAGAAGGCGCCGGAGCGATGACACGATGACCCAGGGCCGATGCCAGGGTGTCGCTGTCCCGGGGTCCTCCGGTGGCAATGAGGATCCGGGAAGCCTGCAACACGGCCCCATTGGCCAGATGAACCCGGAAACGGTGTCGGGACTCCGGGGAGGTCGCATTCACGGAGATCGATTGGACAGCGTGGTGGGTGCGGACGTCGACGCCCCACTTGCGGGCTTGACCGGTGAGGCAATCGATAATGGTCTGCGAATCATCCGTTAGGGGAAACATCCGTCCGTCCGGTTCGGTTTTGAGGCGGACGCCCCGGGCCTCGAACCAATCGACGGTATCCCGCGGTTGCCAATGATGAAAGGCCCCGATGAGGGCCCGCCCGCCGCGAGGGTAATGTTTCACCAGTTCGCGGGGTTCGAAGCAGTGGTGGGTCACATTGCACCGCCCGCCGCCGGAAATGGCGACCTTGGCCAGGATGCGCGGACCTTTTTCGAGGATGAGGGTGCGGCTGGAGGGCCGGGCCCCGGCAAAGGTGATGGCGCCGAAAAAACCCGCGGCCCCGCCGCCGATGACGATCAGATCCCAGGGGCCGGATGATTCAGGACGGATGGCGGTGGAAGACATGCGGAATCAACGGAACGCGATGCGGGTGATTTTCTGGCCGAGGGCCTGGCCGAGTTTGGCGGCAAGGCCGGACTGGCGCTTGAGTTGCTGGGCCCGGATCGAGCTGGTGGTCCGGCACACGGCAATACCACGGAGGGAGTCCACGTAATCCAGGGTGGAGTCCTGGGCGGCTTCCGCGCCGACGACCTCGGCCCAAATATGTTGCATGCGCCCCGGGCTGCCCGCCTGGTTGCGGCGGATCTTGTCCATCAGGCTGTGCATCCACAACGCCCGGACCCTTTGGGCCCGCTCCTGCGGGGTCAGGGGCGTGTGGTCGTCCTTGTGGCTGATGCGGGTGTAAAGTTCGCGCTCGTGCGTGGTCATGGCCCTTCCGTGGGCTTTCTGGAATTGGTCGCCCACCCCGCGCATCTCGGAGGATTGGGCGAGCAGGCGGTCGTAAACCATTTGTTCCTGCCGCACGCGCTGGAGTTCCCGGGAGTGGTCGTCGGGATTCTCCCGGGCCAGCTCGAGGGCCACTTCCCTCCACACGCGGTTGTAGTCCGCCCGGGCCACCCGGATCCAGGGCCGGTCGGGGTCGGTGCCGCCGATGTAAAGATGGAGTCCGCCGGAGGCGACGGCGTCGCGCTTGGCCCGCGACTTGTGCTGCCGCTGCAAGTCGAGCTTGCGGTAGGTGGCCCACTCGCGCTTTTTCTCGGATTCCATCTGGAAAGATTCAATCACGAATGTGCCCGCGAAACACGAAGAAATGGAGATGTAGCCACAAACGTAAGTTTGTGGATGGCTGGGTCCACGAACTTACGTTCGTGGCTACAAGGGGGCGGAAAGTTTTTGCCAAAGTTTCCAGCCCTCATCGGTTCGGAGGTCGAAGACCGTAAAACCGGGGGCCAGGCTTCCGGAGAAGGCCCAATCCAAGGTGGTCTTGCTGAGGGATTTCCGGCAGGGATTGTTGAAGATATAGGTCAGGACTCCGGGGAATGCATGGGCCGCACTTTCTTCGGTGCGCAGAAGATGATCATAAGCCTGGTGCTGGAGTGTGAAGCCGGGTGCCAGCAGGCGGTTCAATTCCTGCCTGAGAAGTTTCACGGCGGCTCTTTGGCTGGATTTTCCATCCAATCCCACCAGCAGCAAATGGCAATGATCCGGCATGAGGCAGTAAGCCGGCGTAATCAACGATTCCCGGACACATATATGGAGCAGAATTTCTCGGAACCGGAGATGAAACAGGTCGGTCAGCCAGCCGCTTTTCCGTTCATCCACAGAGAAGATCCAATGGATGAACTTGTGGCCCACGTAGCAGGAAGGATCCAGCTTGGGCAGTGAGCGGGCCATACAAGCTTGTAGCCACTAACGTGAGTTTGTGGAAGGACTAACCACGAACTTACGTTAGTGGCTACAAGACGCCGCGGACTTTTCGGATTTATCCCATCGCATGGCCAGGAGCACGCCCAGTCCGATGACGAAGAAGACGGTGTTGGCCATGGTGGCGGTGCGGAGGGTCCAGAGCTCGGCCCCATGCCCGAGGGCAAGGGGGCCGGCGACGGCGGCGAGTTTGCCGAAGAGCCCCCAGAATCCAAAGTATTCGCCCGAGCGTCCCGGCGGGGTCAGGATGGAAACCACCGCGCGGCTGGCGGACTGCGTCGATCCCATGACGAGGCCGGCACAGGCACCCACGATCCAGAACGAGGTTTTCTCCGTGCACCAACCGGCAAAAAACGAGACCGCCACCCAGCCGAGCAGCGAGGCTACCAGCACCGGACGGGCGCCCAGCCGGTCCTGCAACCAGCCGAAACCCAGGGCCCCCAGGGCGCTGGTGATTTGCAGTGCGGCGAAAAGGAAAATGACCTCCTCCTGCGTGAATCCGTAGAGGTCGCGGGCCACGATGGCCGCGAAGGCGAAGACCGCGGAGAGGCCGGTGATGTAGAAAAAGAAGGCGACGAAGAACCAGGCGAGGGTGCGGTGCTGGCGGATTTCGTGGAAGGTTTCCACCAGTTTCCCCCAGGCGGCGGCGGCCGCACCCGCGGCGGAGACCCCGGGCTGGGGTTCGGCCCGTTCGCGCAGCAAAAGCAGGGTGGGCAGGCTGGCGAGGAAGAAGAAGACCCCGGTCATGACGAAGCTCCAGCGGACCGGCTCGGCCAGGGAGGTGCCCTTGATGAGGTAGAGGGCCAGCACCAGACTGAGGAGCCCGCCGCAGTAACCAAAACCCCAGCCATAGGACGAGATGCGACCGGCGTTCTGCGGGGTGCTGATTTCGGGCAGAAAGCTGGCGCAAAAATTTTCCCCGAGGGAAAAGGCGATGTTGGCCACCAGCACGAGGGCGAAGGCGAGAGCGATGGTTTCCGGCCCGGTCCAGAAAAGCGCCGCCGTGGCCAAGCTGCAGGTCCAGGCGGAGACGGCGAGGAAGGTTTTCTTCCGGGCGGTCACATCGCCCACCGCACCCAACCAGGGCGAAACGGCAATGACCAGGAGTTGCGAGACGGCAAGGATGAGGGACCAGAGACTGTAGCCCCCGGGTTTGCCGCCGTTCACCACCTCGACGAAATAGATGCTGTAAACCACGGTGATGATGACCGTGGTGAAGGACGAGTTGGCGAAGTCGTAGCAGGCCCATCCGAAGATTTCGCGGCGTCGTACGGGGGATGGGGACATTTTGGATTTTAGATTTTGGATTGGGGATTGGAAAGGCGATTTCAGAGCCGCAGCCGGTAGCGGCCATTCTGCCGGGTCAGCTTCATCGGTTGGCCGAAGGTTTCGCGCAGATTGATGGAGGTCAGGACTTCCGCCATATCGCCACGGGCCTGCACCTGTCCCGTGCGGAGGAGCAGCCCGTGGGTGAAGACGGGCATGATTTCCTCGACGTGGTGGGTCACCAGGATGAGGCCGGGACTCCGGCGGGTGCGTCCGAGGGAATCCAAAAAGAGGAGGAAGTGCTCCCGGGCCACCGGATCCAGTCCGGCGCAGGGTTCGTCGAGAATGAGCAGGGCGGGTTCGGCGGAGAGAGCCCGGGCGATGAGGACGCGCTGGCGTTCGCCCTGGGACAGCACGCCCCAGGGACGGCCGGCGAGAGCGGCCAATCCGACGCGCCGCAGGTGGAGCCGGGCATGGCGGATTTCTTTCGGCGAAAAGTCGCCCCAGACATTGATCATGGCCCGCGGGCCGCCGAGGACGACATCGAGGGCGGTTTCGGTTTCGCCGATCTGCTGGGCCAGTGCGGCACTGACCAGCCCGATGTGGCGCCGGAGTTCGCGCCAATCATGGGCCCCGAAGCATTTCCCCAGGACACGGACTTCCCCCGAGGTGGGGAAGAGGGAACCGTTCAGGGCGCCGAGAAGCGAGGTCTTGCCCGAGCCGTTGGGGCCGAGGATGACCCAGTGCTGTCCCTTTTCCACGGTCCACGACACATCGCGGAGGATGTGGGTCTGTTCGCGGTGGATGCGCAGGTTTTCAACCCGGAGGAGGGGAGGCATTTCCCAAGTATGAGGGCAGAAGACGGAGGGCGGAAGGCGGAATTTTTACCTCGTTCTCTTACTCGTACTCGTTCTCGCACTCTCCCGGATAGAGAGCACGAGCCCGAGTATGAGAACGAGCGAGGGAGGATCGGGGATGGGGGCAACTGGCACGGCGGTTGAAAACCGCCGCTCCTTGGTTGATAACCCAAGGCAGAAAAAAGGCGGACCTGTTTGGGTCCGCCTTGATGCCGGGGGAAGGGCGGATCAGTTCCGGCGGCTGCCCAGGATGAGGGGCAGGAGGTAATAGAGCATGTAGGCCAGCGAGGTGATGAAGGCCGCGACGTAGGTCCATCCGGCGGCGTTGAGGACCTTGCGGACGCCGGTGTCGGCTTCTTCGGTGGTCACCAGGCGCATTTTATTGAGGATGACCACGGCCCGGCGGGAGGCGTCGAATTCCACCGGAAGGGTGATGAGGTTGAAGAGCATCATGATGCCCCAGGCCGAGGCCATGACGATGAGGAAGAGGTAGCCATTCCCCTTGAGGAGCCCGGTGAACATCCCGATGATGGGGAGCCACATGACGATCTGGCTGGCGTAGCCCGTGACGCCGACCGCCGCCATGCGCCAGTTGAGCGGGGCGTAGGCGATCTTGTGCTGGATGGCATGGCCGCATTCATGGGCGGCCACACCCAGGGCCGCGGCGGATTCCCCGTGGAAATTTTCCGAGCACAGCACGAGTTGCTTGTTCATGGGGTTGTAGTGGTCGCCGAGCAGCCCCTCCTGTTCGATGATATCAACATCGTTGATTCCGGCGGCGGAAAGGATGCGAGCGGCGGCGGTGGCGCCGGTCAGGCCGGAGCCTGCGGGAACCTTGGAATACTTGTGGTATGTCGATTTGACCCGGGCGGACGCCACGAGCGAGATGACAAAAGTGACGATGATGATGGTGATGAAGAACATAGTTTTTTCCTGTTTACAGGCAGTAAATTAGTCCGGGAGCGACAGGAGGCAAGGGGAACCGGACCGATTTTGTGTAATGTGCTGGTGGAGAAATGTTTCTGTGCCATGCGTTCCGGTTTGATCTGAGCACGGAATTTGCTCATTCTCCGGGCCGTGAGCGTACAAGATTTCCGCGAGGTGGGTTTTGCCAAACTGGACCAGGATCTGGTCTTTCTCATGGGGGCGTTGCGCGAAGTGCTGGTCGATCTGGGGGAAGACGACATCGCGGCCCAGCTCCCCTGGGCCTCGGATACCCGGGCGGCGGGCAGTCCCCGGCAATTTTCCACCAAATTGGGACAGGCCTGTTCCATCGGATTCCACCTCCTCAACATGGTGGAGGAGAACGTGGCCGCGCAGATGCGCCGGGCCCGCGCCGGGACGAACCCGCCGCAGGTGGAACCGGGGTTGTGGGCCGACCATTTGAACGACCTGAAGGCGGCCGGATGGAAGCCCGCCGAAGTGGCCGCCGCCCTGCCCGGCATCCGCGTCGAGCCGGTGCTGACCGCCCATCCCACCGAGGCCAAGCGATCCACCGTTTTGGAATTGCACCGGGAACTTTATCTCCTCCTCGTCCAGCGGGAGAACCAGATGTGGACCCCCCTCGAAATGGAGGCGATCCGCGGCCAGATCAAGGTCGTGTTGGAACAACTCTGGCGCACCGGCGAGGTGTTCCTGCAGAAGCCCGGGGTTTCGAAGGAACGGCGGACCATCATGTATTACCTGCGCGAGGTCTTCCCGACGGTGCTTCCCCGCCTTGACCTTCACTTGCGCCAAGCCTGGAAATCCGTGGGTTGGGATCCCCGGCTCCTGGAAGATCCGGAAAAGCTGCCCCGGCTCCGTTTCGGTTCCTGGGTTGGGGGCGACCGGGACGGCCATCCGTTTGTCACCGCCAAGGTGACCGAGGAATCGCTGCGCGAAATGCGCGAGCAGGCCCTGTTGGTGCTCTACCGCATGGTGGAGAAACTTCCCCGCCACCTCAGCCTGAGCACGGGCGACCACCAGGTCCCGGCCTTTCTCCTCAAGGCCATCCGCCGCCACGTCCGTCTCCTGGGTGAGCGGGGCGAGAAGGCCATCGCGCGCAATCCGCTCGAGCCGTGGCGGCAGTTCACCAGCCTGATCATGGCCCGCATGCCAGTGATCCTGAACGAACTGGGCCGGGTGAAAATCCAGGAGCTTCCGGGTTCCTACCAGGGACCTGCGGAGATGATCGACGACCTCAAGCTCCTGCGCCTGTCCCTGCAGCGCGTCGGGGCGGGAAGACTGACCACGGCCGACGTGGATCCCATCATCCGCGCCGCCCTGGTCTTCGGCTTCCACCTCGCCGCGCTGGATGTGCGGCAGAACAGCGCGTTCCACGACAAGGCCCTGTCCCAATTGATGATCGCGGCGGGTCTCGATGGGGCGGATTTCGCCGATTGGAGCGAATCCCAGCGGGTGAACTTCCTGGAAAAAGAACTGCGCTCGCCGCGTCCCTTCCTCCATGCCGGAGCCCCCGTGGGTCCCGAGGCCTCCGCCGTGCTCGATTGCTACCGCGTTCTCGCTGGGCATCTGACGCGTTACGGTTCGGACGGGCTTGGAGCCTTGATCACGAGCATGACCAAGCGTTACTCCGACCTGCTCGTGGTCTATGTCCTAGCCCGCGAGGCCGGGCTGGCGGAGTTGCATTCCGGTCACTTGGTTTGTGCCCTGCCGGTGGTTCCCCTTTTTGAAACCCTGGAAGATCTGGAAGCCGCTCCCGGCATCATGCGCCAATTTCTCGAGCACCCGGTCACGCGGGCGTCGCTCAAACGCCAGCAGCCCGGCGTGAAGCACCCGGTCCAGCAGATCATGATCGGTTACAGCGACAGCAACAAGGACGTGGGCATCCTGGCCAGCCAATGGGCCCTGCACCGTGGCCAGAGCGAATTGGTCCGGGTGGCCGGGGATTGCGGCGTGGAACTGCGGTTTTTCCACGGACGCGGCGGCACCATCAGCCGGGGTGCCGGGCCGACGCACCGCTTCCTCGAGGCCCTGCCGCATGGTTCGCTGCACGGCGACCTCCGGGTGACCGAACAAGGGGAAACCATCGCGCAGAAATACGCCAACCAGATCACGGCCACCTTCAACCTGGAAGTCCTCCTCGCCGGGGTGACCGGGGTGTCGCTTCAGCACAGCCGCCAGGGGAATGAGCCGGCATCGTACGCCCTCATTGCCTCCAAGCTGTCCGAGTTCAGCAGCGAGGCCTACCGGGCGATCCTGCACCGCGAGGGCTTCATGGACTTCTACACCCAGGCCACGCCCCTGGATGCGCTGGAGCAGAGCCGGATCGGATCGCGGCCCAGTCGTCGCACGGGGGCGCGCACCCTGGCCGACCTGCGGGCCATTCCGTGGGTGTTCAGCTGGACCCAGTCCCGTTTTTACCTGCCCGGGTGGTATGGGGTGGGAGCCGCGTTGGAACGGTTGAGAGAGGAGGAGCCGGCTCTGTTCAAGGCGCTGTCCTCCCAGATCGGGAAGTGGCCGTTCCTGCGCTATGTCCTGAACAATGTGGAAACCAACCTGGCGAGCGCCGATCCCAAGATCATGCGCGACTACGCCAACCTCGTGCCCAACCGCGCGCTGCGGGAGGCCTTTTACGGCGACATCGTGGCGGAATACCGTCGGTCCCGCCGGATGCTGGATTTGATCTTCGGGGGAAAATCGATCGAGCAGCGCCGGCCGCGGATGCTCAAGACCCTCCGGCTGCGCGAGGCTCCCCTGCGCGTGCTGCACCGGCAGCAGGTCGACCTGCTGAAGCGCTGGCGGAAATACAAGGACGAGGACCAGTCAAAAGAGGCGAACGCCATGCTGCCCGACATCCTGTTGTCCGTGAATGCCATCGCCAGTGGGTTGCGGACGACGGGGTAGGAGTGTTTCTGTGGATTTCGAAAAGAAATTGTAGGGGAACCGATCCTCGGTTCCCACTTACCCCGGGAAGCGAGGAGCGCTTCCCCTACAATGCTCGGCTGCTTGCCCCTTTGATCATCAGGCAAAAGTTGCTTTACTCATCCAAGGTAGCGCTACCATGGGGAAGCGGGTCAAAAACACGCAAAAAGAATTCAATATTGTAATAGTATAATGTCATACTATTACTGCGTTAGTATGATTTCACACTAATATACGTTAGCTAAATTAAAATGAATTATCGTCTGCTGCTGTTAATACTTCTTGTTTTACCAACTGCATGTTCTGAGGTTCCCAAGAGCATTCCCGCATCATCCATTGGGCACGATTATATTCTCACCGGCATTTCCAACATACCACTTGGGCAGACGTTTGTTGTAGAGGGCCGAGGCGTTTCCAAATATGATGCCAGAAATAAACTAGACGAAAGAAACAACGTCTTATTAGTTACAAGTGTTAACGGAATAAAGCTTAAAAAGCCGACGGAAGCATACTTAGCTGGAATTTATACTATCCCGGCCAATATTGTTTTTAGTCTGCGTGTGATTGAGGATGCCCTTTATGAAGAATCGTCTTACGATCCAAATCCTTCGCCAGATAAGGCGGCTGAAGATAAGGGCGGACAGAAATTAATTACTTATCTCCATATTATCGACCAACTATCGCCTAAAGAACCAAAACTTAGTGAGCTACAAATACAGTTACGATAAATCTACTAAGGGAACCGTTAGACAAGCAACCATGTCATGGACCCAACGCGCTGCGCGCGCGGGTCATGTCGGATATTCGATCAGAAATGAAAACTCCTTCACCATCATTTGACTTTTTAGATTTGGCTGAGCGTAGCCAGCAAGAATTGTCCGCAGCTTTAAATTCATTAGGCGGACAGCAGAGCGAGGGTTTGGCAAGTAATTTTCGTCTTTACTGTGCCAGACACATTTATCGGTCTGCCGATGGTTTTATAGCATTGCGACGAACTGGTCGGAATTACTCTGCACGCCTTTTGATACGTCCTGCAATGGAGAGTATGTTTAAACTTTTAGCGGTCGAAGTAGATCCTGAGGTGCTTTATCGAATAGCCCGATACGAACACGAACAAGACAAGAAATGGGCAAGACCCTTTGTGCCTACTAGCGGATCCTCTTTTGATTCTGAATTCGAAAAGAAATGGGACGAATTTTCTGCTGCATATGCGACCCAGTATCCAGACCACACACGGAATAGTTCACCCATTGATCTTCGTAGCCTGGCTGATAAAGCCAAGGCAGGAAAATATTACGATTCTCACTACCGATTATATTGCCAGTATACGCATGCGGCATTGCGGGCAACTACCGGTGGACTTGAAGATTTTGACGCCGAAGATGCCAGATCGATATGTTTACCGTTAATAGTTGCTATCCAAGCTATAATCAAAGTTGGGGGAGCCTCTCCCAATGGAGCTGCACTCTTTGAGGAATTAAAACAAAACCAATAAATCGAACCAGACCGTTGAGCCAACGCGCGAAACGCGCGTGGCACACGGACGACGTTTGGACTAAACATGCGCTTATTTCCTTCCATTCCAGCAGCGATTGTAACTGGGGCAGTCGTAATTCCAGCGTTTATATGGGGATATGCAGCCATCGAGTGGAGATGGCACAGTCCGGTGCTATTGATACTGTGGTCGATTCTTGGTTTTATCTGTCCTGTCATGTTTTCTACAGCAGATGTGCGTTATTCGGTTAAGAGGTGGCGAGAGATTGGCTTCTTTCGCCCTTTGACATCTCGTGAAGACTTTCTGCAGTTCTACATCCCCACATGGATTCGTATGGGTATCCTTTTTGTTGCCATTGTTGTCGCATGCCTTGTACTAAAGGCTATTGGATTATAATTACGAAAATGCAGAATATATATTCGAACAATCGCATGCACCCAAGTCCCACCCGCGTCACGCCTCCTGCTGTCGCTTCGCTCCTTGGCAGGAGCCGCGCCACGGCCGGGTCTGGGTGATGCGGGGACGTTCGCCATAATGGAAGGGATCATAAAATTCGTTCTTCTATTGCTTCTAGCGCTACCGTTTGTAGCACTAGTGGCTGATGCACTTGGCAAGTCTAGGGATATGATGCTGAAGGTTGCTATTGGCACTGCTGCGATATCGACACTTTTGGGATACCTCGCAGGAGGATTTCATCAGAGGCCAAATGTAGCGAATATATTTGTCTGGGCATTTCTCTCCTGGCCCATACTGCTTCTCGGCGCCAAGGGCTTCAATTCAGCACTATCTTGGCGGTCAATGTGGCTTTCAGTCCCTGTAATGAGCTGGTATCTTGTAAACCTATCGATGCAATTTTATTACCCGACCCACGGCGGCGGTGGTGGACTTGGCCTTCTAATAGGGATCGTTGCTGGTTGGTTCTATATAGTGATACCGTTTGCGATAGTGAGCAGTATTTTTATTGGCTGTAGGGCGATAGTCAGGAAAATTCGTGGCGAACCAGGCGCTTCAGCCAACCCGCCTACGGCGCTTGGCTGATCTTCTACGTTCAGTAATGAAATGAAGCTTTTTCAATTCCCGCAAATTTACTCTCGACCACTTCGCTATGCGATTGGCCTCCAGATTGTCTTTATTTGCCTGACATCCATGATTACTGATGATGGTGTCATCTACGCCATCTTTTTGTGTGTCAGTTTAGTATACTGGATTGTAGTGTCTCATTGAATGGACAACGCCTTAAAATAAGCTGTACATCTTCGGTGCCTTCTGTACGAAGAGGAGATGCGTCCAAAAATCTATCCCATCGCCTTAAATACTTCCGAGCGTCAGTGGCTTG
>Ga0209066_10004088_pt1 | contig 16126 bp, 9 predicted proteins | sample All_14_2_FD_187198 | JGI IMG/M metagenome (GOLD analysis project Ga0209066, IMG submission 187198) | Freshwater microbial communities in response to fracking from Pennsylvania, USA - Allegheny Zone_MetaG_DW_15 (SPAdes) (version 2) ...
GCTACGACAATCTCAAGAACGAGCTGATCAAGATGGTGCAGAATCTGGATTCCACCTCCGAATTCAACGTCTTCATCTTCGACTCGACCGTCGATGCCTACAAGCCCCGGGCCGTCGTCGCGTCCGAGCGTTACAAGGCGGATTTCGCGAAATGGATCGCCCCCTACATGACCACTACCTTCGGGAACATCCTCAAGAATTATGATTCCCCCAAGCTCAAGGGCTTCACCGGCCTGACGCGTATGGACCTGGCCCTGACCGGGGCTTTCGAATCGGGTTGCGACACCATCTTTGTCCTCAGTGACGGCACCCCCAGTGTGCACCGGCCGGGGAACGCGAAGGAAATCGCCGAGTGGGAGTCCTTGCGCAAGAAAAACGAGAAGGGAATCGCCCAATACCAGGCCGACGTCAAAGCCTACAACGAAAAATACAAGGATATTATTGCCGAGATGCGTGCCGAGGTTAACAGGCGTAACGCCACGCTTGTGGGCCGGGAGAAGGAGTGGATCTACGGGATTCCAGGATATAAAGGACTGCCCCAGGGTCCCCCCGCACCTCCCGGGACATGGAGACCAAACCCCTCATTCACCAACGAGGATATTTTGGACTACCTCGTTGACCTTTACGGTGAACTTTACAAGGCCCGGGGACAGGACCGCCCCAACATCCATGTGGTCGGGTACTCCGTAAACGCCAAGGACAAGGAATTCCTCCAGCAACTGGCCAAAAAATTTGGCGGCAATTACCGGGATTTCAGCCCCGGCAAGTAGATAGGGAACAATCGAACACGGCATTTAATGCTGGGTTTGAACAGAAAATGCTGGGTTTTGACAGCGGATGGGGATTGCTGGGCTAGGATCTGACTTTAGTTTTTAAGAAAGAGCATGTCTTTTACAGCTCTGATTTGTCATCGAAACATATTAATGTTCTTCCTCCCCCATAATCGATTTCTAAAAGCAGTTCATCTTCCACGGATTAACCCATGTGCGCATTTCACTGTTCCATCTGAAACTGACGAATTCAAACCCATATACCAACGATGAATAAAATGAAAATAACACCACTACTTGTCGTATTGCTAACGGGGGTCTTTTCGGCCCCGACCTTCGCAGGAACGGCCTACTGGGACATTGATGGAGCCACTGCGGGTGGCTCTGGAACCACCCTCGCCAATGGCACTTGGGATCTAAATACCACTCCGAACTGGAGCACCTCGGCTGCTGGCGACGTGGCGACGGATACACTCCAGACAGCGGGCGGCGCCACGCCAGATGTGGTTTTCTCCGCCGGCACGGATGTGAACAGCACGTCCGCCAGTGTGATTACGCTCAGTGGCTCGGTGAGCGCCAACAGCCTTACCATTGAGGAGGGGAAGCTCACCATCCTTGGACTTCTGGGATCTTCTCCCACACTGACCTTGGGTGGAGGCGGCATCACGATTGCAAGCACCAGCGTGAGTAGTACCACGTTCATCGGCGGACCATCTTCGACCACATCATCCATCAACCTCATTTTGTCAGCGGATCAAACCTGGAACATTGCCACCGGACGCACACTGGAAACCTCACATAACTTGTTTACGGTCAACCCCACCACAAACCCGGGTGGCAACAACACCGTCAAGCTCAGTGGCAGCGCCAATCTGACCATCAACGCCGACCCGACCGCTGCAGGGAGTGTGATCCTTGGAGACGACCTCGGACTGACGGATTACACCGGGAATATTACCGTCCTAGGAGGGTCTCTGTCCATCACCTCCGATGGAAACACGCTCACGTCCAAGAGTTCTGCTGGCACGGGAACGATCACCCTGGGGGATACTTCAGGTTCGCGGAATGCCACGTTGATGGGGGGCGCCAATGCCAGCAAAACTTATACCAATCCGATCGTCGTCGCCGGGGGCAGCACCGGAAACACCCTCACTCTTACGACTGTGGGGCTCTCGAACAGTCCGTCCTTTTCCGGTGGAATCACTCTGAACCACGACCTGTCGATCGCTCATGCGGGCGCTTCAGGCAGCCTCAACATCACCGGGACGAGCGGCATCACCACAAACGGGTACACCATCACTACATCTGCGGGGGTCGGTACCGGGACTGTCAACATTAGCACGGCGATCAGCGGATCGGGTGCTCTCGTCGTCAACGGCAAGACGACACTGCTAGGATTGAATACGGGCTGGACCGGTCCGATTACGGTCTCCGCTGGCAACACGTTGTCTGCCGGAGCAGCTACGAGCCTGAATACCCTGGGAAGCGGATCGATTTTATTGGGGAATGGATCGTTGCTGAATTTCGCATCGAACGAAAGTAACGGCTCTGATTATCAAAATGGCACGGTGACGATTGCTTCGGGCACGGCCAGTGTCGCTGCGACAGGCGGATCCGGGCGGATCAGAGCGATTGGAAACTTGGACCTGGGGACCAGTGGCACGGGAGCGACTCTTTCCGTCGACCCTACGGTCAACAACTTGTCCACATCCGGGGTGCGGATGCTGGGTAATTCGACCATCAACGTGTCGCCCACCGGCGCTGCCACGGGGACCTTCAATGTCTATGGCGGGGTGAGCAATTCCGGGGGCAACTACAGCTTGACCAAGACCGGGACGGGCAGCCTGATCTTGGGGGCTTCCACTACCGCAACCGTAAACGTTACCGCCAGGACCGGTGTAGCGAGCACCTATGGCGGCGACACCAACATCGAGGCCGGTTCCATCCGGGTGGGTATGAACAACGCGCTACCGACCGGCACCACCGTCAAGATTGCCAACGGGGCCGTACTGGACTTATCGGTCACCGGCTCATCGATCAGCATAGCGAACTTCAGCGCTGAAATTGCCGGTTTGTCTGACCTCAACGGGGGAGGGGGCACGGTTACGGCTAACTCGCTCGCCAACAATCTTAATACCCAGCGCACTCTAACCCTGAGTGGAAGTGGAAACTACGCGTTCTCCGGGAACATCGTGAACGCAACAGGCACCGGAACTGGAAGCCTTGCCGTGGCCAAGACCGGCAGCGGCACCCAGACCTTGAGCGGAACAAATACCTATACCGGGTCCACCAGTGTCAGCAACGGCACCCTGCTGATCGGAAGTAGCGGTTCGATCGCCAACACCACCGGGATCTCGGTCATGGGTGGCAATTTCCGCTACGACGGCACCACGGCCTTGGACCGCAACGTGACTCTGAACGGGGGCAAGTTCAGCTACAACTCGGCGAACAACTACCTCGGGACGCTGACCTACACCTCCGGCACGATCGGGGGTTCGAACATCTCCAACCTCAACCTTTCCATCGGCACGGGCCAGACAATGTCGCCGGGCAACAGCACGGGGACTATGGCGGCCGGGAACACGACCTGGGCGACCGGCGGCACGTTCCTGTTCGAACTCAATGACACCACGGGCACGGCGGGATCGACCTCGCTGGGCTGGGACCTGCTCAATGCAGCCACTCTGGATATCACGGCGGGGGCTGGGCAGTTCACCATCCAGATCGCGAGTCTGAATGGGTCGCAGGTGGCTGGCAATGCGCTCAATTTTGACGGCACCAGCAACTACACTTGGCTTTTTGTGGATACTGGATCTGCGATCACCGGGTTCAATGCGGCCTCATTCATTCTGGACGACTCCGCCTTCACCAACACGGCTCCCGGGACGTTCTCGATCATCCAAGGAAGCGGAGGTGACATCGACAAGCTGTATATTAACTACGCCGGGGTGATCCCGGAACCGAGCATCTACGCGATGCTCCTCGGCGGTCTCGGCCTCTTGGGCTTTTTGCGCCGTCGCAACCAATCCTGAGATCATTCTTCCACCACTAATTTCGCATTTGCCAGACTGTGCATGTTAAAACAAACCACTGCTTTAAAAGCGGCAATCTCCAGCTCCGGTAGGACCTTGGTGTCCATCGCGGCCGGTGTATTGCTTGGTGTGCCGCTTGGTTCCATTGCGGCAGAGGGCATTTTCTCTCCGGATTCATCCATAATCAAGCCGGTTTCCCTCGAAGCGGTCCCCGTTGCAACGCCGTATGGCTACGACTACTTCAAACTGCGAAATGGATTGGAAAACTGCCGGGTGAAGTTTGAACGCGAGAAAAAAGGCCGGGTGGCTTTTCTTGGCGGCTCAATCACGGCGTTGCCGGGCAGCTGGCATGGTATCGTTGCGGAGTATCTTAAGAAAAAATTTCCCGACACGCAGTTTGAGTTTGTCAACGCGGGTATCCCCTCGATGGGATCCACGCCGCATTCGTTCCGATTCACGCGCGATGTGCTGAAGAACGGTCCGGTGGATCTTCTGTTTGTGGAGGCGGCAGTCAATGATGAGCTGAACTTGTTTCCGCTCCCGGAGGTGTTGCGCGGTATGGAGGGCATTGTGCGCCAGGCGCGCCTATCGAATCCGGCCATGGATATCGCCATGCTCCATTTTGAGGATTACCGCAAGATTCCGGCTTACAATGCAGGCAAGACTCCGGCCGTCATCGAATGTCATGAGAAGGTGGCGGACTATTATGGCGTTCCATCCATTGACATGGCGAAGGAGATGGCGGAACGGGAGCGGGCCGGGGAATTCAACTGGCAGAAGGATTTCTCGGGCATTCATCCCAACGCATTCGGGGCGGCCCTGTTCGCACGATCCATCATCCGGATGCTGGATGCCGTGTGGAAAGAGCCGTTGCCGGAAGATGCGAAGATGAAGGCCGGCCTGATGCCGGAAAAGCCGCTGGATGAGAAGAGCTATTTTCGCGGGAAGCTCGTCAGCATCACCGAGGCCACTTTGGTGGACGGGTGGAGCATCGTTCCGGATTGGAAGCCGGCCCCGGGTGACAAGGCCGCGACGCGGGCCGGCTTTGTGAATGTTCCCAGCCTGGTTTCCGAAAAACCGGGATCCACATTTCGGCTGAAGTTTACCGGAACCGCCGTGGGCCTTTTTATGGCCTCGGGTCCCGATGTGGGGAATGTGGAATTCAGCGTCGATGGGGGCCCCTTTGTGACCAAGGAGCTTTGGACGGTTGTGAGCAAGGGGTTCCATATCCCCTGGGCCTTTGTGCTAAGCGGCGACCTGGCGCCCGCCAACCACGAGGTGACGGTCAAGGTGGCTGAAAAGTCCAATCCCCAAAGCACGGGAAACGCCGTGCGGATCATGCATTTCCTCGTGAATTGAGGCTTGGGAAATATTTCTGAAAAAGAAAATAACTGATTTCCACAGAACCATCAATCTAGGTTTAGACTCTTTTTTGTGGCTAAAAGCAAGATTGGCGGTGGCACCGTTGAGGTTTCGAGTCGAGAGGTGCCATTAGCGTAACTGTCCGGTTGAAAGCTTCTAAATCGAACAAATAAGCCAGAGCGCCAACATTGGTGCGTCCCCTATCTTGCGATCAACTGGTTCTTCAGGTTACGGGGAGAAATTCGTGCCTCAAGTGCTCCTCAGAAAGAAAAAAATCTAACAGAGCATATGAAAACACCCGTAATATACACATTGTTCGGAACCCTCCTATTTACCTTTTCGTCCCTACCGGCGCTCGCGCAAACGGCGGCGACAGCTAATCTTCCGGTTCCCGCCGCTCCTATTATAAGCGTTCCGGGAGGTATTTATCCGGAGTTGCAAAATGTCGTGATAAGTTCATCTGACAGCAACACTGTAATCCATTACACGACGAACGGCGCAACGCCGACTGAAAGCGATCCGGTTGTCGCTAGCAACGCAACTGTCACGGTGAGTCAAACTCTGACACTCAAAGCCAGAGCATTCAAAGGAAAAATGGGCGGCACGGTTACATCCGGCACTTACTACCTGTTCACCGATCCAAAAACATTATGGGTCGATGCGAAGGCGGCGGCAGACGGGACTGGAACATTCCTTGCTCCTTACAACACGATCAAAGCGGCAGTTACTGCCTCCTCCACATCATCGATCATCGTCGTTAGAAGCGGCACTTACAAAGAAATAGTTAATATCAGAAAATCGGGAACCCCGACAGCTCCGTTCACCTTGCAAGGTGCACCAGGTGAACGCGTTATTGTTTCAGGCATGCAGACGATTTCCGATTGGACACCATATCAGGGAAGGATTTACGTCGCAGAGGTCGGTACATGGGATTGGCCTCCCGATGCGTTCCATGTCGGCATGAATCAAAGACACATGGCCCAGTCTCCCAACGTGGGGGATCATTGGTGGGCCTGGGAGGCAAAAGCCCTCGATAGCAGCAATAACACAGTGATTACGGATACCGCTCACCTTGTTGGCATTGGCGATTTGGCCGGTGGATTTTTCCAGTCTTACGAGACTGACATCAACGGTATCACCGGGCGACGAATTCTTTCGAACGATCCCGTTGCTGGAACGGTTACCATTGATGGTAATTACCCGACTCTGGCCGCCAACAATACGTATATCATCCAGAATCGGCCTCAACTGCTGGATCAGCCCGGTGAATGGATTTGCGTCGCCACGGGTTCAGATTATCAGGTCTATTACTGGCCCAACGATGCCAGCGAGCTGTCTCGTACTCAGGCCCGGAAAGCAAAAAATAACATTATTCTATTATATGGAGTACATGATGTTCTTGTGCAAGGACTTGAAATAATGGGGGCATCGGCAAAAGGTACAGGCATCGCCATTACAAACGGAACAAACGTAAATATCCGTTGGAATGTAATCCACGACAACGGAGGCTATTTTTGGAAAGGTATTCGAGGCTTGCCTTGGGGAACAGGCGTGCAATTGGATAAATGCACCAACTGCACGATTTCAAACAACTATATCACACTCAATCGGAACGGCGTTACCATATCGAGTTCGACAAATTGCACCGTTACGCAAAATGACATTGGTTACAATGACGCCGATGGCATAGACATCGACGGCAGGGCGGGCGCGTATCCATGTGTTGGTTTGACCATTTCAAACAATTATATTCATCACCACTATAATCTGACACTGCATGCTGATGGTTTGCAAGGTTATGATGCTGGAGTTCGGGATGTGCATGTGCTGGACAACTTATTCCTGGCCGTTCCGCAACTGATGCATAACGGATTCTCCGGGCAATACCGCGGAAACGTGATCTGGAATGCCAGCTTCAACTCACTTGGGCGGACAGGCACAGGAGGTATTGTGCTGGCAAACAATACAGTACGACCCGGACTGGCTGTATATAACGGTATGCCCACCTCAAGCACTGAGAACGTAATTAATGGACGATATTCTCTTTATGACGGATCTTACTATACGGGCGATCGCAATTTGATCTTTCCTATTGCTCCAGATACCTATGCATATCAGAGCTATTCGAAATGGAAGGTTTTTACCAGCGAAGCGGCATATTACGCCTACTCGGGCCGGGAACAGAATTCATTAGTTGCGGATCCCTTGGTCGCCAATATGCCGACAACGAAACGGAGCACACCGTTGGGGGACGTTACGAAGTGCACGGCAAATACGTTAGTCTTGTTCGATTCGTTAAACCGGGATGCACTCGCCGATTTTAGGAAGGGCGACCATATTGAGATCAACATGGACGGCGTATTGAGAACCATTACTGCTGTCAATGCTGCCGACAAATCGATCACGTTTGACAATCCGCTTGCTGGGTATGCTCCATATGCACGTGAGACATTCGTTGAGAATTGGGGCTCACGCACCAACTTCACACGCGATAGCCGGCTCCTGCCAAACAGTCCCGGCCAAACGATGTCGGCGACGGGAGGCCCGGTGGGATCGTTAATTAATATCTCCGAGTACCAGGCAGGCGACTTTAACGGGGATGGAGTACGTGATATTCCGGTATTACCGACGGACGTGCCGCATTCGGTTGACTTTTACACCAATAGTCGACTCACCTACGCCACCGGCGGTGCTGGCCAATAGAGACAGTTACATGTCGTGGAAATATTGGTTCTCAGTTTACATCAAGGCGATCCGAAAATCCGCTTCATTTCCAATGCAATGGTTTTGTCCATTTCGCCAGCTAGGCAATCAAAACTGTGGTCCAATTATGCTTTTGTTCTTTGCCGTCAGCATTTGAGGCTTTATTCGATATTCGGAAGGAGTGATTCCCGAAAGTTTTTTGAAATTACGAGCAAACAATTCCTGAGAAGAAAAACCACACATCGCACTGATCTCTTTGATGGATTTATGTCGTTCCGCGACATTAGCGAGTAACCTCAATGCTAGTTTGAAACGCGCTTGAAAGACGTATTGTTTCAGGCTAATTCCCAAGGCGGATAGGAAAATTCTATCGAGATGGCCTTTGGATAGACAGACCGATTTTGCCAATTCTTCAGAAATCCAAGGATAACCAGGTTGGTCGATAATTTTACGACACAATTCCTCCAGCCGGTGATCAAGCCCTACAGTTAGGTCTGTAGATTTCATAATCCGCTTATTGTTAGTGCGTTGCATGGCGAATGCAGCAAGCTCAGTAACCAGTCTCAAAATTGCACTTGTAATTTTCCACTTAGGTCCCTTAGAACGCACATGGGTCGAATAAAGCAGATTCCTATAGGCGAGCCAAACATTAGGTGCATCTTTTTTGGAAAAAATCAGGGGGATCATCACCTTGATTTCATTCTCCATGCAGTCGCTTCGTACGCTCGGAAAAACTCCATTGGGAATTTGCACAAATGTAAAGTGGCAGAACCACAGCCGCAACAACGACTTTGGCGATTGGAACCATACCGTTACAAAAGGTGGTAAAAGCAAGAAATGATCCTTCGGAACATACAATGGTCTGTGATTTTTTAGCGTAAAGTCTGCATGTCCTTCATCGATAAAAATAAGATCCCAATCAGAATGAATCAGGGGAATAGGATACGTCCCTGGGTTGTGGGTGCAGCTTCCGAACGCTCCCGAAGGAATGGGAATACCGATGGGAAATTCGGTTGAATATTGCGGAATTTTCATTTGCAAGTTGAGACCAAATCAAAGTAATACGATTCAGATTTCAACGGTTACCTGATTGATGTTAAGATTTGACAGAAAGTCAGGACTTTTGACAAGGCAAAGCGATTGTGGTGATTGGATCTGACATCAGTCGTTTTGTGATGCGTGTCTTTGGAGCATTTCCGGTAGGGCGGACTTGCGTCCGCCGCCTTGAACGTTGCCCGCTAGGGACGGCCTACAAAAATCAGCAAACTAAGCCGCAGCATAAATGACCGACCTTCGCGTCTACTTAAATCGGTAATGCTCTAACGGTCCAAATTTCAAATCCACCGACATCATAATGCAACTCAAACGTCAGCTTCCCTAGGCTATATTTTTTTGTAGCTGGAATTTATATACCCTTTGGCTTTGGTCCAATTGAAAACCATTGCTGAGCCTGATCTGGTCGGACAAGCTCCTTATAGTTGCTTTCAATTATGGCGGGGGAGTTGCCTGCTTCAAGGCTGGTTTGTGCCAAGTTTTGAGTTTGCGCAACCCGATAGCTGCAAAAGGAGTGCCGCAAGCCATTGTGTTTCCACTCAATCTTGTGTTTGGCGGCCAGCTCAAAGGCGCTTTTTTCTGGACGGACAAATTGGATAAGTTTGCCCTCCTTTTGCACGAAAGGCGTGAGCCAGGCGCAGAGATTGGGTTGAATAGGGATGAGGCGGCGACGGCGTGTTTTGGCTTTGCCCTTGCCCACGGAAATAAAACCGTGCTCCAAGTCTATATCTTTCCATTCCAAGCGATTGATCTCGGCTGTGCGGATTCCGGCGAACGCTCCAACCGCAAGAAAAAGGCGCACATCTTTGGAGGCATTGTCCAATAGGGTCTGCATATCCGTGGGGGTAAAGATGCCAATTTCACCGCCCATTTCGGTCGCTTCGTCGGTGTCAGCAGCGGCATGGGAGTGTGATTTTGCGAGATAGCCACGGCGTTTCGCAAAATTGAATAGGGTGACAATCAAATTTCGATAATTATTCCGCGTACGGGCACTGACTTCAAGTGTACGGAGCCATTGTTCCAAGTCCCCAGTGCTAAGGCTGTCGATATTGACGTGAAAGCTGTCGGCAAATTTACCCAAACGTAAGGAGAGGTCTTTGAGATAGACCTCGCTTTTACCGTCCTGTTTCTTGGTGACCACAAGTTCATCCACAACTTCTTTGACCAGCTTGGGCTTGATGCGGTTTTTTTTCTGGGCCATGTAATAGCGTACGGCTTCCAGCAATCCGCATTCACCCTGAAGTAGGGTAATCGCTGAGGCATATTCTTTGGCCGCAGTGTCAATAGCCACACCGACAGGGGCCAGGAGATCCATAGCTCGAACGTAGGAGTCACGGTCTACATTACCGAGATCCAGAGTCCGATGCTGGCCATTGGCCAAGGCCGTGAGGACGGCGTTGCCTTCTGATTTGGCTTCTTCCAGAGCGCTGAAATTCCTGCGGACGCGCTTGCCTCCCTGATAGTAGGTGAGGGTATATAAATCGTAACCCCGGTTCTTCTGCCGGTATATTTTGGCAGAAACGTTTTCGAGTTTCAGGACGAGCGTTTGGTCATTTTTACGGACACGCGCACTTGCCGGGATGGATTTGGAAACTTGATTCATGACAAAAAGAGATTGTCATGAATCTGTCATGACAACAATCAAAAACTCATTTTGCCTAGGTGGAGGCGGCGGGGATCGAACCCGCGTCCTCAAGACGGCTACGGCATGCCTCTACAAGTTTAGGGACTGTTGGATTTTCGAACCGCCCGTTGCCCAATCCCGAGCCGGACGGCCTTAGTCACCGCGTTGATTCCCCCACACAGGTCGGTGTCCCACCTGTGCAGTGGCCCGGCTAATAGCGCTCCGATCCCCCCAGCCGGAGTCAGGGGCGGAACGTCACGGCACTTTAGGCCGCGAGAGCCAACTCTTCGTTAGCAATTAATGTTTGGATACCCGGGGATTTAACGAGGCCAACAGGTCCAGTCCTCGACTTGCCACATGCTACAGACACCAAGAGTCGAATCCAAATCGCCCCCAGATCGATAGCAAGGTTCAAAGTAGCACGGGCCTTCCCTGCGGCAAGGTGGATTCTTGGAGGGGCGGCACTCTTGCCGCCCGTTTCTTGCTTCGACGTCAAAAGTGTCGCCCCTCCTTGGGGTGCTCCAGCCCCATCTGCCTCTGCCTGATGGGGTTAAACGGTCCCATGTCTGCCTTCGTAACTCGGAGTTGTCACACGGCCTATGGCTGCTACGGTTCCCGCTCGCCATGTTCCGTTTGCGCCACTTCTTCCAGAGGATGCTCCTTCGTGTGGCCGACATGGTTTACCATCACCCCTGGACCGTGGTCGGCATTTCGACGGCTTCCTTTGCCGTGGCCGCGTATGCCGCCGCCTTCCACCTCGGGGTGGTCAACAACATCAACGACCTCATCCGCGCCGATTCGCCGGTCCACAAGTTCTACCTCGACTACAAAAAGGAATTCTCCGTCCGCGAGGAAATGGTCGTGGTTCTGACCTCGGATGATTTCGCCCGCAATTCGGCTGCGGCCGATGATCTCGGGGCCATCCTCAGGCAGCGGCCGCAGGATTTCGACCGCGTTTACTACCGCCATGATTTTTCCCGGTTGCAGAACAAGCTCTTGAATTTCGAAACCCCCGAGGGGCTCGCCCGCACCCGTGACGACCTGAAAAATTTGCGAGACGTCCTGGCCCGCAGCGGGAACAAGCTCAACCTCAATACCATGCTGGACGAGGCCATCGCCGGCTTCGATGAGAAACGGCTGCGGAAGGAAGTGAATTGGAAGGATTTCGAGTCGGAGACGAAGGATTTCATCTCCCGTTTGAACAAGCTGGCGGACGAATTGGAGAACAAAAAAAAGACGGCCGGCGGGGCGCCCGTCGAGCGCCGTCGCGACCTCGAGGAAATGCGCCGCCAATTGGCGCTGAACAGCTACTTGAGTTTCGACGAGGGCCGGATGATTTTGATCCTGCTCACACCCACCGAGGGCGACCGCGATTCCTTCTCTCCTTATGGTGACAGCATCAAGCGGCTCCGGGCCGACATCGAGCAGGTCCGGGCGCGCCATCCCGGGGTGGATATCGGACTCACGGGCGAGCCGGTGTTGCTGGATGACGAGATGCGGCAGAGCACCCACGACTCCGCGATTGCTTCCCTTCTCACCCTGGTGCTGATCGCCCTGCTGTTTTTCTTTGCCTATCGCGAGTTGGCTCGTCCCGCCCTGGCCCTCCTGGTTTTGATTGTGGTGATTGCTTGGACCATGGGGCTGACCGTCCTGTTCGTCGGCCACCTCAATGTCATTTCCCAGGCCTGCATCATCATGATCATGGGCTTGGGGATCGATTTCGGCATCCAGATCACCGGGCGTTACGAAGAGGAACTCGCCGGGAAGTTGGGCGTCCTTCATGCGCTCCGCCGCACGCTGGAAAACACAGGGTTGGCTGTTTTGACAGGGGGAAGCACCACGGCGATCGCCTTCTTCACGATGTGTTTCAACGATTTCATCGGCCTGGCGGAACTCGGCATCATCGCCGGAACCGGTATGGTCGCCGCCATGACCGCCTACATGGTCCTCCTGCCCGCGATATTTGTATTGTGCGACCGGCACCGCGAGGCGGCGATTGCGGCGGCTCCGCATGCCCAGGCGAGTTTCCGCAGCGGCCTGGACAAAATCCTGTTCGCCCGCCCCGGCCTTGCCCTGGCAATCACCGCGGGTTTGATCTTGCTCAGCCTCGTCGGGCTGGGGCGCATCCGCTACGATTACAACCTGCTCAACCTGCAGAATCCGAAGATGGATTCGGTGAAGTACACCCTCAAGCTGGTGAATTCCCCGGCGGCGACAGTTATTTTCGGGGTGATCGTGGCCGATGATCTTCCGGACGCGCGCGAAAAAGCCGCCCGCCTGAAGGCTTTGCCCACGGTGCGGAACGTCCGCAGCCTCGACCAGGCCCTGCCACCGGACCAGGAGGAAAAGTTGCCCATTCTGCGAGAGATTGGGACGGTTGTTTCCGGACTGAAGCTCAATACGGATGTTTCCAAGGACATCGATGTGGTGAAGGCCCGGCGGGATTTGGGAAAGCTTCTGGAAATGTCACGCCAGGGCCGGGAGCAGGCCCTCAAATACAAGACCGCCGCCAAAATGACCGGCAAGGGCAGCCTGGTGGAAAAAGCCATCGAGGTTTTCGACGGTATGATCCCCCCCTTGGAACGGGCCGTGGCCACCTTCGGGAAATTTAGCCAGGAAGAAGTCAATGAGCGTCTCAACCGCTACCAGTTGGCCACATTCGGGAGGTTGGGCGAGGATATTGCCTGGCTCAAGACCCAGCATTTCGGGGAGGTCATCACCCTGGAGGACCTTCCGGAGCAGGTGCGTGAGCGCTACCTTTCGCCCCACGGAAAAATCCTCATCGAGGTCGACCCCAAGGAGAACGTCTGGGAAGAGGAGCCGAACCGCCGGTTTGTGGAGGACATCCGGAAGGTCAGCGAAAAAGCCACAGGCACGCCCGTGCAGAATTTCCAGTACATCAAATTGCTGCGCGACAGTTATGTCGAAGCGGCCGAGGTGGCGTTCGTGGCCATCGTGATCCTGGTCATGTTCCATTTCCGCAGTTTCATCAAACTCGGACTGACCCTGCTCCCTCTCGGGTTGGGGGTGCTCTTCATGTTCGGGTTGATGGGGTGGTGTGATATTCCCTTCAACCCGGCCAACATCATCACCCTTCCGCTCGTCATCGGGATCGGGATTGCCTTCGGGGTTTATGTGGTGGACCGGCACGATGAGGAGGGACGCGTGGCCCTGTCCTCCTCCAGCACGGGCAAGGCCGTCTTGCTCTCGGCAGGTACAACCGTGATCGGGTTTGCCAGCATGATGACCGGGGAGTACCGGGGTTTGGTGAGTCTGGGATTGGTCATGACCATCGGGGTGACCCTTTGTTTCCTCTGCTCCATCCTGATCCTGCCCCAGATCCTCACGTTGATGGACCGGCACAAGGCGGCCAAGAAAACAGATTCATTGTAGGCCGTTTGGATCAAACTGCGATTTTCCTGCCTGGCCCCGTTGACCACCCCGGGCGTAAGGCCTCCTGTTCAACCATCCCCGAACAAATCAATCTGCGGCGACGCGGGAGCCGGGGCTCCCGATGTGGGGACCGTTTCCGGATGCAGGGGCGGGGCCATCAAGGGCAGGCGGTCGTGTTCGAAATGGGCGGCCTCTTCCGGGGTGGCCGCACGGGTCACCACCTTGACCAATTCTTTCCCCGGTCCGTTGGTGGGGTCAATGAGGGCGCGCAGCACCATCCCCGGGGGGACGTCGCCCCAAACCAGCCGGCCATCCCGCCCCGAGCGTTCGGCGAATTTTTCCGCATGCAGGTCGGCCAGTTTGGCCCCGCGTTTTTTCCACCACTCGAGGATTTCCTCCCGCGCGCACCCGGCCCAGACCTTGTCGACCGCCTTGCCGTCGGAAACGACCCGGATGGGCCGGGCGGGCCGGTAGGTCTTGCCGAGGAATTGGAAGGCGATGCACATGGGTCGAGGTAAACAGCCGGAGGCCAAAGGGACAGTTTTATTTCTACCGGGGCAAGCCGGACCTATGCAGTTGAATTCTTGTAGGCGGTCCCTAGCGGGCGGCATTCCCGCCCCCGGAGGACGCGAGATCCGCCCTTGTAGAGCTCACCATTCGGTGAGCCGCAGAGTAGCACAGGCATTCCTGCCTGTGGGTCTTGGGGAACACAGACAAGACTCCGACAGGAGTCGCGAGCAGGATGTCTGTGCTACCTTCGGGAAGAGGCGACATGAGCTCACTTCAACTGCATCGGGGCTGGTGCTCCCGGCTTGGTTTTTTTGGGGTGCGTAGTGGGATCAGGGGCCTTGTCTCTCAAGCCGGGTGGTCGCCGGCCCGCCGCGAACGCAGCGGACGTAATTGAGAATGCGGATCACATCGCCCTGCGGTCCCCGGCCGTGGGGGAACTGGCGGGGGTCGCCGGTCTTCGGATCGCTCCGCTGGGCGCCGGCGCCGTGGACATCGACAAAGCGAAAATCCCCGGCATCCGCCTCCGGTCCACCCATGGACGGGGGGCCCCCCGCCAGGGAGCGCGAGGTCAGCCAGCCGCCTGCGCGACCGAAGGCAATATACATCGCGCTGCCCGAACCCATGGTCGACAAATGGGTGGTGTCTGACCAGTAGAAGGGATAGTCCGGCTGGCCCCCTTCGTTGGTGATCGGGGTGCATTCAAACACCGGGTCGATGGCGGCCGACCGGGTGGTGTCGGGGGAACGGGTGTAGTCCACGAGGCTTTGCAATTCCTTGACCGTCGGCATCCGCCAATCGTCGTGGCCCAGGTATTTCCCCGTGTTCATTTCCCCGACCCAGGCCCGTGCATCCGGCCAGTTCATTCCTTTGCCACTGTCCGTTTTGGCCCACATGAGTCCGGTGTTCCGGTCGGTAACCGTGCCGTCGTTGTTGTCCTGGAAATCATTGGTGCCGTAGCGCGGGTTGCCCCGCACGCATTGGACGTAGAAGGTTTTTTCCCGGCCGCCCGGCATTTTCAGGTCGTATCCCTTGATGCGCCCGTCGGCAAAATTGACGCCGAAAAGTTTGTCGCCGCCCCCGCGGGGGGATTTGCCGACGTACTTGGTGGACGAGGCATACTGCGAATCGATGATGCGTTCACCGGCCCGCGTATCCCCGTAGGCGAAATTGAAAAAATGCGTGTCGATGTAGGGTGTCAGCCGCGAAGTATCCGAGGTCTGGGGCCCGCTGGGGTCGGTGCCGCGGCAATCGAAGAGGGAATACAATTCCTTGATGGAGGGCAGGCGCCAGTCGTCGAATCCACCAAACCGGGCTTCGTTGAGTTTGCCGGGTTGTTTCAGGGCCTGGCTGTAGGTCAGTTTGTCCTTCGGGGTGATTTTTCCATCTCCATCGGTTTCCGGGCTGCGCTGCCAGGTGAGGCCGGTCCGTGGGTCGCTGAGGGTGAGCCTGTCGGCGCTGATGACGTAATTGGAATCGGGGCCGGAAGGGGCTCCATGTTGGCCGTCGCCCGTGATCCCATAGGGCAGGGATGGCTGGAGAGCGGGCTCAGAGGCTAGTGTCTCATTGAATGGACAACGCTGTAATGGATGGGTAAAGTCTTTTTAATTTGATCCGTGCATCGGCAGTAGTAAATCGCCACTGGATGCGATCTTGGGCTTGGTTGCGCCGTTGGACCCAAG
>Ga0209066_10004089_pt1 | contig 16120 bp, 7 predicted proteins | sample All_14_2_FD_187198 | JGI IMG/M metagenome (GOLD analysis project Ga0209066, IMG submission 187198) | Freshwater microbial communities in response to fracking from Pennsylvania, USA - Allegheny Zone_MetaG_DW_15 (SPAdes) (version 2) ...
TTGCTAAAGACTTGATAAATACCAGCTTCTTTAACTCTATCAACCTCCCAGATTCGTTCTCCTGTACCTATTTCTCGGGTATTGCCAGCCATGCTGCCTTTACCGATGTCTTCGTCATTCCTGTTAGGTTCAACCAACAACTGGGGTATCCGCAAATCATCGAGTCTTTTGAGCTTGAGATTGAATGGGTAGCGCCGGCTAAATCTACAAAAAGCCTTAACTACGCTACTAATTCAGTACTCTCCTCCGGCAATTGGTACCGTTTTGGCATCCAAAAATCGGGGGTCGTTAAGATTACTTATTCTGATATACAATCCTGGGGATACACCCTCTCAGGTGTCGATCCGAAAAAACTTAGGGTCTTTGGCCAGGGTGGTGGCCCCCTCCCTGAAGCAAATAGCTCTGACAGACCCGATGACCTTGTCGAGAATGCCATCGAAGTGGTGGGCGGCGAGGATGGCTCTTTTGATGCCAACGATTATATCCTCTTCTATGCGCTCGGACCGGAATCCTGGGAGTATAGCACCCGCTACAAAAAGTTTAATCGTAAGGCTAATCCTTATGCCACCTCTGCATACTATTTCTTTACCATCGGCGATCAGGATGGCAAAAGGGTGACGACCTTGAGTGCCCCTACTTCATCGGCCACAAAATCGTATACCACTTTCATGGATTATACTTCTCATGAAGTGAATCTATATAATTTATTAGGTACCGGACGAACTTGGGTTGGGGAGCAGTTTGACTATTCAACCAAACAGGAGTTCTCTACCGGTGTTATAGATATGGTGGTTCCATCCAAGATTCGACTCGCCTCAGCCGTCACTGGTAAATCTTGTTATGTACAGTATTTTAACGTATTTCAGGGTTCCACACGGCTATTACGGCAAGCGCCTTCTCCTTTAAATTGTGGCTCTACCTCTTTACTGCAGCTGTATGGTACAGAGAAGCTCGATACGACCTCGGCGGTGGTCTCCTCCGTCTTAGATAAACTCACCTATGAGTATACCTCTTCTTCTGGTACCGGTTGGCTGAACTATTTCGATATTAATTATGAGCGCTCCTTAAAATTCCCGGGTGGATATATGTCGTTCAGAGTTCCCGCCTCTGTTCAGACAGGTCAGGTGAGTCGCTTTATCATCTCCAATGCCAATAGTGATTTAAGGGTTTGGGATGTGACGGATCCCGCTGAAGCCGGTGCTTTAACCTACTCTATGAGCGGTAATACGCTCAACCTGGATGCTGAGACCAGCCAGTTACGTGAGTTTGTGGTCTTCTCAACCTCCAATCTGCTTAGTCCGATACCCGTTGGCCGAGTGGAGAATCAAGACCTTCACAGCATGGGTAAAGTGGACTATATCATGATAAGTTATCCCGGATTCCTATCGGAGGCTAACCGTTTGGCCGATTTCCATCGTTCAAGAGGTTTGTCTGTTGCAGTGGTTACGCCGCAACAGATCTATAATGAGTTCTCCTCCGGGGCACAGGATGTGACAGCTATTCGTGATTTCTTAAGGATGTTATATAAGAAGAGTGAGTCGGGGGATCATCCAAAGTATTGCCTGATGGTGGGTGATGCTTCCTATGACTACCTCGATATTTTGCCCAATAACTCAAATTTTGTCCCAACTTGGGAGTCGATTAATTCTCTTAGTCCTGCGGCTTCGTTTGCCACGGATGACTATTTTGCTTTATTAGATGACACGGAAGGTGGTTTTAGTGGTGATGTTTTAGGATATGTGGATATGGGTTTTGGACGTTTACCGGTAAAGACCTTAGAGCAGGCCAGACAGATGGTAGATAAGATCATTGGGTATGCTACTCCCTCAGATGGTCGGATGAAGCCCTGGCGTAACATGATCACGGTGGTTGCCGATGATCAGGATAGCAATACGCATTTGGATCAGGCGGAGGCCTTGGCCAGCTTCATGAAGTCGAATTTTAACATCTTTAATTATGATAAGATCTATTTTGATGCTTATCCACAGATCAGTGCCTCAGGAGGTCAGCGTTATCCAGAGGTGAATGCGGCAATAAACCGGAAGATCTCCACTGGAACGGTACTGATTAATTATGTTGGTCATGGAGGTGAGTTGGGCTGGGCACATGAGCGGGTTCTAGAGGTAGCTGATATCACCGCCTGGAGAAATGCAGATGCCCTCGCTTTCTTTATTACAGCCACCTGTGAGTTCAGTCGTTATGATGATCCGGTTAGGGTATCAGCAGGTGAAGAGGTCATTCTTAATCCTTATGGTGGTGGCGTCGGTCTCTTTACTACTTCACGGGTGACCTACTCAGGTCCTAATGAGGAGACCAATACGGCCTTTGTTAAATGGTTACTTACCCAAACGCAAGATGGGGAGTATCGTTCTCTTGGGGAGGCTACCCGGTTGACAAAAGCAGAGTTGGGTACCGGACGAGGGAACACCACTCGATTTATATTACTTTGTGACCCGGCTCTCACCCTTGCCTTCCCTGTGAATAAAGTGGTGACGACCTCTATCAATGGAAAAGCTGTTGGTAGTGCTGCCGATACGCTCTCTGCCCTCCAACAGGTTACCATTGAGGGTAAAGTAGTGACCGAATCGGGAAGCCTGTTGTCTGATTTCAATGGCACCTGTTTCGTCTCGGTTTATGATAAAGAATCGGTCGTTAATACCTTGGGGCAAGATTATAATAGCGTAGCCACCTCCTTTAGTCTTCGTAAAAATGTGCTCTATAATGGGGTGGCAGAGGTTAAAAATGGTCTCTTTAGCGTCAGTTTCATCGTCCCTTATGACATCGCCTTTAACTTTGGCAAGGGCCGCATCAGCTATTATGCACGTAATGATGAGATGGATGCGAACGGTATCTTCGAGAATTTCATTATTGGAGGAATCTCCACCGATGCTGAAGAGGATGTGACCCCTCCAGAGATCACGCTCTATATGAATGATAAGGAGTTTCGTGATGGAGGACTTACTGGTCCGAATCCCGTTTTACTGGCTGAACTGTATGATGAGAGTGGTATAAACTCATCGGGTAATGGGATAGGTCATGATCTGACGGCTGTATTAGATAATGAAACGGCAGACGCTTATATCTTGAATGAGTTTTATATGGCAGATAAGGGAACTTATAAATCGGGTGGTTTGAGTTATCAACTGTTTAACCTCTCAGAGGGAGACCATGTGATTAAAGTGACCGCTTGGGATGTCTTTAATAACTCTACTTCAAAGGCTATTCGATTTAGGGTGGGAAGTGCCGATCAACCCGAGTCTGACAATATCCATTGTTATCCTAATCCCTTCTATAATCAGTGTCGGTTTGATATAGAACATAATCTGGCCGGACAGACCCTTGAGGTCTCTATTGATATCTTCGATATGGTTGGCAGAAAGATCAGACAGATAAAAGAGTATCAGGTACCTACAGGGAATCATTTGAATCCGATCTATTTTGATGGTCAGAGTGAGGATGGTTCATCATTAGGAGCCGGTCTCTATCTATATAAGATTACGCTAACCACTAACGAGGGTCGCTCAGTCGAAAAAACAGGGAAATTAGTCAAAACAGATGTCCCGGTTAATTGATTAGGACTAACTTTACCGAATATGTTGAGGAAAAGAAACTTTATACGATGAGAAAAGCCTATCTATTCTATTCATACCTTTTGTTCTTAGTGATATTTTGTGGGTTTATTCCTTCGCTTTCAATGGGTCAATCGTCGACTTCCGTAGGTCGACTTATCCTTCCCGACTCATTGATTGTGACTGACACGCTTCAGCCGATAACACAACCTTTTAAATTGACGGCCGATGAGCGTTGGCCGGTAAACTCGGTTCTTCGGGAGGGCAAATGGTTTGTCGTAGCAGTCAAAGAGGATGGGGTCTTTAAGATCACGCCGGCTTTGGTTAAAGAATGGGGGTTAGACCCGTCTCAGTTGGATCCCAATGCCATCGGGATCTATAGTCTGGGTGCTTCATCGTTACCTGAAATCAATGGGGATTTGGTTGCTAGTGACCTCAATCCGATACCTTCGGAGGTGGTGGCTGATGCTAATGGTTCCTTTGATGAGGGGGAGATGGTAAGGTTTTTCGGACAAGGGCCTAATCTGTATGAATATGTCACCTCGACCAAGAGGTATACCTTCAAAGGGAATATCTATTCGGATGTTACGCGTTATTTTGTAAGAGTGGATGACCCGGCTGCTAAACGAATAGAGCGTAATCCGATCTATTCGGGAGCGATCAGCCATTTTGTGACCACTTTTGTGGATTTTGAAATAAAGGCTAAAGACTCGGTCAATCTTGGTCATACCGGACGGCTTTGGTATGGTGAGGAGTTTAATAAAAGCACCCCCTCTTATTCTTATCGGTTCTCTTTCCCTGATATCGTTCTTTCTCAAAAGATTGATGTGTACACCTCGGTTGTTGCACTCGGCAAGACCAGCACGACCTTCACGTTAGATTTTCCGCAGGTGGGCATAGGAACCATTACCGTTACTCCGCCCGCACAGCGGTTTGAACATGTAAAAGGGGTGGCCGTAAACAAGGGCTTCCAATTCACTCCGGTTAGCTCTGAGATTAATTGTAGTCTGACCTACAACTTCGAGGATCCTACTGGGAAAGGTAATCTTGATTATATCATGGTTCAGGCGGTAAGGTCGCTCAAATATCTCAAAGGTGGGTATGACTTCTGGTATATTCCCAATCGTGATCTCCTGAATTTTCCTGAGATACAGATTGCAAATTTGAATACTAATGTTCATATCTGGAATGTGACTCTTTATAATGAGATTACAGATCAAGCCTATCTTTACGAAGATGCGACGAAGTCGATTATCAGGTTAAATGTGAGCACTCCACAACGATTTTTTGCTTTTGAAGATGGGGATGAGAAGAGTCCATTGAATTATGGTCATGTTCCGAATCAGAACCTGCATGCATTAGATCCGTTGGTTCATTATATTATTATTGCGCCTGACTCGATGATGGAGCAAGCTGAACGATTGGGTAAGTTACATGCAGAGGTAGATGGATTTCTTTATCATGTGGTAGATATCAGGCAGGTGCTAAATGAGTTTTCAAACGGAAGTAACGATCCAGCAGGTATCCGAAATTTTATGAGGATGCTATATAATCGTACTATGGGTGGAGGTCCCCGTTTTCTCTTGTTATTTGGAGATGGATCCTTTGATCCTCAAAACAGAATAGCCAACAATGACAAGCATAATTTAATTCCTACTTGGCAGTCGGTTGAGTCGCTCTATTTGGGCACCTCGCATGTGACGGATGACTTCTACGGCATCTTAGCGGATGGTGAGGGTGATTCATCTAAAGGGAGTCTAAAGATTGGGATCGGTCGTTTGTCGGTTGATAATTTGAAGGAGGCAGAGGAGGTGGTAAATAAGATCATTCATTATGTCACCAGCCCGGCTTCTGTTGGTAAATGGCGTAATAAGATCACCTTTGTTGCCGATGATGAGGATTACTCGACTCACTTTAAGGGGTCACGAGACATCATTCAGATTATGGATACCTTGCAACCCGGTTGGGAGGCTCATAAGATCTTTCTGGATGCCTATGTTCAGGAGACCAATTCTTCAGGTTCAACCTATCCGGCGGCAAGAGCCGATCTCTTGTCGACGATTGATGAGGGAACGTTAATGGTTAATTATACTGGTCATGGTGGAGAGTTAGGGTGGACTTCAGAGGGGGTTTTAGTATATAGCGATGTAATGAAGTGGAAACAGCTGGATAAGTTGCCTTTGTTTATCACTGCTACTTGTGAGTTCAGCCGGTTTGATGACCCTGGTTTGACCTCGGCCGGAGAACTGGTCTTATTGAACCCCGATGGTGGGGGTATTGCATTGCTTACCACCACAAGACTGGCCTACTCCTCTTCAAATAGCTTATTACATACGGCTCTCTTCAAAGAGATTTTCGCCGAAAATAGTTCCAGATTAGACTTCTTTTTAGGAGATATTATCAGGAAAGGAAAGAATAAAACCGGAAATATCCTTAATCTAAGAAACTTTACGCTCTTAGGAGATCCGGCCATGAGAATAGCTTTTCCTGAGTTTATCGTTAAGCTACAGACCATTAATGGCACCTCTGCTCCGGCTTTTGAAGATACACTAACTGCAATGGAGCCGGTGCATCTTACCGGTAGTATCATTAACTCATCCAACGTAAAGTTGAAGAGTTTTAATGGGAAGATTATCTATAGATTCTTTGACAAGCCGGTTAATTCTACTCTCCTAGGTAATGATAAAGAGTCGACGATTTACCCCTTTAAGGTGACCGATCGTCTTTTAGTGGAAGGAGAGGCCGAGGTGGTTAATGGTGACTTTGATTTCTATTTTCTCCCACCATCAACGATGAATCTTGCATTGGGTAAGCCATTGATCAACTTCTATGCCTATGATAGTTTAGAAGATGCCAGAGGATCATTCAAGAACTTCTGGTTTAGCGGCATCAGTGAGGATGCACTTAATGATAAGCAGGCTCCGTCTCTTCAAGCTTGGATTAATAGTAAGAACTTTGTCAATGGGGACATCGTTGCCGCTTCGGGTTCGATGTTTTTGGCTGAGCTTTCAGATGATTTTGGAATCAATGCCTCAGGTACGAGCATTGGTCGTGATATAATAGCAATTATTGATGAGAACTACAGCGATCCTATTGTTTTGAATGGTTTCTTCCAGGGCTGGTTGAATAATTATAAGGGAGGCAATATAGCATGGATGATGCCTGATTTCTCGGTAGGAACCCATACCATTACTTTGCGGGCCTGGGATTATAATGGCAACTCGTCGGAGGTAACCCTCACTTTTAATGTGGTGGGAGAGTCGGAGATTTTACGAATTAATTCGGTGTCGGTTGCTCCTAATCCTTTTTCCAGTGATGTTTCTGTGGTGGTAAATCATAATTTACCCGGACAGAATATTACTGCGACGATAGAGGTTTATGACTTAAATGGTCGGGTGGTATATCGGGAGAGAAAAGAGTTCAGTCATTCAGATTCAGCTTTAACTCCGTTTGTTTGGAATGGGAAGAATGGTTTTGGAGGGGCTTTACCGGATGGTTATTACCCGACACGAGTGATCTTAGAGAGTGAGAAGTGGGTACAAAGAGCCGGTTTTAATCTCTTAAAGATATCAAAGGAATAGTTTGAAATAAAAGATAAGCAATAAAGAAGAAAAATATTCGTTAGTTTTGCAGATCCATTTTGATAGATCGTAAACTGAAATAGACTAAATAGATCACAAACAGACTAAATAGATCATAAATAGAGTTATCTATGCGTTTTAACCCAAAATTTTTTGTTCTTACGGCCTTAGCCGGTCTCGTACTTAATGTAACTCCTTTGAAGGCGCAAACGGATAGGCAGATGACCATAACCACTGCTGTGCCTTTTTTGTTAATTGCTCCTGATGCTCGTGGAGGCTCAATGGGAGAGACAGGGGTTGCTTCTGACCCGGATGTGAATTCGATGCATTGGAATCCTGCTAAATTCGCATTTCTTGATAAGGGGTTTGGTTTAGCGGCCTCCTACACTCCATGGCTTAGTGACGTAGTGGATGATATCGGGTTAGGCTATGTCGCCGGTTATTATAAGATTGACAAAATGCAGGCGGTATCGGCCTCTTTGAGATATTTCTCGTTAGGTGAGATCACTTTTACGGATGCTTCTAATGTATCGTTAGGTACCTATAAGCCTAATGAGTTTAACATCAGCCTTGCCTATAGCCGTATGTTGACCAGAAAGTTATCAGCTGGTTTGGCCGCAAAGTTTATCTATTCCAATTTGACGCAGGGACAGAGTGTTGGTACGACTTCGACCAAAGCTGGGGTCTCAGTGGCTGTTGATGCTTCGATCTATTATAAGACAGAATTAAGGATGCGTTCGGTTAGAGATGCTTGGTTTGCCTTTGGTGTCAATATCTCTAATATCGGTTCTAAGATCAGTTATACAGATACGGGCGACAAGGATTTTATTCCTACTCAGTTGCGTTTTGGTCCGGCTTTCTCGTTTGATCTGGATAGGTATAACTCTTTCTCGATTAATGCGGATATCACAAAGCTTCTTGTTCCGACTCCTCCCGTTCGTTCAGGTGATACCGTGATCGATGGAAAAGATGACAATGTAGGCATCATTCAAGGGATGTTCCAGTCATTCTATGATGCTCCTGATGGTTTTAGTGAGGAGCTCAAGGAGTTTACATGGGCAATTGGAGCTGAGTATTGGTATAATAAGCAGTTTGCTGTTCGTTCTGGTTATCACCATGAGAGCCAGGATAAAGGTAACCGCCAGTTTGTTACATTCGGAGCAGGTCTTCGTTACAATGTCTTCGGATTGGATTTCTCTTATTTAGTGTCGCTGACCAATAAGAGTCCGTTGGATAACACTTTAAGATTTACTCTCCTCTTCGACTTCGATGCTTTTAAATCTCAGAAGTAGGCATCGTTGGTAAGATCTTTTGTAAGGGCTGTCTCGAACTATTCGGGGCAGCTTTTTTTATTCAGGATAGGGTTAAGGGATTGGTTGGGGGTACGATGAAAGTGGAGCTCTCCCTTACCCCTACGTTTGCTCTTCGCTCTTTCTGCGTATAAGTCGAGTTTCGCTTGATGAGTTAAAACACATTTTGTTTGGTATTTTTTCCGATTTATCCGTTAAAAAAGGAGATAAATATGGAGAGGAAGCGAAGAGCAGGCGAAGGGGTGAGATCTAAAAGTGTTTGGAGTCGATTATCCTTCAACCGTTGATATTAATGTTGAGGCGATTTCGGTTAAGGAGAGGTTTGTAGTTTCGAGGGTATACTGTTCCTTGTTGATGCGAAGGTCGATGGAGTGTTGGTAAGCTTTGTCATAGTATGGCAAGAGTGTAGCGACCACACTGGTAAGGTTGTTCATTTCGAGGGCTTCGAGGGCATAGTTAATCTTGTCGCCTCCGACTCTTCTTGCGAGGGATTTAAGGGCGAGGGCCAGTTCGGTGGTAGGAAAGGTGCCATACTCTTTGACTAGGTATTCTATTCGGGTTTTTAGAGAGGCAAGGATGAGATACATCGGGGCGGATTGCATTTGATGGTAGAATCCTTCCGGGATGAAACAAGAGCCGATGTGCCGGCTTTCGTCTTCGATCCAGATTCTTTTTAGGGAGTCTTTTAGTGAGGTTTTTTTTAGCAGATAGGCCAGGTTATTTTCAAAGAACTCGACGGAGGGCTGAGGAGGCTGGCCGAGGGCTCCAAAGGCTGATCCTTTATGGTTGGCGAGCATCTCAATGTCGATGATCTCTTCTCCCAGGGTAGCAAGGTGTGAGAGGATGAGGGTTTTTTTAGTGCCAGTGGCGCCTCCTAGGATGATGAGAGGGAAAGGCTGGTTAAAGATAGCTAAGACCTCGGTACGATAGGCTTTGTAACCACCAGAGATAAGGTTTACCGTAAAGCCTGCGGTTTCAAAAAGCCAGGCCATGCTGTTAGAGCGCATGCCACCTCGCCAGCAATAGAGGGTTATCGGCAGATTAAAGGAGTGATTTCTGGAAGGATCAAGGGAATAGAACTTGTTATACTGTTTCTTGAGTGCTTTGACTTTATCGGCAAGGGTAGGCCCGACCAGTTCGAGTCCTTTTAATACAGCGGCTTCTTTATTTTGTCGATGATAGACTGTACCAACCATGGCTCTTCCTTCATCATCGAAAAGAGGGATGTTGATAGCGCCTGGAACGTGTCCTTTTTGAAACTCCGAGGGGGTTCTGACGTCTACAATGAGTTCAGGGGATTCTTTGTAGAGGTAGTCTGCCGCATGAACAATCTGGGGCATTTTGATTAGCTTAGTTTGAGCCTCTGATTATTAAAATAGAGCCTTTAAACTTCTCTTCATGGAACTTCCCAAAGCAACGTAAGGCGAAGAAGTAGGTGCCATCGGATGCGCCTGCCCCGTCCCAGTCATTCTGGTAGTCGTTCGATTCATACATTTTTCGTCCGTACCGGTTATAGATAGCAAGCTCCATTCTTTCGTAATAGCGAAGCAGTTTAGGTTGGCTTACAGCGCTTTTATTATCTATGGTGATAACGAGGATATCGTTAAGGCCGTCTCCGTTGGGGGTTATTACGGTGGGCACATTAACCTCAGGTTTTTTGATCGGTACAGAGAGTAGGATGGTTGTATCGCAGCCGTTGGTAGAGATAGTCCACAGTTTAACCTGATATTCACTTTGGCCAGCTTCGTATTTCTCGTTGGCGGAGGTGAAGATATGGGCGGGTGCCATCTCTACTGATTTAGAAGAGTCAGGTTCCCCAAAGTTCCATTGCCAGGAGGCAATAGGTTCACCATCGGCGATCAACTCGCTGATATTAGAGAGGAATTGAATCTTAGGGTTTTCAACATAGACGGTATCAAAATCTTCATCCAAAGAGGCCTCGACATGGGGAGCTGGGGTGATCTTTACGAAGTATTTATCATCAAAACGACATCCTTTGCCATCGATGATGGTCACTTTATGTTCTCCTTCGCGGAGGCCAAACACGACGGTATCTGTACCGGGGTTCATGAAACCACCATTCCAATTGATAGAGTAAGGGGGATTACCTTGGGTGATATGAGCTGCATATCTGCCCTTATCATCGCCCATGCAACCGGCAACCAACTGCTCGAAGGTGTAATTTATGCTCTTAGTCGAAATGGTAACCTTTCCATCGACAAGCGACAGAGTCTCCCCAATGCCCGATTTTAGGATGGAGGTCTGAGCTGCATCCCAGGTTAAGTCGGCATTGCCTTGTTGTTTCAGTGTGAAATGAAGATAAACCAACCATCCATCGCCAAACTTAAGGGGGGTTCCGGGGTAATCCCAGGTCAGAGTGACTTGTCCGGGCACCGAGGCAGCGGTAACTGGTTGTGATCTGAATATCCTGTTTTGTTGTTCAATGGAATCAAAAGTCAAGAGAGAAGGATCGTAGTTGAATACGAGGTTGAATTTTGTAACATCCCAGAAATTTAGCGTGTTAACCGGAATAATGATAGTATCGGGAGTACAGGCTAACCTTGTGGGAAGACTCAATGTGATTTGTGCTTCAGCCTTAATGTTGAATAGGGATGCCAATAACAACAAGACTGGCATGAATATTTTAATTCTTAGCTTTTGATTCATAATTATTCTAACCGTTAACAGGTTCGGCGAAGTTAAGAAAAATTGAGGTTATAACTTTCGTATGGATATCAATGAACGATAATATCTTAAAGATGTTGTCTGTTTGGGGTAAGTTTCTCACGTAGAGACGTTGCATGCAACGTCTTCTTTATCCGGTTCTATTTAACATGTAGTTCAAACGAATTCTACGAATTAGAAATTAGGTCACAGTGTACCACAGTGTATTACGGTGTACCACCGTGTTTAACAGAGTACCAGAGAGGAAGAAGTCAAGCATTCGGGGTGTAGAGACGTTGCATGCAACGTCTTCGTTATCCGGTTCTATTTAACATGTAGTTCAAACGAATTCTACGAATTAAGAAATTAGGTCACAGTGTACCACAGTGTATTACGGTGTACCACCGTGTTTAACAGAGTACCAGAGAGGAAGAAGTCATGCATTCGGGGTGTAGAGACGTTGCATGCAACGTCTTCGTTATCCGGTTCTATTTAACATGTAGTTCAAACGAATTATACGAATTAGAAATTAGGTCACAGTGTACCACAGTGTATTACGGTGTACCCCTGTGTATAACAGAGTACCAGAGAGGAAGAAGTATAGGTGCATATAACCAACAAAATTCATAGAACATCGTTAGGCGACGTATAGGTGCATATAACCAACAAAATTCATAGAACATCGTTAGGCAACGTATAGGTGCATATAACCAACAAAATTCATAGAACATCGTTAGGCGACGTATAGGTGCATATAACCAACAAAATTCATAGAACATCGTTAGGCGACGTATAGGTGCATATAACCAATAAAATTCATAGAACATCGTTAGGCGACGTATAGGTGCGTAGCACCGGAAATAGGATCCATGATCGAAGCATGCCCATTTGGTCAAATCTCTTGCAAGGTGCGTAGCACCGAGAATATTTGTAGATGGAGGTGCGTAGCACTGGAATCAATTAGCATCAATCAAGAAATTTTTAGAGGTGCGTAGCACCGGAAATAGGTAAATGCATCTTGTGCGTTGGGACTGGGAATATGAGATTCCAGATTCTATATTCCAGTGTAGAGACGTTGCATGCAACGTCTCTACTGGTGGCGTTTAAATATCAGTGTAAATCTGTTTAATCTGCGTCATCTGTGTTCAATATTCAAGAAATAGTACCTTTATCGAAAATTATCAATGACTATGTTAGACTTGTTATATCAACAGTTTTTAAGAAATCCTTATATTAGCATTGATACCCGTTCTTTGCAACCCGGCGATATCTTTTTTGCCATAAAAGGAGAAAACTTCGATGGTAATCAATTTGTTTCCCTAGCTCTTGATAAGGACGCTTCTATATGTGTATGCAGCGATCCCAAGTGGGTTGACAATGAAAGGGTATGGGTTGTTGAGGATGTTTTAACGACTTTGTCACAACTGGCGACGCTACATCGAGAGCGATTAGGGATTCCTATCATCGGAATTACCGGTAGCAATGGGAAGACAACCACTAAAGAGTTAGTGAGTGCGGTTCTCTCTTCCTCCTTCGCTACTCATTTCACAAAAGGGAATTTAAACAATCATATTGGTGTTCCGTTGACATTACTACAGATTAAAAAGGAACATTTGATAGCTGTCGTAGAGATGGGAGCCAATCATCAGGGTGAGATCAGTCACTTGAGCGAGATCGCCAAGCCTGATTACGGGTTGATTACCAATTGTGGTAAGGCACATCTTGAGGGTTTTGGCGGATTTGATGGGGTGGTTAAGGGGAAGACGGAACTTTATCGATATATTGCCACCCGGGGGGGAAAGCTCTTCGTCAATGGAGATGATGCCCTCCTTTTAGAGAAGAGTGCGCATCAAACCCGGATTAGGTATGGCTCTCATTCAGATTGTGAGGTAAGAGGAGAGATCACATCGAACGGTCCGATGCTCGCCTTTACTTTTTATGCTCAAGGCAAACCATGGCACGTTAAGACAAATCTGGTAGGGGAGTATAACTTCCCCAATGCGATGGCTGCTGTTGCTATTGGGTTAGATTTTGGGATTTTTCCAGAGCTTATTGTTAAGTCTATTGAGGGTTATACTCCCTCGAATCATAGGTCACAATGGGTTGATACCGCAAGGAACCAGGTGGTGATTGATGCTTATAATGCCAATCCCACAAGTATGGAAGCCGCTTTACAGACCTTCTTTAAGATGGTGAGTGATCGACCAAGGGTGGTCATTATGGGTGAGATGAGAGAACTTGGTTTAGAAGGGGTCGCCGATCACCAACGATTGGCCGAGTTTGCCCTGAACAACAAAGATTGTCGCGTGATTATGGTAGGCGATGGATTCAAGTCTTTTGCCAAGGAGTGGTATAAAACATCCGCCGATCTTTTAGCAGAACTTCAGGCTAATCCTGTCAGTAACTCATTAGTCCTAGTGAAAGGATCACGAGGAAATAAATTGGAGGTGGTTCTTCCTGCGCTGTAAGATAGTGGAGGGGATATGTGACATTCAATATTCAACATTCAATATTCAATATTCAACATTCGACATTCAAAATTCAATATTCAGTATGTGTAGTTTATTAGATCCGGTTCAGGTTGTTGGATTGATGTCGGGGACATCCTTAGATGGGTTAGATATTGCGTTATGTGAGTTTTTTTATCGTGATAATTGGCATTTTAGGATCATAGAGGCTGCGACCATTAGGTATAGTGAGGAGTGGCGAAAGAGGTTACGATCACTTCCCATTGCCACGGCCGAGGTTTTTGCTGAGACGGATAGTGCATATGGACATTTGTTAGGGAGGGAGGTGACCACGTTTCTTAATGGATTAGAAAAAAGGGGTTTTGAGGTTAAGCCATTGTGTGTAGCCTCTCATGGACATACCATATTTCATGACCCGGCGAGGGGGTTTACCTCACAGATAGGGGATGGGGCTGCATTAGCTGTAGCGAGTGGTTACCAGGTGGTCTGTGATTTTCGAAGGGGGGATGTTGGGTTAGGCGGACAAGGGGCGCCGTTGGTTCCAATTGGAGATCAGCTTTTATTTGGAGATTATGATGGTTGTCTCAATTTGGGGGGGATTGCCAATGTTAGTTTTATGCGAGAGGGACAACGTTTTGGGTGGGATATCTCGCCGGTGAACATGGCTTTGAATTACATTGCCGGGTTAAAGGGGCTTGAATACGATAAGGATGGTTATTCAGCTCAAAGGGGGCAATTAATTAGAACACTTTGTGATTATCTGAATGATTTGGCCTTTTTAAAGATGGATCCGCCAAAGACCCTGGGCCGTGAGTGGTTTGATGAGATGATTAGGCCTATGATTGATCTTTATAAGTCGTCTCCCGATGATTTATTAGCCACACTGACCTATTGGATTTCCGATGTTATATCAGCAGAGTTAAACAGATTTTTTGATCCGCAAAAACGTATCCTTTGTACGGGTGGTGGGGCGCATAACAGCTATTTGATCTCCTTGATGAAAGAGAAGACACGGGCTGAAATCGTAGTACCTGATCGATTGCTTATCGATTATAAGGAGGCCTTGATCTTTGCCTTTTTAGGCTACTTACGTCTTCAAGGGCTTCCTAATAACGTCCCATCTTGTACCGGTGCCAGCCGTAATCATAGTGGAGGAGCGGTTTATTTACCGTGAGAAGGATTTTGGCGGCTGGCTGCTGGCTTTTGGCTACTGGCTTCTGGCTGCTGGCCGCCAGGGGCTAGCAGCCAGTAGCTAGCAGCTCGCAGCCCTCCGCCTTTTTGAATTTGAAAATTATATTATATTTGCATAGACAACATAGTAGGATTTTTGAATATTTCATCACCAACAAACAACTTAAATATGCAGATTAAAAAGTATTTGGTTGCGATTTTAACATCGCTTTTCCTGTTTTTATTAGTGGTAAATCTTGAAGCCCAGATTAAGGTTGATGTAAAAAAGAAAGTGAACAGAGAGGCTAATCAGAGGGCTAATCAAAAGACTGATCAGGCTGTAGATAAGACTTTTGACAAGGTTGAGGAGGGTATTGGCGGATTGTTTAAAAAGAAAAAGAAGAAAGAAAAAGAGGAGGAAGCCGATCAGGAAGGCAATACTACGGATGAGCAGGCTACTGAAGGGGAAGAAGAGCCCGCATCACGGAAGAAGCAGAAGAAGGCCAAAAGAGGTGACCAAGAGAACGAGTCGGGAGAAGGTGAACCTCAAGAACAGAAAAAGAGTTCTGTTTTGGTCTGGGCCAAGTATGACTTTGTGCCTGGTTCAGAGGTTTTCTTTGAAGATGATCTGAGAAATGAGCAGAACGGTGAGTTTCCTAGTAAATGGGATCTAAAAGCCGGTACCGTGGAAGTGGCTAATGTGGATGGTGAAAATGTTATCTGGTTTAGGAAGTCAAGTTCTCAGATTTATCCCCTGATTAAAGTTAAAGATTATCTTCCTGATGAGTTTACTCTGGAGTTTGATTATAATATGGCTAATCAAACCCAGCATCATTATACGGTTTATTTTCAACAGCGAGGTGGAAATAGAAATAAATATCGCCTCGATATTGGTGGCAGAGCATTGGAATTATTCAGAAGCGAGACCAATTCTCACATCAGTGGTGATATTAATAAGGAGTTTGAACCAGGGTGGAAGCATCTGGCCATCTCTTTTAATAAGAGATCAATGAAGGTTTATGTTGATGATCAAAGAGTGTTAAATATTCCTAACCTTGAAGAGGAGGTTGGTTCTTTTTCAATTCATTCTGGATTAGGTACCTCTAAAGAGGAAGCTAAGAGTATCATTAAGAACATTAAGGTTGCTAAAGGAGCCGTTCCCTTGTATGACAGAGTCTTATCTGATGGAAAGTTCGTTACCACAGGGATCAAGTTTGATGTTAATTCCTCCAATATAAAACCTGAGAGCGCCGGCACCCTGAACTATGTCTATGAAATGCTTAAGAGTAATCCCGATCTTAAGTTCTGTGTAGAGGGACACACCGACAGCGATGGTAACGATGCCAACAACCAAACTC
>Ga0209066_10004090_pt1 | contig 16117 bp, 14 predicted proteins | sample All_14_2_FD_187198 | JGI IMG/M metagenome (GOLD analysis project Ga0209066, IMG submission 187198) | Freshwater microbial communities in response to fracking from Pennsylvania, USA - Allegheny Zone_MetaG_DW_15 (SPAdes) (version 2) ...
CGACTCGCCAGCTTGACCCCAGCGCACCTCCAGGCTGCCATGAATCTTGTCGAGGTCAAAAATATGGGACGGGCGGCCGAATTCGAACATCACATAGTTGGAGATGTCCACCAGCGCCGTCACGCTACGCTGGCCACAACGCGCCAGACGGTCCACCATCCAGGCGGGTGTGGCGGCTTTGGGGTTGACGCCACGAACAATACGCCCGGAAAAGCGGCCGCACAGGTCCGGCGCGCTGACCTTGACCGGCAACACGTCGGCATTGGTGACGGGTGCAGCGGCAAACACCGGCTTGTGCAGCGGCGCACCGGTCAACGCAGACAGTTCACGCGCCACGCCGTACACACTCAGGCAGTGCGCCAGATTGGGCGTGAGCTTGAGGGTGAACAGCGTGTCGTCCAGGTTCAGGTGCTGGCGAATGTCCTGCCCAACCGGCGCATCCGGGGCCAGTTCCAGCAAGCCGCCATGGTCTTCGGACAATTTGAGCTCGCGCGCCGAGCACAGCATGCCAAAACTCTCGACACCACGAAGTTTGCCGACCTTGATCAAAAACGGCTTTCCGTCCTCACCCGGCGGCAATTCGGCCCCAACCATGGCGCAGGGCACCTTGATACCCACACGGGCATTGGGCGCACCGCACACGATGGTCAGCAGATCAGGTCTGCCCACATCCACCTGGCACACGCGCAGGCGATCGGCATTGGGGTGCTGGATGGCGTCCTTGATCTCACCCACCACAATGCCGTGAAACGGCGGCGCCACGGGTTGGCGTTCTTCAACCTCCAGGCCCGCCATGGTCAAGGTGTCGGCGAGTTGGGCCGTGCTCAAGGGTGGGTTGCAAAATTCGCGCAACCAGGATTCAGGAAATTGCATAAATGGTCTTTGGCAAACGGGCGGCGGGGAGTTTTACGGATTAGCGGAACTGCGACAGAAAGCGGATGTCGCCGTCAAAAAACAGGCGCAAATCGTTCACGCCATAACGCAACATGGTCAACCGATCCGGCCCCATGCCAAAGGCAAAGCCGATGTAGCGCTCCGGGTCCAGGCCCATGTTGCGGATCACATTGGGATGCACCTGGCCGCTGCCCGCCACTTCCAGCCAGCGACCGGCCAACGGGCCACTGGGAAACTGGATGTCGATCTCGGCGCTGGGTTCGGTGAACGGGAAAAAGCTTGGCCGAAAACGCAACACCAAGTCTTTGTTTTCAAAAAAAGTGCGGCAAAAATCGGTGAAGACAAACTTCAGATCCTTGAAGCTGATGGCCTCACCGACCCACAGGCCTTCACACTGGTGAAACATCGGCGAATGGGTGGCGTCGCTGTCCACACGGTAGGTGCGCCCGGGCGCAATGACGCGGATTTCAGGCATGGCGCCCGAGAACAAGTCGCCTGCTGTGACGCTGCCTTCAGCCGCCAGACGGTGTTTTTTGACATGCTGCACCGCGTGGCGAATCTGCATCGGGCTGGTGTGCGTGCGCAGCAAATTCGGCGCGGCCTCAGAACCACCTTCAACATAAAAGGTGTCGTGCATGGAACGCGCAGGGTGGTCTTCGGGCGTGTTGAGCGCTGTGAAATTGAACCAGTCGGACTCGATCTCGGGGCCCTGCGCCACTTCGAAACCCATCGAGCCAAAAATGGCCTCGATACGCTCCAGCGTGAGCGACACCGGGTGCAAACCGCCCTGCCCGCGCTGGCGGCCAGGCAACGTGACATCCAGCGCTTCGGCCTGCAACTGCGCCTGCAACTCGGCATCGGCCAAGCCTTGGCGACGCGCATTCAAAGCCGACTCGATGGCCTGCTTGGCCAGGTTGATGGCCGCGCCACGGGTCTTTTTTTCCTCCACGGGCAGTGCAGCCATGCCCTTCATCATGTCGGTGATGCGCCCCGACTTGCCCAGGTACTGGGCCTTGGCGTTCTCAAGGTCGGCAGGCGTATTCACAGCCGCAAACGCCGCAATGGCACTGTCAACAACGGTAGTCAAGTCGTTCATAAAAAATGGGGATGAAGTCAGTAAGTAGCCAGGCGACACAGAGTCAAGGAAAAAGGGCTAGTGCTTTTGCAAGCGCTAGCCCTCATCAATGGTAGCGATTCGCTATACTAAAAATAGCGAACAGTCAGCACTCAAGCTGCCAGCTTGGCCTTGACTTGGGCCACGATACCGGCAAACGCTGCCATGTCATGCACGGCGATATCGCTCAGCACCTTGCGGTCGATCTCGATACAGGCTTTCTTCAGACCGTTGGCGAACTGGCTGTAGGTCATGCCACACTGACGGGCAGCGGCATTGATACGGGCAATCCACAACTGACGGAAGACACGTTTTTTGGTACGACGGTCACGGTAGGCGTATTGCCCGGCTTTCATGACCGCTTCTTTGGCGACCCGGAAAACATTACCACGACGACCGCGGAAGCCTTTTGCAAGGGCCAGAACTTTTTTGTGGCGGGCGTGAGCCGTTACACCACGTTTGACGCGAGGCATGTGATTACTCCTTGTTCGTCGTTAATTAAAGACCACGGCCGGGCAACATCTGTGCCATGCGACCCATATCGGTCTCATGAACAGCGGTTGCACCACGCAAATGGCGTTTATTTTTGGTGGTCTTCTTGGTCAGAATGTGACGTTTGAAGGCTTGACCGCGCTTGACGGTGCCACCTGGACGGACGCGGAAGCGTTTCTTCGCCGCGCTCTTGGTCTTCATTTTGGGCATTTTCATGCTCCTTTTTACATTGTGCTCGTGAGGCGTCTGCACTGGGTGTGCAGCCTTGTTGGCCCCGAGCCACTTTTAAAGAGTTGGCATCAATCCAACTCAATTTTGGCAATGAGCTCTCACCCACCACCTTCAAAACAAGAATCAGCAGTCATTTGCAGACCACCGAATCCGGTTTTAAATCCTGCCTGATGCCCACTGAGGGCACCCGATTCTTTCAAACTGCGACGGCAGCACTATCAGCTGCGGCCGGCTTGGCCACCTGCTTCTTGCGACCCGGCGCAATCATCATGATCATCTGGCGACCTTCAAGCTTAGGGAACTGCTCCACCAAAATCAAGTCACCCAACTCATCACGAATCCGGTTCAACAAAGCCATACCCAACTCTTGGTGGGTGATTTCACGACCCCGAAAACGCAGCGTGATCTTGCACTTGTCACCTTCGGCCAAAAAGCGCTTGATATTGCGCATCTTGATGTTGTAGTCACCATCATCGGTACCGGGGCGGAACTTGATCTCTTTGATTTCGATCACGGTCTGCTTGGCCTTGGCCTCAGCAGCCTTCTTCTGCTCCTGGTACTTGAACTTGCCGTAATCCATCAGACGGCAGACCGGTGGTGTGGCCGTGGCCGCAATCTCCACCAAATCCACATCCAGATCGCCGGCCATGCGCAACGCCTCCATCAGGCTGACGACACCAAGCGGCTCGTTGTCCACACCAGAAAGGCGAACTTCTGGCACCATGATTTCCCGATTTAATCGGTGTTTGCGTTCTTCGCGCTGACGGCGATCACGAAATTCGGTAGCGATGGCTTAATCCTTCACAATAACTGCTACTACAACAGTAGCGATAACCGCACAACACACGCCGACGAACTGGCCTTTTTGCCAGCAACTTAAGTGTTAGATTTGCGAGCAACATCTGCTGACAATTTCTGCGAGAAATCATCCAGAGACATCACTCCAAGGTCTTGACCACCTCGGGCGCGCACCGCGACGGCACCAGAAGCCATTTCTTTGTCGCCAATTACGACCAGATACGGCACTTTTTGCATCGAATGCTCGCGTATTTTATACGTGATTTTCTCGTTGCGAAGGTCTGACTGCACCCTAAACCCTTGATTTTGCAGCGTTTTAACCACGTTTTGGGCGTATTCTGCCTGTGCATCGGTGATGTTGAGCACCATCACCTGGGTCGGCGCCAGCCAAGTTGGCAGGGCACCAGCGGTTTCTTCGATCAGGATACCGATGAAGCGCTCCAGGCTGCCCACAATGGCGCGGTGCAGCATCACCGGGCGATGGCGGGCACCGTCTTCCCCGACGTATTCCGCATCCAGCCGCTCGGTCATGAAGAAGTCAACCTGAATCGTGCCGCATTGCCATTGGCGGCCAATGGCGTCTTTCAAGGTGTATTCGATCTTGGGGCCGTAGAACGCGCCCTCACCCGGCGAGATTTCAAACTCACAACCTGAGCGGCGCAGACTCTCGATCAGCGCGTGCTCGGCTTTGTCCCACGACTCGTCCGAGCCAATGCGCGCATCCGGCCGGGTGGCCACCTTGTAAATGATTTTGCTGAAGCCAAAGTCTTGGTACACCTTTTGCAGCAGCGTGGTGTAGGCCACGCACTCATCCAGGATCATGTCTTCGGTGCAGAAAATGTGGCCGTCGTCTTGTGTGAAGCCACGCACCCGCATGATGCCGTGCAGGCCGCCGGTGGGTTCGTTGCGGTGGCACTGACCAAATTCGCCGTAGCGCAGCGGCAGGTCGCGGTAGCTCTTGATGCCCTGCTTGAAAATCAGGATGTGGCCCGGGCAGTTCATGGGTTTGAGGGCGTAGTCGCGTTTTTCCGACTCAGTGGTGAACATGTTGTCGCGGTACTTGTCCCAATGCCCTGTTTTTTCCCACAAGCCCTTGTCAAGGAGCTGCGGCCCCTTGACCTCTTGGTAACCGTTGTCACGATAGACCTGGCGCATGTACTGCTCCACCGCCTGCCACACAGCCCAACCCTTGGGGTGCCAGAAAACGGTGCCTGGCGAATGCTCGTCAATGTGGAACAGGTCCAGTTCGCGGCCGAGTTTGCGGTGGTCGCGCTTTTCGGCTTCTTCGAGCATCTTCAGGTGCTGCGCCAGGTCGTCCTTGGTGGCCCAGGCGGTGCCGTAGATGCGCTGCAACATCTCATTTTTATGGTCGCCGCGCCAGTAGGCACCAGCCACTTTCATGAGTTTGAAGTGTTTGAGCTTGCCAGTGCTGGGCACGTGCGGGCCACGACACAAGTCTTCAAAAGCGCCTTCGCGGTACAGGCTCACGTCTTCGTTGGCCGGAATGCTGGCGATGATTTCCGCCTTGTAGTGTTCGCCCAGACCCTTGAAGTACGCCACGGCTTCGTCGCGCGGCAACACGCGGCGGGTCACGGGTTCGTCCTTGTTGGCCAGTTCAGTCATGCGTTTTTCGATGACGGCCAGGTCGTCGAGCGTGAAGGGGCGCTCAAACGCAAAGTCGTAAAAGAAGCCATGTTCAATCACCGGGCCGATGGTGACTTGCGCGCTGGGGAACAACTCTTTGACGGCATAGGCCAGCAAGTGAGCGGTGGAGTGACGAATGACCTCCAGCCCCTCGGCGTCTTTGGCGGTGAGGATGGCCAGCTTGGCATCCGAATCCATCACGAAGCTGGTATCCACCGTTTTGCCATTGACTTTGCCAGCCAGCGCAGCTTTGGCCAGGCCAGCACCAATGGAGGCAGCAACTTCAGCCACGGTCACCGCGGCAGGGTAATCACGTTGTGAGCCGTCAGGAAGTGTAATTTGGACCATGATCAGTACAGCTTGAGGTGGGTTGAGTCAAAAAAAAACGCGGAATTGTCCGCGTTTTACAGTTTATGAAAAGCACATTGTGCTCAAGGCACGCGGGCTACGGCCTTACTTCTCATGGTGATGCCGTGCCGTTCGCGGTGTCATAACCAGGTGCCATTCTCGCTCTTATCCAGATATTGATGACGATATTTTAACTACAGCGCCGGGCCCGAACCTTGGCGCTCCCAAACGACCAAGATCGTTATCGCAACCGCCGTAATTGGCGGTGTTCCCCTGCAACACCGATCGCCATTTTTTGCTGCACTGGGCGACCCGAGAGTTTGCGGCGATGTCCTGCTTCCAGCAATGTGCCCCGGCCGGGCGCACAAATAAAAAAACCACCCGAAGGTGGTTTTCTGCCAAGCGACTGGCTTACTTGGAAGCAGCAGCAGCTGCAGCGGAAGCAGCAACATCAGCAGCAACTGCGGCGGCGTCAGCAGCACCAGTTGCAGCGGAGGCAGCAGCATCAGCCGACACGGCAGCTGCGTCAGCAGATGAAGCGGCAGCAGCAGCGGCATCAGCTGCCGGGGCAGCCACGGGAGCAGGTGCAGGAGCTTCTTCGGTCTTGCTGCAAGCCGACAAGGCAGCAGCGGCAGCGATCACAGCAATCAGGGCGAGGGATTTGTTCATTTACAGGTACCTAAATTTTTGAAGAAAGACAATTTTCCGGAAATTGCTGATGCAGTTTTTTTGCACCATCCAAGCACACCCCGCTGATGCGAAATTTGCTTAGCTTTTGATTATAGTCATTTAAGCGCTGGTTTGTCCCATTGACGCCATCGACCCACTGTGCTTAAGGGCATAACGCCTGTATCCAACCCGCAAGCACCCAGGAGGCCACCTGCTCCTTGGCCTGAAAGCTGAGCATTTTGGCTGCGCTGGCGTCGAGCTGCCGTTGGTTGGCCAGGAGGCGCATCAACGCGGCATCGCGACCGGCGGCACTGAAACTCACACCATTGATGAAGATGTGATGTTCGTCAAACATCATGCGGGTGCGGCAGTCCAGTCGCAGGTCGCAACCCGCCAACGCGACGTTGTCCAAGTCCATCGCTTCAAACCACACGTTGGGTTTGGGTTCGGTCATGTATTCACCCAGGCCGCGAGCCAGGGCGTGATGGTCTTGTAGCGCCTCTTGAACGGCTTTTTCGGCAAACGCGAGCATCGCCACGGGAATCTCCGCGGGTTGCGCCACCGCGGGCTGATCCGCGTCCCGGTACAGTACCTCACCAAGTGCGTCTTCTGCGTCTTCGGCCAGGCGATGCAGCAGTTCGCTCGCCAGTTCAGCTTTTTTCGGAATGCGAAAACCAATCGAATAGGTCATGCATTCGCCCAGCGCGATGCCGTCGTGCGCGTAACCTGGCGGCAGGTAGAGCAAATCCCCAGGTTCAACAACAAACTCCTCTTCCGGCACAAAGTTGGTCAGAATCTTCAGAGGCACACCGTCTTGAAGCACCGGCTTTTTTTGCCGACCGATACGCCAGCGCCTGCGTCCCTGGGCCTGCAGCAAAAACACATCGTAGCTGTCAATGTGCGGACCAACACCGCCCCCATCGGTGGCGTAGCTGATCATCACATCATCCAGCCTGGCGTCGGGCACAAACCTGAACTGGTTCATCAACGCATGGACGGGTTCGTTTTGCAGGTCAACGCCTTGCACCAGAAGTGTCCATCCGGGTTGTTTCAGTGGTGGCAAGGTCTTGCGTGCCAACGGACCATGCGCCAGCCGCCAGCCGGGGCTGCGGCCAGGCTCCTGCACCACCAGACGCGACTGCACGTCTTCGTCAGCAGCCAACTCAAACAGCTTGGCACGTTGCAGCAGCGGCTTGAAACCTGGTAGCGCCTGGCGCACCAGCAGCGGCTTTTTTTGCCAATAACGTTTCATGAAGACTTGAGGGCTGATGCCGCCGAGCAGCGTCAGCGCTTGGGTGATGTCCATGGTTGACTCCTGTGATGCGACAATTCTAGGTATGAAAATTACTGAACAATGCGTGGCCGCCCTGAGCTGGACACTGTCTGACACTCTGGGCGAAGAACTGGACGTACTGCACGATCCCGTGGAATTTTTGATTGGTGGCGATGACCTGTTTCAGGTCATTGAAGACGCGCTGCAAGGCTGCAGCGCAGGCAACACGGTCAACCTGCAGATCGAACCCGAACAAGGGTTTGGCGAGTACAACGAACAACTGGTGTTCCTGGAGCCGCGATCGATATTTCCAGCTGAACTCGAGGAAGGCATGACCTTTGACGGCACCGCCCTGCCCGCGGGCTGCAACCCCGACACGCCGCAGGACGCACTCTACACGGTGACCGAAATTTACCCGGAACATGTGGTGCTGGACGGCAACCACCCGCTGGCAGGCATCGCGTTGCGCCTGAGCCTGACGGTGCGCGCGGTTCGCGAAGCCACCGAGGAAGAAATCGGCAGTGGCACCGCTGGCACAGGTTTTTTCAAGATCACACCGATGCTGCAGGCGCCCGGCAGCGACAGCTTGCACTGAATGACACGGGTGCCCTCAGGCGCCCGTAACACTCAGGCCTTGCCGGTGGAGCCGTAGCCACCCTCGCCACGCTCACTGGCGGGAAACTCGTTCACCACGTTAAACCGCGCCTGTTGCACCGGCACCACCACCAGTTGGGCGATGCGCTCCATCGGCGCGATGGTGAACGCGGTACTGCTGCGATTCCAGGCACTGACCATCAGCTGGCCCTGGTAGTCGCTGTCAATCAGTCCCACCAGGTTGCCCAGCACAATGCCGTGTTTGTGGCCCAGGCCTGAGCGCGGCAGGATCAGCGCGGCGTAGCCCGGGTCCTTGAGGTAAATCGCCATGCCCGTGGGCACCAGTTGCCAGGCATTGGGCTCTAAGGTCAATGGCGCGTCCAGACAAGCGCGCAAATCCAGCCCGGCACTGCCCGGTGTGGCATAGGTGGGCAGCTGGTCAGCCAGCCGCGGGTCAATGATCTTGATATCAATAACTAGCATTTTTAGCCTGTAGCTCTTGTTTTATGTGCGATGTCCGCTATTAATTTACGAGCCAATGCCAGCTTGGAGTCACGCGACAACTCGCGCACACCCTGCTCATCCACCAGCAGCAAGGTGTTGTCGTCCTGACCGAAGGTGGCCGGGCCGATGTTGCCCACCAGCAGGGGCACACCTTTGCGCAGGCGTTTGGCCTGGGCATTGGCTAGCAGGTCCTGGCTTTCTGCTGCAAAACCAACGCAAAACAGCTCGCCGCTTTGCGCACGGGGTGACTGCGCCAGCGTTGCCAGGATGTCGGGGTTTTCCACAAAGCTCAGCGTGGGCGGCTTGCCTGAGCCGTCTTTTTTGATTTTTTGCTCTGACGCCTGGGCTGGACGCCAATCAGCCACAGCGGCAGTGGCTATAAAAATACTGGCTTCAGAAGCTTTATCCATCACGGCTTCCAGCATGTTGGATGCAGATCGCACATCCACACGCAGAACACCTCGCGGCGTTGCCAGGCTAACCGGACCGGCCACCAGCGTGACCTCGGCACCCGCCTCGCGCGCGGCACGGGCAATGGCAAACCCCATCTTGCCACTCGACAGATTGGTGATACCACGCACCGGGTCCATCGCCTCGTAGGTCGGACCGGCGGTGACCAGCACATGCTGACCTTTGAGTAACTTGGGCTGAAAAAAAGCGATCAACTCGTCCAGCAAGTCCTGCGGCTCCAGCATGCGACCGTCACCCGTCTCACCACAAGCCTGCTCACCGGTTCCCACACCGAGCACCACCGCGCCATCTGCCGCCACCTGCGCCAGGTTACGCTGCGTGGCCGGGTGTGACCACATTTCGCGGTTCATGGCAGGTGCCAGCAACAGCGGCACCGTGTGGGCAGGCCGTGCCAGGCACATCAAACTCAACAACTCATCAGCTTGCCCGTGCGCAAGTTTGGCGATGAAATCAGCGCTGCAGGGCGCGATCAGGCAGGCATCGGCTTCGCGGCTCAAGTTGATGTGCGCCATGTTGTTGGCTTCGCGCGCATCCCATTGAGAGGTGGCCACGGTGCGCTGGCTCAGCGCCTGCATCGTCACCGGGGTGATGAACTGCTCGGCAGCGGCCGTCATCACCACCTGCACCGACGCGCCCGCCTTGATCAGCAACCGGCACAGCTCGGCAGATTTGTAACAGGCAATGCCACCGGTGAGGCCCAGAACAAGATGTTTTCCAGCAAGGTCTTTCATGCGCCGCAATGTAACAGAGGTGTACCCGGGTACAGGGGCTAGACATGTCAGCCAGTGGCAAGCTTCTATAATCCATTTTTACCAGCTCCATGAGCGTGCAGCTCCCCTCGACATGACCAAATTTGTCTTCGTCACCGGCGGCGTGGTGTCTTCCCTGGGCAAGGGAATCGCTTCTGCCTCACTCGCCGCGATCCTTGAATCACGTGGCCTCAAAGTCACTCTGATCAAATTGGATCCCTATCTGAATGTCGACCCCGGCACGATGTCGCCCTTCCAGCATGGTGAAGTGTTTGTGACCAATGACGGCGCAGAAACCGACCTCGACCTGGGCCACTACGAGCGTTTTATTGAAACGCGCATGAAAAAGGCCAACAACTTCACCACCGGCCAGATCTACAAAAGTGTGCTTGAGAAAGAACGCCGTGGTGACTACCTGGGCAAAACCGTTCAGGTGATCCCACATGTGACCAACGAAATCCAGGATTTCATCAAACGCGGCGCCGACTTCGGCACGCCCGACGCGGTGGACGTGGCGATTGTGGAAATCGGCGGCACCGTGGGTGACATCGAGTCGCTGCCGTTCCTGGAAGCAGTTCGCCAGCTCAGCCTGCGCCTGGGGCCGAATCAGGCCGCCTTTGTGCACCTGACCTATGTGCCGTGGATCGCCGCTGCCGGTGAACTCAAAACCAAACCGACCCAGCACACGGTGCAAAAACTGCGCGAGATTGGTATCCAGCCCGACGCCCTGCTGTGCCGCGCTGACCGCTACATACCGGATGACGAGCGCGAAAAGATCTCGCTGTTCACCAATGTGGCGCAATGGGGCGTGATCTCCATGCCCGATGTCGACACCATTTATAAAGTGCCGCGGGTACTGCACGAGCAAGGGCTGGACGGCCTGATTTGTGACAAGTTGCGCTTGAACACACCACCCGCCAACCTCAAGCGCTGGGACGATCTGGTGTTTGAGACCGAGCATCCTAAGGGCGAAGTCACCATCGCCATGGTGGGTAAATATGTGGAACTGAGCGACAGTTACAAGTCACTCAACGAGGCACTGCGCCACGCCGGCATGAAAAGTCATGTGCACGTGAACATCAGCTACATCGACTCGGAAACCCTCTCGCCTGGCAACGTGGCGCAGCTGGCCAAATTTGACGCCATTTTGGTGCCGGGTGGTTTTGGTGTGCGGGGTGTCGAAGGCAAGATCTGCGCGGCGCGTTTTGCCCGCGAAAACAAGATTCCTTACCTGGGCATCTGCTTAGGGATGCAAGTGGCCACCATCGAGTTTGCCCGCCATGTGGCCGGCTTGAAAGATGCCAACAGCACCGAATTTGTTCCCGATTGCCCCCATCCTGTGATCGCCCTGATCACCGAATGGAAAGACGCGGACGGCAGCATCAAAACACGCACCGAAGACTCGGACCTGGGTGGCACCATGCGCCTGGGCGCACAAAGCTCGGACGTGGTCAAGGGCACGCTGGCACACAAGATTTATGGCAGCGTGGTCACCGAACGACACCGCCACCGGTTTGAAGCCAATGTGAACTACCTGGATGCGCTGCGCCAGGCCGGTCTGGTGATCTCGGCACTGACCCAGCGTGAGCACCTGACTGAAATTGTGGAACTGCCACAAGCGGTGCACCCCTGGTTCATGGGGGTGCAGTTTCACCCCGAGTTCAAGTCCACCCCCTGGGCCGGGCACCCGCTGTTCAACGCGTTTGTGCGCGCAGCCCTGGACCACCAAGTCAAAACCACTCCTGAGAAAGCGCTGGCCTGATGAAACTCTGTGGTTTTGAGATTGGCCTGGATCGGCCGTTTTTCCTGATTGCCGGGCCTTGTGTGATCGAGTCCGAGCAATTGCAAATGGACACGGCGGGCACGCTCAAAGAGATCACGGCCAGCCTGGGCATCCCGTTCATTTTCAAAAGCAGCTTTGACAAAGCCAACCGCTCCAGCGGCGCCACCTTCCGTGGCCCGGGCATTGACAAAGGTCTGGAAATTCTGGCCAAGGTCAAGCGTGAACTCGGTTTGCCGGTGCTCACCGACATCCATTCTGAAGACCAGATCGCCCAAGTGTGCTCGGTGGTGGACGTGTTGCAGACCCCGGCTTTTTTGTGCCGCCAGACCGATTTCATCCGCGCCGTGGCCCAGAGTGGCAAACCGGTAAACATCAAGAAGGGCCAGTTCCTGGCCCCCGGTGACATGAAGAACGTCATCGACAAAGCCCGTGCCGCGGCGCGTGAAGCAGGTCTGGTGGAAGACAACTTCATGGCCTGTGAACGTGGTGCCAGTTTTGGCTACAACAACCTGGTGAGCGACATGCGTTCGCTGGCCATCATGCGTGACACCCAGGCGCCCGTGGTGTTTGATGCCACCCACTCGGTGCAACTGCCCGGCGGCCAAGGCACCAGCAGTGGCGGCCAGCGCGAGATGGTGCCGGTGCTGGCCCGTGCGGCCGTCGCGGTCGGTGTGGCCGGTCTGTTCATGGAAACCCACCCGAACCCGGCGCAGGCTTTGAGTGACGGCCCCAATGCGGTGCCGCTCAAACACATGAAAGCCCTGCTGGAAACCCTGCTGGACCTGGACCAGGTCACGAAGAAGCACGGTTTTCTTGAAAATGACTTTTCGGCGTGATCCAATCACGCCCCATCCATCACCTCTTTTCTCGTGTGTTTAACTACTGAAAGAAGCCAATGAGTGCAATCGTAGATATCGTCGGTCGTGAAATTCTGGACTCCCGTGGCAACCCCACCGTCGAGTGCGATGTGCTGCTGGAAAGCGGCACCATGGGTCGCGCCGCCGTTCCCAGCGGTGCGTCTACCGGCAGCCGCGAAGCGATCGAGCTGCGCGACGGCGACAAAACCCGCTATTTGGGCAAAGGCGTGTTGAAAGCTGTCGAGCACATCAACACCGAAATTTCCGAAGCCGTGTTGGGCCTGGATGCCTCGGAACAAGCTTTCCTGGACAAGACCCTGATTGACCTGGACGGCACCGACAACAAATCCCGCCTGGGCGCCAACGCCATGCTGGCCGTCTCGATGGCCGTGGCCCGTGCTGCTGCTGAAGAGTCCGGCCTGCCGCTGTACCGCTACTTCGGTGGCATGGGTGGCATGCAAATGCCCGTGCCGATGATGAACGTCATCAACGGTGGTGAACACGCCAACAACAACCTGGACTTGCAAGAGTTCATGATCATCCCGGTGGGCGCCCCCTCTTTCCGCGAAGCCCTGCGTTACGGCGCAGAAGTGTTCCACGCCCTCAAGAAGATCCTGCACGACAAGGGCATCAGCACCGCCGTGGGTGACGAAGGTGGTTTTGCACCCAAGGTCGAAGGTGGTCACGAAGCCGCGATCCAGCTGATTCTTGAAGCCATCGACAAGGCTGGTTTTGTGGCCGGCGAACACATCGCCCTAGGCCTGGATTGCGCTGCCAGCGAGTTCTACAAAGATGGTAAATACCACCTCGAGGGTGAAGGCCTGGTCTTGAGCGCTGAGGAATGGACCGACATGCTGGCCACCTGGGTCGACAAATACCCGATCATCAGCATCGAAGACGGCATGGCCGAAGGCGACTGGGACGGCTGGAAAGTCTTGACCGACCGTCTGGGCAAAAACGTGCAAATCGTGGGTGACGACTTGTTCGTGACCAACACCAAGATCTTCAAGGAAGGCATCGACAAAGGCATTGCCAACTCGATCCTGATCAAGATCAACCAGATCGGCACTTTGACCGAAACCTTCGCCGCGATTGAGATGGCCAAACGCGCCGGTTACACCGCCGTGATCAGCCACCGCTCGGGCGAAACCGAAGACTCGACCATTGCCGACATCGCCGTGGGCATGAACGCGGGCCAGATCAAGACCGGTTCGCTGAGCCGCTCGGACCGCATGGCCAAGTACAACCAGCTGCTGCGCATCGAAGAAGACCTGGGTGAAGTCGCCAGCTACCCGGGCCGTGCCGCGTTTTACAACCTGCGCTAACGCAGCCTGTGGGTAGCCGCCTCGTCCCGTCCCTGCTGATTGCCCTGCTGGTGATTTTGCACGGGCAACTGTGGCTTGGACGAGGTAGCCTGCCCAACGTGGCCAAGTTGCGAGCTGAACTGGCTGAACAAAGTCAACGCAACAGCCAGGCCATGCTGGCCAACCACCAACTCGAAGCCGAAGTGCGTGACCTGAAGGAAGGCCTGGAAATGGTCGAAGAGCAGGCACGCATGGAGCTGGGCATGGTCAAAACGAACGAAATTTACGTTCAGATTTCACGCTAAGCCGCCTTTGTGGCGGACCAGCGCTTTGACATCGCAATCAGCAGGTTTTCCTCACAACCGGACAACTTGAGGTGAGCGCATCGCTCTACAATGGGGGCGTCTGTCGTGTTCGCTGGGCTGTATATTCCTTGAACCAATGCTCATTGAGCCAGGGCTTGGAACATTGTGTTGTTGGCGTGATCATCTCGCGTTAGATGAACCCAAGACGACGCTGACCTCGCCCACCTGAACCCCGGTTCAGGATGCCGGTCTGGTGCCACGGCAGACACCTTTCTTTATCCATCCAGAACGGGTCGAGATTTTTTTGCAATACCAGCCCATCGTTGCTGGGAAATGCAAGGCTTATGCAGCCATGTTGAGCCTGACCTCACTGCCCGCAGATCAGGCGCGATCCAATAAGAGTTGAATGCTATACCTATAGTAGCAAATCAGTTGAAAACTCTCGCCATCTCCCAGACAAGCATCATCGACACCCGCGTCTGCCCGATGAACAGGCACCACGGCGGTCAGCGGCGCGTCTCGCGCTGTGCCCAGCCCGACTAGCCCGTCACCCCCATGCTGCAGAAATTTTCGTTCCGGCAACTCCTGGTGATCGCGTTTTTGCTGATTGCCGCGTTGCTGGGGGCCGCCTCACTGCGCGCCCTGTTCACGCTGGAAGAGCTCACGCTGCAAAGCCGCGATGGTGCGGCGCGTTCGCTGGAGCTGGGCCAGCTGGCCCAGTCGCTCAGTGAGCTGAGTGTGTCGATGGAGCGCACCTCGCGCCAATCGGTGGTGCTGGACGACCGCGTGCTGCGCGCCCGTGTGGCCGAGCAGGCGCGCGAAGCCAGCACACTGTTGACCAGCCTGAGCACCGCAGGCCTGTCGCACCAGCGCGCGCAGCAATGGCGCGCCCATGTGCAAACGGTCAACGATCTGTTGACCGGCCCGCCCGAGACCGCGCTGGAAAGGGAGCGCGAGTTGGCGCATAGCTTTCGAGAACTGGCCAGCGTGAATGCGGCTGTGGCGGTGCAGGTGCAAAAGATCATCCAGCAGCGCAACCAGGCGCTAGAGGCCAAGCTGGAAGACAGCCGCAGCCGTCTGGCGCAGCAGGTCACCTGGGCGATTGTGCTGGCGGTGGCCATGGCGCTGGCGTTTGGCGTCTGGTTCACGGTGCCGCTCAAGCGACTGGAAAACGCCATTGTGGACCTGGGTGAGAACCGGCTCGATGACGCCATCACCATCCGTGGGCCGGTTGACCTGGCCATGGTGGGCCAGCGGCTGAACTGGCTGCGCCTGCGCCTGGTGGAGCTCGATGCCGACAAATCACGCTTTTTGCGCCACATCTCACACGAGCTCAAAACCCCACTGGCCTCGCTGCGCGAAGGGGTCTCGCTGCTGGAGGACAGTGTGGCCGGTGAACTCAACCGCGAACAGCGCGAAATCGCCCAGATCCTGCGCCACAACACCAATGTGTTGCAGGGCCAGATTGAAGACCTGTTGCGCTTCAACACCGCGGCGTTTGAAGCGCGTCAGTTGAAACGCCAGACCATCGACCTGCTGCAGTTGATGGAAGCCCAGGCAGACGCCCAGCGCCTGCAATGCCGCGCCCGCGAACTCACCGTCACGGTCGTCGGCCAGCCCACGCTGGTGCAGCTGGACCCCGACAAGATCGGCACAGTGCTGGCCAACCTGTTGTCCAATGCCATCCGTTACTCTCCGCTCAAAGGGGTGATCCGCCTGGAGCTGAGCACGCTGCCACGGCTGGTGCGCATCGACATCCACGACCAGGGTGTGGGGGTGGCGCAGGCGGACCGTGAGCGGATTTTTGAGCCGTTTTACCGTGGCGAACGCCAACCCACCGACGTGGTGCGCGGCAGTGGTATTGGCCTGTCCATCGTTTATGAGTACATTGCCGCCCACGGCGGGCGCATCGAGTTGCTGCCCAGCGCCGTCGGCGCCCATTTCAGAATCGAGTTACCCCATGTTTCTAAACCCTGATGTCTTGATGCGGCCCTCTGGTCGCCTGGCCCGATCCGGGCGCTGGGCCGTTGTTGCGCTGGCGCTGCTGGCAGCTGGTTGTGCCAGCTCGGTCGGTCAACGCAGCGACG
>Ga0209066_10004091_pt1 | contig 16117 bp, 15 predicted proteins | sample All_14_2_FD_187198 | JGI IMG/M metagenome (GOLD analysis project Ga0209066, IMG submission 187198) | Freshwater microbial communities in response to fracking from Pennsylvania, USA - Allegheny Zone_MetaG_DW_15 (SPAdes) (version 2) ...
ATCTAATAAACAAAATCGGGGCGAGATATATCAAAAGGATGTAGAAATAGCTTGAGGGCGAGTCCAATCCTGTCAGCGCCAGGAGGCTGTATTGCAGTGCAAGAAATGTCCCGGTATAAATTCCCAGCCGAATGGTAAACGACTTGGCGTAACGTTCTGTGTCCCAAAGCAAGAGGATGTAACTCAGAATGGCATAAGCAAGGAGGGGAAAGAACCAAAGAGAAGCTTCTGGAAAGAGGAATAAGTTAATGTAAGACGAAAGCTTTCCATCCTGCCATTCGGGTTCCAATAATTCGATAAGGCTGAAGTTAAAGATCGGCGCTGCGATGACAAACACCCCAAAAAGAAATCTTTTCCAAAGTGGTTCTACTATTGGAGGTGTTAGTTTCATTTCCCCACTTTGATCTTGAAATTGTTCGTCCATGCGAAACTCCTAAGGTGTTATTTGACCTGGTTTATTAACGCATACACTTCCTTTTTGTTCCACCCGCTTTGTTCAGCCAGGTTGGCAGAGATCTCCTTTGCAGATTTTCCCTCCTGCAGTTCGCGTTTGATCGCTTCTGTGAGTTCGGTTTCAGTCCAAACTGTTTTTTCTTCTTTCTTTTTACCTTCAATAACCAGAGTAAATTCACCCCTCGGTTCTTTGCTGTTGAAATATTCGATCGCCCCACTTACATCTCCGCGCCAAAATTCTTCGTACATCTTCGTCATCTCGCGGGCAACGCAGATGCGGCGATTGCCGAGGGTAGAGCGAATATCCTCGAGCGAGTCCGCGATGCGGTGAGGAGTTTCGAAAAAGATAAGGGTATAGGGCTGTTCGCCGACTTCGTTGAGTCGGTTATGTCGTTCGCTGGATTTGTGGGGAAGGTAGCCAAGGTATAAAAATGAATCAGTGGGGAGACCAGAAACGGTCAAGGCGGAGATAGGGGCTGAGGGACCGGGAACAGGTCGAACGTCGAAAGAGGCGGCGAGGGCGGCTTGGACGAGTTCATAGCCGGGGTCGTTGATGGCGGGCGTCCCCGCATCGGAGACGAGGGCAACATCCCCTTTTGCCAATTGTTCAAGAACGTAATCCAACTTGTTAAGTTTATTGTGCTCGAAATAGCTGGTGAGCGGAGTTTCGATGTTGAAGTGCTTGAGCAATGTGCCGGTATGACGTGTGTCTTCGGCTGCGATGAGAATGGCTTCGCGAAGGATCCGCACAGCACGCGGACTCATATCTTCAAGGTTTCCAATTGGGGTGGCGACGAGATATAAAGTTCCCATGCAAATAATTATCTCACGAAATAAAAATCGGGCGATTGCTCGCCCGATCTTGTTTATCCGCCGCAGCCCTTAAGCTGGATCTTGATGGTTTTGCATGCCGCTTTTTCAGGCGGTAACTGAACACAGCATTGGTTGGCTGAGTTGTAGGTATTGTCTACTGAGCATTGAGCGAGGTCATCGTTGGAAAGTTCAGGTGCCTGGCAGATCTCAAGGTCTACGACCGCGAAACTCGGACCTGTACAAGAAACAACTTTCTCGCCATTTTTGATGGCTTCTTGCTGGCATTTTGAGCCGGGTGTGCTTGAATCTAACACTGTAAAGGTTGCGTTATCTGCCATGTTGGCATATGCATATGGAATTTTCTGAGTACAGAAGTTATTTGTTTCCTTGCCTGCTGGTGTGGGGAAGGAAACTTCTGCAGAACAGGCGGGAGCAAATGCCGAACCCGATGATGCAGTTGGTTCTTCCAATGTGGCAGTGACGACGACCAACAAAGGCGTAGGAGTGTCCTTGATTTCGGTTGAGGCAACTGCTGCTGTAGGTGTTGGGTCTGGTGCAAAGAGTTGATTGCGGAGCAGGAACACACCAATGATTGCCAGAAGAAGGACGACGCCGCCTGCAACCAAGCCAGTTGTCTGTCCGCGTGAAAGTTGTACGGTCTTGGAAGATTTAAGGCGTGACGTTCCATTCATGGTATGGAAGGTGATATCGCCCGGAGCACCGAACGCAATCGTGTTCAATGCTTTCGCTAGCTCGATGGTGTTGGGGTAGCGCTGGGTCTTATCTTTTGCCATCGCGGTTTTGATGATGGCATCCACTTCTTCGGGCAGGTTGGGTAATACTTTGAGGATTTCAGGCACCGGCTCGGTGATGTGCTTGACCACTACACCCATGGGTGTGTCTGCGCTGTAGGGCTGGTGTCCGCTCAACATCTGGTAGACGATGACACCCAAGCCATACACATCACTGCGTTGATCGATCTCGGTGCCTTGAGCTTGTTCGGGGCTCATGTATGCTGGAGTGCCGATCACGCCGCTTCCGGTTAAGTTGCTGGTGGATTCGGATATCTTGGCAACACCAAAGTCTGAGATGAACGGTTCGCCATCGTCATTGAAGAGGATATTATCCGGTTTAAGGTCACGATGAATGACGCCTTTGCGATGGGCGTACGCCAAACCCTGGGCGATCTTTTCGACGATCTTGGCGGTATCTTCGATTGGAATACTGCCTTTTTCGATCAAGTCAGAGAGTGAGCCGCCTGTCATGAAGCGCATCACGAAGTAGGGCTGACCGTCAATGTCGCCTACATCATAGACTGGCACAATGGCAGGGTGTTCCAGTGACGCGATCATCTTGATCTCGCGTTCAAAGCGTTCGCGGAATTGCGGGTCGTGCATCATTTCACGCGGCAAGACCTTGATGGCAACCTCGCGCCCGGAGTTGGGATCAACTGCGCGATAGACCGTAGCCATACCGCCGCGTCCTAGTTCTGATTTGACTTCGTATCGTCCGATTTTTTCTGGGAGTGGCATGGGGCAAGTATAAACCAGCCAAAACAGGGGCGCAAGAAGATTCAGACCTTTGCAACAAAAAACAACTGCTATTCAGCAGTTGTTTTTTGTTGATTTATCACTCTCCGGCTAATTCGTACTCGCCGGATTCCTCTTCGACCGCCATAACAGGCTCTTCATTGGCTTTTCTATCGAGGAATTGCAGGGTTTGGGCGACGATCTTGGTGAAGTACTTTGTCTCGCCGCTTTCCCGATCTTCGTATTTGTCGGTTTTCAAGCGACCTTCCACAAAGACCGAGCTGCCTTTCTTCAAATACTCCTGACAGACCTCGCCAAGCCGCCCCCATACTTCGATGTTGACCCATTCAGTGGTCTCTTTGGTCTCGCCGTTCTTGTCTTTCCAGCGGTTGCTGACGGCAAGGCTGAAGTGACAGACCTTCTTGCCAGTGGGGGTGTATTTACTTTCCGGGTCTTTCCCCAAACGACCGATCAACTGAACGCGGTTTAATGCTGGCATGGCTGCACCCCTTTTGTGTTCGTGGCTTTTAGATGCTGTGTACGTGTCATAATTAGTCTCCTTTTTATCTAAAAGAACAGGTTATATTTTCCCGGCAAAAGCCAGGTTTTCGAACAGGGTTATACTTGGTTTACCCTGCGCTTTCCGTGTTGGTGGTGGTTTCTGTGGTGGTGGCGGTGCCTTCAGCGGCTGCCTTCTTGAGGACGGGCATGCCGGTCTTCATTTCAACCACGTTGTAACCAGCGGGTACGGCATCAAGGGCGCCTTCCTTGACCTCTTTAGCGAAGAAGAACATCTTGCCGCGAGCGTGCAGGTAGTAGGTAGTTCCTTTTGAGTTGGTGTATCCGAAAGCCATTGTATTTCTCCTTTTGTCTAAATTCTGATAAAAGTGTAGAACAAAATTTCTAGCCTGTCAAGTAGTACTTTTGTAAATGTATAGACAAATTGGAGCCTGACTTGAGAATCGTCTCTTCTCTCTCTGATCTAAGAGCCACCCGCCTCTCTCTCAACGGGACGGTTGGTCTTGTTCCCACGATGGGGTATCTTCACGAGGGGCATTTATCGCTTGTCTCCCGCGCCAAGGCTGAGAACCAGCATGTCATCGTCACCATCTTCGTCAACCCCACTCAGTTCGGACCGAACGAAGACCTCTCGAAATATCCGCGCGACCTTGAACGCGACCTCGACCTGCTCCGTCCCCTCGGCGTGGACGTGGTCTGGACGCCCACAGCGGAGATCATGTATCCGTCTGGCTACCAGACTTGGGTGGAGGTTGAGGCGTTGACGAATCCGCTTGAGGGGGCGATGCGACCAGGTCACTTCCGCGGGGTGACGACGGTGGTGGCAAAGCTGTTCAACGCCACCCAGCCAACGAATGCGTATTTCGGTCAAAAGGATGCCCAGCAGGCGGCAGTTATCCGGCGCATGGTCGTGGACCTGAACTTCCCGCTGGAGATGGTCGTCTGCCCAACGGCGCGCGAGGCGGACGGATTGGCAATGTCTAGCCGGAACAAGTATTTGAACGAAGCCGAGCGCAAGGGGGCGACGGTGCTGTTCAGGGCGTTGAGCGGGGCGAAGGCGTTGTATGAAGGCGGGGAGCGCAATGCCGAGGCATTAAGAGGAAAGATGAAAGAGGTGCTGGCGAGTGAACCGCTGGCGCAGATGCAATACGTCTCTTGTGCCGACTACGACACCTTAGATGAGTTGGACACCGTGAGCGGCAAGGCGCTGCTCTCGATGGCGGTGTATTTCGGAAAGACACGCTTGATCGATAATTTTGTGTTGGGGTAAAACGTAGGGGTGGCTCGCGAGTAGGGGTGACTCGCGAGTCGCCCCTACGAAATATATGAAATCCATTCGTTATTGGCTCAATCTATTTATTGCGGCGGTTTCATTTGTTCTTCTCGGCATCCTTGCCGGGACGTTGGTCTTCACCAGCCATTGGACAAAATCTGTTTTGCATCCGCATTCGCCTGTGCCAACAGGTGACCTGTTCATAGCAGAAGATATACCCTTTGAGAATGTGAACCTGAGGACTGAAGATGGACTTAAGCTTTCTGCCTGGTACACCCCGCCTCAGAACGGGGCTGTGATTCTGATCGCGCATGGATACAACGACAACCGCCCTGAGAGTATTTACGCCATGTTCGTTGAAAATGGTTATGGCGTGTTGGCTTGGGATTTTCGTGCGCATGGCGGTAGCGACGGTGATTTATCCACGCTGGGGTATTACGAGCGGATGGATGTGGAAGCTGCGCTCACTTTTGCTTTGGCACAAGAAGGTGTGGAGCATGTTGGGGCATGGGGCGGCTCGATGGGTGCCGCGACGATAATTCTTGCGGCGGCGGAGAGTCCCGAAATCGAAGCCTTGGTCGCCGATAGCGCTTATCCATCGTTGGAAGATGTGATGCGTTTGAACATGCCGGTTAGGTTCTTTCAACCATTCACGTTGTTTTTTGGTGAATACTATAGTGGGGCTGAGATTGACAATGTAAACCCTGAAGTTGTGATCCCTGAGATCAGTCCGCGCCCGGTCTTTGTCATTGACGGGTGGGAGGGCGGTGCCATAGCAATGAACTCGCCGTATCGTCTCTACAAGGCGGCGAATGAGCCAAAAGAAATTTGGGTGGAGGATGATGTTCCACACTTGGGGATGTTTGCACGGTATCCAAACAAGTACGAGAACAAGGTGATTCAGTTTTTTGATATATGGTTGTTAAATAAAAAGTAGGGGCGACTCGCAAGTCGCCCCTACGAATTAATTTACGGTCCCCACTTCATGGACTGTACATTTGGCAACAACGAGATCATTGCTTTCTGCCCATCGGTGTAATACAACTCTGCCTTGCCGCCATAATAGACTTGTTCACTTCCATTGGCGATGATGACGAAACTGGCATCAGGAGCCCAAAGAGCTTCGTTCATGTAGTTGAACGTTTCGGGGCGAAGGACGGTTCTGCCAGTCACACCATCTGGAGCGGAGCGGACGAGTTGCAACGGCGGGCGGTTTATCATGTCGCCGGTGTTCGGGACGGCAGCATAGAAATAATACAGTTGACCATCAGGCGCGATGAAGGGATTATCGCTGACCTCAGCGGGGTCGGTGTCGAAATCTCCGAGCAATAGGGTGGTTACTATGCCCGTGTTCGTATCCGCTTTCCAGAGACCGGCTGCGAACATGCCGAAGGTGGAACTGCCTGCATACAAACTGGAGCCATCTGTGCTGAGTGAATAATCACTGCAGCAAATAATGGCACGCTGTTCATTGTCTAAGCGCACAAGAGTGCCGCTGTTGATATCGTAAAATCCGGTGGAGGCGCCTTCGTAATACCCCAGTGTGATGATGAGCTTATTGCCATCGGCAGAGTACATTTCAGGCCAATACAGTTCTTCGGGAATGATAAAACCTTGCCCGGGATCGTTGAGTTTATCTTCTAAGACACGATTGGTCTGTCCGCTGGCGATGGAGTAAAGATTCAAGCCTTTGTGACCAAATGCCACGGTTTGTCCGTTCGGGGAAAAGACAGGGCTTATCACCCGAGTTATGAATGGATTCACTTCGTCTTGCGGACCGGCATCGAACATTAGGCGGCGATTGCTGCCATCGGCATTGGCGAGATACAGTTGATGGTTCGTGAGGAAAACAATGCTGCCATCCACTGGTGAGACGTCGAAATCTTCCACGTTGGAGGGTTCGAAGGTGAGCTGGGTAACGGTCTTGCCGTCTTTTTCCAAGCGGAAGACTTGCATGAGCTGGGCGGCGTCGTTGGCGAGATAAACAATCGAGCGTGGCAAAAGGCTTGAAGAGGAATCTCCAGCCATGGGCGTGGAAGGAGCCGGGATCGACGTCAATGCAGAGAGGGTTGCGGCAACCATCGTTTCCACATTGGCGGGTTGTTCCACTGCTGGCGATGTCAATGGGTTGGCGCAGGCGAGTGCGAGAATCAAAAGTACGAGTAAGGCGAATATTTTTTTGTTTTTCATGAATACCTCGTTAAACAAAACAAAGACGTTGAAGCGGCTGGAATGTTCCTGCTGGCTCAACGTCTTTGTTGGACGCGCAAACTTAAACTTGCTCGAAATGGCTGATGGGTACAACGAAAACCGTTGCGCGTTTTGCATCCCCTTTGGATGGCAGGGCTTTGCGAACGGTATCGATGACGGTATCCACCTGGTTATCTTCCACACCCAATAACATGGTGACCACACCACTGCGTAAAAAGCCGCCTGTCGATGCAACCCGCGTCACGCGGAAGCTGGCGGCAGTAAAGGCTTGGGTAAGGGTGTCTGCGTCATTATCGTGTACGATAGCGATGATCATTTTCATGGCGATTTCTCCGTAGTGAGTCTTTATATTTGCTCGAAGCGTTCCACAGGCAATGCGAAGACGGTTGCGCCGCCCACAGTAACAGGTACGGGGGCAGGCATGGGCATGGGTGAGCCTTCGAGCGGAAGCGTCATGTATTCGATGCGTTGACGGCAGGCTTCGTGCAAGACCTTCAATGAGTCTTGCAGTTTATCGGCGGGTAAGCCAACTAACAATGTGGCGTTGCGTCTGCCTAAAAAACCACCGGCGCTGGAAAGATAGGTCGACGGGGCGCCGATCTTTTGCAGGGCTTTGGTAGCAGCGTCGAGGTCTTGTTCCTGAACCACTGCCATCAATAACAGGTATGTTGGATGTTCCATACTCTTCTCCTTGGATAAACAACAGCGCTTCATTCTGCGCTCGGGCTTGAATCCTGTTTCGACGGTTGTTTTGCCGCTTTGATATTATCATCACTCGTAGGATGCTTCAACCTTGAAGATAGTCGAAGTGAAAAAAACATTCAGCCACAGACATCTCAAGCGACTCTGTGGCTGTTTTGAACTTAGGTGGTATTCACTGCTATTTTTTTGATGTGGTCGAATCAAGACCGTATGCCCGTGTGATCGGGGTGACGATCATGACACCTGTATCGGGCTTGCTCAGATCGCCGACCAGTTTTTGGGTGACGTCTAGAATTTTATCGATCATGGCATCATCATTCGCTACGGTGAAGATGGTGCGATTTAGGGTTTGAGGCGCTTCGTAGAAATCATCCAACGAGGGGATCAGGGGAATATCATCGCGGATGAGCTGTTTTTGGCGCATTCTGCCCATGCCAGAGCTGAACAGAACAGTTGCGCCCTCCACGCCTGCTTTGTTCCACGCGTCTAGTAGTTCTTCCAATAAATCGGGATCATGCAAAACGAACGTAACAAGATACATAAACTAGGATGCCTCCGATTGATTCTGTTTTTCAATTTCATTTTCCTGCATTGCTGCTGCGCGGGCGGCAGCTTTTGCCTTCTCGCGGATGAACAGCCCGCGCAGGATGGGCGGGGTGATCAGGGTTGTCACTAATATCATAACCACGATGGCAGAAAATTCCATATCCGTCATAAGTCCATTTTGGATGCCGACACTGGCGACGATCAGACCGACTTCGCCGCGTGAGATCATGCCTGCGCCCAATTGAGCCGCTTCGGGGGTGGATAATCCGCCCAATTTGGCGCCCCAGCCAGAGCCGAGCCATTTGCCTGCTATGGCAACGAGCGTGATGGCGAGGGTTAGGAAAAGGGCTTCGGTCTGGAACTCTCGCAGGTTAATGGAAAGACCGATGTTCACGAAAAAGACAGGGACGAACAGTCCATATGCCAGAGCGTGGACGCCGACTTCGATGCGTTCCCTTTCCGGGGTGCGGGCGAGCATCAACCCGGCGAGGAAGGCGCCCGTAATGGCTGCCATGCCGCCAAATGCTTCTGAGGCAATGCCATAAGCCAGCATGATGACGAGGGAAATGGTCAACAGCCCCTGACTGACTGGAAGGTGGGAGATGCGGCGGATGATCCACGGCAAGGCCCATAGTCCGAACAGGACGGATGCCACCAGGAACAGGATCATGCGCACAAGGATGAGCAGAATTCCAGCTGTGCTGCCTGTTCCACCTTGTAGTGCCAGAAAGACCGAGAGCAGAAGGATGATGAGGATGTCGTCGAACACGGCGGCACCGAGCAGGCTCAAGCCAACACGGCTGCGCAGGGCTTTTAGTTCGATCAAGGTTTGGGCGGAGATACTGACACTGGTGGCACCCAATGTCAACCCAAGAAAGAGCGCGGAAGATTGGTCAAAACGGAAGAGCATTCCGGTTCCCCATCCCAAAAGAACGGGACCGATCACACCCATCAAACCTGCCAATGCCGCCACGCGAATGTTCTGACGCATTTCGCCGAGATGCAGTTCCAACCCGGCGAGGAACATCAATAACAGCACGCCCAATTCACCGAGCTTGGCAACGGTTTCAGCAAGTTCATGCTCAATGAACGGCAGGTTGAGCAGATTGATGAGGGATGGGCCCAAGAGGATGCCTACCAATAATTCACCCAGCACCGAGGGTTGACCGATGCGAATGCTGAGATATCCTGCCATTTTGGCAGAGAGCAGGATGATGGAAAGTAGAAAAGAGAGTTGAAGGAATAGAGTCATGGTTATCATTCAGGGTCAAGCGTTTTTCGGTTTTTTAGAAAATAGACCATCTCCTTTTGTGTTTTTGGAACGGTAGGCTGTGACCGCGAGATAAAGAAACGTGACGGTTGCATAGATAAAAATAAATGTGGTGATGGTGTTCAATGCAGAGCTTTCTGCCGCTCGCATGATGACGTACACCATGTAGAGGATGTAATACGAGAGAAGCAAGCCGCCCTCCAGACGCGAGATACGGCTGTCTATGTAGAAGATGGGCAATGTGACCAGGGCTACAAAGACCATGACGGGCAGGTCAAATTGCAGAGTGCGGCTTGCTACAGCGATTCCCTCCGGGGCGACGACGGAACCAATGCCCAGCACGCCCAGTAGATTGAAGATGTTACTGCCGACGGCATTGCCTACAGCAATGTCATTTTCTTTTTTGAGCGCGGCAATGACCGAGGTTGCCACTTCGGGCAGGGAGGTTCCCACCGCAACGATGGTCAGACCGATCACCAATTCACTGACGCCTAATGACTTGGCGATCTCTGAAGCAGATTCCACCAGCCAGTTCGAGCCAAGGACGAGTAACGCAAGCCCAATGAGGATGAAGACAACGTTGAAGATGGTATTGCGAGTTGACGGTTTTTCTTTTGGCGCAAATGCCTCGGCATATTCTTTTTGAACCGCCTTGGATTCTTGGCGGCTTTGTTTGATGGCGAACATGGTGTAGGCGATCAGTCCGAACAACAAAAGCAGACCATCGATCATGCCCAGATTCCCATCCAGAACGAGCGTTAATGTAATGAGTGAGATACCCAGCATAATTGGTGCATCTTTGCGGATGAGCTGCTCCGCAATGACGATGGGCGCGACAACCGATGTGACCCCAAGAATGAAAAGAATATTGAAGATGTTGGAACCCAGCACATTGCCCAATGTCAGATCGCCTTGACCAGATGCGGCAGCCTGCAAAGAGACCGCGATCTCTGGTGATGCTGTGCCAATGGCAACGATGGTCAAACCAATGATGAGCGGTGAGACGCCAAATGCCGCAGCCAGACGTGTTGCACCTCGCACCAACAAGTCTGCGCCGACGATCAATGTGACGAGTCCAACGATGAAGAGAAGAATTGTGTTTGTCATGGTTTGCTCCGCAGTACGAATCCCGAAATTTGTATACCATGAACTTTTTTAATTAAGATTAATTCCCCTTTAAACTAAAAGAGACGATCAACACTTTGGATGATCGTCTCTCAATATAAAACGCTTACTTTTTCCTATTTAAATATTCTGGCACCTCAATCATGGGCGGACGTTCATATTCGGCGATCTGCTCCACATCGAGAAAGTATCCTTTGTTGTCGCGACGGATCAATTTCATTGAGCGGTTCACATCTTCCAGCACAGCACGCCCGAAGCGTTTCTCCAATTTGCGAATGACGGTTTGGATGATGGCAAATGACATTTTGCTCAACGCTTCCAAATGCTGGTTGTGATGGATGCGCTCCAACAAATCCACCTGACCAATGGATTGCAAGCCGAACTTTTCGTAGATGTCGATCAACAGACCTGTTTCCACACCATAACCGGAATAGAAGGTGGCGCGCTCCAATGCTTCACGCCTGCCGCCATATTCACCCGAAAGCGGCTGAACCACCCCAGAAAGTTCCGGGTAGAAGAGATTCAACAACGGGCGCGCTGTCAACTCGGTTACACGTCCGCCGCCGCCTGCCTGCATTTTTTGCCCCACCTTCAACGGTCTTTGGTAAAAGCCCTTCACCAATTGGATCTGCGGGTTGATGAGCAGCGGACCAATAATGCCATACACAAATCGCGGATGGATGTTCACAATGTCTGTGTCGATCCATACGATAATGTCACCTTTGGTTACCAGTAAACTTTTCCATAAGGCTTCCCCTTTGCCGTTGCGTGGTTCCATATCTGGCAATAATTCCTGATGGATATAAACGGGCACGCCTTCCTTTGCGGCGATCTGGCGAGTGCGGTCGGTGGAATTTGAATCAATCAGCACGATCTCATCCAACAAGGGGAAGCGCTGCATCAATTCTTTTCTCATCGTGCGAATGACCTTGCTTACGGTCTCTTCTTCGTTCAACGCGGGCAACGCCAAACTGATCGTCACCCCTTGTTGCTTTTTCAACTCCACCAATTCACGCAAGTTGCTGAACTCATCAGCATGAAAAGTATTTTCTGCGAACCATTTATCCACAAGGATCGAGATCGCTTCGAAGCCCAAGGTTTCATCGAACTTAACCTGCGGCATGGGGCGTCCACTTTTGACGGCGATCACAGCACAAGGTGCTTCATGCAGAATACGGTCTGCCACATACTTGATGGAAGCAGAACTGGTCATGGGCTGTAACGTTGTACCGAGCACAACCACATCAGAATGTTTCGCGTTCTGCAAAATGACCTCTGCCGCTTCTTCCGTCACTTCGAATTGTTTGCGCACATCCGGCATTTGATTCAACACCCGCTCCAATCCCTTGAACGGATCATCGGTTCTGGTGTCGGGGTCGTTGGGCTTTCGGATGTGAAGTGCGGTCAGCCCCTTGGACTGTAACCCAAGTCCCACTCTCAACGCCAGCTCGGCATGCGGACCGCCTCTTACTGGAACCAGAACCTGTTTCGGTTTACTGGTAATTTTTCCACGCACCAAGGCGACATCGCATGGCGGGCGGGAGAGCACGTCGCTGGCAGTGACGTGTAACGCTGTGAGATGAGCATCAAACTCAAGAAAAAGTAGATCCGGTTTTTCATCCTGTATCAGGTTTGAGAGTTCGTTCCAGGGTTGATGCGAAACGATCACCTGAGTTTTGCTGACGATGCGTTTGTCTTTGCCATAGATGCGCAGGGTACGGCGTAACGCGCGAGCCGCTGCCGCGCCTGTACTTAGCGATTGTTCCTCTGGCACTACGACCACACCAACTAAAATGATCTCAGCATCGAATTGACGAGCGGCATCCAAGGCGTGCAAGCCTGGTCCATCATGAACGAAGGGGATGAGGATGGATTGAACGGGGACGAACTCAGAATGTTTTAGCATGTCTTCTCCTTCTAAATTTTTTTCTACATTGGGCGCGCTGTAACTTGCCTGCCTACGGCAGGTTGACCGTGTTACAAGGTTTTTCCACCTTGTTGGTGCAACGCGCTACAACAATGGTTCGATATGTTGGCGATAGATCGCTTCCCACCGGAACGATGCGCGGGCTCGCATGGCAAGCCGCGCAGGCAGGGATGTTTGAAAATAATCTGCGAGCATGTTTGAGATGCGGGCAGGGTCTTCATCGGGTGAAAAGAATTGAGCATCGCTCAAACCTAATTTCCTAAGAGGCGGAATATCCGCGCAGAAAGCGGGCAGGTGACTGAATGCCGCTTCGATGAGCGGAATGCCAAAGCCTTCTTCGCGGCTTGGGAAAAAGAGTGCATCTGCCACGCGATAAAATCAGCGATTGACTTCATCGGGTAAAAAGCCATCGTGTAACTCAGCGAGAAAATGAGCGGAACCTTCCAAGCCCAATTGCTTGCGCAGCTCGGTGAGCATTTCGAAGTATTTGATGTTGTTTGCATTATGCGGTCCAAGCGGACCCGTTATCACCAGCGCGGCTTTGGGGAAATCTTTCTTCAGCCCAGCCAGAGTCCATAATGCGAGTTCGATGTTCTTGCGCGGAGTCACACGCACGGGCAAGAGCAGGATCGGTGAAGAATCGAGTAGATGTGTTTTATCAAGCAGGTCTTGAGTGAGAGACTCGAGTTTGTAGAAGCGGTCCATATCCACGCCGTTGGGAATGACGTGAATGGATTCTCGATCGAGCTTCATCAAATCTGCGAGTTCATCCTGGCGCAGATCCGAAACAACGACGTGAGTGGTCTTGCCCCAATCGGTCTTGAGCAAACTCCACGGATATCCTTCGTGTAATTCCGGCAAATAACGCAGAGTTGTCCACGCGAGGTCGTGATGCCACAAAATGAGACGGGGCAATTGATTTTCTTGATGAAGTTTGTGCAGAGCGGCGGTCAGCGCCAGATTCTTGTTGAGCGAACAGACGTTGTGCGCGATGAGCACATCCACATCGGTGAGGGCTTTTTTTAATTCGTCTGCCAGTTCGTTTCGCAACGCATCAAAACTCACTGGGACGATGCCTTCATCAAGTTCCTGCTTGATGAGGTTGATGCGCTCATGGCGTGAATCCGCGAGAGGGATGTATGTTAGTGGAATTTCGTTGCTCATGGCAGCGCCGCGTGCCGCGATGAGCCGGACGGAATGTCCATTTGTGGACATGAGCCGAGCATGATGCGCGATGACACTTTCGACCCCGCCCACAATGGGAGGGACGGAGTAATGAAGAATAGCAATGTTCATACTTGGTATCCCAGACAATCAGCAACAATGGATTCCAATCTGCGTTCAAGGACTGCGTACGAGAAATATCGTTTGGCGAGTTGGTAGTTTGTCTCTGCCCACTCATGTGCTATTTCTGGATGTTTTAGCGCTTTCCGTACAGCGTCTAAGGTGCTGGTGCTGATAAAGCCATCGAACCAGAGGGTGTGAAATCCTTTGGGTTTGATATCCACTTCGTAAATCGAGTAGTTATTCACCAGGATCAAGCGCTTGTAATACACAGCCTCAAGGAAGGCATTGCCAAAGCCTTCAATGCTGGATGGATACGTAACCATATCTGCGTGTGGGTAGACATCTCCCAAAGTGTAGATCTTCTGCCCGTCTTTGGTCGTGCCGCGATAATCTTGAACTTGATCCGCTTCAAAGCGGACCGTCACATCTAGCAAGTGAGCATACTCGCGGACACGTTGCTCGTAGTCATTACCCTCATCGCCGCTGGCGTGCGAAATGATGAGTTTGGCGGGCAGGTCGAGGCGACGCATTAACTCAATGGCGTGTTCGATGCCTTTGCGTTGGATGACGCGTGTCGGTTGTAAGAAAAAGAATTCGTTGGGACCAATCTCAAAGTCCGCGCGAACCGATTGGGTGTATTCATCGGGCGGGGGCGGCGGAACGTCAAAGTCCATCACATTGGGAATCACTCGAGATGAGACGCCATACCTTGTAGCAATTTGTTGTGCCTGTATAGAGTTGATGACCACATGTCGAACCGAAGGCAAGGTGGGAGGGAATGCCGCAGCGAGATAATCGTTCACACAGTTCACTTGAAAACGCTGACGTTCCCAATGAAAGTCGTGATGATGTGCAATGGTGGGGTAGCCCGTCTCAGCAATGAATTCGGTGATGGCAAGCCCCAACGGGATGTTGAGTGGAATGGTCAATGCATTTTCGGTGACGAGGATCTCAAGATTGAAATTGCGCGTGAAGTTATACAACTCTTCTTTGAAGTAATCTTTCAACTCGTTGATGCGCTTTGTCATCTGCGGCGGGCGGACGTAGATGGAGAAGAAGTCCTTTTGCAAGTGTGCCATTTCCGGGTGAGCCGCCCGCGCTTCTTTTGTAACCGTCCAACTGCCGGAATAGGCTTGTTGATTGAGCTTGTCAATTTCAGGGTGGCGATAGAACGCCTCGGGCACGATGTGTGAGATCTTGGTGCTGCGGTCACACTCGCCTGCGAAGTAAAAACATTTGTGCCCCATGCGTTCGAGCACGGTTGCCCACTTCTGTGTTTCAAGCGAAACACCGTCTGTGCCTGCAAAGCGGGTGGAGATAAAACCAATATTGTGAGAAGAAGGATTCATGGATAACCTCATGTGTCTCGTCATTGCCTGTACCGTGCACAGGCACGCGTGCAAGGGCGATGCTTTCCCGCCCGAAGCAGTCTCATGACTTTGTTTGAGATTGCTTCGCCGCAACGAACGCGGCTCGCAATGACGGGTTAGGTAGTTTTTAACCAGAGCACTTGATACGGCTCTAGTGAGATTTGCTTTTCATTCACTGAAAAAGAAACAGTCTTCAAACCGACATTGTGCATGCACAACATACGCGATTGACCATCTGGTGAAATTCTCTCCACAGCAAAAACAGCGGGATGAAGATCATGGATGACTTGCGTTCCATGCGGGTCGAAGGCGGGTGAGGAACTTCTTGTTTTCAACAATTGACTGTATCTTGAGAATACTTTCGAGCGCAGAGATGTTTCATCTGCAAGTCCCTTTTGCAATTCATCGAACTGCAATTTTTCGCGGTTGATGGTGCGATTGCGCCCGGTTTGCTTTACGCCTTCGGTCCAGCCGCGTGAGCCGAAGAGGCTGTGGACGTAAATTCCCGGCACGCCGATGATTGAAAGCATGATGGCTTGCGCGGCGATGAAGCGCTTGACTTGTAACTCTATCGGCTCATTCCCGCTCGGGCTTGATAGCGCGTCAAAATAGTTGATGTTCATCTCGTACGGACTCTGCGTCCCGTCCGCGTTGTGTTTGTAGGAGATCAAGCCGCTGTGGGAGAGAGTTTTTTCAACGAGAGCATCGATGTCCGCGTTGGATAAAATTCCTCGGGCAGGATTCAGCCCGATCCCGTCGTGTGAGGCGAGGAAGTTGAAGAAGGTCGTTTTATTCGAAGGGAGGGTCAAGGTCCGCGCCCAATCCGATAAGATGCGCGCGTCGCCGGTGTGGAAGGTATGGAGAGTCAGCGGCGGCAATGCAAAGTTGTAAACGAGTTGCGCTTCGTTAGTGCCGTCGCCGAAATAAGAAATGTTATCGCTGTGCGGCACGTTGGTTTCGGTGATGAGCTGCACATGCGGCGCGACATCACTGATGGTGGCGCGCAAGAATGTGAGTCGCGCATCGCGCCTGCACCGCCTGGCTGACGAACTGGTCACGGCGAGCGCCACCCTGGTCGGCTCGGTGATGAAC
>Ga0209066_10004092_pt1 | contig 16114 bp, 15 predicted proteins | sample All_14_2_FD_187198 | JGI IMG/M metagenome (GOLD analysis project Ga0209066, IMG submission 187198) | Freshwater microbial communities in response to fracking from Pennsylvania, USA - Allegheny Zone_MetaG_DW_15 (SPAdes) (version 2) ...
GCGCTATGCCACCGACCTGCACCGCGGCCGCGTCAAACGGCGGCGGGGGGTCGGCCCAGCGGAAGTCGAGGCGGCGGGGGTCGACGCGGCCGCGGTGCAGGTCGGTGGCATAGCGCAGCACGGCCAGGCTGAGCCGCGCTTCCCAGGCGACACGCTCCGGCCCCGCAGTTGGCAGCGCAGGCACGGCGTAGTCGGCCGGGTTCAGGCCTTCATCGGCGGCGGCGGCCAGCAACTGCTGGGCTTGCATGGCCAGGGCGGTGGGTTGGCCGTCGGCTGTGAGCCAGCCGGGGCCGTTGCGGGGCGAGGCATACAAGGCTTGCAGGCTGGTGCCGTCGCGGCCGGCCGCGGCCGCCTGCGCCATGGCGGCAGCTTCCAGCGCCGGGCTGGCGGCCTGGCCACTCAGACTGACGAACAGCAACGCCGCCCAAGCCCACGGCCTGGCCGCGCGGGTGCGCTTCATCCCGATGAAACTGTGTGATCGCATAACGCGAAGCGTGACCTGACTCGCGGTTGGCGGCCTTGCGCCGGTTCAATCAATCGTCCACCGGATCGGGGGCATCGATCAGCAAGCCACCCTGCAACGGACGGATGCGCGCCTCCTGGTAGTAGCCGCCGTATTCGGTGTAACGCAGGAAGGCATGCGCACAGTGCGGGCACTGCCACAACTCGCAGCGGTTGTACGGGAACCAGGCCGGCGCGATGGGAGCGTCGGCAGACCAGTAGCGGGTGCCTGCCGGGTGGTATTCGGCCAGCGTGGGTTCGGTGAACAGATCGGCCCGCAGGGAGCCGCAGCGCTGCAGGTGGCTGGCGTCGTCGGGCTGCGGCAGGGATTCCCAACCGGGTTTGTCCAGCGGCTGGCAGGCTTGGCAGGCGGGCAGCACCGTGGCCGCCCGCGCCAGGTGGCGCAGGGCCGCCAGATCAAACAACGGCAGGTCATCAGTCGAGGGCATGGGCCATTGTGGCCCGCTTGCCCTGCGGGTCAGCCCTTGGCGGCTTCCGGTGTGATGGGCCGCAGCTTGCGGCCGTCGATGCGCACCCGCTGGCCCACGGCCAGGCCGCTGGCCTGCTCGATGGTGCGCAACTCGCCCTCGTCGGTGCGCACCCGCACGCGGTAGACCGTCACCGCTCGGGCGTGTTTTTCAACCTCGTTGCCGGCAAAGCCGCCGCCGATCGCGCCCAGCACCGTCATCGCGGTGCGGCCCTGACCATCGCCGACCTGGTTGCCCAGCACGCCCCCCACCACGCCACCGGCCACCGCGCCCACACCGGTGCCTTCGCCCTTGCGCTGCACGGCGACCACCGACTCCACCACGCCGCAGCTGGCGCAGGCCGCCTGCGTGGGTGAGGGCGTGGGGCGCGCGGTCGAGGTCTTGTCGGTCTCCTGCTGGGCGGCCGTGGGCGGCGGCTCGACCTGTGCCGCCGGCGCAGCGCGACCGGCCAGGTACGAGGCAGCGGCCACCCCGCTCAGCGCCAGGGCGGCGGTGACGACGAGGGCCGCAGGTGAGCGCAGCACGCCGGGCATGCGGGAGGAAGCGAGTGAATCCATGGTGTCAGGCCATCGTGATCAAAGGTGGCCGCATTGCACGGTGCCACGCGCGGCCACCCGTTGCCGATCTCACCAGCCTGTGACTTGATGTGTCTCAGGGGACCCGCTGCTTACCAAGCGTGACAGCTTGGCCCGTATGCTGCATGCCCCTGCACATCGCCACGTTGCCCTCGTCACCTTGAACGCGCCCCTCTACCACCCCGCCAACCATCAGCTCAGCATGACCGTGCTGATGACCCCCGACATGGCCAACTTCGCCGGCAACGTGCACGGCGGCACCATCCTGAAGCTGCTCGACCAGGTGGCCTATGCCTGTGCCAGCCGCTACGCGGCGCGCTACGTGGTGACGCTGTCGGTAGACCAGGTGCTGTTCCTGCAGCCGGTGCATGTGGGCGAACTCGTCACCTTCCTGGCCAGCGTCAACCACACCGGGTCATCATCGATGGAAGTGGGCGTGAAGGTGATCGCCGAGAACATCCGCACCCAGGAACAGCGCCATGTGAACAGCTGCTTCTTCACGATGGTGGCGGTGGACGACGACCGCAAGCCCGTGCCGGTGCCGGCGCTGCAGCCCACCACGCCGGAAGAGATTCGCCGCCAGGCCGATGCCCAGGTGCGCAAGCAACTGCGCCAGGAACTGCAACAGCGCTACAAAGACTTGCGCAAGCCCGCCAACGGCTGAACCCGCCAGGGCCGGCGGTGGCACGGCCTTTGCACCTGGGCCGTGCATGTGCAGTGCCCATCCGGTGGATCTATCCCACGACCTCGACCCCACCACCGCCCCCTGGTCTGACCGGCTGCGGCTGTTGCTGGAATCCACCGGCGAAGGCATCTACGGCATTGACCTGCAGGGCCACTGCACCTTCATCAACAGCGCCGGTGCGCGTCTGCTGGGCCGCGAAGCCGCTGCTGTGCTTGGGCACAACATGCACGAGCTCATCCACCACACGCGCCCAGATGGCCGGCACTATCCCGAGGCCGAATGCCCCATCTTCGATGCCTTTCGCCGCGGTGAAGCCTGCCGGCTGGAAGATGAGGTGCTGTGGCGGGCCGATGGCAGCGCCTTCCCCGCCGAATACGCAAGCCATCCGATCACTGAAGACGGCCGCTTGCTCGGCGCGGTAGTTACCTTCACCGACATCACCGAGCGCAAGCAGGCCCAGACCGAGCTTGAACAGCGTGTGGTCGAGCGCACCGCCGAGCTGAGCGCCGCGCTCGATCAACTGCGCCAACTCTCGGCCTACCTCGACCGCGTGCGCGAAGAAGAGCGCACCCGCATCGCCCGCGAGATCCACGATGAACTGGGCAGCCTGCTGGTGGCGCTGAAGATGGATGTCACCTGGCTCGCCCGCCGGGTGGACGACCGCCCGCCGCTGGCCGACAAGTGCGCCAGCATGGGCCGCCACATCGAGACCGCGGTGGATCAAGTCAGCCGCATCATCACCGACCTGCGGCCTTCGGTGCTGGATCACCAGGGCCTGTGGGCCGCGCTGGAATGGCAGGCGCAAGAGTTCATCGAGACCGCGGATCTGCCCTGTGATTGGTCGATGACCATCGACCCAGCCACCCCGGAGCTGCCGCCACCAGCAGCCAACAGCGTGTTCCGCATCTTTCAGGAGATGCTGTCCAACGTGGGCCGCCATGCCTTGGCCGGCCAGCTGTGGGTGCGCGTGCAAGCCGATGACCAACAACTGCTGATCGAGGTGCGAGACGACGGCCGCGGTGCGCCGCCCGGCGCCTTTGATCGGCCCACCGCCTGGGGCGTGATGGGCATGCGCGAACGTGCCGCACACCACGGTGGTGTCCTTCACATTGACAGCCAACCGGGCCGAGGCACCCGTGTGTGCCTTCACATGCCTCTGGGAGACAAGACATGATCCGCGTGGTGATCTGCGATGACCACATGATCGTCCGCGAAGGGCTGAAGCAAACGCTCAGCGACGTGGGCGACGTGACGGTGATCGACGAAGCCGACAACGGCACCGATTGCGTGCGCCTGGCGCAGCGCCTGCGCCCGGATGTGGTGCTGCTGGACATTGCCCTCATCGGCCGCGATGGGCTGGACACGCTGACCGAGCTCAAGCAGGTGGCACCCAAGTTGCCGGTGCTGATGCTGTCCACCTACCCCGAGCGGCAATACGCCGTGCGCTGCATGAAGCTGGGCGCGGCGGGCTACCTGCACAAGAGTGTTGACGCCACCGAGCTGGCGCAGGCGATTCGCACCGCGGCCGCGGGCAAGTTGCACATCACCCCCGCGGTGGCCGAGGCCATGGCCATCTCCATGAGCCTGCACCGCGACAAGTCAGGCCATGAGGCGCTGTCGCAGCGTGAGCACCAGGTGTTTGATCTGCTGGCCCGGGGCCGCACCGTGAGCCAGATCGCCGAGCACCTGGCCCTGTCGCCCAACACGGTGAGCACCTACCGGGCGCGCATCCTGGAGAAGACCGGCGCCCACAACGATGTGGAACTGGCCCTCTACGCCGTGCGGCAGCGGCTGGTGGAGCCTTGATGCTGTAGGGCTGGCCCTACAAGGCATCGCAGGGGCCACCACAAATCGCGGCCCCTGGCCCCGCCCTTGCGACATCCCGGTCACTCGGCGCCCCCGCGCCCCATCCTGAGGAGTGACCCCGATGAGCCGCTACTTCGATCCCTACAACCCCGATCAACCGCTCCAGCTGGGCTGCCGTTGTGGCCAGCATGCCAGTGAGGCCGAGCACGCCACGGCCGAGCTGAAGCGCCGCAGCGAGACGGTCGAGTTTGAGGCGTATTCCAACGAGTTCATCGAAGCCACGCTGGTGAAGGCGCTGTTCCCGCAGGACGCCGTGCGCCGCCGCTTCCTGCGCGCGGTGGGCAAGGGCACCGCCATGGCGGCCATCAGCAGCGTGCTGCCCATCGCGCCGCTACAGGCCATGGCGCAAGAGAAGGGCAAGCTGGAGAAGACCGAGCTGAAGATCGGCTTCATCCCCATCACCTGTGCCACCCCGCTGATCATGGCCCACCCGCTGGGCTTCTATCGCAAGCAGGGCCTGGATGTGAGCCTGATGAAGACGGCCGGCTGGGCGTTGATCCGCGACAAGATGATCAACAAGGAATACGACGCCACGCACTTCCTCAGCCCGATGCCGCTGGCCATCAGCCAGGGCCTGGGCAGCACCGCCACGCCGATGAACGTGGCCACCATCCAGAACATCAATGGCCAGGCCATCACGCTGGCGCTCAAGCACAGGAACAACCGTGACCCGAAGAACTGGAAGGGCTTTAAGTTCGCCATTCCCTTCGAGTATTCGATGCACAACTTCCTGCTGCGCTACTACCTGGCAGAGCATGGCCTGAACCCCGACACCGATGTGCAACTGCGCGTGGTGCCGCCGGCCGAAATGGTGGCCAACCTGCGCGCCGGCAACATCGACGGCTTCCTGGGCCCCGACCCCTTCAACCAGCGCGCGGTGTACGAAGAAGCCGGCTTCATCCACCTGCTCACCAAGGAGCTGTGGAACGGCCACCCCTGCTGCGCCTTCGGCACCAGCACCGCGTTCATCGAGCAGAACCCCAACACCTTTGCCGCGCTGTACCGCGCCGTGCTCACCGCCGCGGCCATGGCGCATGAAGCGCGCAACCGCGAGCTGATCGCCAAGGTGATCGCCCCGGCCCAGTACCTGAACCAGCCCGAGGTGGTGCTCACCCAGGTGCTCACCGGCAAGTTTGCCGATGGCCTGGGCAACATCCAGACCGTGCCCGACCGGGCCGATTTCGACCCCATGCCCTGGCAGAGCATGGCGGTGTGGATCCTCACGCAGATGAAGCGCTGGGGCTACATCAAGGGCGAGGTGAACTACAAGCAGCTGGCCGAGAAGGTGTTCCTGATCACCGATGCCAAGAAGCACATGAAGGACCTGGGTCAGAAGCCCGCCGAAGGCGCCTACCCGAAGTTCACCATCATGGGCAAACCTTTCGACGCTGCACAGGCCGATGCCTACGTGAAGAGCTTCGCCATCAGCAAGACGGCCGTGTGAAGGTGCCTGCATGAAACCGGCCTTGCCCTGGTGGCGCACGCTGCGCTTCAAATCGGCGTTGCTGTCGCTGCTGCTGTTGTGCCTGATGCTGGGCGTGTGGCATCTGGCCACACGCCCTGCCACTGCGGCGGTGGTGACGCTCACGCCCGAGCAGCTTGAATACGCCAAGCTGATGGGCAAGGATCCGGCCAGCCTGGCCGGCGCCGCGCCCGCCAAGGCCGGTTTCCCCACGCTGACGCAAATGGGCAGCGCGGTGGTGCACCACTTCTCTGCGCCCTTCTACGACAACGGCCCCAATGACAAGGGCCTGGGCCTGCAGCTGGCCTATTCACTGGGCCGCGTGGGGCTGGGCTACCTGCTGGCCGCGCTGGTGGCCATCCCGTTGGGGTTTGTGATCGGCATGTCGCCGCTGGTGTACCGGGCGCTTGATCCGTTCATCCAGGTGCTCAAGCCCATCTCGCCGTTGGCATGGATGCCGCTGGCGCTGTACACCATCAAGGATTCGACGATCAGCGGCATCTTCGTCATCTTCATCTGCTCGGTGTGGCCCATGCTCATCAACACCGCCTTCGGCGTGGGCGCGGTGCGCAAGGAATGGCTCAACGTGGCCCGCACGCTGGAAGTGCCGCCGCTGCGGCGTGCCTTTGAGGTGATCCTGCCGGCCGCCGCACCCACCATCCTGACGGGCATGCGCATCAGCATGGGCATTGCCTGGCTGGTGATCGTGGCCGCCGAGATGCTGGTGGGCGGCACCGGCATTGGTTACTTCGTCTGGAACGAGTGGAACAACCTCTCGCTGCCCAACGTGATCCTGGCCATCCTCGTGATCGGCATCGTGGGCATGTTGTTGGACCTGCTGTTTGCGCAAGCCCAGAAGGCGGTGACCTATGCGGACTGATGAAGCCCCCAAGACGCTTCCAGCATCGGCCCCCCAAGGGGGCGCGTTCGGCTTGGGGCGGCCCGGCGCCGAACACTTCCTGAAAGTCGAAGCCCTGGGAAAACAATACCCCGGCAGCACCGAGCCGGTGTTTGAAGGCGTGAACTTCCAGATGGCCCGCGGCGAGTTCGTCTGCATCATCGGCCACTCGGGCTGCGGCAAGACCACCATCCTGAACGCGCTGGCCGGCCTGGAAACCGCCAGCACCGGCCATGTCTTCATGGACGGCCGCGAGGTGGCGGGCCCGGGCCTGGAGCGCGGCGTGGTGTTCCAGGGCCATGCGTTGATGCCCTGGCTCACGGTGCGCAAGAACATCGCCTTCGCGGTGCGCAGCAAGTGGCCGGACTGGACGCGTGAGCAGGTGCAGGCGCAGGTGGAGAAGTACGTGGCGCTGGTGGGCCTGAGCGGCGCCATCGACAAGAAGCCGTCAGCGCTTTCCGGCGGCATGAAACAGCGCGTGGGCATTGCGCGGGCCTTTGCCATCGAGCCCAAGATGCTGCTGCTGGACGAGCCGTTTGGCGCACTCGACGCCCTCACCCGCGGCACCATCCAGGACGAGTTGCTGCGCATCTGCCGCGCCACGCAGCAGACGGTCTTCATGATCACCCACGATGTCGACGAAGCCCTGCTGCTGGCCGACAAGATCCTGCTGATGAGCAACGGCCCGAAGGCCCGCATCGCCGAGATCGTGGTCAACACCATGCCGGCGGCGCGCACCCGCCAGGGCCTGCACCACGAGCCGCAGTTCTACCGGCTGCGCAACCACCTGGTTGATTTTCTGGTGCAGCGTGCCGCGCAGCTGTCGCATGGCCGCGCCGATGCCGTGCCGTTGCTGGTGCGCCCCGGGCTGGCCGGTGAGCCGCCCACCCTTTCTGATGAAGCGCCCGCCACCGTGCGGGCGGCGTAGTGTGTCAACCCCCGTCCCAAGAAGGAGCCCATGATGAACCGCAATGACGTGACCGAGATGATCATCGAGACCAAGGTGAGGAAGGGTCTCAAGTGGGAGCAGGTGGCCGAGAAGATCGGCCTGAGCAAGGAATGGGTGACGGCCGGCTGCCTGGGCCAGATGACCTTCACCGCCGAGCAGGCCGGCATCCTGGGCGAGTGCTTCGAGCTGCCCGAAGAGGCCGTGAAGTGGCTGCAGGTGGTGCCCTACAAGGGATCGCTGCCCACCAGCGTGCCCACCGATCCGCTGATCTACCGCTTCTATGAGTTGATCAGCGTGTACGGCACCACCTTCAAGGAACTGATCCATGAAGAGTTTGGCGACGGCATCATGAGTGCGATCGACTTCAAGATGGATCTGAAGCGCGAGGCTGACCCTAAGGGCGACCGAGTCAACATCGTGATGTCCGGCAAGTTCCTCCCGTACAAAACCTATTGATCAGCCCCTTCGGGATTCGCTCAGTGAATCCCGGGGTGTGCCGATTCAATTGGACGACCCGGCCCGTTGGCGGGATAGTGGCCCGCCACTGTGGAGACAACGATGGAACAACGCCCGCCCTTGCCCCCGTTCACTGAAGCCACGGCCGTGCAGAAGGTGCGCATGGCCGAGGATGCCTGGAATTCGCGCGACCCAGACCGGGTGGTGGGCGTCTATACCGACGACACGCAGTGGCGCAACCGCAGTGAGTTTCCGCGCGGCCGTGCTGAAGTGAAAGCCTTCCTGCAGCGCAAGTGGGCGCTGGAGCTGGACTACCGGTTGATCAAGGAGCTGTGGGCCTTCACGGGCAACCGCATTGCGGTGCGGTTTGCCTATGAATGGCATGACGACTCGGGGCAGTGGTTCCGCAGCTATGGCAATGAGAACTGGGAGTTCAATGAACACGGGTTGATGCAGCGGCGGTTTGCCAGCATCAATGATTTGCCCATCGCGGCTGGCGAGCGGCTGTTTCACTGGCCGCTGGGGCGGCGGCCGGATGAGCATCCCGGGTTGAGTGCATTGGGGCTGTGACGCCCCATCAAACTTCCGGTTTGGCAGCCGCCGCAGCCGCCCTCGCCGCAAACTCCGCCCGCAGCGCTTTCAACTTCGCCTTGGGATCTTCTTTCACCGTCGCCTCATCCAGCTTCATCTCCGCGATGAACCGGCTGGGCAGCACGTTGACAAACTCCCGTCCCCGCTTGCGCCGCCGCAGCGTGCTAACAGACAGCGTGCGCCGCGCCCGCGTGATGCCCACGTACATGAGCCGGCGCTCTTCCTCCAGCCGCTCGGGGGTCATGTCCTCTTCTTCCTGCTTGAACGGCAACGAGCCTTCAATGACGCCGGCCAGCACCACATGCGGCCACTCCAGCCCTTTGCTGGCATGCAGCGTCGACAACGTCACCTGGTTCTGATCTTCACCGCGCTCGGCCAGGCTCAGGATCACGCTGATGGACTGCGCCACTTCGAGCACCGTCTTGCGCTCGCGCTCGAAGGTGGCGCCGCCGTCCTGCGTGATCTCGCCACCACAGCGCTTGGCCACCCAGTCGATGAAGTCCATCACGTTGGACCAGCGCGAGGCCGCCACCTTCTCGTTCTCTTCGTTGTCGTACAGGTGCTGCTCGTAGCCAATGTCTTTGAGCCATCCCAGCAGCAGCGCCTTGGCGTCTTCGTTGCCTGACGTCTGGCCGGCGCGGTACTGCAGGTCATTCACGCAGCGGCCAAATTCGTGCAGCGAGCCAATGGCCCGCGCGCTCAGCACGGTGGCCAGCGAGTTTTGGAACAGCGCCTCGAACATGCTCACCTTCCACTTGCCCGAGAACTCGCCCAGCGCACCCAGCGTCTGATGGCCGATGCCGCGCTTGGGCGTGGTGATGGCGCGCAGAAACGCCGGGTCATCGTCCTGGTTGACCAGCAGGCGCAGCCAGGCGCACAGGTCCTTGATCTCGGCGCGATCGAAGAAGCTCTGGCCGCCGGACACCTTGTACGGAATCTGCGCCCGGCGCAGCGATTCTTCGAGCTTGCGGGCTTGGTGGTTGGCGCGGTAGAGGATGGCGAAATCCTGCCACTCGGTGGCACCCGTGTACTCGCCCGTGGCATTGGCGCGGATGCTCTGGATGCGGGCCACCGCCCGTTCGGCCTCATGCTCTTCGTGGTCGCATTCGGCCACGCGCACCGGCTCGCCCTCGCCGAACTCGCTCCACAGCTTCTTCTGGAAGATCTTCGGGTTCAGCGCGATCACGTTGTTGGCCGCGCGCAGGATGGCACCGGTGGAGCGGTAGTTCTGCTCCAGCGGGATCACCTTCAGGTTCGGGTAGTCCTGCGGCAGGCGCTTCAGGTTCTCGATCGTCGCCCCGCGCCAACCGTAGATGCTCTGGTCGTCATCGCCCACGGCGGTGAAGATGCCGTCAGGGCCGACCAGGGCTTTGAGCAGGTCGTACTGCACCGCGTTGGTGTCCTGGTATTCGTCCACCAGCACATGCTTGAGCAGCGTGCGCCACTTGGTGCGGGTCTCTTCATCACGCTGCAGCAGCTTCAGCGGCAGGCTGATCAGGTCATCAAAGTCCACCGCCTGGTAGGCCGATAGCCGCTCTTCGTAGAGCTTCATCACCCGCGCAGCGATGCGCTCTTCATCGTTCTGCGCAGCGGCTTCGGCACCCGCCGAATCGAGCCCCTGGTTCTTCCACAGGCTGATGGTCCACTGCCAGCGGCGGGCGATCTGCGCATCGGTGGTGCCGCCGGCATCGCGCAGCACGCCCAACACGTCATCGCTGTCGAGGATGGAGAACTGCTCCTTCAGGCCCAGCCGCGTGCCGTCCTCGCGCAGCATGCGCACGCCCAGCGAGTGAAAGGTGGACACCGCCAGGTCCTTGGCCGCCCGCGCACCCACCAGTTCCTTGGCGCGCTCGCGCATTTCCTGCGCGGCCTTGTTGGTGAACGTGATGGCCGCAATCTGCTTGGGCAGCAATCCCTCTTGCAACAACCGGGCGATCTTGTGCGTGATCACGCGCGTCTTGCCCGAGCCGGCGCCAGCGAGCACCAGGCAGGGGCTGTTCAGGTGGTAGACCGCGGCGAGCTGGGCGGGGTTGAGCGACGGGGGGGCGGCCATGGCGGCGAGAGGAGCAACAGACGAAGACAGTAGGGGCGGCGGATCATAACGAGCGCCCCTCCGCCGCCGCCGCGCGAAGCCCCCTACTGCCGCGCCTTCTTGCCGCGCCCTGCGGCCGGCGCACCGCCCTGCAGGCCCCCCGTGCGGTTGTCGAACGGCACCAGGTCCGATCCGCCGCTGCCACGCTTCTGATCCAAAGCCATCGAATAGCTTTGCAGGTTCTGCAACCGATCGGCGGCGGGCGGGTGATCGGCCGTGATGAAGCAGCGATCAAAGCCAGTGGCAGCCTTGCCTGGAGTCGACTTACCCGCTTCAGCGGCCTGCGACAGCCCTGATTTCATGTAGGCCAGGTAGCCGTCCACCGGGCGATAGACCTTCTTGCGCGCGTCCCCCAAGTGCTGCAGCAGCAAGGCCCCGCACACATCAGCCTCGAACTCCTGGCCTTGCTCCATCAGCGGCAACCAGCTCTTGGCTTTGCAGGTCTGTTTGATCAGCGAGCCCACGTTGCCGGAGGTGAACTTGAACATCTCAATGAAGTTGCCCTTCACTGCATTGGCACCGCTGGCCTGGGTGTCGAAGATCTTGCGGAACTCACCCGCCAGCATCATCGAATCGACCAGGCTCATCTGCAGCTTCTTGGTCTTGTGGCGTCGCAAGGCATGTGAAAACTCATGCGAAAACAAGAAGGCCACCACCGGCTCGGGCTGGGGCATTGCCTCCAGCGCGTTGATCATGCCGCTGGGCACCAGCAGGATGCCACCCGCGATCATTTGGGGCGCCGTTTCCGGCGATTGAAACAGGCGCATCTCGAACTGGAAGTCACTCTTCAGATCCTCGCGCGCGTACCGGCTGAACTCATCGAAGATGGGCTGCAAGGTCTCGTCGATCAACTTTCGCTGACGCCGCGCCGGTTTGTAGTCTTCCAGCTTGTTGTAGGCCACCACCTGTTCGCCCAACAATCGCTCCACCGAGGGCGGCATCCAATTGGTGTTGCGGGCCAGTTCGCGCAGAGCAGGCTTGATCTCGTCGAGCTTGGCTTGCAAGGCCAACTCCCCGCCCTGCAAGCGGGAGTTGACCAGATCGCCCGTGATGCCGGCGAACAACTTGCCGTAGGTGAGGAAGGTGTCTGCAAACGAGGCGTCTGACGTGGCGCTGCAGGCATTGGGATCGGCGCGGATCAGCATGGCCTTGATCTCGTCTGGCGAGGCTTGCGGCCCGGTGGAGACTTGCTTGGCGGCCTGGGCAGCGCTGAGGCGCTCGGGGCTGGCGGTGTCCTTGCCTTTGTCTTTGTCTTTGTCTTTGTCCTTGCGGGTTTGGGCGGCGGTACGCCCTTTGTCCTTGGTGGCAGAGGAGTGGGCGCTGCCGCCGGTCAGGTTGGTGCGGGTGTCTGCGCCGGCGCCCGTGGGCGCACTTTCGATCAACGCATTGGCCACCGCGCCCAGGTTGGAGTTCTGCATGCCCGCGCATCCGGCCAGGCTCAACGCCAGCGCAATGCCTGCCGCGTGGCGCCGTACATCACTGAGCGGGCTCATGGCTGCACCCTCCCGGCCATGTACTCAGCCGCGGCGTTCACGGGGTACTGCGCTTCCTGCAGCAAGATGGCTCGGCGCAGTTGGCGCGCTGAAGGGTCTTCCTGCCCGTCAGTGAGGGCGCGTAGATCCTGGGCCAGTTCAGGCTCATCGCTCAGCGGCACCAGCTTCACCGAGAAGCGCCGCGACCCTTGCTCCAGCGTTGCCAGGCCTGGCGACAGCGCGGAAAACTGCAGCACAGCACGGCCGTTGTCTGGCTTCGCGACCACCCGTCGGCTGCCTTGCACCAAGGCCACCGGCTGGGCGGGGTCCAGGCCGTGCAGGGCCAGCGACAACGGGGTGCCATCGATCATCAGCAGGCTGCCGGTCAACGGCAAGGTGTTGCTGGCCCCTTCGAACCCCGAGGTGCCGGTCAGCGCCGTGCGTTGGCCCGTCAGGATGCCCAGCACGGCCGTGAGCACACCGCGCTTGGGCCAGACATCGGCCAGTTGCTTGCCCGGCCCCAACGCCGTAGCGAGCTTCTGCTCCAGGTAGTCGCCCGCCCCGAGGGTCAGTTCCCGGCTCACGCCATCGCCAATGCCGTAGATCACCGTGGCTCGCCCCTCCTTGAGCCGGCCTCGGCACGGCCGCAGCACCATGTGCGTGGTGTTCGCCGGCTCCTGGTTGGCGTTGGTGGCCATCAGCCGCGCGGCTGCGGTGCCCATCAGACAGCTGTCGGACTGGGCGTGCGCCCCACCCACTGCACAGCACAACAGGGCGCCTAGGCCCCAGATCGATCGTTGACGAACAGACATGTTTTCTCTCCCCTGAATCCTCGGCACTCGGCCGATCACGACGACAACAGCTGGAAGACCGCCCACCCTCCGATGGCTGCTTCCACCACCACCACTGCCAGACGAAACCGCGCCGACCAGCGCTGTGCATCGCGCCGCGCTGCAGCGCGCCACATGGCCGCCAAGTCAAAAGGCCGCCAGGCATCGCCCCGGTTGATCAGCACTTCGTAGCCGGCCAGGCTGACCCGCATCGCCACCGCCCAGACGCTGAAGGAGGCCAATGCAGCCACCTGCACCAGCGCAGGCAGGCCAGCCGCCGCCCAGGCCCAGCCCAGCGGTAGGCCCAGCACCAGCAGGACAAAGGTGCCCGAGGCCAACAGGCGGCGGGTGTACAGGTGCGGCCGCAACGCCACCTGTCGCCACAAAATCATCATCGTGCAAGCCACACCTGCAGCGCAGAGCAACGCCACCCCGTACCGCCACCCATCGGGCATTCGCACAAACGGCTCGCGCACCGAATCCACCACACTGGCATGCAACGTGACCAGCGGCACCTGTGCCTTGAAGGGCGCCAGCGGCACGCTCAAGCGGTCTTGGCGAGAGAAGTCACCGCCGATCAACACCGCTGAAGCGGCCACGAGCTGATCGGCCTGCTGCAGCAGCTTGGTCAGGCCAACGGTGGCATACGGACGCGGCCGCAACACACTGTCCACGTCGGCAGACCAGGGGGGACGGGCCTGCTGGGCACAGTGCTGACGATCGGCCTCGCGCCACGGGCAGCCGCAGGGGTCGTCCACCGTGCGGGGCGGCAGGCCTTGGCGCAGATCACCCATCACCACCCCCAGCTCGGTGCGTGCGGCTCCCAGGCGCAGCACCGCCGGGTCGAGCGACGCACCGGCCACCTGCACCGCCGCCTGCAACAAAGCCGGCGACTGGGCCGATTCACCCGCGGGATCGGGCTCGGCGGTGATGGCCTCCAGCCACAGCACATCAGCCTCCGGGGGCTGTGCGGTGGCCATGCTCTGCGGGCAACTCAACACCACCGGCCGGCACGCGGCCAGCCGCCGCAGCGCCTGCGCCAACGGCTGGTAGTGCTCGTTGCCCGCGCCGTTTTCTCCCGGAGCCAACTCCAGCGCCAGGCCGATGGGTGACTGCGCATCGCAACGCTGCTGGGCTCGCGCCGCTTGGTGCAACGTGTCGACCAGGATGGTCATGATCTCGGGGTCGAGCGGCGTGCGGCCAGCAAGCAACTCCCGAAACTCATCGATCTCGATGGCCGCCACCCGGGTGTCGCTGGTCTGTGCATCCAGCACGGAGACATCGGCCGTGGCCAGACTCTGCACCAGTCGGTCAAAGCCATCGCGTGGCCCAGCCAGCACACCGGCGTAAGCGAGCAGCCACACTGCTGACGTGACCACCCAAGCGATCCACAGGCCCTGCAGCACATAGTGACGCACGCGCTGCTTGCCGTACACCACGTTCTTGAGGTGGTCGATCCAGTTGTCGAGCTGGCTCAACGGGGAGTCGCCCGGAGCATACGGGCGCACGTTGGTGTCGGCGAGGAACTTCAGCTCCGGGGGCAACGATTCAGCGGTGGGCCAGGCGCCCGCGTCGATGAGAAAGGGTTCCACCCGCAGGCCCAACTGATGGGCACGGGCGAGTTCGTAGCGCACCATGTCGTCGGGCGCGTCGATGCGGCGTGTGCCATCGGGCTGCTCGCCTGCCCAGGCTCGGCCGCACACCATCACCACCAGCTTGGCCCGCGCAAGTTCGCGATCGATCACCTGGCGCCAATCGTCTCCGCTGTCGATCGACTGCTGGTCAAAGAAGACCTGGCCTTGGCCGAATTCACCGATCAGCCGATCGCGCAGCAGGCCCCAGGCCATGGCGTTGTCGGCTCGGCGGTAGGAGACAAAGATCTTGCCGTCCATGGCCGCTTGCCGTTCAACGCCCCGCGGCCACGACAGCGCGGGTGCGCAGCGAGGCCTGAAGCTGCTCAGACATCGGCAAGCCGATCACCACCTTGCCCGCCACGCCGGGCGGTGACCCGGCCACACGTGACACGGGCACCGGCTGCAGGAACCAGCGCGCATACAGGCGCGTGAATTCGCCGCTGCGCTTGAGATCACTGAGCGTGGCCTCCACCAGCGCGCGCAAGGCGTGGTCGGACTTGCGCATCATCAACCCGTACGACTCACCCGGGTCATCGCTGATGCGGCCATCCAGCAAACGAAAGCGCCGAGGATCCAGCAAGCTGCGCAGCAACACGCGGTCCATCACGAAGGCGCTGGCCTCGTCGCTCTTGAGCATGCTGAACGCATCCACATGCTTGTCGGCATACACCCGGGCCAACGGGCGCTTTTGCGCACGCTCCAGCGCATTGAGATGCTTCACACTGGTGGAGCCCGAGGTGGTGACGATGGGTTTTTCTTCGCTCAACTCGGCCAGTTGGCTGACATGCCGGTACGCACGCCATCGCGGCACATCGGCCACGGCAGCGGCCACATCTGACCAAAAAATCATCTGACTGAAAGCCACGCCCACCTCGTCGTCGTGACCGAGCTCGACGCGGGCCTTCGATGCCGATGTGGAGCCGCATTCCAGATCAATGGTGCCGTTGAGCAGCAGCGGGACGCGCGTCTTGCTGGTCACGCTGATAACACGTGATTTCAGCGGCCGTGAGCCACCGCTCGGCGCCGAGGCTTGCACGGCCTGCGACACCCGGGCCAGCACGCGCTCGCACACGTCCACACTGAAGCCTACATGGGTCGCACCGTGCGCAGGCAGGTAGGCAAATGGGAAGGCACCGTCTTGCAGACCCAGCCGCAACTCCCCCTGTGCCCGCAAACGAGCCAGATCTGGTGAGACGTCGTCACCCGCCCAGGCACTCGGCCAGACCGTCAGCAACAGCCAAGCACCGACGACGACGGCTGCACAGCAGCCACGCCACTGCGGCAGTCCGTTGGTTCGGCGGCGCAGACGCCATTCGCATCCCGCACGACAACTCGGCTGGCCCACAAACTCCCCTGTTTGTTTCTACCTGATGCAGAAAAATCTAACTGCAACTGCGAAAAACAAGGGTGATGCTTGGCACTGTTCAGTGCATTGCCGGTGGCCGCACCAGCGCTGTTCAGGAGAGCGTGCAAAAGTGCGCAGGTCATCGAGAGGCGTCTCGCGTACGCAGCAGCTGCCCGACCGACTCACCGAAGCTGAAAATTCACGCCCTTCACATGCATGCGGGGCGAATCAAGGCCACCGGTCGCGGGTCTCACGCTGGCACATCCACAA
>Ga0209066_10004093_pt1 | contig 16112 bp, 25 predicted proteins | sample All_14_2_FD_187198 | JGI IMG/M metagenome (GOLD analysis project Ga0209066, IMG submission 187198) | Freshwater microbial communities in response to fracking from Pennsylvania, USA - Allegheny Zone_MetaG_DW_15 (SPAdes) (version 2) ...
AGATCTAGCCATCTCGTCTTGATAAGCTCAATATATATCGTGAGGTTCTCACAGTCAAGCACTATTTATAATTATTTTTAATCTCCTGACGAACGGTAGTTGATCACCCCTTTATCTCCCGATCCAACTCATCAATGACCTGATCACACAGGCCGCCATCTTCAAAAATATCCATCTGTCCAATCTTGTACTTGTATGTCATCCATTCGTCTTCTAACGGATAACGCATAATTCCTGTTTCCATACGCCATAACTCGATAAATGCTGCGCCGTTGTCGTAGTTTGGAATGCCACCACGTGCCCATTCAGACACAGTGGAAGCACCAGACACCGGTAGAAGAAATGCAATCTTTTCATGCGTCCAACCTAAACGGCTCAGATCCAGGATCATGCGATTGAAGTCTGGACGCTTGTAGTTGCGAAGTTTTAATTTGAACGCTTTGACCTTCTTCTGAGTCTGTAGATTGATAAAACGCGCGCGCGCGCGAGGGTCGTTCGTATAAACCCCATTTACTCCACTTCCGCCCACTAGTTGCAGCTCACTTGAACTTCCCATTTGCAACCCCTTCTAATCCCAAACTACGGTTATTAATTTTTTAAAGTTCCCAGACTTTTAAACTGATCATTCCACCTGGTACCACGGCGCCACGTTTCACAATCAGTTCATCAAACTGTTCATCGTCTTCACAAAATCCACATTTCACCAAAGAATCGATTGTTGCTTTCAAGTGGTTATCGATATCCCGCTTCTGGTGAGTAGGAAAATGAAAAATAACTTCCAGTTTTAATCGTGTTGTTAGCCGTAATGCAGGGATTAGGGCAATAACAACAGCATGAAAATCTCTCGCCTTGTCACTTAATCTCATGCCCTTACCACAACGTTCCCAATAGTGATTGACACTCGGTGGCGTTGTTGCAATTTCACATGACAAAATCAGTTCTTCTTCATATTCCGTATTTCGCACTGATTGCGCGTCTACGACGTTTTTCTTAGCTTTCAGTACCTTTGCTTGGTTTTGTTGTTTAGTGCGCTCCTGAGAGGTTTTAGCCCTGCTACGGTGGATTTTTAAGTGTGTTTGTAAGTACTCTTCACTCCATCTCAATGTCATTCTTAAGCCCCGATTTCAGTTAATTTGTTCAGGAATGCGTGACTGGCCTTACCAACGTACTGACACCATCCCCAGCCCTCACGCCAAAACATCCAAAGTCCTTTTTCGTTTTTCCAAACTGTGCCGTCTGATTCGTAGTGAGTTGCTCCTACAGGTTTGCTTTGAGAGTTCATAGGCTTGCCCCTAGATCAACCACAAAGCCAAGCTCATGCAGATATGGACCATAAGTATCCGCGTATTCAGGTTTACGGATATTTGAGCTAATCCGGGTTTCAAATGCTTTTTGAGATTCACCGATGTTTGAGTGCTTTGATTTGAAGCTTTGGTAATTGCACAGCTCTGAAACGAAGTAATTCACTTGTGCATCTGACAAGCCTTTGCTTTTCGGTTTTGAAGATTTCGCTTTTGTCGTTGAAAGTTTTTGAATACGGTAGATCCAGTAATTCATCCAACCTTGCGCCGTGGTTTTTTCTCGACTGGTAGACCACTGAGCAAAGTTTTTTAACTCACTCAGAATTTTTGCATCATCAAGTTTTGGATTGATCCGTTTTGCTTGGTCAGCAAGATCAGTTTGAATCGTGTAGACACCTGCAAGCTCTCTCAAGCTGTACAGATTTTTATTGTCACCGTGGTATTCGACAGAATCGCTAAAGATTTCTGTTTCTGAGTTATCCACAGAGGAAGTTCTTTTTTTAATATCTAATAAATTCTTATTATCTATTGTGTGTGTAGTTACTACACTGGTTTCGGTGTTGTCACTAAACCGATCTTGGTTTACTAACTTAACTGGTTTACTTACTACACTGGTGTTATTACTAAACCGATCTTTTAGAGAGATATCATTAATTCGATATGACTTTGTACCCTGTTTTCCACCAGAAATTACGGTAATAACGCCAAGTTGAATGAGTTCTTTTAAAGCTTTTGATACGGTCGGGCGACTCATAAGACGTGCTCCCTCCAAATCACAGTCACCCTGCAATTGAGAGTAGCTCACAAAGTCTGACTCTTTGTTATGTCCATTAATGCGGTTTTCGAGTTCCGCATAGACATTTCTAGCCGCATCACTTAGAAACGGCCAGACCTCCTTTCTATACAATCGGCTAGACATTACATAGCCTTGTACAAACTTATCGCTATACATGCTTTTTCCAGCCTCTTGTTTTGGCTGCGGCGCTTGCTGCTTTGGAAAATTGATAACTTTTACAGCTGTCATGACCCGCACCCTCTTTCGTGATAAGAACGGATGTCTTTTTTTGCACGTTGCTGAAGATGTGGCTTGTACCGAATGTAATAACAACTTTTACAAGCAGCTTCGTAGCAAGTACTTTTAGAGCCATCCTTCTTAAGTTTTCCTTTATACGTAAACCAAAACTCAACATCCAAAGGCCAGTATTCCTGACACTCAATACAGAGCTTTTCTGTGCCTAGCTCTGTTTCAATAAACTTCGGCTTTTGATCTTTTAATTGGCTTTTAATTCGTGTTAAATTCGTCATCGGGTTCCAACCTAGTCGTTTACTTTTCGGAGTGAACGGCAAGAAAGTCCAACTGGTCGCACGGTTGGACTTTTTTTTGTGCCTGTAGTTTTGGTGTGACATCGATAAAGCGCGGAGGAGCTTGGAGCTCAAAAGACGTGTCTACGGTATCTGTGGTCAGACGCATGAGTGATGCGAGATTATTTAAGCGTTCCCGAACTTCAGAGATATTCGACATGCCAAGACTTCTAATGTGCTCAGATAATGTTTTGCTATCAGACTTAGCAATTGCTTCTAAGTCCCGCTTTTCTTCGTACGTGCATTTAAAAGTGATGCTTTCAGTGAGTTTTTCGGACATGGGCTCACCATTAAGCTGCTGGATGAATGATTTGTTCATGCAACTTCTTCAAACCTTCCGCAATCTCATGCGAGATTCGCTTGCCCTTTTTGCCTGTTTTGAGATCGCTGATGTAGTTCTGAGAACAAGGAACACGTTTAGCAATTTCCAATTGCGTCATATTTCCTTTCTTCTTGTCTTGAAGATCACTAATTAACTGGCTCCAGTTAGTCATAGCCATAGCCTTTAAAATATCGTTGTTTTGATAATTTATCTTTATTGCGATATTTAATCAATCAAAATCAACCGCCATTGCGATATTAATTTGCATCACAATAGCGATAAATAAAAAGAGGTCATCTTTATGTCGGTAGGAAATCGCATACGTGCATTGCGTAGATCATTAGGAATGTCACAACCTGCATTAGCTAAAAAAGCTAACGTTGGTCAATCTACGATTTCTGATTTAGAGAATGATAAGAAAAGTACTTCGGCTGAAAATATGCAGTCAATTGCAACTGCATTAGGTACAAATCCCCAATATTTACTTTTGGGTGAAGATACTCATTCTATTGAAGATAAAGTAGGTAAAAACTCAGAAACGAATGAAGATGAAATAGAAATTAAATTTTATGATGAGCTTCCAATATCTTGTGGATTTGGTTCATTTGGTGAAGTGCTTGAAAGAGATGCTAAGATACTTAAAGTCAAAAAACAGCCTCTACTAGAGCGCAATATCAGTAAAAGTAATTGTGCTGCATTCCCTGCCAGTGGCTATTCAATGCTTCCAACTATCAAAGATAAAGACATTGTCTATGTAGATCTAGGTCGAACTCAAATTAAAGATGGGAAAGTATTTGCTATCTGTCATGGTGGACTATTTAAGTTTAAAAGGCTTTACCAGTTACCTCTAGGTGGTGTCCGAATTGTAAGTGACAATACCGTTGAATATCCCGAAGAGCGATTAACAGCACAAGAAATAATAGACCAACAGTTTGAAGTTATTGGTTGGGCATGGTCATGGCAATCTATGGAAAGCTGGTAGCAGTGTATTATGAATATTCTTACTAAAGCTTTAATCTTTAAACCTAAAAAGTTAAAAGATGGATGGGAGCATAAGAAAGGTTTTTACGTCTCTATTGATGCTAAATCTGCATTTGTAATTATTGATAAAGCTAGAGATAAAAGGAAATATTCAAATTTTAATAAGCCAAATATTTATAATCAGCTAGACAAAGACAAGCTACGCTCCTTAGCTGAAAGTAGATTGTTTGAGATTGAATCTAGCAGTAACAACTATCTTGAATATATATGTGCAGTAGGTGGTTTATTTGTGTTTATTTACTTAACCAACCTACTAATGCAGATATGGAATTATCCTAACCAAACCTCTGTCCGTTTATTTATAGTATTGGCTGTTTTATTTGGGTTTCTTATATATTTATATTTCAAGAAAGAAAAAATAGTAAATTATTTAGTTGAGGACTTCCTAGATGTTGAGGATGCACTTTACCGACTAGAGTATGGTGAAAGCCAATACCAATGCAGACGATGAAACAAGATTTTAATTAACCGCCAAGATGGCGGTTTTTTATTACCAAAAAATATAAATATCATATTTGCGATATTTATGTTCATCGCTATTGACATAAAACTATCGTTAATGCGATATTTATCTCGTACCCACAAAAAAGCCCGCAGGGACTGGAAATCTAGCGAGCTTACTCAAAGAGCGAGATAAGTATGAAACAAACAGCATCACATAGTCAAACACCGACTTTCGTTAAAAACGAAAGCAATACAAAGCCTGTGCTTTACCAGCACCCCACTCCTGCAGAAATGCGCACCCCTCGTTTAGCCATTATCAAGGCAAATCTTAAAGACTTTGGCATCTTCGCTCTTACTGCTTTAGTGCTTTGGTTTGTTATTAGCCTTGCAGTTATGAACGTGTTTGGAGGCTGATAAACCATGAATGACTGGCAAAAGTTACGTGCTCGCTATGGCAGCACTAACCAATACAAAAAGCGTGTTGCAGCTCTACCAAGTCAAATCGAAGAGTTCAGTAATTGGCTTATAGACAAAGGTGCTGATGTGATGACTGCACTTGCTCAAGATGAAATTTTAAGATTCAGACTAAATGGCGAATTAGGCATTGTTTGGTGCTCTGGATCTGGAAACTTACTTGCACATGATTGTGCTCTTAAATGGAAGGCTAAACGATGAATGCATTTGTAGAATTACCGACTGCATCACTCATTGAAAAAATGAGCAATGAAGAATATCGCTCACGCCCCGAGTTTAGCTCTAGCCAGTTAAAAGACATGCTGCGTTCAAGTGCTCACTTCTACTCAAACAACATTGCGAAAGAAGTTGAACGCGAAACCAAAACAGCTATGAGCTTTGGAACATTGGCACACACCCTGTTTTTAGAGCCTGAACAGTTTGAACATGAGTTCATTATCGCGCCTAAGTTCGACCGTCGTACAAAGGTAGGTAAAGAAGAGGCTTTGGCATGGGAACAAGCCAATCAAGGCAAAATTTTAGTTGATGCTGAACAGGTTGAAGGTGCAAAACGTATTGTGGCCAACCTACAGAAACTCAGCTCTTATGCAGACATGCAGAACAATTTCGGCATGGCTGAAGCAAGCATATTCTTTACCGATCCAATCTATGGCTTAGAACTTCGTATTCGTCCTGATTGGCACATTGCACCCTGTAAGGCTTTTCCAAATGGTTTGATCTTGGATTTAAAGACTACGACCGATGCACGTGCACATGCCTTTCAAAAAAAATGCGGTGACTTTGGTTATGACCTATCTGCAGTTATGTACCGTGAAGGCTTTCAGCAGTATTACCAAACAGAAGATAAACCACCTTTTATTTTGTTAGTTGCTGAGAGTTCAATTCCGCACAACGTCAAGCAGTACAAGGCAGCAGACCTATTTTTAAGTGTCGGTGAATCTCGATACAACAAATCAAAAGAATTACTGGCTGAGTCTCTTCTTATCAATGAATGGGACGGCTACTCACTCGAAATGGAAGATTTATTCCTTCCGCAATATATGACTAAACAAGCTCTAGAAAACGATTTTAACTAATTAGGAATTTTAAAAATGAATACTCAAACTCAATCTGTCTCACGTATCGAAAATCCATTAAGCAATGGACAAAACCAAATTGTTCACCACAACCAATCAAGCTCTGCATTAATTAGCACGGAAAGTCAGCGTGCGATTGCAGAAGTTCAGGCTGCACTTGCCATTGCTAAGAGCTTTCCACGTGACCGCGTTGCTGCTGTAGATCGAATCTTAAATGATTGTCAGCGATCAGGATTAGCACAAGTTGCCGTATATCAATATGCGCGTGGCGGCACGTCAATTAGTGGTCCAACTATCCGCCTTGCTGAATCACTAGCACAAAACTGGGGAAATATTCAGTATGGTGTGCGAGAGCTTTCTCAAGCGAATGGTGAAAGTACTGTTGAGGCTTTTGCATGGGATGTTGAAACAAATACACGTCAAACCAAAATTTTTCAGGTTCCTCATGTGCGCTATACAAAATCAGGTGGTGCAGTAAAGCTTATTGATCCACGCGATATTTATGAAGCTGTAGCGAATAACGGTGCACGCCGCCTTCGTGCTTGCATTCTTGGAGTTATACCGGGTGATGTTGTAGAGGCAGCGTTACAGCAATGTGATTTAACGCTAAACACTTATGCTGATACATCACCAGAAGGTATTCAAAATATTATTAAAGCTTTTGAGAAGTACGGTGTTTCTAAAGAAGCTTTAGAAAAACGCATACAGTGCCGAATGGAGGCTATCAAGCCAGCGCAGATTGTTAGCTTAATAAAAATTGGTACAAGCTTAAAAGATGGTATGAGCAACCCAGCCGATTGGTTTGATATGAGTTCCCCTTCAGGTGCTGATGCCCAGAGTAACAAAGAAGAGCAAGAAGACTTTGCGGCACTTAAACGTCGCATTCTAACCATAAAATCAAGTGATGAACTTGATGCTTGCGAAGAACAAGTAATGGATCATGCAAACAAAGATGAGCGCAAGCAGTTATTACAATTGATTAAAGCTCAAGCTAAAAAGTTCCAACCTGCTGCCGATGTAGTAAATGACCAAAATACAACATCAAATGATGTAGCAGAAAAGACAGTTCCTGCAAAAAAGCCTGAGCCTGAAAAGGAAGAAGCACCACCAGTAGACGAACCGGCACAAGAGAAAAAACTACGTGCCCAAACCAAAAAAGCTGTAATTCAGGAAGATGATGAAAAGTATCAGACACTGCTCGCAGATCTTATCGAACGCTCTAAAGCAGCAAAGACAGCAAATGAGGTTAGTGCATTAGTTAAATATACAAATGCTTGGTCTGCCGAACAGCGTGCCCCGCTTCATGAGGCAATAGCTAAACGTCTAGCAGAATTTAAAACAAATGAGCCTGAACCAACTCAATCGGAAGAAAACTTAAGTGTTAGCGAATTGCAAAGACTGCAAAAAGAAGCTGAAAAATTAGTTGCTCAAAAAAAGGAAGCTCAACAAGCTCCAGCAGTAACCGAGATTAAGTCAGATCAGATCATTGGCGGTTTAAAAATCCAAATCGGCAATGCCCAAAATATTACTGAACTGGAAGCCGTTGCAAAGACCATCCGAGACAATAAGCCAAACCTTACGCCTGACCATATGAACGATGTACTTAACGTCTATGTAGCACGTAAACAGTTTTTAGAAAATCAGCTATCCATGTTTGATACAGACGATACCCCTTGGGTAGATAAAGCGATTGCTGAAATTGAAGCTGCTAAAAACCAAGATGAAATTAACAACATCTTTATTGATCCAATGTATGAGGAACAGTCTGATCCTGACCAGCAACGCATTACTGATGCCGCACAAAAACGCGAATCAGAGCTTTTCGGTAATTAATTAGATAAGGCCGTACCGAGTGCGGCCATTAGGTGCAAACATGAAAAAGATAATTTTATTAGCACTTTTAATTAGTGGCTGTTCATCAACTAACGATGCAACAAAAGCATTAAAAGCACAGGGTTTTACAGATATTCAGACAAATGGCCGAGCTTTTTTTGCATGCAGTGAAGACGACACATTTGCTACCAAGTTCACCGCCAAAAACCCTAAAGGTGAAACTGTTACTGGTGCTGTTTGTAGTGGTTGGCTGAAAGGCTCAACTATACGTTTCGATTGAGGTGGTGAAATGGAATGGATTGATTACACGAAACAATCACCTCGCATTGATGGTCGTTATCAAATCTTTATTGCGAGTGAACAGCTAACTGCTGAATACAAACACCCTTTTGGCTTTGCTTGCCCAATTGATGGCTGCGCTTTTGTTCAAGAGTTAATTACACACTGGGCGTTATTACCAGAGCCACCCAAAGGGGAATCATGATGGGAGCATTAAAATATACAATCACTATTGAGTCAGATTCCCCACCACAAGTTATGCTTGGACAAAACATCGGTGGTGGCATTGTCAAAGAACTGAAAGAAGTTGAGATGGAATTAGTATCTGCTGCGAAATTAGCGGAAAAATATAATCTATCAACGACAACCATCCGTGAGCGCCTTGCATCTATTAATCAAGGTACACAAGGTAAATGTTTGTACAACCCTCGCCTAGCGCACGGCATACTCACAACAAAAAATAAAAGAGGCAGACCGAGAGCTAATTAGCTCTCACTGTCATTGAACATTTCTACTAAGTCCTGAGCGTCTGGATTGTAGTAAGTGTTAATTAATATCCCAATAGTTTTATGCCCGGTGATCTTTGCCAAAACCTCAACTGGTAATTTCCGAACTTTAACCATTCTTGTGATTGCTTCATGTCGTGAATCGTGGAAATTGATGTGAGGTAGATTCGCTCTTTTTTTAGCTCTCACCCACGTTGCGCAACATATATCCTTGTCGATTGGTACCAGAACGTCATTATTCACAGGCAATAATGAAAGCAGACGCTTTGCTTCTTTCGATAAAGGAACGTTTCTAGACTCGCCATTTTTAGTCATCGGCAGATGTACAAAACCATCTCTCAGGTCAGACCTACGCATTGCCAGTATTTCACCTTGTCGCATTGCTGTTTCAAGCGCAAATAGAAATGCCCATGCTACATAGTGCTTTGACTTCTCAGGTGTAGATAAACCATCCCAATCCAACGCTTTAAGCAACACTTCTTGCTGTTCAGGCATAATCCGCTGATTTCGTGATTTTTCCTTACTTGGCATCGGCACAGTTTGCCAAACATTCGACTCAATTAAAAAAAGCTCTTTCAAGGCATAAGTGAAAACAGCCGAATAGATAGCATGCTCATTTCTTAAAGTTGATACTTTGACTTCTTTTTTACGTTTATTTCGCCACTCAACAATGTCACTGGGCTTAAAATCGTAAATAGACTTATCAGCAACATTGGGTGCAATGCGATCAAGGTTTTTTATCTTGAGCATAATTGTTCTAGCAGATCGCATATGTCTGCCATGTTCTTGATAGTACTTATCGCATAATTGACGAAATGGGTATGCTGGCTTTATTCCTTGTTCTAAATCAGCCTTACCTGTTTTAAGCTCCAGTAGCTTGATTGATGCCCAGTGCTCGCACTCTTTTGCGGTATCTCTGGTCGCTGAGTATCGCTGCTTGTCAAAAGTAACAGTGATACGCCAAGTTGACCCACGTTGTATTGGTTTCGGAAGCTTCATTTTTCTTGGTGCAGATTTGGTGCAGATTGCCTTTTATTCTATCGAGAATGTAGCAAAAGGAAAGAAAATACGGGGTATTTTGTGCATTTTTAAAATGTGATTACAATTGACATATGTTTTAATCTATTTGTAAGGTGCTGTTTTTTAATTACTTATTATTGATTTTTTTTTGTATTTGATGCGAAATTTTATAGATACCACCTAAAATCATTGTATAGATACTCCTTATAATAATCAGCAAGTTGCATCTCATTGGTGTATTTTTGGTGTTACAAATGAGTTATCCACAGATATTAAACGCAAAAACCGACTCAAAATTCTCTTGAGTCGGTCAATCTGCAAGAGCACTATATCATCATTTTAAAGGTTCGGAATATTGCATGTGTTACAGTTATAGCTATGTACTGTATATCGTTTATGACTGTAAACAGTAGACCAACAAAGTATGCTACTTGGCATTTTTCTTTGCTGATCTAGTTAGACAATATCATCTTTATTCAGGCCACGCCTCACTCAATCGTTCGACATCAATTGCGTGTCCATCTGCTTTTTCTGCCATGCTTCGATATTCTGCTGTGCAAGCTTCGAGTAGCTCACTGTTGGCAATAGTGTACTCAATGATGGTTTCCCGGGGAGCTGTGGACAGACGTTTGCTTGCTTCACTGAGTTGCTTTGACAACCCACTAGCAGCCAAGTCAGCACTACGAGCGGCAACATTCGCATCTTGTATTTTTTTAATCGCATTTTGTTCTACCTCAATATATTTATCCGACCAAGCCTTTTCAGTAATAGCCTTCTGTTCTTTGGCATTTGTGATTGCCACTTGATAAGGCTTAATTGCCTTATCAACTTCTTGCTGTACCTTTGTTTTGCAATCGGCCCTAGCCTTGCTTAAATCACCCGTAAGTGAATTGGATTGCCATGTTTGAAACAAGGCATAAATCAAAAGCAAAATGATCAATGTCCAGCGCTTGTTATTCCAAATCAGTACAAGAAATGACATCTAGTTTTCTCCTATACATTTTTCATAGCGCGCTTGTTGTCGTGTCCAAACGCCATAGCAGTTATTTGAACGGATTGAACAATCACGCTTAGCTGCATACTTCCACTTCAATAACGACTTACATGCTTGCTCGTAGTTACGTGATTTCAAATGTCGAAGCATTGAAGATTGAGACCAGGCACTGGTGCCAAACTGGTATGTAAAATCCATATACAGGTCATACTCAGCTTGTGAAAGCGGAATACCTACAAGCGTTTTATTGAATATCTTGGCATCCTTATTCATGTGGAATTGCAGAAATTCAGCGGCTTGTTTCTTGGTAATTGGTGAATCAGTGATTTTGACTGTTTTGCCGTTTGGATAGACCGTTGTGCCTGTACCAATAGTTGCTACTTTGACACTATCGTAATATGGCTTAAGTACAGTACCTTCACGGCTTTGCGTCCAAGCAACACCGCCCAAACTAATCACAGTTGCCATGGTTACAGCTATCTTGGTTTTATTCGACATTGCATTCATCCTTTGCTTTTCGTAGCGCAATTTGATGGAGTTGATCTGCACGCTGATCTTCTTTTTTCTTGTAGTGCCAATTAATTAAAAAACTCAAAAAACTAACTAATAGGCCACCTAAACCAATGCAAACACCAAGGACTGTCATTGGATCGAGACCAGCTAACCAGCCAACAAATGAAACCCCACCACCAGCAACTGCAGTTTTTGAAGAAGCACTTGTTATGGCTGCACTTGCTTCAATTGCTGTTTGTGCATGATCTGCCATGCTCCCCCCTTATTTTTGGTAATAAAAAACCCTGATCTAATTAAAGATCAGGGTTGGTTCAAAAGAATTGAGTATTAAAGCTAGTTCAGCCACATAGCGTCTACTTGTTCATCTGTTAGATTCAAAGCAATACGTGCTTGATCAATGAAAGGGTCGGTACGACTAAAGAATGTAGCACGAGTATATGCTATTTTTAGTTTAATATCAGATTGAATCAACTCTTGGACTTGATCATACAACCCTGCATCAACAAGTTTAATGTCAAACTCGATTGGGGTTAGGTTTGGCATACGCTTGCGTGATAATTGTAATTTTTCTTCATCACTGAGATAATTTTCAGGGTTTACGTGACGATCAGCTTCCTCATCAGTCATCATAACCATACCATCTGTAATATAATCGTCTTGCGAACCATCCAATTCAAATGCATAAACAACATCATTTAATTTATAATATTTCATTAACGCATCTCCCACCAAAAGTTTAAATTTGAACTAGCTGCTCCCCAAGCGAGAGAGTATGTCGCTCCATCAGGTACAGGGAATGAAAAAGGGTAAGCACCATATGGTGCAACATCGTAAGAGGCTGTATGTGCTAAACCACCTACTGACACTTTCAAAGAAACATTTAGTGTATCATTAATCAAAATAAGAACATGGATGGTCTTACCTGTTGAGTTTGTGTATGTTGTTCCACTAACCCTAGAGGTTGTGAAATCCTGCCAAGTTTGACCTACCCCGAACGCTCGATCGTTTAACACCTTACCTTGTGCAGCAGTAAGAGCTTTGTCGGTATCAGTTGAGGTTAAGTTATTAGTCAACCTTACAACCCCAGCTACTGTTTCTGATGCAGCAGGTGTTGCTTCCGTAATTGCTGTATTTGTTTCAGATTTGGAGTAAACAGAAAGGTTTTCTCGAGCTTGTTCTGCTGTAGTTGCCCCTGTACCACCACCTGCAATACCAACCACACTGCCAGCACCACCAGTGGCAATCAAAGAATCAACCTCTGACTGGCTATAAACTCCTAAATTTGTACGCGCATCAACAACATTATCCGCCCCTGTTCCACCAGCATTAACTGGGCGAACTTGAGTTAAAATAAAGTTGTAATCATAGTCATACTGTCCGGCCTTATAATTCTGATCTTGAATGGCATACCAAATACGATCAAAGTCTTTATTTATCACTTCAGGTCGGAATGAATTATTGCTAGACAAATAGTTTGTGGTGCGCTCAAGCTTGGTTGCGCGTTTTAAAACGATCTTCGAGCCGAGTGCGGGCGCAGTAGTGAACGAAACGCTACCACTAGTCAGCGACCAAGTGCTTAACTCTGACTCAATATCATTAATGAAAACCTTTAATTCCTGCTTTAAATCGCACGTGAACCCTAGTGCAAAATTCGTTGTTACACCGTTGCCCGCATACTCTTTGTACGGTGTTTGCTCAGGTACAGCCATAGTGAACCCCTTAATCAAAATCTAAGGCGGCTTCAATTACGCCACCGCTTGTTCTCCAATTAACACCTTCACGGGATTCATTTTGTCTGTGTATTTTGCCAATGCGTTCTGGTGAATCAGTGACTGCGCCAGCTAATGAGTCCAGATCATCGTCTGGCTGTTCAGTGATTGCTGGGTTAAACATGCGCATATTTTTATATTGTCTTGAGCTGTTCTCACCTTCTTCTGGTGTATCAATGACTGATGTATGAACCCAAAGTAGACCAGACATTAAAGGGCCTTCAAGCGCTTCAAGAATGCGTTTATTTTTATTCCCTACACTATGTTCTTCTTTTACACCACAACGGATATGGCGTGCTTTTAATGCGCCTTTTAATGCCGCAGGTGCGAAGTTACCAATGCCATTGGTTTCAATGGTTACGCTTGGCACATTAAATTGATCGATCAGATCGCATAACTGCCAGACTTGCCCGCCCGTGATTTTGCCATGTGCATCATGGGTAACAACCTCACCAGTAAGAGCAACGGATCTATGCCAATACTTCACGCCAAAGTCATCATGCAACACCAAAGCGGTTGATGAAATATCAGATTTAAGCTTGCCGCTGGATGGGTCCCATCGCATAGTGATACCAACAACCTGCCGTTCACCAATCATCATGATGTATTTACCGTTGGCACGACGCAGGACTGGTTCACAGTCATAAGGAATCATCTTATCTGGATCAAGTCGAACCTCACCAATAGGCTTGGCGTGCATCTGATACTGTGAATCCCATTCATTTAATGTACGACATTCCTTGCGACGCTTATCCATTTCACTTGGCGTGAAGCGTTCAGGCCACAGCGATTCATTATATATATCGATCAGGTAATGGCTTTCAGTGAAAATGATCGTCCATGTATTGCCATTTGATCTGACTAGATAATCTTCTTTTTCTTTTAATAGTCTGGCTGTGCTGCTAATACCGCTAAAGACATATACTGGCTCGAAGTCAACGATGCACTCAACGACATTTTCAAATCGTTTTTCTTTTTCAAACATGCGAAGAATCATGCATTTTGCACCCTGTTTTTGTACTTGTGTATAAAGAGAATCATGGGTATGCGGCGTACCAACAAACAGCTTTTGCCCACCTGGTATGAGAATGTGCGTCTGCTCGGACAGGCGATAGCGCAGCTTTTCACGCGCTTCAGGTGTACCAATGTTGGCTGGCATTTCCACATCATCGTTTTGGATTTCATGCGCACGTGCACCAGTCACGTTGGACAATACGCCACGTGCATGTAGTGAGCCATGTCTCACATCTTCCGATCCAGTCACCCACCACTTTTGAAGCTCACCACGTTCTTTAAATACGCCAAACAACTGACACAGCGGATGCTTTTCAATGACTTGCTGAGTACCACGGCTACACTTTGCAGCATCACCATCGGTTGCGCCCTGATGCAAGATCAGGCGATCACGATCAATGAATAGTTTCCAAGCGTTGTAGATATCCAGAATCGTAGATTTGCCGTGACCACGCGGCATCATCAATAAACCAAGCGGCCCGTAATTCTCCAAGAAATCACAGACATCTAAATGAAAGTCCGGCACTTCCCAATTCATGGCTTCCGCATAAACCAGAAAGAAAGCAGCAAAGCTGACCTTGATCATGTATTAGCTCGGTCGTTGCTTGCGTTCTTCCAGTTTTTTGGCCACACTTTCAAGCAATGCAGCCGCCTGTGCTTCTGGTGATACCTTTCGATCACTTCCATCGCCAGCTGACAATTCATCATCCAGCAAGACGCGGTTTAATTTCTCCATGCAGGTCAGTGCTTCCTTTGCGCCTTTGTATAACCAAACTTTGTCACCACGGCCTTTCTTATCAAAAACGTCCTGACCATAAGCTTCAGTCATTAGATCGACTGCATCCGATCCCGCCATTTCCATGCAGAGTTTTAATTTCTCTACTGTTTCAGGCTTCAGAAAACGTAACTTCTTTACATCCGACATAAAAAATCCCCCGTATATAGGCCATATATACAGGGGGTTGGGCTGGGCTTTGTTGGGTGGGTTTTACTTATTTAATTAGATCTACACATTGCGCCTTTGTAGCGATAGTTGGTAACGATTCCGCCCACTAATTTAAACTCTAGCTTACAGTCAATATCAAAAGAATTATTACTAGATGTTGTGTTAATAACTCCCCCTGAAACTGTTGAAGCACTGTTATTAGGAAGATTTACACGCCCACTTTGATAGTATTCTACGATCTCAAAATTTTCAGACTTATATTCTCGAACTGGAATCCCCATTTCATCTATAAGTTGATCTTTAGTAAGCCCTTTTTTGGCATCCATTCTTTTTTCAAATTTACCTACAGTCGCACATCCAGTAAGCAATAAAACCAATCCAATACTAATTATTTTCATTCTACAACCCTCTCAAAATCTGGCATTTGAATATCACCTACATCATCACCCCAGAATCGCGTCCGGTCGTGCTGACGTTCAGCTTTACGCAATAATTTTTCACGATAACCAGGTGCAATCATATCTTGCATTTCATCAAAAATCATTCGATTGGTTGCAGCTTTCGTATACCAGAGGTTTTGAGCAGGGATCTTGTTCTTGAGCAAACGGAATGCTTCATTAGATGCATTGGTATCCTTGTCATCGTAATACTGCGTCAGGTTGCCTACAGTCAAACCGAGCACAGCTTTAACGTCTGATCCCAATGGACCCACCATAAAGTCCGATGCACTACGTCCTGAAGTATCCGTACCAGCAACAAGAATATCGCCAAGGATGGATAAGCCACCGCCTTGAACCGCTGAACGCGTCCAGAAATTCATAGCCTTCTGTGGATCGTCGCTATCCCACATGGTTGAAGGATCGTTACCATTGGCCAGTTCTTTAAGCTGCACAGCCAGCGCGCCAAGTAGTGTGGTCATGGCAAATAAGGAAATGCCATAAGCTGCTTTACCTTTCACCCCATCCTGCGCCATTGCACGTGAACCATGGCGCATTAAAAATGCTGCTGGGAATGACTTAAACTGAAGCATAGACTTCACAAGTTCACCCATGCCTGTGCCTTTTCGTTGTCCTGCACTCATCCATGTACGTTCACGCAACCCAGCTTCAACAACTGCCATTCCCTGCTCATCCAGCAAGTGTGCCTGAAACTGTGTGGCGACTTCATCGCGGATTTTTTGTGCTAATAATTTTTTCTCCCCATCAATACTGTTTGCAA
>Ga0209066_10004094_pt1 | contig 16107 bp, 9 predicted proteins | sample All_14_2_FD_187198 | JGI IMG/M metagenome (GOLD analysis project Ga0209066, IMG submission 187198) | Freshwater microbial communities in response to fracking from Pennsylvania, USA - Allegheny Zone_MetaG_DW_15 (SPAdes) (version 2) ...
TTCGCCCAGTTCGAGCGCGAGGTCACCGGCGAGCGCATCCGCGACAAGATCGCCCAGTCGAAGGCGAGGGGCATGTGGATGGGCGGCATGCCCCCGCTCGGCTACGACGCGCGCGACCGCAAGCTTGAGATCAACGCGGCGGAGGCGGCGGTCGTCCGGTACATCTTCGAGCGATACCTGGCGCTAGGCTCGACGCGGGCGCTCGCCGAGGAACTGGAGCGCGCGGGCTATCGCTCGAAGGCCTGGGAGACGAGGTCGGGCCAGACCTTCGGCGGTCGCGTGCTCAGCCGCGGCGCGCTGATCCATATCCTGCAGAGCCGGGTCTACGTCGGTGAGATCGTGCATGGCGACAAGGTCCACGCCGGCCTGCACGAAGCGATCATCGCGCGCGACACGTTCGACGCGGTGCAGTTGAAGATGGCGGGCTTGGCGCGGGCGCATCACGAACGGCCCGTCCGCGCGCAGCCCGGCGTACTGCTAGGCAAGCTCTTCGATGCGAATGGGGAGCGTATGAGCCCTACGTTCGCCTACGGAAAACAGAAGCAGCTGTATCGCTACTACATGCCCGTCTCCTGGCAGACCCGCCGGAAGGGCCAACGCGGCGACGGCGTGCAGGGACGAATTTCGGCCGACGCGCTGGAGGCATTTCTGGTCTCGGCGCTTCAGCGGTTCACGGGCAGGACAACCATCGCCGTCGCCGATCTCGCCATCCTCTTGAGCCGGGTGGAGCTCCGGTCCGCCGAGACGCACATCGTCCTCGACCGGGAGGCGTCATTCCCGCGCGACCACCCGGACCTGGTCCTGACCGGCATCCGGCGCCGGATCGCTTCGGACGAGACGGCTGTGCTGGATCGTGGCGATGCATCGATCCGCATTGTCCTTCCCCATCGCCTCCAGCTCAGGGGTGGTCGCGCTTGCGTTTGGGGCGCCGAACAGGAAGGCCGCCGCCAGATCAACCGGTCGGTGGTCAAGGCGCTGCGCCGGGCACACGAGGATCTGCTGGCGCTGAAGGCCTCGCCGCTGATGGCGCATGATGATCTGGTCGAGGCAGCTACGCCCGAGACCGCGCACGAGCGGCAGATCGCCCGGCGCGCCCTGATGTCGCCTGCGCTCCAGCGTCAGATCATGGAGGGCGATCACCCGACCGGTCTGTCGCTGCGCCAGCTGCTCAAGTGCCCGATGCCCCTCGCCTGGGCCGACCAGGCCAGTCTGCTTGAAGATATGGGCCGCTCGGAAGCTTATCGCGTCAGGCCCTGATCGGCGCCTGATGCATCCCTGATACGCCCCTGTTCGATCCCTGTTACGCGCCTGAAAATTCCCTGTTCCAGATCGGGGCTTTGCGCTTGATGCACGGGCCGCAATCCTCGACAGGACAAGGGGTTGCGGGGAGCCACCCGTAGCTCCCGACGGGCCATGAGCATCATTTTCCCTGTAGATTTCCCTGTTAGCAGGGAAACCGTCACGTCTTTTCAGGGGCGGAGACAGGCGGTCGAAAGGGCCCGGATCGGGCGGCGAAAGCGGGTCATCACGGGGCGCCGGATGACGGTTTGGGCGCCGCAAGCGCCCGGAATGTCGGAGGTTTCAGGCAGGGATCGGCCCGCGGAGCGAGATCGCGCTGACTGGCTGGCGGTCCAGGAGGGACTCGAACCCCCGACCTTCGCTTTAGGAAAGCGCTGCTCTATCCTGCTGAGCTACTGGACCGCACGGGGGCGGTCATAGCGTGGGCGAGCCGTCAGCGGAACCCCGGCGCGTGCGGGGTTGAGGGGCGTAATGCGGTTTCTGAAGCTGCTGTATGTACAGGTGCTGATCGCCATCGTGATCGGCATCGCCGTGGGCGCGATCTGGCCCCAGACCGGCACGGCGCTGAAGCCGCTGGCCGACGGCTTCATCAAGCTGATCAAGCTGGTCATCGCCCCGGTGATCTTCATCACCGTCGCCGCCGGCATCGCCCGGATGAGCGACCTGAAGAAGTTCGGCGGCGTCGGGGCCAAGACGCTGATCTACTTCGAAGTCGTCTCGACCCTGGCGCTCGGGGTCGGGCTGATCGTCGGTCTGGTGGTCCGGCCGGGCGCCGGCTTCAACGTCGATCCGGCCACGCTCGACCCAGCGGCCGTCGCCGACTATGTGGCCAAGGCCAAGGAAAACCAGTCGCTGCTGGACTGGGCCATGGACCTGATCCCCTCGACCTTCTTCGGGGCGCTGGCCGAGGGCAACCTGCTGCAGGTGCTGCTGATCGCCATCCTGACCGGCTTCGCCTGCGCTCGGCTCGGCCCGTTCGGCGACAAGGTGGCCGATGTGCTCGAGGCCATCGGCAAGGTCTTCTTCTCGATCATCCACATCGTCGTACGCGCCGCGCCGGTGGGGGCGTTCGGGGCCATGGCCTTCACCATCGGCAAGTACGGCGTCGAGGCGCTGGGCAACCTGGCGATCCTGATCGCGACCTTCTACGCCACCAGCCTGATCTTCGTGATCGTCGTGCTGGGGGTGATCGCCAGGCTGGCGGGCTTCTCGATCTTCCGCTTCATCGCCTACATCCGCGAGGAGCTGCTGATCGTGCTGGGCACCAGCTCCTCGGAGTCCGTGCTCCCCCAGATCATGGAGAAGCTGCAGCGGCTGGGCGCCTCGCGCACCGTCACCGGCCTCGTCATCCCGACCGGCTACAGCTTCAACCTGGACGGCACCAACATCTACATGACCCTGGCGACCCTGTTCCTCGCCCAGGCGATGAACATCGACCTCAGCTGGGTGCAGCTGGCGACCATCCTGGGGGTGGCCATGCTGACCTCGAAGGGGGCCAGCGGCGTGACCGGGGCCGGCTTCATCACCCTGGCGGCGACGCTGGCGGTGGTGCCGGAGGTGCCGATCGTGGCTCTGGCCCTGATCGTCGGCATCGACCGGTTCATGAGCGAGTGCCGGGCCCTGACCAATCTGGTCGGCAACGGCGTCGCCACGCTGGTGGTGGCCCGCTGGGAGGGAGAGCTCGACCGCGAGACGCTGGATCGGGAACTGGCGCGGGGACCAAACCCCGAGCCGGTCGCCTGAGCGTCTTCAGCCGATCAGGCCGGCCGCGGCCGGGTCGCCGACCCGCTTGCTGATGTAATCGCGCATCCGGTTCAGGGCGGCCTGCTCGATCTGGCGAACACGCTCCTTGGAAATGCCCATCTCGGCGCCGAGTTGCTCCAGCGTCTGTGGCTCGTCGACCAGGCGGCGGGCGATGACGACACTCCGTTCGCGTTCGCTGAGCGTGGCAAGCGCGCCGGCCACCAGGTCCGAGCGACGCTCGTCGTCGATCGTCGCGCCCGCTTCCTCATCAGGACCAGCGCGATCATCGGCCAGCAGGCCCTGCCAGTCCTCGTCGGCGTCGCCCGACACGGGCGCGTTCAGCGAGCGGTCGCCGGCCGCCATGCGCCCGGCCATGGCCTCGACGTCGGCGGTGTCCAGGCCGAGCTCGACGGCGATCGCCGTGCAGGCCTCCGGGCTAAGCCGGCCCTCGAGGTCGCCCAGTCGCGCGCGCAGGCGTCGCAGATTGAAGAACAGGGACTTCCCGGCCGTGGTCGTGCCGGTGCGCACGATCGACCAGTTGCGCAGCACATAGTCCTGCATGGCCGCACGGACCCACCAGGCCGAGTAGGTCGAGAAGCGGACGCCACGATCGGGATCAAAGCGCTCCGCGGCCTGCATCAGGCCCACCGCGCCTTCCTGAACCAGGTCGGACATCGGCAGTCCGTAGCGACGGAAGCGGCCGGCCATGGCGATGACCATGCGCATGTAGGCGCCGGTCAACTCATGCAGCGCCTCGTCATCCTGCTCGTCGCGCCAGCGGCGGGCGAGCGCCTGCTCGTCATCGGCGGCGAGCAACGGTGCGCGCATCGCCTCGCGCATGAAACGACGTTCGAACGTTGAGGGGGTCGCTAGACTGGCCAAGACCGTCTCCTTGTTGAGGGAGATACGGCCTTGCCCCGGGATCGGATCAGCCGGAGATCAGGCTTTCGTCAACTCCAGCCCCTGCATCGAGCCTTCGTTGCGCCAGTCGGTGATCATCTGGATGAAGACGATCGAGCCCTTGCCGTAGGGGCCGTTTCGGGCGGCCAGCGGCGAGGGCTTGCCCTCGTTGTTGTAGTAGCCCGGCGTGCATTCCTCGGCGAACTTCTGGCGCTGGATGGCGCTGTCCATCACCTCCTGCACCCAGGCCGCCTCCGCCTCTTCCGTCGCCTCGACGGCGACCGCGCCCTCGTCCCGGCAGCGGGCGATGATCCAGGCGGCGTGCTTGCTCTGCTCGTTGAGCATGTGCGGGTAGTTGGCGGTGAAGCCCGACTGGCTGTTGGCGAAGATGAAGCAGTTGGGGAAGCCCCGGCTGTGCATGCCGTGCAGCGTCGAGACGCCGTCCGCCCACTTCTGGCTCAGGGTGACGCCGCCGCGACCTGTGATCTCGTAACCGGCGCGACGGGCGTAGGAGGTGCCGACCTCGAACCCGGTCGCGAAGATAAGGCAGTCGAGTTCGTACTCGACACCGTCGACGACCACGCCCTTCTCGGTGATCCGCTCCACGCCGCGGCCATCGGTGTCGATCAGGTGGACGGACGGGCGGTTGAAGGTGGCCAGGTAGTCGTCATGGAAGCAGGGCCGCTTGCAGAACTGGTTGTACCAGGGCTTCAGCGCCTCGGCCTTCTCCCGGTCGGCGACGACGGAATCCACGCGGGCGCGGATCTGTTCCATCTTCTGGAAGTCGGCCAGCTGCAGCAGCTCGGCCGGATCGCCCGGGCCCAGCTCGCCCTTGGCGGCGCGACGGGCGGCGGCCAGGCCGAGATTGCGGATGATGTCGGTCCAGCCGTCGGAAACCAGGTCTTCCTTCTGCCAGCCGCCGGAGACCAGGACGTTGAAGTTGTCCATCCGATGCTGCTGCCAGCCTGGCTGCAGGCTGGAGGCCCACGCCGGATCGGTCGGCCGGTTGTTGCGCACGTCGATCGACGACGGCGTGCGCTGGAACACGAACAGTTCCTTGGCGGCCTCGCCCAGGTGCGGCACGCACTGCACGGCGGTCGCGCCGGTGCCGATGATGCCGACCCGCTTGCCGGCCAGCCCGGTCAGGCCACCCATCGGATCGCCGCCAGTGTAGTCATAGTCCCAGCGGCTGGTGTGGAAGGTGTGGCCCTTGAAGCTGTCGACGCCCGGGATGCCGGGAAGCTTGGGCCGGTGCAGCGGGCCGTTGGCCATGACGACGTAGCGGGCCTTCATCGCGTCGCCGCGATTGGTGCGGATGATCCAGCGGGAGGACGCCTCGTCCCAGGTCATGTCCGTGACCTCGGTCTGGAAACAGACGTCGCGGTAGAGGTCGAAATGCCGGCCGATGCGGCGGCAATAGTCGAGGATCTCCGGCGCGCGCGTGTACTTCTCGACCGGCATGTAGCCGACCTCTTCGAGCAGCGGCAGATAGACGTAGCTCTCGATGTCGCAGGCCGCGCCGGGATAGCGGTTCCAGTACCAGGTGCCGCCGAAGTCGCCGCCCTTCTCGATCATCCGGACGTCCTCAACGCCGGCCTCGCGCAGGCGAGCGCCGGCCAGCAGGCCGCCGAAGCCCCCACCGATCACCACCACCTCGACCTCGTCGGTCAGGGGCTCGCGGTTGAAGCCCGGCTCGACGTACGGGTCATCGAGGTAGCGGGTGAAGTCGCCCTTCACCTCGACATACTGCTCGTTGCCTTCGGCCCGCAGACGCTTGTCGCGCTCGGCGCGATACCGCGCCCGCAGGGCCTCGACGTCGATGGCCGGCGCCTCGGCGAGCGGTTCAGCGGTGTCGGCCATGGGGAATCCTCCAGCGGGTCATTTTGACGAGGGTGACGGTTTGACCCAAGGGCAGGTCAAGCGGCGCGGCCCCACGATGCCGGACTATAGCCAAACACTTGTTTGATTCCAGACCGAAGCTTCGAAAATATCGCTCTGACGCGGCGTGGCAACCGCATCGCCCATGCCGTGAGCATGAAGCAGCCGACAGCGCTGTCAGTTTTGGTGTTCTACAGGCACGGGAGCCCCGCGGCCGCTTCGTCAGCCCAGGCCCCAGCCCTGCCGCGCCTGTTCGAGCCGCGCCAGCTTGGCGTCGAAGAACGACCAGTCGTCGGCCTGCGCGATCGGCGCCCAGAGGGCCTCGACCTCGTCGATCAGCAGTTCCTCCGGCTCGGCGGCGGCGAACATCGGGTGGATCAGGCGCTCGGGCCGATCAGGCGCGAAGCCGGCGAGTAGGGCGCGGAATTCGGCGAACCCTTCATGCGCATAGAGATCGCCCCGCACGCCCGAAAGCGCCCTGCCCTCGTCGCCGCAGAACCAGTCGAAGAAGAACGGCTCCCACCGCAACCGGTCGCCGCCGACCTGCAGGGCGCGGAACGCCGCGTTGACCAGGGCCACATCGGCCTCGTCGCCCTGACTGACGACGCCCAGCCGCGCCAGCATGGCGTCGCGCAGGCTGTCTCTATAGGCGCCGTTGAAGCCGTTCAGCGCCTCGACCAGCGGTTCGGATTCCGACACCAGCGTCAAACAGGAGGCCAGTTGCTGCAGATTCCAGAACGCCGCCTCCGGCTGCCGCCCAAAGCTGTAGAGGCCGGTCTGATCGAAGTAGGCGGCGGTGAAGTTGGGATCGTTGCGCGGCAGGAAGCGCCAGGGCCCGTAATCGAAGCTCTCGCCGGTTACGACCATGTTGTCGGTGTTGAGCACGCCGTGCACGAAGCCGGCGGTCATCCAGCGCGCCGCCAGACGGGCGGTGCGGCGAACCACCTCTCCCAGCATCGCCGCAGCGCCGTCGGGCTCGCCTGCGAGATGGGGGAAGTAGGCCTCCATGCAGTGATCGACCAACCGCGCGATGTTGTCTGCGCGACCCAGATAGGCGTGCCTTTGGAAGGTCCCGAAGCGGATGTGACTGTGCGACAGCCGAACCAGGACGGCCGATCGCGTCGGACTGGGCTCGTCGTTGCGCTCCAGCGCCTCGCCGGTCTCGATCAACGAGAAGGCCCGGCTGGTCGGCACGCCCAGCGCTTCAAGAAGCGTGGCGGCGAGCACCTCGCGCACGCCGCCCTTCAGCGTCAGCCGACCGTCGCCCTGTCTGGACCAGGGCGTTTGCCCGGACCCCTTGGTGGCCAGATCGAGCAGCCGGTCCGTCCCGGCTTCGCGCATCTGCGCGAACAGAAAGCCTCGACCGTCGCCGAGATCGGGATTGTAGGACCGGAACTGGTGGCCGTGGTAGCGCATGGCCAGGGGCCCGGGCTGGTTGTCCGGCAAGGGCTGGAAGCGCCCGAAGGCGGCGATCCACTCGGCGTCATCGAGGGTGTCCAGGCCTACGGTCGAGGCAGCGCGGTCGTTGCGCCGCCGCAGGATGGCCGCGGGGAAATCCGCCGGAGCGACCGGGTCGGCGAAGTCGGGGCCGAGCCTCATGAACAACGGGTCGGGTCGGTATGTGGCGGACACGGGCATGGTCAGGACATGGCCGCCGAAAGTGGCTCGCACAAGTCCGGTTATGATTGGTCCGCCTTTCCACGCATGGTAGCTCAGGCCCATGTCTCGCAAGTTCACACTCGACTTCCTGAAGACCGAGGCGGCCTCGGGCCTGATCCTCGCCGCCTCGGCCCTCGTCGCCATCCTTCTGGCCAACTCGCCGTGGCGGGAAAGCTACTTCGCCTTCGTGCAGTCGCCCTTCACGCTGCAGGCGGGCGGGTTCGAGGAGACCAAGTCGGTCCTGAAGTGGACGAAGGACGGCCTGATGGCCGTGTTCTTCTTCGTGGTCGGGCTCGAGATCAAATACGAGATCCTGAAGGGCGAACTGTCGAACCCGCGCAAGCTGGCGATGCCGGTCTTCGCCGCCGTCGGCGGCATGATCGCGCCGGCCCTTGTCTTCCTGGCCTTCAACCTCGGCGAGGGCGGGCACCCCAACGGCTGGCCGATCCCCACGGCGACCGACATCGCCTTCGCCCTGGCCGCGCTGGCGATCGCCGCACCCAGGGCGCCGGCCGCCCTGCGGGTCTTCCTGCTGACCCTGGCCATCGCCGACGACCTCGGCGCGGTGATGCTGATCGCGATCCTGTTCACGTCGGAGCTCAATCTGCCGGCCCTGGGCGGAGCCCTTGTCGGCCTCGCCTTCATGGTCTGGATCGGTCGCTGGAAGCATATCCCGCCCCTGCTGTTCGCCGCGGCCTTCCTGGTCGTCTGGGCCTTCACGCTGAAGTCGGGCGTCAACACCTCGCTGGCCGGCGTCGCCGCGGCGCTGACCGTGCCGATCAGGCCCCGCCGGGACGGCGAGGAGGGCGTGCTGAAGCACTACATGGAAGCGCTGCACCCCTACGTCGCCTACGGGATCCTGCCGTTCTTCGCCTTCGTCGCCGCCGGCTTCTCGTTCAGCGCCTTCCCGGCCGAAGGCATCCTGGCGCCCCTGCCGATGGGCATCGCGCTGGGCCTGCTGCTGGGCAAGCCGATCGGTGTTTTCGGAGCCGCCGCCCTCGCCTCCGCGCTGAAGCTTGGACAACGCCCCAGCGGCTCGACCTGGCTGCAGCTGTTTGGCGTTTCGATGCTCTGCGGCGTGGGGTTCACCATGAGCCTGTTCATCGGCGGCCTCGCGTTCCACGACAGCGCCACGGCCTCGGAGGTTCAACTCGGCGTGGTGGCCGGCTCGGTGCTTTCCGTGGTCGCCGGAGTTCTGACGCTCAAGCTGGCCAGCCGGTTCACCCGCGGTCGCTGAACCAGGTTTTTTGACGGCCGTGCTGTCACATCACTGCCACGAAGCGGCCGTTTCCGTTGCGGCGCAAGGGATTGACGGTTGCGCATGCTGCGATGCGCAACGTAGGTGACCGCCGTGCATGTACGGGGCCCGAAGGGCCCCCCGTTTTTGCACGACAAACCGCGCGGGCTCCCCACCAGCGCAACAATTACGGGACAGGAAATGCGTTTCTCACAAATGCTACGCGCGTCGGCCTCCGCCGTCGTGCTGTCGTCGCTGGTCGCTGGCGCCGCTTACGCGCAGGACACCGACGCTGACGAAGCCACCGTCGACGCGATCATCGTCACCGCCCAGAAGCGCGAACAGAGCCTTCAGGACGTGCCGATCGTCGTCACCGCCGTCAGCGAGCAACAGCTCGAAGACGCCGGCATCAAGGACATCAAGGACCTGACCGTCCTCACCCCGGGTCTGCTGGTCACCTCGACCTCCAGCGAAACCCTCACCACCGCCCGCATCCGCGGCGTCGGCACCGTCGGCGACAACCCCGGCCTCGAGTCGTCGGTCGGCGTCGTGATCGACGGCGTCTACCGCCCCCGCAACGGCGTCGGCTTCGGCGACCTGGGCGAAATGGAACGCATCGAGGTCCTGAAGGGCCCGCAAGGCACGCTGTTCGGCAAGAACACCTCGGCCGGCGTCATCAACGTCATCACCAAGCAACCGTCCTTCACCTTCGGCGCCGAAGGCGAACTGACGGCCGGCAACTATGGCCAGCTGGGCGCCGCCGCGTCGGTGACCGGCCCGATCATCGAAGACCTCCTCGCCGGACGCCTGTTCGTCGTGAAGCGTGAACGTGACGGCTTCTATGACGTGCGCACCGGCGACGGCCCGCGCAGCAACACCGAAGACGCCAACCAGGACTTCTACAGCGTCCGCGGCCAGCTGCTGGCCACCCCGACCGACACGCTCGATATCCGCGTGATCGCCGACTACACCAAGCGCGACGAAGACTGCTGCGCCGCCGTCGCCACTGTGCGCAACCCGGTCCGTCAGGGCTACATCGACACCCTGTCGGCTTCCGACTCCGGCGTCCTGAACCCGCTCGACCCCTCCAAGCGTATCGCCTACTCCAACCGCGACACGACCCAGGAGATCGAGGACAAGGGCCTTTCGGCTGAAATCACCTGGGACACGCCCTGGCTGAACGAAGCCACGCTGACCTCGGTCACCGCCTGGCGTGAATTCTACAACCTGAGCGCCCAGGACAGCGACTTCTCGACGGCGGACATCTGGTACCGCCCGACGGACGGCAGCAACTTCGTCCAGTTCGAGCAGTTCAGCCAGGAATTCCGCCTCGCCGGCCAGGCTGACCGCCTGAACTGGCTGGTCGGCGTGTTCGCCGCCAAGGAAAAGCTCAGCACCGGCCAGACCCTGCTGTTCGGCGATGACTACCGCTCCTACTTCAGCCTGATCGCTTCGGGCGGTCTGACCCAGAACGCCCTGCCGGGGGCCTACTACGTCTCGGGCACCGGTCAGAACGACCAGCACCAGCAGGAGTCGGAGAGCCTCGCGTTCTTCACCAACAACTCCTTCGAGATCACGGACGCCCTGGAGCTGACCGTCGGCCTTCGCTACACCCGCGAGGAGAAGACCCTCGAGACCCAGTACAACAACCTGGGAACCGGCCTGCCCTGCTTCGCGCTGAGCCTCTGCCTGCCGTGGACCGACTCCAACTTCAACAATGCCGACAACACCCAGTCGCGCACCGAGAAGGAATGGAGCGGCACCGCCAAGCTGGCCTACCGGCTCAACTCCAACCTGATGGGCTACGTGTCCTACGCCCGCGGCTACAAGGCCGGCGGCTTCAACCTCGATCGCGCCCGCACCCTGGTCTCGACCACGGTCGCGCCCTACTACACGCTGAACCCGGACACGGCCTTCGAAGCCGAATTCGTCGACAGCTACGAAGTGGGCGTGAAGAGCACGCTGTTCGACCGCTCGCTGCTGCTGAACCTGTCGGCCTTCATCCAGAACTACGAAGGCTTCCAGCTCAACGCCTTCACCGGCGTCAGCTTCATCGTGACCTCGATCCCGGAAGTGAACTCGAGCGGCTTCGACGCCGACTTCGTGTGGTTCACCCCGGTTGACGGCCTGCGTTTCCAGGGCGGCGTCACCTACGCCGACACCGAGTACGGCGACTTCGTGCCGCCGGCCGGCGCCTCGCTGCTGCTGCCCAGCAGCAACATGTCGTTCGCGCCGCTGTGGTCGGGTTCGTTCTCGGGCAGCTACGAGCGTGACCTGGGCGAGAACTTCACCGTCCGCACCAGCCTGAGCGCCAAGTTCACGACCGAGTACAACACCGGCTCGGACCTGAACCCGCTGAAGCTGCAGGAAGACCTGACCGTGCTCAACGGCCGGATCGCCTTCGGCACCAAGGACGAGCGCTGGTCGCTGGAACTCTGGGGTCAGAACCTGACCGACGAGGAGTACTATCAGGTCGTCTTCGATGCGCCGCTGCAGAACGTGACCAGCGCCACGCCGGGGGCCCTGCCCACCGTCAACGCGCTGAACGCCTTCCTCGGCGCGCCGCGCACCTACGGCGTCACCCTGCGGGCCAAGTTCTAGGTCTGACGGACACGTCAAACGAATGGGGCGGCCCGGAGCAATCCGGGCCGCCCTTTTTTGTTGGACCGCAAGGCCGTTCGTATCGAAGACCAGCCCTCAGGCGAGGGCGGCCTTCAGTTTCGCCCCGGTCTCCTCGATCGCCGCCGGCACGGCCGCGCAGAACGGGGACAGGGTGTAGAAGTCGTGGACGAAGGCCGCGTACTCGACATGCTCCGCCTTTGATCCGGCGGCGTTCATGGCGGCCGCGTAGGCCTTTCCCTCATCCTTCAGCGGATCGAAGCCGGCGGTGACGACCAGCGCCGGGGCGACCCCCGTCAGGTCAGCCTTCACAGGCTCGGCGCGCGCCTGCTGCGGATGACCGGCGGCGGCGAGGTGGTTGCCGAACCAGTCCATGACCTCGGCCGTCAGCAGGTGTCCCGTGGCCAGGTCCCGGCGCGAGGCGGTGTCCTGGATCATGGCGGTGGCGGGGTAGAGGAGCAGCTGGAACGCCAGCTTTCGCGCCGGATCGCCGCGCAGGTCCAGCGCGACGCTGGCCGACAGGTTGCCGCCCGCCGAACAGCCGCCGACGGCGATACGGGCCGGGTCGAAGCCGATCTCGGAAGCATGGTCGAACGCCCAGCGCAGCGAGGCCAGGGCGTCGTCATGCGCGGCGGGAAACGGGTGCTCTGGCGCCAGGCGATAGTCGACCGACAGCACGCGCACGCCGGACGCCGCCGCCAGCCGCCGCAGGAAGCTGTCATGGCTGTCGAGGTCGCCGATCACGAAGCCGCCGCCGTGGAAATAGACCAGGCCAGGCCCGACGGCCGCCGCGCCATTGGGCGTATAGAGCCGGGCCTTCAGCGGTCCCGCCGCGCCGGCGACCTCGAGGTCGCGGACGTCCAGGTCCGTCGGTGCGCCGGCGTCGACGCCGACCCGCTGGGCGCGGTAGCCCTCGCGGATCATCGCCGGCGGCAGGGTGCTGAGCGGCGGCATCTCGACGGCGTTGGTCGCGTCAAGCAGCGCACGGAAACCGGAATCCATCGTCATCGTCTTGTCCTTCAGACCGTGACCACGCCGGCGCCCGGCGGGTTGGCGTAGATGTTCTGCACGAGCGCATCGCGGCGCTCGAGCGTGGCGCGCTGGTTCACATAACCCTTGTCGGTGATCTCGCCCGCATCGATCGACGGCGGTTCGGTCATGATCACGAAGCGGCCGATACGCCGAGAGGACCCGCCCGCGGTGGCGTTGAACGCCGCCAGCTTTTCGGACAGCAGCGCCGTCAGTTTCTCCAGCGGAGTCCCCGGCCCCTCGTCGGCGGCCAGGGTCTGCATGCCGGCCATCGAGGGCCAGAACAGCGCGCCGATGAACGGTTTGTCCTGGCCACAGATCACCGCATCCATGACCCATGGGCTGCAGGCGGCCACGAGATCCGGCCGCAGGGTGCCGACGCTGACCCAGGTGCCGCTGTCGAGCTTGAAGTCCTCGGTCACGCGACCGTCGAAGACCATGCCCTGGGCCGGATCGTTGTCGTCCAGGAACTTCGCCGCATCGCCGAGCTTATAGAAGCCTTCCTCGTCGAAGGCGGCGGCGGTCCTCTCGGGGTCGTTGTGATAGCCGGTGGTGACCGTCGGCCCCTTCACCCGGACTTCGTACTTGGTCCCGTTCGGCACCAGCTTGATGGTCACGCCCGGCACCGGCAGGCCGACCAGGCCGACCTGCTCGGTCGCCCAGTGGGTGACGGTGACGCCCTGGGTCTCGGTCGCGCCGTACATGGTGGTCAGCGGAATGCGCTGGCCGGTCTCGGCGATGGCAAGCGCCTGCAGGCGCTCGTTGACGTCGTTGGACAGCGTGGCGCCGCCGTAGCCCATATAGCGCAGGTTCTTGAAGAACGAGGCCCGCAGGACCGGGTCGCGCTCCATGGCCTCGGCCAGCATGCCGAAGGCGATGGGGGCCGAGCCGAACACGATCGGCGAGACCTCGTAGAGGTTCTTGATCGTGGTCTCGAACATGCCGGGGATCGGCTTGCCCTCGTCCAGGTGCACGGTGCCGCCGCTCCACAGCACGCCGTTGAAGCTGATATTGCCGGCGCTGATGTGGCTCCAGGGCATCCACTCCAGGCTCTGGGGGATGACGTCCGGGTCGGCCTCCTCGGCGCGCAGGCCCTCACCGCCGGCGATGGTCGCCGCCATCATGCCGAACGTCTGGGGCACGCCCTTGGGCATGCCGGTCGAGCCGGAGGTGAACAGGTACTTGGCCACGGTCTCATGACCCAACGTCTCGCGCGCCGCCGCGACCGCCGCGGTCGGCTCGGTCGCCAGCAGGGTCGACAGCGGGATGGCCCCCTCGCCTTCGCCGTCGGCGGTGACGAACACCAGATCGGGATCCACTTCGCGCAGGGTCTGGAAGGCGCGCTCGAACATCGCGCCGGACTGGGCGAAGACGACCTTGGGCCGCACCACGGCGGCGCAGTGGCGCAGCTTGGCGTGGTCGCTGGAGATCAGGCTGTAGGCCGGGCTGATCGGGGCCACCGGCACGCCGGCGGTATAGCAGCCCAGCATGACCAGGGCGTGCTCGATGGAGTTGGACGACAGCACCATGACGCTGTCGGCGCCGGTCAGGCCGCGGTCCAGCAGCCACTGGGCGATGCCCTCGGCCGCGCGCAGCGCCTCACCGTAGGTGACCTGGCGCCAGGGACCGTGGCCCGGCTCGCGCTGCTTCATCCACGGCCGGTCAGGGTGGGTCTGGGCCTTTTCCTGCAGCAGGTGCGCGATCGAACGCGGGCCCTCGCCCGGCGCATGGTTCGAGCGGACGAGGATCGAGCCGTCGGCGCGGCGCTCGACGGTGACGTCCGGCCCCTTCTGCGGCAACGGCTTGAAGGGAACCTTCGGAGCGGACACGGCGGCGGGCGCCGCACCATCGGCGGGGGTCATGGTCGGGTTCCTGGAGCGTTTGTTATCGTTGTTCTCTTGAGACTACCGCTGCCCCTAGGGGAGTCAAACCGGCGGCGGCCGTTCAAAGCCCCTTCAGCCAGTCGAGCAGCAGGCGGGTGACCTCCTCCGGCGCCTCCTGCTGGGTCCAATGGCCGACGCCGGGCAGGACATGGGCGCCCTGAAGGCCGGGGAGATGCGGGGCCATGAAGTCGACCGGGTTCACGCCGGGGATCATCTTCAGCACCAGGTCCCGTTCGCCGCCGATGAAGAAGGAGGGCTGCTCGATCTTCCGATCCTTGAACCCCTGCAGCCAGTCGAAGTCCCGCTCGTGGTTGCGGTAGCGGCTGAGCGGCCCGAAGAAGCCGGAGCGGTGGAACTCGGCGGTGAAGTAGTCCTCGTCTTCCTTGGTCAGCCAGGCCGGGAAGGGCTGGGGATCGGGCAGCTGGTCGAGTAGGGCCGCGCCATGCGGCTTGTCGACCGGCCAGGTTCCGTCGGGCGCATCACCGCTGATGGCGTAGTAGAACTTGCGGATCGCCGCGCGCGGATCGCTGCCCAGCTCGGCCTCGGCGGGGCCGACGTCCTGGAAGTAGATCTGGTAGAAGAACCGGCCCTTGTCGGTGAAGGCCGCCTTGATCACGTCCAGGAACTGAACCTGCGGCACGCCGGTGTAGGGGACCGACAGTCCCGCCACGGCGCTGACCCGGTCAGGCCGCGTCAGGGCGGTGTTCCAGACGATGGGCGCGCCCCAGTCGTGGCCGATCAGGATGCCCTTCCCGTCCGGCGACAGGTGCTCGATCACCCCGGCCACGTCGGTGGTGATCCGCTCCAGGCTGTAGTCCTCGACCCGTCCTGGCTTGTCCGAGCCGCCGTAGCCCCGCACGTCGATGGCGCAGGCGGTGAAGCCGGCCTCAGCGATCGGCCCGATCTGGTGGCGCCAGCTGTACCAGCTCTCCGGAAAGCCGTGGACCATGACCACCAGCGGCCCGGAGCCCTCGACCACGGCCCGGACATTGATCCCGTTGGTCGGAATGGTGACGAAGTTCGGCATGGCGTTTCCCCGATTTTGCATCAGACGATCACGGTCGACGCCGGGTCAGGCAAGCGCTGGATGGGTCGAGAGTCTTCATCGCGGTTTTCGCGCCGTCCTTTCGTTGTCCGGCCGAGGGATCCGGCCAGGTATTCGAGCCATTCTACAGCCCCTGCGAAGGACGGGGAAAAACGCGCCAAATCCGGTGAGATCCTCGCCAATTCCAGCAGTTCCGCCAGATCACGACTCGATCCCGCACGGGTCTCGCGAGGTCCGGAAGGCGCCGGCACGGCCTGAAAAGGGCTCCGGGGCGGGGGGCGGATTGTCGCGCAATGTCCCCATCTGTCTCCAGAGTATATGTCTCCAGAGTCTCGCTTTTAAGAACGCCCTCATGACCGCCAGCCACCCCCTCGACCGCCCGGTCTGGAACGCCCTGACCAGCCGCCAGAGCGACTGCGCCCTGGGCGAGGGCCTCGCGCGAAGGTTCGCGCCGCAGTACGGGCCGCTGACCGGCGCGCGCGACGCCTCGCCGGAGAGCCAGGCCGCGCTCGCGGCCTTGCCCGACGCGCCGGACGGCCTGTGGATGCTGGAGGCCCAGGCGGTCGCCGCGCCGGACGGCATGGCGGTGACCCACAGCGCCGACTGCGTACAGATGATCGCCGACGGGCCGGTCGCCGCGCCCGACCCCGGCTTCGCCTTCGTCGACCTTGGCGAGGCGGACGCCGCCGAGATGCTGGCGCTGGCCACGCTGACCCGCCCCGGCCCCTTCGCCGAACAGACCGGCCGGCTGGGGGCCTTCATCGGGGTGAAGCAGGACGGCGTGCTGATCGCCATGGCCGGGGAGCGCATGCGCC
>Ga0209066_10004096_pt1 | contig 16104 bp, 11 predicted proteins | sample All_14_2_FD_187198 | JGI IMG/M metagenome (GOLD analysis project Ga0209066, IMG submission 187198) | Freshwater microbial communities in response to fracking from Pennsylvania, USA - Allegheny Zone_MetaG_DW_15 (SPAdes) (version 2) ...
GCTCAGAACGCCCGCCCCGGTCAAGCGGAGCGCTTCAACCACTTGGCTGTCCCATCCCTCCTGCGCGTCATCCGGCAACAGGGAAAAGGCGGAGAAAGTCATGACGCTTCCAGGTTCGATCTGGAACGAGCAAAAAAAGGAGCCGTCACGGTGGGGGATGACGTTCAGCGCAACCTCGCACGGTTCGTCACCGCCCTTCACCTTCACACGCTTGCCTGTGGCTTCGTCCGGCTTCCCGTCAACAGGAATGAATCCGAAGCGCAACACCCGGTTGCCCTTCTCGGGGCGGCAGGTTAAACGTAGCGTGTGGCGCACGCCTTTGCGCAACGGCGCTGTGGTCAAGGTTATCCCGCCCGGTTTGCTGCCTTCGTTTGCGACCGTATAGGACAACCGGCCCGTGTCGGGCTCCTGTGTCTGCGCCACCCGTACCGTGCTTCCGGTTAACGACGTGGCGTCCTCTCCCGTCACAAGCACAGGTTCGGAAAGGCATTCCGCCCGCAACAGCTTTTCCGTGGTTTTTCCAAAACCGGCCCGTAGCCCGATGCGGAACACGCCGCTGTTCGTGGTCACCGTCTGCGGCAGGACCCGGATCGAGACCTCTCCGCCGCACGCTTCGGGTCTAGACCGGAAAAAGAAGAACAAAGCGACACACAGCCACGCCGTACTTTTCATTCGGTATGCCATACCCTTCTTTCTCACGTTCCGCCAAAAACGGGAACCTCCATAGGCTTAAGTCCGTATCGTATCAGGAGCGGGCTTTGTGTTCAATCCAGACAGTGCCTCTTCCTCGGTGACCGAGCACGAAAAGATACACGTCGGCGTCCCGTGAATTGAAAGGGATTGGAAAACCTGATACGTTAACACGTGAACAGAGAACACCTTTTTTCATAGGAAATCAGATGGCACTATTCATCTCTCGCGTGCGCCTTGCGGTGGCCTTAGGCGGCACCTTCGCGGTTTTCACACCGGCTCCGGTCCCGGCTCAGATGGCTGCGGAGGTGGCGATTTCTCCTGCGCGTGCGGCTTGGGCTTTGACCGGTGAGCAGAAAGACCGGCTCAATCGCGCCCTCCTTCCGATGCACGCCAGCTATGACCCCGCGGCGAAAATGCTGCGAGCCCCTTTTTCCTCGCCCGGTTACCATACCACGCTCAAGGGCGGCACCGTCCACAGCACCCGCGCGGCCCTTGGCTATGCTGTCGCCCTGCTGGACACGGGCGACGAGGGATTGCGCCAGAGGGCCTGCGACATTCTCGATACCGTGATCGCGCTGCAGGACACCGATCCTGCCAGCAAAACGTATGGAATCTGGTCTTGGTTTCTGGAGGAGCCACTCGACAAGATGTCTCCGCCCGACTGGAATTGGGCCGATTTCTGCGGCGTGCAGCTGCTCCAAGTCGCCCTTGACCACCGTCACCGTCTGGCCCCGGAACTCGCCAAAAGGATAGACGGTGCGATCCTTCACGCGGCCCGTTCGATCGAGCGGCGCAACGTCGGTCCAGGGTATACCAATATCGCGATCATGGGCACTTACGTCACTTATGTGACATCGGAGCTCTACGGCATAAAGGATCTCAAGGCGTATGCCTTAGCTCGCCTGCGCCGCTTCTACGACTACACGGTGGAGCAAGGCTCCTTTACCGAGTACAACAGCCCGACCTATTCTGTGGTTGCCCTCGAAGAACTTGGCCGCATGCGGCTGCACATCCAAGACCCTGCCGCGCATCCTCTGATCAACGAGCTGTATCGACTGGTGTGGGAGGACATCGCCCGGCATTTCCACGTGCCCTCGCGGCAGTGGGCCAGACCCCATAGCCGCTGCTACAGCACGCTGCTCAGATCAAGCACGCTCGGCGTTCTCCAGCGTGCCTCCAAAGGAATGCCCGATTGGGGCATCGATGACCCCGACATCTCGGAACAGCGCTTGCCGTTGCCCTGCCCGCAGGAACTGCTCCCATATTTTCAGCGTCTCGACGCGCCGCGCGAGGTGGTGAAAACATATCAGAAAGCGGAAGTGCCGGTTGTCGGGACCACGTGGTTGGAACCCGCTTTCACGCTCGGCAGCGCCAACCGCACCGAGTTCTGGAATCAGCGCCGCGGCATCGTGGCTTACTGGGGGGTTCCGCAGAATCCCGCTTATCTTCAGGTCCGTTTTCTGCGGGACATGTATGACTTCTCGGATGCTCAGCTTTTCACCGCACAGCGTCGCGGCGATCTGCTGGCCGCCGTCAATTTCGGCACCGATGGCGGAAACACCCACCTTCACCTCGACCGTATCAAGAACGGTCGTTTCCGCGCCAAGGATTTGCGCCTGCGGTTTGAGTTCGGCGGCAGCGCCGCGGCGAGGAAGCCTCCTCTGCCCTCAGCGTCCGGAGGTGCCCCGGCGGTCCTGCGTTTCGGCGACCTCTCGGTCGCCCTCGCCGTGCCGGTCTGCTTGTTTGACGGGCGTGTGCCGGAATGGGCCAGCGGGCGGGAGAAGGACAAGGCCTGGCTCGATCTTGTGCTCTATTCAGGCGAAGAGAGCGAGTTTGATCTGAACCGGCTCTCGTCCGCGGCCATCGGGTTCGCGCTCCGTATGGCCGCTGCCGAAACCGTGCCGCCGCAAGTCACCTACACGCTGGCCGATGGACGCCTTTCGCTGGCTTGGGACACGCTCCGCGTCGCGATTCCCGTTCGCCCCGACAAGGTCTCGGCACTCCAGCGCGCCGTCACCTATTAAGTTCACGCGACGCTCTTCCAGGCGGCGGGGCGCTCGTATGGCGCGATCGTGACACGCACAGAAAGGGCAGTGGGCGCGGCTTGCTGGCGGGTCGGTCCGACAGACCTTTTGTGTTCCCAAAACCGGGAATTTATGGTTTGATTACGCACATGGATGTCAACGCGAAAAGACTCACTGTCAATGCTGTCACGTTTGGGCGCGTGCCGTTTGTGGTTCTGTTCATGGCCCTCGCCGTTGCGCATGCGTATGTGCCGGACGCGGCGTGGTTGGCCGTAGCGGCCACGACGTCTTTGGCAGTTGCCGCATTGACGGACCTGTATGACGGCAAGCTGGCCCGAAAATGGAATGTGGTCAGCAAATTTGGCGCGATGGCCGACCCCCTGATGGACAAAGTGTTCTATCTGGTCGTGTTCCCCACGTTGCTTTGGCTTCTCGGCCGCCAGCCTGACGAGGCGGTTCATGCGCTTGTGATGCTGGTCTTCACGGTGCTCTACATCCTGCGCGACCAATGGGTGACCTTTCTGCGCTCGGTAGGTGCGCTTTTTGATGCCGACTGCCGCGCGAACTGGATGGGCAAGTTTCGTACGGCGGCAAGTTTTCCTGCGGCCTGCGTCATTTATGTCTATGCCGCGCTGCACCCGTTTTTTCTGCCCCAGGTGCTGATCTATGTGATCGAGACCTTGCTGATCGTCGTGAATATCTGGTCGATCATTGTCTATACACGACAATATTTGCCCTACCTCAAAAGGGCCGTGAAAGATTAAGGCAGTTTTGTGTTGCGCCAAACGAGGACGACACGATAAGATACGTTACTATCAAAAGAAACAACCCGAGAGACATCCTCATGAAAACCTTTTTATTCACATTTTTTGCGGCAGGCGTCCTGATGGTGGTTGGTTGCGGCAAGAAGGGTCAGACAACTGTCGTGACGCTGAATTACGCCAATTTCCCGCCTGCGTCGACCTTCCCCTGCGTGCAGATGGAGCATTGGAAACAAGAGGTCGAACAGCGCACGGGAGGCAAGCTGAAGATCAACACCTATCCGGGCGGAACATTGCTCGGGGCCAAGGATATTTTCGACGGTGTGGTCGCCGGAACGGCGGATATCGGAAATTTCGCAATGAGCTATCAGCCGGGGCGTTTCCCTGTTTCCGAAGCCATGGACCTGCCCCATTTCTTCAAAGATGCCAAGACCTCGAGCGTGCTTCTCGCCGAGTTGCTGGCGGCGTTCAAGCCCGCAGAATTTTCTCAGGTCAAAGTGTTGACCGTCTTCACCTGCCCTCCCGCCGTGGTGATGAGCGCGAAAGAAGTGAAGACCTTGGCCGACCTGAAAGGGATGCCCCTGCGTTCGTCGGGCACGGGAGCGGAGGTGATGAAGCGCCTCGGTGCCGCACCGGTGGCGATGCCGCAGTCGGACGTTCCGGACGCACTGCAGAAGGGTGTGGTCAAAGGCAATGTTTCCTCCGGCGAGGTGCTCAAGGACATGAACTATGCGTCCTATTGCCCCTTCGTCTACAAAACCGACCTGTGTGTGACCAGTTTCGCGGTGGTGATGAACAAGGCCAAGTATGACGCGTTGTCGCCTGAGGTCAAGAGCGTGTTGGACGGGCTCTACCGCGAACAGGCCGAATGGACGGGCGCTTATGTGGACCAGCATGTGCAGGAGGCCCTCGTCTGGGCGAAGGAGAAGCACAATCTGACGGTCAACGAGCCGGCGGCCGAGGACCTTGCCACGCTGCGTGCGACGGCACAGCCGCTCATTGAAGACTACATCGCCCGCGTGACGGCTAAAGGAATAGACGGCAAGGCGGTCATCGCGTTTATCAGCGGCAAACTCGGCAGATAAGGGGGTCTGTCCGAGGAACACAGGCGTCGTCCGAAGGGTGTGAGACACTTTATCGGTTGATGCCTAATCGTTTGTTTAAACACCCAATCACTCAAGTGTCGATATATGTTGCTCAAGCTGATCAGAGTCGAGAAGGCCTTGTGTTTCTCCGGCATGGCGATTTCGGGGACGTTGCTCGTGGGGTTGGTGATGCTTTCGGGCCTTAACGTTGCCTTCCGGCTGGCGGGGCACCCGGTCAGCGCGAGTTATGAATTGTCCGGCTTGTTCGGCGCGTTGATCGCCGCGTTGGCGCTGGCCGACACTCAGCGCAAGCGAGGGCATGTCGAGTTGGACCTCTTTACCCGCACCTATACGGCTCAGACGCGTCGCTGGGTTGGCGCTTTCAATGTTTTTTCAGGCGCGGTACTGATGTTGCTCTTGGGGATCCAGCTCGCAAACCGTGCGGGCGTGCTGTTGCGCGCGGGTGAAGTTTCAGAGACGCTCAAGCTTCCCTATCCTTGGCTCATGTATGGCGCAGTGGTCGGGCTCTTCCTGTTGTCGGCCTCGTTCCTGACGGACTTCGTCCTGTTGGTGCTGGGACATACCCACGAGAGCGTGCGGACGAAGGCCTTGCAGCGTCATCTGACGGTGAACAGTATCCGCGGGGAACTGGAGCCTGATGCCATCGAAGACGGCAATGGGTGAGGGAGCGTTGCATGTTACTGGTTCTCTGTCGCGCGACACGCAACAATAAGTAAAAGACGCTTAAGCATGGATTCGACACACATAGGTTATCTGGGCATTGGCATCATGTTGGTGCTCATTCTTCTTCTTGGGATGTCTCCTGGGTTGGCCATGCTGTTAGCCGGCTTTGGCGGGCTATTGGCCCTGAACCCGCCACAAAGTTTTACAGCCTTGCTGGCCGGCACCACGGGTGCGGAAGTCTGGACGGTATTCTCGAATTACGGGTTTACCGTCATCCCGCTTTTCGTGCTGTTGGGGGAGGTGATTTTTCACGCGGGGTACAGCGACCGGTTGTTTCGCGCGGCGCAGGCATGGTTCGGCCACAAACGTGGCGGGCTGGCCGTAACCACCATCTTGGCGTGTGCGGGCTTCTCGTCGATCTGCGGGTCAAACACCGCCACGGCGGCGACCATGAGTTCGGTTGCGCTCAAGCCCATGTCGCGTTACGGGTATCATCCTGAACTCAAATGCGGCAGTATCGCGGCGGGTTCCACCTTGGGCGCGATGATCCCGCCGAGTATCGTGTTGGTTGTTTTCGGCCTCTACACGGGGCAAAGCATCGGCAAGCTTTTTGCGGGCAGCATCCTGCCGGGGATTACGCTGACGCTCTTGTTCGTGCTTACCGTGAAAGTGATCATTTGGCGTCATCCCGACTGGGCACAGCCGGGCGTGCGCGGTTCGCGCAAACGCCGCTTCGCGATGTTGCCGCAGGTCATCGATGTGGCCGTGCTTTTTGGGGTGATCATGACTGCGATGTTCTCCGGCGTGGTCACGCCGACCGAGGCTGCGGGGCTGGGCGCCTTGCTCGGTATTGTCGGCTGCGTCATTCGTGGCAAACTGTCATGGTCGGCTTTCTTGAAGGCCTCGGGCGCAACTTTGCGCATCACGTCCATGGTGTTCCTGATTCTGGCGGGCGCGACGGTGTTCGGCCGATTCTTGGTTCTGACGCGTTTGCCGTTCATGCTCACCGAGTGGGTGACGCAGATGAACATGGCACCTTTCATGATCCTGTTTCTTATGATGGGGTGTTATCTCGTGGGAGGGTGCATCATGGACGCGCTGGCGTTTTTGCTGATCTCCCTGCCGCTCTTCGAGCCGCTGGTCACGCGGATGGGGTACGACCTGGTTTGGTTCGGGCAAGTCGTGTGCTTGGTCACGACGCTCGGGGCGATCACGCCTCCCGTCGGGGTCTCTTGTTTCGTGGTGGCCGGGATGAGCCCCGACGCCAACTCCGCACAGGTGTTCCGCGGCGCGATGCGCTTCCTGCCGGCCTACGTGCTGGTGTTTGTGCTGTTGAACCTTTTCCCCCACACGATGGTTGGCTGGCTCGCCGGTCTGGTGCGCTGATCTGGCCAGAATCGACAAAGCTCGTCTGCCTGGCCACAGGACAGGTCCCGCCACTCGTGTCTTTTGGAAACCCCGGCGCATGCGACCAGAGCAGGGTCCAGCCCAACAGCGCTTCGAGTTAACGCGCTCTTGTGTGAGGGCCCGCCGTTGTTTTGTCCGCACCGATTGTTTCGTCGGAATCGGCGATCACGGGCTGCTGTTTGCGGCGGCTGAATCTTTCATGGCCCACATGCGCCGTATGATCGGGTCGCCGGGAAGACCTGCTTTAAGAATCTGGGTCCGGATCTCGATCTGTCGCGCCAAGGTCGCCAAGGAATACTCCTCGTTCAGCTTTAGCAGCGACGACCGCAGCGCTTTCAGCTCGGTGGCGAGCCATTCTTCCGGCGCTTTGTTCTTGATCAGGACATTGCCGGTTGTGGACAGGCGTGCGACAATTCCGCCCGCGATAATCGCCTCTCGCCCGGTAGCCGCCTCCGCTTTGGTGACCATGACCTGGACAAGGGCGTCCCGTTTTTCCAGCAGCCCTTTCAGGCGGGTCACCTGTTGCCCCAACTGGTCTGCCAAGAGCCACTGATTGTCGGGCTGCTGGACGAAAGCCATGAAGAGGTCGATCTTCTGAAACAGTTGCCGGGCCTGCCCGAGGATCGAGATGAAGGGGAGGTCTGCGAGGGAAGCGGCATCTACCGGTTCGGGCAGGGCGCTCAGATAGGCATAGAACTCTTCGACGCCGAGCACCCGGTCGTATTCACCCGAAGGCTCTTTCCGACTGCGTTTCGGGAGGGGATAATCGAGTGAGTCACAAGTCATCACGCTCTTAAGAACCTCAATGCTTTTGAAGGGCTCCAGCAGTTGGGGGACATCGCCTTCTCGGCCGGCCCGTTTTTCGACCTCGCTGAACAGGACCAGAAGCTGGCCGGTCTTGACTTTGAGATTGAGGCCGATCTTTTCGAGAGTCTGGCGAGCTTGCGAGACGCGCGGGTCGAGTGCGCAGGCGTCTACGGAGGGAAGCTCCATGTTGATTTCCAGCGCCTTCTTGAACTCCATCCGCCTGACTTCTTGCGCGGCGTCGACGAGGACGGCAAAACTATGAGCGAGCGCCTTGACCGGTTCGGACAGGATGGCCGCCCGCCGTTTCAGGACCGCCTCCTTGCTGACGCAGGCCTGCTCCAAGATGCGGACAATCTCGGGATAGTTTGGCTGCGGAATCTTCAACTGGTCCAGCGCCTGCTCCAGTTGAAGGCTGGCATCCAAAAGCGTTTGCTGTCTTTCGGAAACTTGGTTCAGTTGTCCGGAAAGACGGGTCAGGTAAGCCGGCAGAGTCTCCTCGGTTTTGGCGTTGCCGACCGCGCTCTTGACAGCCGCCTGACAGGCCGACAGCTCGTCGAAGCCGAAGTCCTCTCGTCCCATCAGCGCTTCGGCTTGCAACAACGCGTCGAGCAGAACCTTGGCACGTGTCGCGCTCTCTTTCTCTTGGGTGGCCTTGGCGTTCCACTCCCAAGCCTCCCGTTTGCTGGCTTGCAGCATGCCCAGAGATCGCGAGGCCGACACCCAGTCTCCCTCCTCCAGTGCCGTCTGCGCGCCACGCCATGTCGCGAGGGTGCTTTTCCACACGCCGAGGAGCCTGCGCAGTTCCTCGATGGCGACCTGGTTGGAGGCGGCGCGGCGCGCGGTCACAGCTTTTTCGACTTCGCGGGCGGCGTCGTCGAACGCCTCCTGAACAGCCAAGCGACGGGCCCCCTTAAGGAAGACCTCCGACGAGGGTTTCAGCCGCTGATACGTCCAGTAGGCTCCCAGTCCGGCCAGAAGCGTAATCGCCAGGATCGCGATCCGCAGCCATGTTTGCTTGTTCGAATGTTTGACGGCTCCGTCGTGGAACTCGATCTCGAAATGGGAACAGGCGACCCGGTCACCGTCTTTGAGCAACCGCTCTTTATCGTCGCGGAGCGGCATCCCGTTCACCGACGTGCCGTTCTTGCTGCCCAAGTCGCGGATCCAGCAGCTCCCGTCTTCCTTGATAAGGATCTCCGCATGTTTCCGCGAGACCAGCATGTCCAGGAAAACGAGCGACGATGTCGGATCGGAACCGATGGTGAAGACCGGCGGCACCAACTGTTTCTTTTGGCCGCGCCCCTTGCCTGTCAGGACCAGGACCTCGGACAAGCTCTTGCTGTCGCCGCCACGGTCAGGTTCCACACAGAGCAGGCAGTTGCCCAGACTGATCTTGTCGCCGACCTCCAACTTTTTCTTTTCGATTTTCTTGCCGTTGCAGAACGTGCCGTTGGTGCTTTCGAGGTCTTTGAGCCAGACGGCGTTTTTCCCTTTTGTGAAAAGCGCGGCATGCCGGGAACTGGCGACGTTGTCCTCTTTGGGCACCGGCCATGCGCAGGCATGGCTCCGGCCTATGACAAGTTCGCCCGAAATGGCGTCCGAACCGATCTCGTGGACAACACGTCCGTTATATTCCAATCGAATGAGCATGATGTCAGAGCTCCGTGTCCCATTTCCGGACGGTGTAATACCGTTGGTCTTCCATATCCTTGAAAACCGCTTTTGTGAAGCGTGCGATTTCCAGCGCTTTCGGCAGATTGTTCTGCATGATCGCGGCATCGAACGCCAGTTGCTGGCTGTTGAACCAGAGAGCCTGCCGCTCATGAAGACGGACCAGGAGGCGCATGGCTTCGGCTTCAGCCTCTTTGTTGCCTGCTTGTACGGTCTTGGTCAGGAGCCCTGACAACGTTTTCTGCAGTTCGACCCAGGTGGCAGGGGCCATCCGGTTCAGATCCGCTTCGGCTTGCTTCAGGATTGTGCTTTCCGGAAGCGAGGGGATATCCGCACTCGGCTCCCAGAAGGAATACTCCATGGTCTCCGAGACCCGCATGAATTTCGAAGAGAGGAGGTCCTCTACGCGTACACGCTCCGCTGCCGGGGCTTCAGCGCGGATGACGATCCGGCGGTACCCGTGACGGATCACGCAGCCGACCCCGAACCACGAACCGTTGTTGTCGCGGTAATAAGTCACCCGTATGTACGGAAGGCCATTCCGCAAACCGATGAAGCCGGGCGTTGTCGAGGGTTTGTCGAAGCTGCACCGTTCCCCGTTGGCAGTCTGTTGCTGCATCCAGTCTTCCACAAAGGCTTCGCGGCTCAGAGAGGCGAACCGTACGTTCTGCTCGTCTTGGAGGATCAGGCGCATGGGCACGTTACGCTCCTGTCCGATCCACCCTTCGAGCACCATGCCGTCGGAGGTCGCCGTTTTTTTGAAGCGCTCTGGCCCCGGATAACACAGGTCGTAGCCGTTCTCTGCAAGACCTCCGCCGGGCGCTGGCTCAAACAGGTCCAGATAATCGTCGTTGGCATCTTTCGCCCACGAGATCTTCGGTTCGGGAGGGGGTGTCCGGGGACGGAACACCACGGCGAGAACCACAAGCGGGATCAGAACGGCAAGACCGCGCATGACCCGCTTTTTCTGGCGCTTCTGCTCGGTCAGCCGCAGGTGTTCGATCTCCTCCGGTGACGCCGCGCGCGTCTGCATGGCGCGGGTCATCCCGTCGGCTGTGCCGCCGCCGTCCGTCCACTCTTGTGGGGGCAGCCCGACGGTCAGGTCCGAGTCGGGCAGGGCGTTGTTGCTTTTCGTGGCGAATCCGCCGCCGGCCCCTGTGCGCGTGCCCGGCTCAGCCATCTTGCCTGGCGCCTGCGGCTGTGCCGCCGGTGTCGGGGCCCGCAGTCCCGCGCCTGTCAGTTCGCTGTCGAAGCGCGTCTTGCCGGTGTCTGCGGCTTTCGTTTCCGGCGTGCCGCGCGTGGATACGGCAGCAACTCCGGCCTCCTGAGCCAATCCCTCTCCCGCATCTGCGGTCTGGAGGAAGAGCAGGACCGTGCTTTTTCCGAGCGAGAGCCGTTGTCCCGGATTTAACACCACACGTCCTGTGGCAGGGGCATCGTCCACGCGCGTGCCGAACTGGCTCAGGTTCTCCAAGGTCGCCATGCCCTTTGCCACGGTGACCCGTGCGTGTAGCCCCGAAATGTCAGAGGCCCCCAAGCGGAGGTTGGCGGAGCGCGATCGGCCGATCGTGCTGTCGCCGGGCGGCAATTCAAAAACCGCTCCGCAAGGCTCTCCCTTCTCAACCTTCAAACTGAACATGACGCTCATCCTCCACTGCGGCTGAAATATTCGCCCATGCCGGACTCCATGGCCCGGATGATGATCGGCGCGGCGATAATGATGAAAACAGAAGGCATAATGAACAAGGCGGTCGGTATCAGCATGAGCGAGGGGGCCCGCGCCGCTTGCCGCTCGGCCCGCTGGTAGCGCCGCCGCCGGATCTCCTCGGCCTGGATCTTCAGCGTCGCGGCGATGCTTGCACCCATCTCGCTGCTTTGGATCACCGAGGTCACCAGCGACCGGAACTCGTCGAGCTGGATACGGTCTGCCATCGCCTTCAGGGCTTCAATGCGCGACTTGCCCAACTCCACCTGTCGCAACGTCACCCCAAACTCTTCCCGCAGGGGCCCCTTCGGGCCATCGTTGACCAGATTCCTGACGGCCGCGCCAAAGTCTTGTCCCGCCTCCATCGATACGGTGATCAGGTCGATCGCATACGGCATGCTCTTGGACATCTGGTCCTTGCGCTGCAGCGCGCACCGGCTGACCCACGCCACCGGATAGTACCAGCCCATCAGGGCGAATCCGACCCCGCCCAGAAGCGCGTAGGCCCAGTTCAGGCTCAGAATGAAGGTCATGATACAGACGATCGCCCCCAAGACCGCCCCCGCGAAGCCCTGTAGCCCGCGGACCTCGATACTCTCCAACGGCAGCGCGCCTGCGACCAGGTCGTTTCGGATGCATTGCGCCTGAAACGGGAACGCATGGTCGGCCCAAGGCCCCGTCGCCCGCCCGAGCGTCGCGATTTCGTTGTTGAACACGCGGAACACCAGCGGCTTTTTGTTGACCAGCGTCGTGTTTTCTTTGCGGATGATCGCTTGAATGCCGCTGACGAGGAAGAGGACCGACAGAAATACAAGCATCTGAATGATGATCACGTCCATAGTGCGACTCCCGTTCCTTTACACGTCAATCGTCACGATCTTGTTGATGACGAGGAAGCCGATGGTTTCCAGCACGGCCACGGCGCCGATTGCGCACCAGCCGACCTTTGTCTGGACCAAGGGCTGCATCAGCTCGCGATCCAGAAAGAAGAGGATGACGAAGGCCACCAGCGGCGCCGCCGCCATGGCGATGGCCTCGAACCTCCCCTGTGCGGTCATGGTCAGCAGGCGGTCGCGGAAGTCGGTCCGCTGGCGGATGGTGTCGGTGATCCGGTCCAGCACTTCGGCCAAGCTGCCGCCCGACTGCATGGTCAGCTTGATCGCCGTTACCAGCAGGCTCAAATCTTCGCCGGGCATGCGCTCGCACAGCCGGTTCAGGCTTTCGGGAAGATCCATGCCCAAGCGGTACTCGTGCAGCACCAGCAGCAGCTCCTCCGTCATCGGCCCTCCCATGTCCCGCGAGACGATCTCCAGGCTCTGTGGCAAAGCCGACCCCGCCCGCAACCCGTTGGCCAACCCCAAGGTGAGGTCCGTCAGTCGGGCATCGAAAAGCCGCTGCCGTTTCTTGATGCGGCCCTGGATCCATTTGCTCGGAATGTGGAAGCAGAGGACGCCCGCCAGCAGGCAGGCGCCGGACAGCACCCAAGGGTTCATCACGTTGAACGCGATCAAGATGGCCGCCACGGCACCTCCGCCCAGCAGGGCCGCCGACCAGCACGACTGAGAGAGGCGCTCGGGGGTGGTGAACCTGTAAAGCGGCCCCAGCTGCTTGACCCCGTCGGATTTGACGTATTTTCCGATCGATCGCTCAAGCCCGAGCTGCGCGAGGAGCGGGGTCACAATCCATACGCCCCAGGTCACTGCGGCAAAAACAAGGGCCATCACCAGAATGTCGGGTATCATAAACACTCCGCAGGGGTTCAGGCTTTTGGAACAAAGACGCTCATGTCGAGGCGCAGGTCGCCCCGTTGTTTGAGCGCCTCGACAAACTGAGGGATATTGCCGGTGGCCACCATCTGCCCCAACACTTTCCCCTCTGGGCTGAAGCCTTTCTGCTCGAACATGAAGATGTCTTGGAGCAGGATGGTTGCGCCCTCGCGTCCGGTCACTTCGGAAATCGTCACGATCTTGCGGCTCCCGTCCGGCAGGCGGTTCTGCTGGACGATCAGGTTGATCGCCGATGCGATCTGTTCACGGATCGCCGCCGAAGGCAGCTCGAAACCGGCCATCATCACCATGTTTTCTAGACGCGCGAGCGCATCGCGCGGGGTGTTGGCGTGCGCGGTCGTCAGGGACCCGTCATGGCCCGTGTTCATGGCTTGAAGCATGTCCAGCGCCTCTGGCCCGCGGCACTCGCCGACGACGATCCGGTCGGGCCGCATGCGCAGCGCGTTGATGACCAGATCGCGGATGGACACGCGGCCGCGTCCTTCGATGTTGGCCGGCCGCGCTTCCAGGCGCACGATGTTGCGGTGGCTCAGCTTCAGCTCCGCCGAGTCTTCGATCGTCACCAGCCGTTCGTTATGGGGAATGAACTGCGAAAGCACGTTCAGCAGGGTCGTCTTTCCTGAACCCGTTCCGCCCGACACCACGATGTTCTGACGTGCGCGGACCGCCTCTTCGAGGAAGAGCGCGATCTCGGGAGTCATGCTGCCGAACGCGATCAGATCGTCCGTTGTGAGCTTGCGCTTGGAGAACTTCCGGACCGTCACGGAGGATCCGTCCAGGGCCAGCGGCGGGATGATCGCGTTGACGCGCGACCCGTCCGGCAGGCGGGCGTCAACCATCGGGCTGGCCTCATCCACGTGCCGCCCCAGGGGCTCCACGATACGCTGGATGATGGTGATCAGGTGGCGGTCGTCGAAGAACTTCATCCCCGTCTCGTACAGCCGCCCTTTCCGCTCCACGAAGATGCGTGCGGGGCCGTTCACCATCACCTCGTCCACGGTCGGGTCGCGCAGCATCGGCGTGATCGGTCCGTAACCGATCAGTTCGTCCAGCAGCGCCTGGCGGAAAAGTTCGTTTGTCAGGTCGCGGGGCAGCTCATGCCGCACTTCGCGCAAAACCTGATCCAAAGCCATTTCCAGCTTGGACCGCATCTCGTCGTCTTGGATCTGTTTGGTCGCGATCTCTGGAAGATTCAGTTTGAAGAGGACTTGCTCGTGGATCCGCTTCTTCATGGCCATCATCTCTTCCGTGTAGAGCGCGGCCAGCGCGGCCAGAGACGGGTCCATGCCGATCTCCGCATCCGCCTGCGGTTTGCGGGCGGATGCGCTGCCTTCAGCGGGCTTCTGCTGTCCCTGTTGCTTCATGGAAAAGACAAGCGAGAAGCTGCCGACCTCCAGCCGGTCGCCCTCTTTCAGCGCCGTGCTTTCGGTGAGTTTCGTTCCATTCAGGAGCGTGCCGAAGGTGCTTCCCAAGTCCGTGACCCAGAAGGTCCCGTCCCGGCACGTTGCCGTCAGGTGCGACCGCGACACCCTGTTGTCGTTGAGGACGATGCGGTTGTCCGGCGAGCGGCCGAGGGTTGTCACCTCGGCCGCGTCGAGCGAGAAGACTTGCGTCTTCTCCGGACCGCCGCCTGCAGCGGTTATGGTGAAGAAAGGCATATAATTAGAAGAAGAAGAAACTGCGTTTCTGTTTTTCGCGGAGCCTTTGCTGTGTGGGCTTCGAGGACTCCTGCAGCGTCGGCGCGGTCTGGCCGGAGACGGGAGGGGTCTCCACGGTCGCGCCGGCGATCCGCGGGCACATCAGGATCAGCACCTTGCTGTCCTCTTTCAGGTTGTTCTTTTCGGAGAAGAACCACGAGATGGCGGGCACGCTGCGGAGGAAAGGCACGCCTTCGGAGCTTGATTGTTCGATCAGGCTCTTCATGCCGGCGATCACCATGGTTTGGCCGATCGGGCAGTTGACGGTCGTCTCGATCCGGTTGCGCTTCAAGTCATAATCTGTGCCGATCGGCACAGGATAACTGAGCTCAAGGTTCACGTCGAGCGCCGCGGTCTTGGCGTTCAGAAGGCCCCCCTTGATTTTCATGATGAGGCCGTAGTCGACATCCTCCAGCGAGGTCGCGTCGCGTGTGGCAACCCGCACTTTCAGCGTGCCGCCACTGTGGTAGGTCCGCCATTCGGGCGAATCATTCTTGAAGGTCATGTGTCCCGCGTTCTGGAACCTGCCCGGCCCGTTGCCCGCGAAGAACTTCAGCGCGCCTTGAAGGCCGCTGTTGATCGAGTAGGCTCCTCCTAATCCGGAGGACCGGTTGCCGAGGTCACCTTGGAATCCAGCCGAGGTCGAATCGAGCACCAGCAGCCCGGCCTTGGCCAGGTTCACCCCGATCTGCCGCTCCTCCAGATCCGTCACGCCGACGAAAACCGCCTCCATCTCGATCATGGTGGGTATGATCGACAGGTCGATCAGCGCCTGAACGGCCCCTTGGTTCTGCGGCTGCGCGTCTTTCTTCTCGTCCGTCTTCTTCACGACCAGCCAGTTCTGGGCCTCGACGATCTGCTGGATACGGTCTTTGTCTTTCTGGCTGTAAACCTGCCCCGAGACAAAAATGGTGTTGCCCGAGAACTTGAGACTGATCGATCCCGGCGTGGCGGACTCGGGTGACGCCTCAGCGCCCAACACCTTGATTCCCGCCTTCTCGAACGAAGATTTCAGCGACAACATCACTTCCGGCGCCGGCTGGAAAGAAACGAGGTTGACGACGGAATCTTTGTAGATCGCCACCACCTTCTGCAGGTAGTTCCAGTGTTCGATGTTGCTGACTTCACCTTTGATCAGGACGCGTCCGAGATTGATCGCGACATCCACTTCGGGGACCGAGTCTAAGTCGCGCTTGACCGCCGAAAGCACGGCGGTGATGTTTTCGATGACCGTCAGGGAGAACAGCGCGGACACGTTCCCCTCGCCGGTCACTTGCAGGTCGGTCGTGCCCGCCCGCAGGCCCATGACGCGCAGCTGCTGCTGCCCGAGCGGTTCAACTTTGGCGACCGACGGGTCGGCCATGCGGAACCCTTGGACAGGGAATGCGATGTTCAGCACCTCCATTTTGCCGACCGTCACCGATACCGGCTCCGCGTCAGCCGCCCACACCGGACAGCGTCCGGTCATGAGGACAAACGCCACGGCCGCCCATGCGACCGAACTCTTCACCATCCGCTGGATCGCTGTTTTCTGCATAACCGCCTCCTTCATGCTGCTCATTTTCCTGTACGTTTCGCCGTCCCGGCGGCATCAACTTGACCGGGAATCTCAGGCAACTCCACCGCTTTCAACCCTTTTAACAGTTTGTCGAAGGTGTCCGCATCCACCATCCCCGTATCCATGCGGTTGATCGCAACCGCATCGCCGGAGCGGCGCAGCGCGAGGGTCAGCTGCGCCTCCCGTTGCGCGGCGATCAGCACTTGTGCCTGCTGGGGCGGCAAG
>Ga0209066_10004097_pt1 | contig 16104 bp, 19 predicted proteins | sample All_14_2_FD_187198 | JGI IMG/M metagenome (GOLD analysis project Ga0209066, IMG submission 187198) | Freshwater microbial communities in response to fracking from Pennsylvania, USA - Allegheny Zone_MetaG_DW_15 (SPAdes) (version 2) ...
CCGAGCTTGTCGAACGTATCGGGGTGTTCAGCATCGGTGAGCCTGAAGCATCAGGGATGGACTTTTACGCGGCTCGGTGCGCTGTCGTGTTTGAGGGTGCAACCGTTGGTTATGTCCTGGCCGGTGGCAAGTCAGACAGTCAGCGTCATACCGTGCATGTGAACCTCTTTGGCTCGGCCTGCCTGCACTTTGCACCCGTTCACCTTGAGCGCATCGCTCAATGGGTCGACCAGCTCGGCGGTTGGATCACACGTGCTGATCTTGCACTGGACGTCTGGCAGGGCCTGGACGTGACCGAGGTGCGGCAAGCCTGGATTGATGGTGACTTTGATGTGCGCGGTAAGCGTCCTGGCCAAAAGGAGCATGGCTCCTGGACAAGCGGCCACAGTCGCACCTTTGAGGTGGGCAATCGGTCAACTGGCAAGCTCATGCGTGCCTATGAAAAGGGTGATGAGCTGTTTGGCCATGAGGCCAATGATCCCTGGGTCCGTCTTGAGGTCGAGTTGCGCAACAGTCACCGCATTGTTGACACGGATGTGATCCGCAGGCCGGCCGACTATTTTGCCGGGGCCTACCCCTACTGCGCCTCCTTGAGGGTCAGCCGGGATAAGGCCAGAAATAGCACATAAGCGAAAATCAACCCAAAACTGATTCACTTATTACATTGGCAAATAAGCGATGAAGTGCCAGGTCATGGTTGTTGTCCACCCTCCGTGCTTTGTGCCGCAGCTCTCGCTCGTTGGGCGACCTCTTGGAACAATGCCTCTTTCAGCCACGGCTCGCGCGCGCGCTTCAAGTCCAGGTGGTAGTTGCCAAACCGCTTGATCGAAGCCGTCATGTAGGGACTGAGGTACTCTACGTCGGCAGGATCGCCGTGCTCGCTGGCGTCATGCAGCCCCTGCAGGACGCGCATCATGTCCACGGTGTTTTGCAAAATCACGGCCGAGGCGACCAGGTCAATGTACCGCAGGCGCTTTTGCTGCTCGCTGGGGTCGTTCTCTGTGATCACGTCCCCACCGAAATTCAGCCACTTCGTGAACGCGTGATAAGACTCGATCTTGTTGGTCGTGGCGCTCACCTCCTGGCGCATCTCTTTGTTGGAGATCCACTTCAGCAGGTAAATGGTTCTCAGCACGCGGCCCAACTCACGCGCCGCCGCAAACAGCCGGTTGTGTCGGCCTTCGTGGCTGAGTTTGCGCAACAAAATCGGTGACGCGATACGGCCAGCCTGGATGGAGATGGCCACCTGCATGAGGTCCTGCCAGTGGTCCTCGATGATTTTCCAGTCAACCGTGTCAGTGAAGAGCCTGTCAATGTGCTTGTAGCGCACGCCCTTGTGGGGGCGATAGAAGCGCAGGTTCTTCCAGTTGCGAATGCGCGGCATCAATGTAATGCCGAGCAAATGGGTGAATGCGAACACAGTTTCTGACTGCCCATGGGTGTCTGAGTACACGGTATCAGCCTGTACAGACAATCCAGACTGCATCAGGCCTTCGATGACATAGATGGCCTCCAGCACACCTGGTGGAATGAAATGCCGGAACACAGCGATGTAGTTGTCGGCGACGTGCCGGTAGGCCACAGCGCCCATGCGCTTGTAGCGAAAATGCATGCCCACCAACAGGTTCTGGTCGTAGAAATCGTATTGGGTGCCATCGGCGGCCACCTTCTTGCCCTCACCCCAGATCTTGGGCAGGTCAAGCCGAAGGTACAACTCGGTCAGATCACGACAGGCGTTGTCCAGTTGGTCCAGGTTGATATGGCGCTGGTTGGCATAGGACAACTGGTGCGGCGTCACGCCATTAGACAGATGGCGGGCTGCCTGCGTCGGCCCTAGATTGCACCCCATCGCGAACACGGTCAGCAAGTAGCGTTCGCGCGCCTGTTTTAACTTGGGATCATCACCGGACAGCGGGCCGAAGTGGCGGGTGTAGCCAGTCCAATGCTCGATGTTGGCCAAGATGTCCAGCAAGTTGCGTGTGGGCGTTCGGCTCTCAATGGTCGCTTGCAGAGCAACTGCCGAAGCCGGTACATCTCTGGCCATGACCTTGCGCAAAGTCGGCTCACCATTGCTGCCGATGACCACGTCACCTGCATGCTGAGGAAAGGCTTTGTCCACACGCTGTGCGGTCTCTTCCAACTGGGTCTTCAGATCCCCAACGAATGCCCGCGCCGTGGTCGCTAGATCCAGTCTGTCGCAATACTCAGCCAGCCTGTCCTTGCACTGATCCCACGTGAGCAACTGTTGTCGGTAGTCAGCGAAGGCCTCCGAGCCCTCGATGCAGATATCTCCGCAGCGCAGATCGCTGCACAGGTGGCTGAAGACGCAGACCTCCAGGAATCTGCGGTTCGTTGGATTACCCAAACCGTGAGATCGACGCACCAGCTTGCGCCATCGCTCAGAGGCGAATGACATGTCCACATCGTCCTCAACCCACTCGGCTTTCTTGTTCTCGTTGGCCATGACCACGGCGAGCGCATTGAGCAGGCGCTTGTCTTGCGTCGCCGCCTCGAACTGCAGTGCATGAACCATGCGGAACATCGCGGGCCGCCAAGAGCTGAAGGGTTTCCAGATCAACGGAAGGTGGTTGTTGCCACTCCACACGCGAATGGCTTCGCAATCGGCGCGCAGTTGATCGACATCGCCATTGGGGGCAAGCAACTGACGAACCATCTGACCTGTGGTCGCGCAGTCGTGCTCTTCAGCCACGATGTCCAGAACGTCTTCGAGCGTAGCCACCAAGGCTTCGCTCAGCTCGCGCTGTCTTGCCTGCAGGTTTTGAAGCTCTTCCCGCGCCCGCTTGTGCACGGCACCGATGCGGCGGATGAACATCTCGGCAACGTCATCTCGGGCACGCACGCGCATCTGGCGAATAAGAGCCAGGATCAGCGCGTGTCGCTTGGGCGCGGTGAAGTCCTTGAGGTCACCGGCGTCCAGCACAGCCGCGCGTTCGGCCATGTGCTTGAGCTTGGTGGTCGGCACGGTACTGAGCAGATCGTCGCATGCTGGCAGGGTATCGAGCCATTTCACCTGGTCGAGCAATAAGTCCAGGTGCTGGCGAGAGGTCTTCTTGGCTGTTCGTTTGAGTTGGTTATAGAGGGTGCGCCGAACAGGCAGATCTGTCACCAACAACTTGTCCAGCCACTGCCGTTGTGGTTCGGTCAATTGCGCCTCGATTTGTAGGTGCAGCGCCGTCTGCGCATCGGCATGTACTTCCTCTGCGATGTCATCCAATGTGCGAAACACGGGAAGTTCATGCCCCTGTCGAATCAGGTCCTCTATGACGCAGTTGATGATGTCCACCCGCGTTTCAACGATGGCAGCGGCCTTGTGTGCCAAGGCGATGGCCACAGGGCGTGTTTGTGCATCGGTGTAGGGCTCGACCCCAAGCAGTTCACGTATGACCTTGTGGTGACGGTACAAGGCCGTTGAGCTGCCGTAAGCAATCGATTGGGTGGGAACCATGCCCAAGGATGCGGACACATGCTCGACGATTTCACCGGGTATCAATTCGATGTCCGGAAAATGCTTAAGGTATTGAAAGCACTTGAGTTGGACCAGCAAAGCCAGACGGCCATCGACACTGCGGGCAAACTTCGTTGCCCACTCGACCTCGTCTTGACGGGGTGTGAACGAGGTCTGAACATCCTTGAGCGTGAGTAGCCTCGGGAAGCGTGGATAGGCGGTTCTCTCAATCGAGGCCATCTTCGTCTTGAACTCGGTGGTACGGGTGTCGTGGCGCTGATCAACGACCCGACCGTGAATAGATCATGCTAACTTGGAGCCGAATATGGCTGAGACTGATGGCGCCTATGCGCACCGGAATGGCTGGCAGGCGCATCACGCCTGCAAAGGTAGCTCACAGCGATACAGCACAGCCCGCACCCCTTCCAGATTGGCCCGGTGCTCATGCAGGAATCTTCGCAACTTGGTTTCGGTGTCAATCAGCTCTACGCATTGCGGCAGCTTGCCTGGGCGGCCTTCAAACTGATCGTGCTGCAACTTGTCGCCGGGCAGGTAGCCCGAATCCACCGGCAGCATCACGGCCTGCTGAATATGCGCGCGCTTGGCTTCACGCAACAAGTGATGCCCCAAGCCCGGCGCCGTCAAACGGTGCCAGAAGTGCGTGCCCTTGGCTTGGGCTGACAAAGGGAAGTAGAGCCGGACGGCTGTCAATTCACTCATGGCTTGCTCACTGGTCTTGTGTCGGTGGGAGGTTAGCGGCCTGTTCCAGGCGTTGCTGACGCCGGAACTCGGCCACTTCACCCAGCTTCATCCCCTCGGGTACATGGCGATGCTTGGCATGCCCCACCCGCTGGGATTTATAGATGCCGGTGTGACCTGAGAACAGGTAACTGACCACGCAAGCCACGGCCGCAAACACGCCCACCGGGGCCCCGAACAACTCCACGGCCATGATGGTGCAAGCCAGCGGCGTGTTGGCCGCACCCGCAAACACCGCCACGAAACCCAGAGCGGCCAACAGGGCGAAGGGCTGGTGCAGCAGCGGTGCCAGCGCATTGCCCAGCGTGGCGCCGATGTAGAACAGCGGCGTGACCTCGCCACCCTTGAAGCCCGATCCGAGCGAGCCCACGGTGAACACCATCTTGGCGGCGAAGTCCCAGGGGGCCACCGGCTGCTGGAAGGCCTCGACAATCACTGGCACCCCCAGGCCCGCATAGCGCCAGGCACCCAGCCCCCAGATCGCCACGGCCAGCACGCAGCCACCCAGCAAGGGGCGAAGCGGTGCATAGGCAATGTGTTTTTTCATGAAGGCCGACAGCTCATGGGTGGAGGTGGCAAAGGCCATCCCGACCAGGCCAAAGACGATGCCCGCCAAGGCCGCCGCACCCAGGCCCCACGCCGAGATGGCAGGAATGACGCCTGCCGCGTAATGCGTGTGATGCACGCCCCACAGCAGCCCCACCTGGTCGGCGATGATGGCGGCCACAAAACAAGGCCACAGCGCGTCGTAGCGCATGCGGCCCAGGGCCAGCACCTCCAGGCCAAACACCGCACCGGCCAGCGGTGTGCCAAAGACCGAGGCAAAGCCTGCGCTGATGCCAGCCATGAGCAAGATGCGCCGGTCTTCTGCGCGCAGCCTGAAGGCGTGGGTGAGCTGGTCGGCCAGGGCGCCGCCCATCTGCACGGCGGTGCCTTCCCGACCGACCGACGCCCCAAAGAGATGCGAGATCACGGTGGCGCCCAGGATCAGCGGCGCCATGCGCAGCGGGATGATCTTCTTGGGGTCGTGGATCTCGTCGATCAGCAGGTTGTTGCCCGCCTCCACGCTTTGGCCCACTTTGAGGTAGATCCAACCAACCGCAAAACCCGCCAGGGGCAACAGCCAGATCAGCCATCGGTGGGCTTCGCGTGTCTGGGTGGCCCATTCCAGGGCCATCAGGAACCAGGCCGAGGCGGTGCCAGCCAGCACCGCGACCAGCGCGGCCAGGATCAGCCAGCGGCCTGCCTGAGGCAACAAGGTGATCTGTTCAGGGAGTTTGGAGTGCTTCATCGTGACTCAAGTTGTGGCGAACACCAACCTGTCGATGGAAGCAGTACGCATGCCTACAGCTTCCTGATCAACAGGAACTTCTGTAGGCATCATCAGCACCCGAAGGGGATCGGGGCGGTTCAGGGAGGCATGCCATCTCCCATGTGTGGGCACAAGCTTATCAGATGTGGTCAGTGGGTTTGGCAGTCGCACGAACCGGGCCCTCAATGACGCAGGTACAGCACGGTGGCCATGCCCGCCAAGGTCATCAGCAAACTGCCGATGACGTGCAGGCCGATCATCACCATGGCCCAGGTCACGCGGCCTGTTGTCAGGTGGAACACCACTTCGGCAGAGAAGGTGGAAAACGTTGTCAGCCCACCCAGGAAGCCCGTGATCATGAACAGTCGCCAAGCGGGCGGGATCATGGGGTACTGGGCGACCAGGGTCACCGCCACGCCCACCAGGTAGCCGCCCAGCAAATTGGCCACCAGCGTGCCCATGGGCAAGGCCGAGTGAAGCGGGTTGAGCTGGGCCGACAGGGCCCAGCGCAGCAATGCGCCCAAGGATGCCCCCAGGCACACCGCCAAAGCGGTCCAGAGCGAGGCCAGGCTCATTGTGGTGCACTCGCGGGCAGAGGGGCCCGGCTGCGGGCATAAGCCGCCAGGCTCCTGTCCATGGCGGCTGAGCGCGGCACAAACACTGTGAAGTGGCCGTACCTGGGCGAGAGTTCTTGTTCGGCCACGGCCAGCGGTTGGCCACGCGACAGGCGATACAAGGCAGACACCAGACCCGTGCGGTCGGCGCCCGACTCGCAGTGGATCAGGATGGGTTTGGGCGCTTGGTCGATCAGCTTGATGATCTCGTTCATTTGCTCAACGCTGACATCCCTGTAGGCCGACAGGCTCACGTCCAGGTGCCCGATGCCATCGGCACGTACCGTGCGCATCTCGTCGTCGTACCAAGTCTCCCCGGTGTTCTTTCCACGCAAGCTCAGCACGGTCTTGATGCCATGCGCGGTCACCAGTTCGTGCAAGTCCTGCCCGCTGAGTTGGGCCGAACGGTAGACCACATGGGGCTCGACAGCGTGGAAGTTGCCGCCCTGCTGGATGTACAGATAAGTGCCACCTGCCAGCAAGACGCCAGCGATGAGCAGTGCCCCGGTGATCAGCAGGGCACGTCGGGTGTATCGCCAAAGCGTGTGTTTCAGGGTCATGTGCGGGTCGGCGCCTGAGATCGAACACTGTGATGGCGCACTTGACTTGAGGCCTACACAGCTTGCGTATCGCATTTTAGCTTGATACATTCGCAATGTAACGGCTGCTACAAATGAGATGAACAAAAACCAATCGTCCTGGCTCTTGTTGACCTACAAGGTGCCCCCTGAGCCCTCCAAGGTACGGGTGGCCATCTGGCGCCGCATCCGTGGGCTGGGTGCTGTCTACATCCAGAACGGCATCTGCGTGCTGCCGACCACCACGGAGCACCAGCGGCAGTTCCGCATGGTTCAAAGCGACATCGAGCAAGCCGGTGGCGAGGCGGTGATCTTCGAGACCACTGCCATGGACGACAAGCAGGAGAGCCTGGTGGTGATGCGCTTCAAGCACGATCGCGATCAGGACTACGAGGAGTTTCTCGACAAGTGCGCCGACTACAAGAGAGACGTGGACAAGGAGGTTCAGTCGGACCACTTCACCTACGCCGAACTCAAGGAGAACGACGAAGACCTCAAGAAGTTGCGCGGTTGGTTGGACAAGATCAAGGCGCTGGACTTCTACGGCGCACCTGCCCGCGTCATGGCAGAGCAGCAGTTGGCCGAGTGTGAGGCGGTGCTGGAAGCCTACGCGCAGGAGGTCTTCGAGCGAGAACAAAACCTCAAGGGCGAACCGCCGCCGAAGGTGGCGGCGGTCAAGCGTGCTGGTGTGGCTAAAGCGTCTGGCACGTCAAAGGCAGGCCCGGTCAGTGGCCGCACGACCAAGCAAGGCGGTAAAGCATGACGGTCTGGCTCAACCGCACCGTGGCAGGCGTGGGCCTGACCAGCGCCCTTGGTGACTTCTGCTACGAGACCACCACGGTCATCCTGCCGGGTTTCCTGGCGGTGCTGGGCATCCCCGCCGCGACGCTGGGCCTCATCGAAGGGGCAGCAGACGCCCTGGCCAGCTTCACCAAGATGATCTCGGGCTTCATCGCCGACAAGCTCGGTCACCGCAAGGCCCTGGTCCTGGTGGGCTATGCCTTGACGCCCCTGGGGCAGGCCTTGATCGCCCTGGCCGCAGGCTGGCCACTGCTCCTGATGGGCCGACTGTTGTCCTGGTTCGGCAAAGGCCTGCGTGGCCCCCTGCGGGACGCCATCGTGATCCAGGCCATCAGCCCCGAGACGAGGGGGCGGGCGTTTGGCTTTCACCGGGCCATGGACACCATTGGTGCCGTGGTGGGGCCGCTGCTGGGTGTGGCCTTGCTTGGCCTGGCACACGACTGGCACTGGCAGGACGCAACAGGGCCATTTCGCTTCGTGTTGTGGCTGAGCGTGATCCCGGGCGTTCTGGCGGTCTTGTCATTCTTGTGGATGGTGCAGGACCCCGAGTTTTCACCCAACCCCGCCTTGAAGTTCTTTAGCACCTTGCGCGGCTTGCCTGCGCGCTTCAAGCGCTACCTGGGTGCGGTAGGGGTGTTCGGCTTGGGCGACTTCTCGCACAGCCTGTTGATCCTGGCGGCCACGCAATTGCTCACGGCCTCGTTGGGCGTGGTGCATGCCGCGCAGGTGGCGGGCTTGCTCTACGTCTGGCGCAACGTGGTGCAGGTGCTGGTGTCCTTTCCGGTGGGCGTGCTGGCAGACAAGCTGGGCTCCTTGCCGGTCTTGATCATGGGCTATGTTCTGGGCACGCTCACCGCCGTGCTCATGGCGCTGGCCTGGTGGTACCGCATCGACAGCATCGCCTTGCTGGCGGTCATCTTCTTTGTCGCAGGCCTGTACGTGGCAGTGCAAGAGGCGCTGGAGTCCACCGTGACCGCAGACATGGTCAGCTCCGATACCTTGGCCACCAGCTACGGTGCCTTGGGCGCGGTCAACGGTGGGGCTGACTTCGTCGCCAGTGCGGCGGTGGGCACGTTGTGGACTCTGGTCTCGCCCGTCTTTGCCTTTGGCCTGGCGGCCACCTTGATGGGCGTGGGCACCTTGGCGCTGGCGCGGGTGCGGCGATGAGCGCGACCCGGCGCTTGATCCTCGTGCGACACGGCGAGTCGCAGTGGAACCTGGAAGGCCGCTTCACTGGCTGGGCCGATGTGGACCTGACCGATGCCGGGGTGACCCAGATGCGCGAGGCTGCTGCAGCCTTGGCATCCGCAGGCATCACCTTCGACCTGGCGTTCACCTCGGTGCTGCGCCGCTGCGTCCGTTCGCAATGGGTTTTGCAAGACGCCATGGATTGCATGTGGGTGCCCATCGTGCCCGACTGGCGCTTGAACGAGCGCCACTATGGCGACTTGACCGGGCGGCTCAAGGAAGAAGCAGTTCGCATCCACGGCCAGGACATGGTGAACCGTTGGCGACGCTCCTACGACACGGCGCCGCCGCCATTGCTGCCGTCTCAGGATTCACCTGTGGTCATTGACCGCCGATACCGCGCTTTGCGCCCTGAGCAGATTCCTCAAGGGGAATCGCTGCACCAGACGGTTGACCGAGTGCAGGGCATTTGGCGCGAGGTGATCATCCCGGCGCTTCAATCAGGCCAGCAGGTGCTGGTCATGGCGCATGGCAACAGCTTGCGCGCCATGATCAAGATCATCGAAGGGCTGTCGGGCGAGGAATGTCAAAGCCTGGAGGTGCCCAATGCGGCGCCGCTGATATACGAACTGGATGAGACTTTGATGGTGTGGGGGAAGACTCAGTTGACCGTCGCGCCCCGCCAGTCCTCGACCATCTTGTAGCGTCCCCCAACACCCGTTACCAAGCGAAAGGAACAAGCATGACCAGATTCATCCTTGCACGACACGGGCATGTGGAAGGCATCGAGCCCGCTCGCTTCCGGGGCCGTCTGGAGTTACCCCTCACAGAACTCGGGCGCAGTCAGGCGCAGGCACTGGCCGCTTGCATCCAGGGTGCCTATCCGGTCAGCGCGGTTTACACCAGCCCCATGGGCCGAGCGATGGAGACGGGGCAGCAAATCGCAGCCAAGTTCAAGCTGGTGGTTCAAGTGCACGCAGGGCTGCACGACATTGACTACGGTGCATGGCAGGGCCTGACACGGCAGGAAGCGGCGATTCAATGGGCTCAGGAGATCAATCTGTGGTTCAACTCGCCACACCTGGCTCGCTTGCCTGGCGGCGAATCGCTGCAAGGGCTCCTGGTGCGTGCCACCGATGCCTTGCATGACATCGCCAAGGCCCATCCAGACGAGACCGTCGTGCTGGTGGGGCATGACAGCGTGAACCGCGTCATCCTGATGCATGCACTGGCCTTGCCCCTGTCGCGCTATTGGTTCCTGCGCCAGGACCCATGCTGCATCAATGAGCTGGCATTCGCCAATGGCGAATTCACGATCAACAAGCTCAATGAAACCGGGCACCTGAGGCCGCTGTAGCTCAGGCTCCCGGCACACCGCATCTGCTCAGTGCGCGTGTTGAAACGTTTTGACCGCCGACACCAGCAAGATCACGCCGAGCAGACCCATCAGCCAGGTGGTCGGCACCAGGCCCAACAGCAGGCCGCCGATGGCTGCTCCCAGGATGGAGCCCACCGACATCCACTTGAGCAAGGCCTTTTCACGCGCTAGAACCTGGAAGGCTTCGGCCTGGCGGGCATTGCGGTCTTGCGCAAGCACTTTGATGATGAGGCGATCCACCCAGGCGGGTTGCTGCTCGGGGCGTTGCTGCCGACATGCGTTGCGGCCCTGGCGTTCAAAGTCCTTTGAGCGTGCCGGGCCAACACGCAGGGTCGCGCCAATACATATTGGGCCTTGATGGAGCGACCATCACGCAGCGATCTCATTCAGTGCAACTGCGCTGAAGGATGAACGCTCTTGCCGCCTGAATCACTCAGGCGGCTTTTTTATCAGCAATCCCGCGCTTATCGGGCTTGAACTGGAACACCTGGTGCTGCTGTTCGGAATACGCAGACTAGGAGCGAAACAGCTTGTTGTACTCAAACGGCCGGATCACTTTTGCGGTGATCTTGGTCGTTGCTGGATGCAACGGATTGATGAGGGCTGCGAACTCCTCAGGCACGATCACAGATGGCACCAACAGGATGGGTGACCTCAGAGAGGTCAGCCAAGTCGAGCCGACCTTGACGCTGGCGCCACCTGCGGGGATTGCTGCCCAGGCAGGAGGCAGCGATGCGAGTGTGGCCACTTCACGCATGCCCCATACGTCATCCGGCACTTCGATCTCGACCAAAAAGCGATTCAGCGGCAAACCGGCATCGTCGATGTGCGCGGCTGTCTCCAGCACGGCGATGGCGATGGTGGGTGCGCTGTAGACAACCGCCTGCTTCTCGTCGTTCCAACGCCCCGGCGACACAGCAGCGCCGCCACTACTAAGGTCGGTGGCAGCGTACTTGCGCGTCTCGGCTGCGATGCGCCACAACTTCACAGGTAGGCACCGCTTCGCATGGCACCCAGCAACTGGGCCACGATCTCCACGCCAGTGGGCGTGTCCAGATAGTCAGCAGGCTTGCGCCCGCCCAGTGCCGGTTGGGACCGTTCAATCCACTGGCCCAACCACTTCACGGTGTCAAATCCCTTGGCGTCGGCTGACGTGCTGTCTTCAACGATGTCCTGGGCGATGCCCAGCAGCTTGATCATGCCGATGGCTGCCAGACCTGCACGGCCATCGACCACGGCACCCGCTGCTGATTTGCGTGCCGCAGTCGCCGGAGCGATGCGCAACATGGCAAACACACGGGACGAAGGCAACTCCATGCGCTTGGACAGGTCCGTGATGAACGTACCCGCAACGCCGTGGCGCTCCATTTCTACCATCTGCACCGGGGTGGCCTCATGCACCTGTTTGAGGTAAGCATCTACACCCTGGCTGCGCTTGTAGCCCAGCACCATGCCACTGGAGGTGGCCACGGTGGCAGATGTTTTTGCAGGATGGAATTCCCCGGCGGGCTTGCGTGTACGACTGGTCGTGCTGATGGCCGACGTAGCGATAGCCTTGGCGCCCTTGCTGGACGCGCGTTTAGTAGCCGGAAGTTTGCTGGTGACGGATGCCATGGTGCTGCCCGATGCGCTTGATCAATTGAGACAAAGTTTAATCTCAATTGGATAAAAACGCCAGTGACGTGTCCTTCATGACCGAATGGGTCAACGCACGCGGCGCCTGGCTGAGACTTTGGCGACACCGGAGCTACGCAAACGCGTCAGGGGGTGGCGCTCACCATCGTCCGACCCAATGAGCTTTTGCAAATGATCGCGCTCGGCTCGCAGCGAGGCCTGAGCAAGCTCCAGCTCGGCGCCGTGTTGCCTCAGTTGATCGATTTGCTGCAATGCCTGCGTTAACTTGTCGACTTGAGCCTTCGCGGCTTTGTCTGTCGCAGATTTGACAGCTTCTAGCTCCTTCTGAACCCGCGCCGCATTGCCACGTTCTCGATCGACCTCCAGCAGGAGTCGCCTATGTTCATCTGCGGCCCGTTGCTCGGACTCACGGGCTGTCTCAACAACGGCCGCCAACTGCTCACCTTGGGATGTCAGTTGGTCTATTTGTTGCTCAAGACCTTTGCGCAGGCCTTCGTCGTGCGCCAGGCGCTGCTCCAGCGTGCGTACCTGCTCGATGAGCGTGGCTGAATTGGTCTGCGCTGACGCCAGCTCCTGGCTGATGAGGGCTTCACGCTGCATGGCTTGTGCTGCTGCCTGAGTTGCTTCCTCCACCCGCTGTTGGGCTTCCAAGCGAACCACTGTGCAAGCCTCGTCTGCCAACGCACGCGCTTGTTGCCACAGCCTGGCTGTGAGTTCTCCGGCAGCGTCTCTCAGAGCCTCCGGGATGTCCGGATGCTCGATGCGCACGCGGCTTTTCTCGCGCAGGTTTTCCCAGAACCTGGCCAGCGCCTCGGCTGGCGCACTCATGCTGCCTTTACGCACCAACTGGTAGAGCTTGTTGGCCGTGGGCGTGATGCCGTAGCGAAAGAACAAGACCGTGCAGACCTCCCGATAGAGGTCCTGTGTGTCTGGGAACCGGGGCCGCAGCGCCTCGATGTCAGCCTGCAGGCGGGTCTCGTCGGTCATGGCTCATCCTTTGAATTTGACAATAAATAATACAACGTAATACGTTGCAATATTTGCTATCGAGCCATATCTATGGACATAACTACTCTTATGTCCATAGAATTCCACCTGAAGCCATTTTGAAATCACCGACACAGTGAACGCGCTCGTCCCGATCGATCAGATGCTGATTTCGCCTCATCTCTCCGGGCAAGAGGGGCGCAATCGCGCGCACGGCCGCAGCCAGGTAGTGGCCGACGATGACCGCTCGGCGGTGTTGGCTTGGCTGGCCAGATATGCCGACACGCCCACCACATTGGCCAGCTACCGCAAGGAAGCCGAACGACTGCTGCTGTGGTGTGTGCATCAGCGCGGCCTGGCCATGTCTTCACTGACTCACGAAGACCTGCTGCTCTACGAGCGCTTCATGGCCGACCCTCAACCGTCGGAACGCTGGGTCATGACCATGCGCCAGCGCCCAGGCCGCCATTCGCCACATTGGCGACCCTTTGCCGGTCCATTGTCGAGCGCCAGCCAACGCCACGCCTTGTCCATCATCAACGCCATGTTTTCTTGGCTGGTAGAGGCGGGCTATCTGGTGGGCAATCCCTTGTCGCTGGGGCGTCGCAAGCGCCGTGCGGGCCCGAAGCAAACCAGTCGCTTCTTGCCGCACGAGCATTGGAACGAGGTCAAGGCGACCATCCTGGGCATGCCCACGGATACGGGCCGTGAAATCGCTCACGCCGCGCGCTGCCGGTGGCTGTTCTCTCTACTTTATGTCGGCGGACTGCGCGTCTCCGAGGTCACATCCAGCACCATGGGTGGCTTTTATAGCCAACGTGACCGATCTGGTGTCGAGCGATGGTGGCTGGAGGTCACAGGCAAAGGAGACAAAACCCGGATCGTTCCGGCCACGGCCGAGATGATGTCTGAACTCATGACCTACCGCAAAGCCAATGGCTTGTCGGCGCTGCCTATCAGCGGAGAAAACCGCCCCCTGGTGCTGCCCATCATCGGCAAGGAAAAACCGCTTGCACGCAGCGCAGTCCACGAAATTGTCAAAGGCGTCATGCGTGCAACGGCAGATCGCCTTCGCGCCCGAGGCAGCGAGTGGGAGGCAGCGGCAGCGCAAATCGAGGCCGCCTCAACCCACTGGTTGAGGCATACCGCAGGAACGCACATGACCGATGCGGGCCTGGACGTCAAAGCCGTGCGAGACAACTTCGGACATGCCACCATCGGTACCACCAGCATCTACGTGCACAGCGAGGACAATGCACGGCATGATGCTACGCAAGCGGCGCACAAAATTGGATGGGCACCGCCCGCGGCAAAGCAAGCTGAAGGTTCACAGGATGGGCGTTTCTCGGGCGAGAAACAAGCACGCGTCATAACAACTTGAAATGCAACTGTTGACGATGAATTCGACTAACAACGGTTGTATTTCCACCAGTTACGCACTCAATGTCGTGGCCATCGGGTTCAGCACCAACGGACCTGGGGCGGCAGATAGACGCATAACGATCTAGTTCGTTATTACTTTTTCGCTTATGTGCTATTTCTGGCCTTATCCTGGCTGACTCCCTCCTTCCTGGCCCGTCTTGATCTGGACGTTTCAGCTCAGCGCATCCCCACCCATGCCGAGGTGAAGGACAAGACCGCTCAGGCCGCTGTCACTCGCGTGGTTCGCTGGATCACCAACACTGCCGCCCCCGCTTTGTCTGCCGTCTGGAACCTTGGCGGCGACATGGTCGCCGAGGTCATCGAGAAGAACCAACACCGCCAGGCGCGACGCCTTGCCGGGTTCAGTCCTGCTGACATTCAAGCGGCATTTCATCAAGTCGCCCGGGCCATTGCCCCACCCGCGGCGCCCTTTGCTTTTGGGGCTGGAGCGTAAATCATGAAGATGCAAACCACCGTCACCGTCGTCGGTATGAAGTCCTCCAAGGGCACGATGGACAACGGCCAAGCGTTCGACAGCACCAAGGCCTATGTCTTGACCGACCTGGACAGCCGCAAGGGCAACGCCAAAGGGCAGGGCGCTGCTGAGGTGAATCTCGGGGACTCAACCGAGTTTGACAAGTTCAAGCATCTGCCTTTCCCCTTCCAGGCCAATGCTGACGTTGAAATCGTCATTGCCGGAAGCTCTACCCGGATGCTGTTTACCAATCTCAAGCCGGTGGCTACTGCAAAGGCCTGATATGAGCCGCTACCTCATCCAGTCAACGGTGGATTTTCATTACCTCCACTCGTCGCCGCTCTCTGGCGATGTGGCCTGGACGCCTTCGCTACAAACCGCGCTTGTGTACGGGCTGGTTGAGGATGAGGAACAGGTCGCCCAGCTCACCAGTGATCACTGCGACCGTGGGTGTTTTGTGGTGGTTGACCTGGACAACATCCCGGAGGGCCGGTAATGGCTTTTCAGTGCGTGACTGTCACGAATATTGAAACCGGCTCGGGACTGGTTCAGGTGCTCTCGCCTGACTCGTCCAGTCCGTGCCCCTCTGCTCTCTATCTGGTGGACGTGCCTGCTTTCACGTCCCCTCTGTATCTGTCCGCTGAGGATGGAGCACTGCTCTCCGCTGCCGTCATCGGGGTGTGGTGTATCGCGTGGGCGGCCAAGGCTCTTGTCTTGACGCTCAGGAATGACGGCGAAGCTCTTGATTAGGAGAAACCTGATGAGCAAGTTCCAAAAGTTCGGCCTGGGTGCCGTTGGTGTGTTGGCCGGTGGTGTTGCTTCTGCGGCCACTGATGTGACGGCGGTGACTGCTGCCGCTACTGACATTGCAGCCGTCGGTGCTGCTGTGTTCGGCGTGATGGTGGCCATCAAGCTGACCAAGTGGATTCGTCGCGCGCTGTAAAGCAATCGACGGCCCGGCCCCCTCGGGGGCTTTTTCGTTTTGGTCTGTCCTGGTCAAAACGCAAGGGAGGGAATATGGAAGCATCACCTTTTATCGGCTGGTTCGTTGTCCTGGCACTTTTGGGGGGCTCATGGCTTATTTTTCGCGGCTGATTATTGCGCTCCTCTTGGTATTGCCGTCGTTGTCGTTTGCGGATAGCTATTATTGGCCGTTCGGTGATAAATGGTATCCTGACGCTGCAAGCGCCTGTAAGCAAAACTATCCCGGCGCTACAAATTTTGCTTACCCGGTGTTTTATAACGATGGCGCTAATGCGCAATGCTTTTGGTATGGCATGACGGGTGGTGTGCAGAATTCGTACGGTGAGCAATCAGGGGTGGATGTGTTCAGGGGCACGTGCCCTGGCTCGAAAATCCCTGACTTTGCAAACAGGCTTTGTATTGATCCGCCACCTGCACCTGAGTGCTCCGACAATCAGGAGTTGGATACAGAGACAGATACATGTGTTTGCAAAACAGGGCCGGCTGGCTCTTTTTCCGTCGCGGG
>Ga0209066_10004101_pt1 | contig 16091 bp, 14 predicted proteins | sample All_14_2_FD_187198 | JGI IMG/M metagenome (GOLD analysis project Ga0209066, IMG submission 187198) | Freshwater microbial communities in response to fracking from Pennsylvania, USA - Allegheny Zone_MetaG_DW_15 (SPAdes) (version 2) ...
ATCTTCGCCAACTCCACGCCGCTCATTCCAGACTGCTTATTCAGGCGCAGCACCATCTTGCGCAGCGTCTCGCGCCCTTCCGAACCCAGCTTGCGTGCATCGATCTTTTCCATGCGCACATTATATAAAAAACAGCTTATTTAAGGGCCGGGTTAATAAGGCCTGGGAATCCCCCTCCGGTTCATCCCCACGGACGTGGGGAACACACCGACGAAGCCGCGCGCCTCATCGCGCTGGGCGGTTCATCCCCACGGGCGTGGGGAACACGAGCGAGCCGGATGCCAGCGCGTCCGCGATGACGGTTCATCCCCACGGGCGTGGGGAACACCATCGCAGAAACAGCCTAGTGAGGCGTGAAAACGGTTCATCCCCACGGGCGTGGGGAACACGCGAGTCTTTAAGTAGCCCATCGACAAAAATCCGGTTCATCCCCACGGGCGTGGGGAACACCGGCATGACCGACAAGGAAGTGCGCCAGTTCAGCGGTTCATCCCCACGGGCGTGGGGAACACACAGTTAAGCTGCTGGGCAGTGCCTCTGGGACCGGTTCATCCCCACGGGCGTGGGGAACACAGGTCTTCAGCGTTGTAAAGATAGGTGGCTAACGGTTCATCCCCACGGGCGTGGGGAACACGGCGTTTGCGTAAGTGACGGGCATTTTTCAGTCCGGTTCATCCCCACGGGCGTGGGGAACACTAATGCGGCTTAGACCGCCACGACTCGTCCGCCGGTTCATCCCCACGGGCGTGGGGAACACGTCGGCCCAGTCTTCCAGCAGGGCCACGAGAGCGGTTCATCCCCACGGGCGTGGGGAACACGGTCTTGCGACCGATGCGGTTGTACTCGACGCCGGTTCATCCCCACGGGCGTGGGGAACACGAAGTCAGCGTGGCCTGAAGCGCTCTATCGTCCGGTTCATCCCCACGGGCGTGGGGAACACACGGTGAGCAGCGCTCTGTTTCGTTGCTCTCCCGGTTCATCCCCACGGGCGTGGGGAACACACGCTGCCCGAAGACCTCGCGTTCCTAGAACGCGGTTCATCCCCACGGGCGTGGGGAACACCGCATGAACGCACTCGACAAGCTCATCGGCTACGGTTCATCCCCACGGGCGTGGGGAACACGACAGCAAGCGCCCCAACCCCAACCTCATCACCGGTTCATCCCCACGGGCGTGGGGAACACTTGGGCTTACGCCCGCGCTTGGGCGCTTCGTCCGGTTCATCCCCACGGGCGTGGGGAACACGCAGATCATGCGGACCCGCACAGGGCTACCGGCGGTTCATCCCCACGGGCGTGGGGAACACGATGGAACTAGAACACGCCGCACTGGCGACCGCGGTTCATCCCCACGGGCGTGGGGAACACGAAAAACGGCAGCAAGCGCCAGGTGCCGATGACGGTTCATCCCCACGGGCGTGGGGAACACACTCATACCCATCCCCAAAGGCATTCCTCGCGCGGTTCATCCCCACGGGCGTGGGGAACACCGCACCAGGAACTGCGAGGTGTAGTTTCCGTCCGGTTCATCCCCACGGGCGTGGGGAACACACAAAGTCGCGCGCTTTGAATCCGCCCTGCAGCGGTTCATCCCCACGGGCGTGGGGAACACTCGCCCATCCTGCCATCACTGCTGCACCGATCCGGTTCATCCCCACGGGCGTGGGGAACACGCGGAGCGCCCCATCAGCGCGACCGGTGCTGGCGGTTCATCCCCACGGGCGTGGGGAACACCGCCGTCTATCCGTCAGCCGCACCGTCGCCAACGGTTCATCCCCACGGGCGTGGGGAACACGCGTCCTTGACGCCCGCTGCTGCGCAAGCCTTCGGTTCATCCCCACGGGCGTGGGGAACACAGGGCCGAAGCGCGTCACGGCCGCCCTATTACCGGTTCATCCCCACGGGCGTGGGGAACACGCCGCCAGTGCTCCCGTTAGCGATTGCCCCGACGGTTCATCCCCACGGGCGTGGGGAACACCAGATAACGAGGGTATACATACTGACATAACACGGTTCATCCCCACGGGCGTGGGGAACACACTTCCTTCATCTCCATGAATTTTAATGGAAATATTTGAAGCGTGAATTTTACCGGCTCGTTTTATTGCCATTGGCATGTTTTCGAGTTTTTAAAGATCGTTCTTCTGTGCGTCTGGATGGAAACTTACAAGCCGCACGCCGTCCCAGTCGGCGGGCAGCCGACGGTTGGGGCCGAGGGTCTGGAACTCAAAACCAGCTTCGTTGTTCGTGTGCCACATCATCACCGCATTACCATCTTCAATTCCAGCTTCCACCTGGTTCCAGATGTGCTCCCGCACCTTGCGCGAATATGTGCCCACATACACTCCGGCGCGCACCTCCAACAGCCAGAGGGCCAGCCGGCCCCGTAGCCGGGGCGGTGCATTCTCAAGCACGATGACCAGCATCACCCAGACTCTTCGGATTGGTGATGGCGGGGGCGACGGACTCTTCCGGCGCCTCGGGGCGGGGAATTTCGCCGGCGGCAAGGATCTCTTCGATGTCCGGGATGATGCGTTCCAGCAGTTTGGTTTTGCGGAAGATATCGCGGCAGGCAAGGCGCACAGCCTGTTCCGGCTTGGGCGGGTTGCTGGCAGCCACCTGGAAGGCGGTGGGCACCACAGTATCGAATTTGTATATGTCGGCCACGTCGTACACAAAAGAGAGTGGCTTGCCGGTGTGGATGAAGCCTACCGCAGGGGCGTATCCCGCAGCCAGCACCGCAGCCTCAGTCACGCCATACAGCGCCGCTGTGGCGGACGACAGACAGCGGTTGGGCAGGTCAGACACGTCCCAGTCCTCAGGGTTGTAGGCGCGGCCGGTCCACTTCACGCCAAACTTATGCGCCAACAGCTGGTAGGTCCGCTTGACCCGCGCGCCCTCGATGCCACGCAGCTGCTCCAAGCTGCGCCTGGCTGGCGGCTCCTCACCGAAGCGCAGCGCATACATCTTGCGCACCACCTTCAACCGCAGGGCGTCGTCTAGCGCCAGGCGGGCCTGGTAGAGAAGGCGGTCGGCACGCGCGCCGCCGGGCTGGCCGGATGAGTAAAGCCGCACACCGGCCTCTCCCACCCACACAAGCAGCGTCCCCACCCGCGCTGCCAACGCAGCCGCCATGTGGGACACCCTAGTACCTGGCTCCAGCATGATGCAGGCGACCCCACCCACCGGGATGTGGGTAAGCACCGGCCGCACCCGGAAACCCTGTTGATCCACCACCACGAAGGCCCCATCCACCACGTCGATCTCACCCTTCTCGACGAAGACGATGGACATGCGCTCCTTGATGGGGATGGGTTTGAGGGGTGGGAGCATGGTCAGCCATGCGCTGGCGCGATCGACAGCATCCCCAGACCCAGTGCCTTGGCGTGGCCGATGCCGTTCACCAAGGCCTGTCCCAGTTGCGCGGGCTCCTCCACCCGCAGCAGGCCATCGAACTGCACCACCTGCAGCGTGATGCGCTGGCCGGTACGCCCCTGCCGATGGCTGACACGCTCGCTGCGGCCAATGCGAACATTTAGCGGGGTGAAGCCGTGCTGGCGCCCCTGGCGGGCAAGCCAAGCGAGTTGCTCTTCTTCACGCAGAAGACCATAGCGCTTGCCGTCGCGAGTCACGGTGGGATTACAGCTGAGCCGGAACACATGGCTGCGGCCGGCCTGCAGCAGTTGCTCCACAGGTACCGCTTTGTCGGGATGCAGGGCGCGGACGTAGCCAGGCAGTTCCTGCAGGTGCTGCCAGCGACCGGGCGTGGCGGACTGCAGCAGTACGGTGGCGCCATCTTCCGGCACTCGCTCACCATTATTTTCCAGCCGCCACAGGAAACGTGCCGGCGGGCTATCCGGGCTCTCGGCATAGACCCGGCTCAGGGTGCGGTGCATCTCATAGGGATTGGCGAGATCGCGCCGTGCCTGCGGGTGGGCGGGGTCAAGCACCAGTTTGGACAGGAACATCCAGCACCTCCGAAACGACGAAACGGGGGCCGAAGCGGCGCTCGGCAAAGGATGACAGGGGCTGATCCATCTTCATCAGGCCGGAGCGGTCGGCGGATTCGAGAGACAGAATCCACGGGGCACGCGGCGCGCCCGGGCGGGGTAACGCGATGGCAGGCCACTGGACAAGTGTCTCGCGCAGGTCGGCATCCACCACCGCATCGGGCATCCAGATGGGCTCCGAGGGCACATAGGACTTGCGTCCCAGGGCAAGCGGCCACACCGGATCGGCGAGGGCGCCATGGATGCGTTCGAGCAAGGCGCGGTCCTCGCCGCACAGGCCGACCAGGAAGGCAGCATCGGCGAGGTAGTGGCGGGTGGTGACGGCGGTGTCGTGGATCTTCGAACCGTCCGCGGAAATCACCCTCTGGGCAGTCTGATAATCGCGCTTCGGCACGCCCGGCCGGTCGTGGCGTACGCCCATGCGCAGCCGGCACAGGGGTTCCAGGTCGCGCCAGTTCTCCCGATCGATGCCAAGGGCGGCCGCCACCAGCCCGAGCACGCCGGACTTGCTGGGCTCCTTGCCGGTGTCCCGCTCGTCGAAGCGGCTGGTGATACCCCAGGACTGCATCGGCCCCATCAGGCGCAGCAGTACGGTCGCCACGGTTCAGCCCCGCTGCACTTCGGTCATCACGGCATCGAGCAGCGCGGCGAGTGAAGCCACCGGCGCCGCCACGTCGCCGATCTCCGCACCGGTCAGATCCAGCACGAAGGCTGCCGCTTCACCACCATAGGCCGCCTGCAGCCCCCTGGCCTTGCCCAGTAGCGCGTTGGCGGAACTGCGGGTCAGGCTGTCCCGGGCGCGGATGGCGGTCTCGAAAGCATTGGCCAGATTGCGCGGTGCCGTATTGCGGCGCACCGTGACCAATACGAATTCCGGCGGGTTGTGGGCGGCAAAGGTGTTCTGCTTGCCAGTGGGCTCGGCCACCACGAAGCCTTCGAGAAAGGCACGCAGGCCCTTGGCGGCCAGTTCGGTGTCGTCCTGCAGGTTCTGGCCCAGCTTCTCCCAGTCCACCACGGCGTAGCGGTAGAAGCAGGCGGAATTGAATTCCACCGTTCCCATCATGTCCGCCCCGGCAGTGTCCTCGGGCTTCAGGTCGTCCACGGCCGTGTAGAAGTCGAATTCCCGCTCCACTGCGTGAGTGGACAGGGCATGGGCGATCTGGCAGGCGGCGTTCTGGTTCTTTTCGGGCATGTCGGCCAGCATGCGGCCGAATAGCGCCACATCCAGCGCCTTGCCGCCGTTAAACACCTTGTCCAGCGCCTTGCGGATTTCCGGGTCGATGCCCTGGGCCGCCTGCTTCTTGGCCTTGCCGGCTTTCTTACCTTCGGCAGCAGGCGCTTCAGGCGCAACCAAGGCGTCCCACTTTTCGTGCACCACGTCAGCGATACCTAAAACTTCCCGCTGGCCGAGGAACAGCAGGTATTCGGTCTTGCCGTCGTCCTTGACCACCAACTCCATGGCGCCTAGCGCCAGGGTCGCTTTCTCTTTCGCCGCCTCGGGGTCACGGCCCTTCTGCACCAAAATCTCAGTGAGTGCGTCAAGTAGGCGCTTGCTGCGCTTTGCCAGATCTTCGTTACTCAGCAGCCCCTGTGCCACCTGCTGGCCAAAGAATTGCCGGACTGCCCGCTTGGAACACTGGCTGGAAATACGCGCCCGACGCGTGCCGCCGAACAGGGCGTCCTTGGGGGCGCCGGTGTCGTCGCGGTTCAGGTTGGAAGGGGCAAAGTTCTGCAGCACATGGATTTCGACGATGGTTTTCATGCGGACTCCTCTTCGGTTTTGGATTCTTCAGGCAGATCGGTGTCTTTGTGCAGCGTGCGATAGAACTGCCGCGCCCACTGGTTCTGAATGCGCTTGTCGGGGGAGTGCCAGCGCAGCAGGTCGACGAGCAGGGAATCGAAGTCGATGGCCTGATCCTTCAACAGGGCGACCGTCTGGCGCAGCCGGTAGGGCAGTTCATCGGCGTCCGCATCGAGCAGGGTGATGAAACGGCGTTCCGTGCTGGCAGACCCGCTCGCCAGTTGGTGCTGTGCGATGGCTTTGGCCATGGGCAGGGGAACGCCGGTACGCCCGGCTTTCCAGTGGGTTGCCCACAAGGCGGCCACCAGGTAATGCACCTGCCGGCGCCAGTGGCTGTCCTCGTCCTTGAGGAACGGCTCGACATAGGGATAGACAGCAGGAAACGCGCCGGGATCGAAGGCCAGGCTGCGGCGCAGCATGGCCCGCACGCGGCTATCGCGGTTGTTCAGGTCTTCCAGCCAGTCCAGGTAGGTACTCATGCGGACTCCTCTTGAGGTTCGAGTTTTGAAATTTCGTCATTGAGCCCAGCGAGATGGCGCAGGACCGGTGCTTCGGCCTGGACCAGCGCACGGATCGCCCAGGCGTCACCAGCAGCCACGCCCGACGCATGGGCGCACCATGCGGTGTGCATGGAGGAGCGCACATGCCGGAGCCACGACAGGCGGATGTCGTCGGGGTCGCATTCCTCGGTGTACTCGGCCAGAATCTGGTGAAAACGGGGCTCCAGGCTGGACCAGTAGCTGTCGGTGACGGGCATCTGGCGCAGGAAGTTGCTTACGTCCTTGCCGGCCGGCTCCCGCTCACCACGGCTCAGCAGGTTCCGGGCGAAGGACTTGCAGGCCAGCCACAGCGCCGTTTGCGCCTGTTCAGCCTCGGCAAGCAGGGCCCGAATTTCTGTTCGTACCGTGCGATCACCGGCGAGCGCGGGCGGCAGACTGAAACGCTCCATGCGCCAGTATTCGATCTTGGCTTTGTCGTTGGACTGCCCTGCCACCATGACCGAGGCGGGAAAGCGTTGCGGCACCGCGCGACCGAGATCAATGGCATGTTCGATGACCTGTGGAGCGCAGCTGGTCGCATCGGGCAGCAGGGAATCAAAATCCCGCCAGAACCCCCGTTCGCGAAAGATCACCGGCAACCGACCTTTCTTCTCGTCGACCCGGTAGCCCAGCATCGGATCGCTCTGCTGCCCGGCCTGCGGCCCCACGCCGGATGCAAACGCCAGCCGGGCAACCATGCCCTCCGCGTCGGTCTGCAGGCGGATGGCGCGGATGCGCCAGGTGTAGCGGTCGGCAAAGCCGCAGACCACACGCTCGCAACCGCCTTTCAGGGCCTCCAGCGTTTCCGGTTCACGCTCCCATAACGGGAGGTCGCCGGCCAGCACCAGCCGGTTCTGCGGTACCAGTGCGTAGGACAAGGTATCGAAGAGATTGCGCCCCAGCGGCAAGGCCATCACCGCAGTCGCCGAAGGCGCGGTGCCGGTGTGGGACAACTCGCTCTTGCCGCAGCTCACCGAGAAGGTCTGGGTCGCCAGCAGCCAGCGGATGGCCTGGGCCGGAGCGATGGCGCCTGCCCGATTGACGTCCACATGGTCGAACAGGACCTTTGCGTTGTCAGCATTATGTTCGGCGGCCAACACGGTCCACGCCCGCCAGACTCGCGGTTCGAAGCTAGGAATCTGCGCAAAGGGAGAACGTGTGTCGAACAGCCAGAAGCGCTCGCGCCACGTCTCCAGATACGCCTCGACTTTCCCTTCCGGCCAGGCCTGCTTGAACCAGGTCTTGGCTTGCTGCCCATCCGTCGGCCCCTCCAGCGCCCGGTACAACACCGCCAGCAGGAAGCGGTGCAAGGCCGCGACCACCAGCGGTGAAGCGTCCTGGATCTCGGCGATGTGTTCCGCTTGCAGCAGGGTGTCGCGGAGACCCAGTTCGCCGTGGCGGCCGTCGAGCCAGCGCACCGGTATCCAGGGCTCATCAATCAGATTGAAACGTGACGTCACCGCCTGTGCGGCGTCATCCATGCGGTTGGCCATTGCGCCTCCGGTTTCAGGTTTCGTTGCCATAGGTTAGCCCCAGCGCGGGATCGAGACGAACGGACCGGTCGCCCAGCCAGCGGCCTTCTTCATCCAGACACAAGGGAAAGTGATTGCGCAGCAGCGGAATCTGCTGCCAGGACTCGGGAATGCCCAGCGCCTTGAGTTGCTTCACCACCCCCTTGCGCCCGACCCGCAGGGTGCGCCGGGACCACGCCCTGGCCTGCTCGAAGCTCGGTGCGATCCCGGCGTCGAAACCGTCGGCAGGCCCGAGGGGAATCACGGTCAGGGACTCGTCGCCCAGGCGGGTCTGGGCAACAAGGGTAGGATGCACGTAGGGATCATCTTCGTCGTACAGATCATCATGTTTATCGGCCCACGAAGCATCGTCGGGCAAGCCGATGATGGCGCCGTGGGCCTGCTGGGTCTTGGCGATACCGTCGCCGTCGGACGCCATCAATGCCTTGTCCAGCCGCGCCTGCAATGTATCCGGGATGGGAACGGATTCCTCGTACACGGCCTGCACCAGCGTGTCGATATGATCGGGCAGGATGATCTGACGGTGTTCCGGCTGGCGCAGCAGACACCAGGTGCGCAGCAGGACGGATTCGGCATAGACCGCGCCCCACCACAGGGGCTGGCCAAAGTCGTCCGGCACGTCCCCGGCCAGTCCGGCGACCAGTAGCATCGGGGCCGCGACGGGGCGACAGGGCCGGGAGTGCCGCCATAGCCGGCCCGCCCGCTGCAACAGCAGGTCGATGGGGGCCAGGTCGGTGGCCATGAGGTCGAAATCCAGATCGAGGCTCTGCTCCGCCACCTGGGTGGCGATCAGGATCTTGCGCCCCGTGCGGAACTCACCCTTCTCGCCGCCCGCCTTGCCGAAGATGTCGAGCACCCGCTGTTCGCGCAACTGCCGCTGGCTGGCCGGGAAGCGGGCGTGGAACAGGTAGATCTCGGTGCCGTCGTCCAGCAGTTTGCCGATCTGCTCGCCCTCCCGCAGCAGGGGGCGACCTTCAGGAAACAGGCCATAGAGCGCCTGCGCCCGCTGCACCGTGTTGACCAGCGCGAGGCCCATGCCCCCTTCGATCAGGCGCCGTTGCAGCTCCGCCCGCATATCCTCCAGCGCCGAACCGATGGGCTGGATATCGATGGTCACGCGCCGCATGGGATCGGCCTCGAAATGGGTTTGCCGGACGCTCCCCGTGGCGAACGTAGTCAGCCGAGGGTACGTGGCTTCCGTGGCGGGCAGATCGCCGCCCACGACTCGGGCCAACTCGCGCCGGATGGCTGGCGGCAGGGTGGCAGAGAGCAGTAGCACCGACGAACCCAGCGCATGCAGCCAGCGCACCAGATGGATCAGCAAAGTACCGGTATAGGCGTCGTAGGCGTGGATTTCGTCGAACACCACCACCCGGTTGGCGAGTCCCCACAGGCGGACAAAGTGATGACGCACCGGCAGCACCGGCAGCAGGGCCTGATCCACCGTACCCACGCCATATTCGGAAAGCAGCGCCCGCTTCTTATGGGTGAACCACTCGGCTGCCTTGACCTGGGCGGCGCGGGGATCGGCATCGCCATCGTCATGAACCGAGGCCAGACGCAGTTGCTGAAAATCGTCGTTGAGCAGCGTGCCGCCATGCAGCAGTTGCAGATCCAGCATGCGGCCGGCGTCCCGTGCGTGCAGGAAGGCCAGGGTGCGCGCAAACATGGCGTTGCCGGTGGCCTGGGTGGGTAGCGCGATGTAAAGGCCCCGATGTTCGAAACGGCGTTGCAGTTCCAGATGGGCAAACCAGGCGGCTTCGGTTTTGCCCTCGCCCATGGGGGCTTCGATCAGCAGGATGGCCGGTTCGTCAAGGCCCGCCAGCACGGCGGCCACGGCCCCCTGCAGGGGGCGTGGCGAGAAGCCGAACACTTCGTGAAAGCTAAGCGGGCTGGTCAGCAGAGGCGTGCGGGGCTGCCAGCCCAGCACGTCCAAAGCCCGATCTGCGCAGGCACGACGCGCTTCAAACCACACTGCTGGATCATCGGCGTCGGCCTCAGTGCCAAAGGCGAACCATTCGGTATTGGAGCCGATCCAGTCAGCAAAGCTGGTGAGACCGGCCAGCAGCATGAACTCCGGGCCTGAAAGGCCGGCCTTCTCCGGTAGGGCTGTTGGCTGGAAGACCTCGAACAGCGTATCGAGCAAGGCATGGCGGGCGTCAGCCCATTCGTCCCGCCCGATGGCACTGCGATCCCCTTCAAGTGCTTCAAGCGTCTTTGGCGAAGCCCGGCTACCGTGGTGACAGCCCACCGCGTCAGCGACCAGCCGAGCGAGTTCATCGGGCCAGCCACGCTCTACAAGCCACGCCGCTAGCGCGATCTGGCTGACGAAGGCGTGGTTGATTCTCATATTCGGACTGCGGCCCGGATTCAGTCCTGACAGGTTTTGCCACTTGCACTGAAACCCTGGGCAGGCCTTGCCGAGATCGTGGGCAGCAATAACCAATAACAGCCAAGGACGAGCAAGATCCCATGACAGACCGAGCATGTCGGCGAGTTGGCTACGAGTGGCTGCAGGTTCGCGCTCAACGAGGGCTGATGAAGTTGCTGCAACATCCAGCATGTGCAGCAGAAGTGGGTGCCAATTGCTTTCAGAATCCGTCTTGGCCCACATGCGCCGAGGGATCGTCAAAGCCGAGGGGGAGCGTTGTGCTGCTTGCAGGTACGGCACACTTGCGACCATGGCGATGTCACAAAATAATGACTCTAGATTCTTCCATGCCAGTATGTTATATGCAAGAAGCAAACTCTGCAGGCGCAGGCCACAGGCGCGGGGAGCAATCGGCGGTCGTCGGGTGCGGGCCACCCCGCCTATAATCCTGCCCGGTCGCCAAGGTGCGCATGTCCACATGCGCCACGTGCCATGGGACGGTGCTGAGTATGGAAGCGGTGGCAGCCATAGATTTCGAGACCACGGGGTTGTCACCCGCGCAGGGCGATCGCGCCACGGAGATCGCAGCGGTCATCGTGGAGGACGGTCGTGTGGTCGACCGCTATCAGAGCCTGATGAACGCGAGCGTGCGTATTACCGCCTACATCGAGGCGCTGACCGGGATCACGAACCCCATGGTCCGCAGCGCACTGAATGAGTCCCCATCCAGTACCATCTGCGTCTTGAACACCCCTTTGCAGCCTGATCTTCCCCGCCTGCCGGCGCATTGCTTGCGCCATGTCGGGCGTGATCTCTCCGAAGTCGATTGATCCGTCTGGCGCGGTGATGAAGGCCTCGGGTTCTGCTGCACGACCAGCACGGCTGAACCTCGGACTGTCTTTCGGCCTCTTTGTCGTCAGCCCTTGCCGGTTGGCATCACGTTCAAGCTGCTCTTGCGCGGATTCAACGGCGCGCACTTCCTTCTTGTGCGCCATCTCTGCTTTCAACGGCTTCTGGCCGAGCGCTGTCTGCCATGAGTGGGCCGGCAGAGAGGTCGTTTAGGGGCATGGTGCGGCTTGATTGGACGAAATGAACCCTTTTGTCCAAAGCCGGGAGGCCAACCTCAGCAACGGCAAGGGGTGTAGCTTCGCTACCTGAAGCTGACTTTGGACAGAACGATCAGTCCGCTTCAAAACCACTCGAACCGGCACGCCCGCCACTCGGCCCCGTCCACCAGCCCCTCGCGGTACAAGCGCTGGCCAGTTGCGGAAAAACGGGATGAATCCCGAGTCCAGCCCGCGCATGAAGATCACTAGGCCCCCCAGCCCAGCGTATTTGTTCGGTGCGGCGTCAAGGGTTCGCGCCTGCGGCGCCCGGCTGCGCCGGCCCTTGCCGCTTCAAAGCTTAGTGGCCGTATCCATAGCTATTCAGGCTATAAGGCATCTTTCCGTTCGATCGAAGAGAAGGTCAGGCATGAAAAGCTCATGGCAAGTTGCTACAGCAGCAGAGGCGTTTGCGGCAGCCCAGTTTGCGCGCTGCGGGTGGGATATCTCCGTTCAATACTGAGCCAATCAGCCTGAGTATGACCTTGTCGCCGTCGACGGCGACAAAGTCATGAAGATCTCGGTGAAGGGAAGCAAGGACGGTGGCTGGGGACTAACGCAGTCTTTCATCCGCAATGCTGACTATCACGGAGCCGTAGACTCCTGGCTAGCGAAGCACACCAGCAAAACGGTGTTCTGCTTGATCCAATTCAAGGGGGTCGCTGCAACTGAGCTGCCTCGCATGTACTTGGCCACGCCGGCGTAGATCGGCGCTTGGTTGAAGGCTGCAGCAGCTGGCCGCGGCGACACGATTCTTTATGAGCGCCACGTTTGGTCCGACCGCGCGCGCTGCGGGCACGGTGGACGAGATCCCGAGTTCATGGCTTTTTACCGAAGAACGGTTGAGTCAGATCGCTGCTCAGATCGCCATAGGGTAGGTGCTCTAGGCAGGTCAGCAGGAGTGCCTTTGGTGTCCGACTTAAACGATTTTTTTACCTGGACACCAAACCGGACACCGCCCGCCCCTTACCCCCGACGCGATCCCGACCGCACCAGGCACACCATCGGACCCGACCCGGCTGTATAGATACAGCGCGACCACTCTTCTTTCTCGACGTAGGGCTGCCGCGCCTTGGCGTCGAGTTCGCGAATCGTGACGGAAACCTGCGGGCGTGGCTTGGCAGCCAGGATCAACAGCGCTGCCACAACAACACCGAGCCCCATTCCAATCAGCATGATCGTTGTACTCATTAGACCCTCCTCCCTTTCGTACAGTACCGACCGAACACCTAAACGCCCCCGACACTCGTCGAAACTCTAAATACCTCAAAAGCATATCGCTTGTCGGCGCCGATTTACTGTATAAAAATACACTAAAAAGAGGCCGCCAACATGCACACATCGACACCGACCGTCGCCCTCGTCGACTGCAACAACTTCTACGCCTCGTGCGAAAAGCTCTTCGCGCCGAAGCTGGCCAGCCGGCCGGTCGTAGTGCTCTCCAACAACGACGGCTGCGTGGTCGCGCGCTCGGCCGAGGCGAAGGCACTCGGCATCGCGATGGGCGTGCCCTGGTTCAAGATCGCCGAACAGGCGCAGCAGCATGGCGTCGTCGCGTTGTCCTCGAACTACGCGCTGTATGCCGACATGAGCAATCGGGTCGTCGACGTCCTGAGCGGCTTCACCCCCGAGCTCGAGGTCTACAGCATCGACGAATCCTTCCTGAACCTGAGCGGCTTCGCGCACCTGGACCTAACCGCCTATGGCCAGCAGATCCGCCATCGCGTAGCACGCTGGGTGGGCCTGCCGGTGTGCGTCGGTATCGCCCCGACCAAAACGCTCGCCAAGCTCGCCAACCACTTCGCCAAAAAACGCCCGATCTTCGACGGCGTGTGCCACCTGGACCGCCTGGACGAAACCACCCGAAAACAACTCTTCAGCGAGACTGCGGTGAACGAAGTGTGGGGCGTCGGCGGTCGCATCACCGCCAGGCTCGCCGAGCTGGGCATCGAAACGGTCGAAGTGCTGCGCACGGCAGACCCGGAGTGGATTCGGCAGCATTTCAGCGTCGTCCTGGAGCGCACCGTGCGCGAGCTCAACGGCACTGCCTGCCTGGCGCTCGAAACCATCGCACCGCCCAAAAAGCAGATCATGGCCAGCCGCTCGTTCGGCAGCGCCGTGTTCCACCTGATCGAGCTGCGCGAGGCGATCGCCCACCACATCAGCCGTGCAGCGGAAAAGCTCCGTGCCCAGGGCGCCGAGGCCGGCGCGGTCACGGTGATGATCCGCACCAACCCCTTCAAGCCCACCGACCCGCAGTATCAGCGCAGCGTCACCGTACCGCTCGCCCACCCTACCGCGGACACACTTGAACTGGTGGAGACCGCTGCCGCCGTGCTCAAGCGCATCTATCGCCCGGGCCTGGCGTATCACAAAGCCGGCGTGATGCTCTCCGAGCTACAGCCTGCCGGCGCGCGCCAGTGCGACCTGTTCGACCACCCCACGCAAGACGCCCGCCGGCACGCCACCATGCAGGCGATGGATGCGATCAACCAGAAATGGGGCCGCGGCACCCTGCGAGCCGCCGCCGCCGGCCGCGCCCAGGGCTGGCAAATGCGGCGCGAGCGCCTGAGCCCAGCCTACACCACGTCGTGGGCTGAACTGCCAATCGCGCTGGCACGGTGAGCGCAATGACCGGACAACCGCTCTCTTCTGCCCTGCTCGCCCAGCCTGATTTGCCCTGGGCTGCGCTCGACCCGCCACCGGTGCTGATTCCGCTGGGCATGACCCCGGTGTCGGCCGGCTTCCCCTCGCCTGCCGAGGACTACGCCGACCGGCGGCTCGACATCAACGATTACCTGGTGCGCAACCCCGTATCGACCTTCTTCTTCACGGTGCGCGGTAATTCAATGCAGGACGCCGACATCGACGACGGCGACATCCTGGTGGTCGACCGCAGCATCGAGCCAGCGCATGGTCACATCGTGGTCGCTTTCGTAAATGGGGAGCGCCTGGTCAAGCGCCTGCACCGCCAGCGCAACACGGTCGCGCTGCTGGCGGCGAACCCTGCCTATCCCCCGCTCGAGCTGCGCGACGGCAATGCGCTGGAGATTTGGGGCGTCGTCGTCGGCAAGTTCAAACGCATCCCCGCTTGAGCCCTGCGGCCGGATGCGGACCGGCGGGATGGTCGTTCTGATCTACAGCCTGGTGGCGTTCATTCAGGGGCTGGACTCGGGATTCATCCCGTTTTTCCGCAACTGGCCAGCGCTTGTACCGCGAGGGGCTGGTGGACGGGCCGAGTGGTTTTGAAGCGGACTGATCGTTCTGTTCAAAGTCAGCTTCAGCTAGCGAAGCTACACCCCTTGCCGTTGCTGAGGTTAAAAGGCTTCATTTCGTCCAATCAAGCCGCGCCATGCCCCTAAACGACCTCTCTGCCGGCCCACTCATGGCAGACAGCACTCGGCCAAGACCGGCCGGTCGCCGTTACATTTCACTTGCGGCTCCTTGACCCTCGTCTATCTTGAACTATGAGATGAAGATGAGCTTGTATCGACTGCGAGCACCCGGGGAGATAATCGAGGCGATCCCACAGTTTTCTCCTTGCCCCGCAGTTCAAGTTCAACGTTGCGTCTCTGAAACCCACTCTGTGAGACCTCCGTATGAATACCCTGAGTCTTCTTCCTATCATCACTTTATTAGCTATCAGCGTATTTGCTAGCGAAGCAAATTCACAAGACCTGGACAAGGCGGAGAAGGGACTCGTAATAATAAGCAAGTTTGCTAGTGACATATGCAACAAGCCAGAATTAGCAGGAAAGGCGCAAACAATTGAAGTAAAAGGTAGTGCCAAGGCCGAGGCGAGCAGACTGGTGAAGCAATTGGCAGATCTGAAAATTGAAGGCGCAGCAACGTTTGGTACGAGTGAGTACGAAGGACTTCTGCAGAAAGATCTACTCCCCGCGCTTCAAGACTCCACAAAATGCAAAGAGAGAATTTACAACGATCTTAAGGACAGATTTTTGCCCAAACCCATTGAAAAAGGGCCAATGAGGGGCACTGCGATCATTCGTGACGGGTTCGTCGCTTACGAGAAAAGCGGGTTTCGCTTTTCGTCAGCCACTGTCGTTTCATGGGATTCAGAGCAAGCGGATATCCTTGCTGCAAAGCCACCCGGCGCAAAGGTAACAGGCCTTTTCCTGCCCTATGACTTGGGTGCGTATAAGCATCCCGTAATTGACCGCCATGCTGCTTCTGGAATACTCAAGATCAATATCCAAGAACTTGAAGCCGTTCGCCGTTGCCCCTCAAGCGGCTACAGCTATCATTGGTTCCAACCTGAGCAGAATGCCATTTATTGCATTCGGACGAGAGGTGGCAAGGAATACGCACTAATACGAATAGACGCAATTGATGACGATCGCGTGAGTTTCGACTATTTGTATCAAGCGGACGGCTCGCAGACGTTCAACTAGCCAGTCACTGAGGTCCCGTCATTCGTTGTGGCCGAAAGCCAACGCCACAAGTGCCTGAATCTGGCGAGGCGACGTGATGGCGCCCCCATCTCTCAAGCGACAGGCCGATGGCCCGCGCTTCGCGCGAACGTTGAAGGACAGCTTTCATCGGATGCCGATGACCGGAACGGGTCGGTAGTTCCAATTGGCAGGATGGAGAAGCTGCCGTTCACCGTCGCCTGACGCTCGAACGGCAGGTGACCAGCACATTGGTGCCTGACTGCGCCACAAAGCCACCGGCAGCTGAGGCCGACAAGGTGGCACAGGACGCCGGCACACTGGTGC
>Ga0209066_10004102_pt1 | contig 16090 bp, 26 predicted proteins | sample All_14_2_FD_187198 | JGI IMG/M metagenome (GOLD analysis project Ga0209066, IMG submission 187198) | Freshwater microbial communities in response to fracking from Pennsylvania, USA - Allegheny Zone_MetaG_DW_15 (SPAdes) (version 2) ...
CGCTGAAGCGGGATCAGTATCGCCGTACCGGTCGCCACGACATCTTTGCCTGCGGCTGGACCGCCGACCTGCTGCACCGACTGATGGCCCAGCCGGAGGGGGAGCTGGGTGGCTCCATGGCGGCGCTATGGGCGGGGGACCGACTGTGCGCCATGGAATATTCGATGCACGCGGGCGACCAGTATCATTTCTGGTTCCCCGGCTATCTGCCCGAACTGGCCCGCTGCTCGCCAGGCATCCTGCTGAGCATGGACACCATGCAGATGGCGGGGGCCGCCGGATATCGGACCTTCGACTTCGGCTTCGAGGGCGAGCACTACAAGAAATACTTCTGCAATGCCGAGCGTGAGGTGCGCGAGGCAGTGATCCTGCGGCCCGGTCTGGGGGCCACGGTCAGTCAGGCGGCGGTCGGTATGCTGAATGTCGCCGGCCCCGGTCGCGGAGAGCGACTGAGGACCAGCGTGCGGCGCCGCTGGGCCGCCATCGAGGCCTGCGAAGTCACCCCGATGGCCCGCGCGCGCGGTGCGATGGTCGCGGCCCAGGCCGCCCTGGCCAAGATCTCGCGCCCTTCTCACGCCTGAGCATCACCATGACACGTACCCGCTATCCCGGCCCCGTGACTGAGGCCAAGGTCCATCCCCATCGCCTGGTCGAGCAGGGCTTTGCCACGGACGAGGTTCTTGCCGCAGTGTTGGACCGCTACCCGGCCGAACTGTTCGACATCAACCTGTATGACTACGACGCCGACGGTCAGGTGTCGCTGCGGACCGGCGCGCGCGGCCGGCTGAACGGCGAGGATTTGCTGGCGGCGATCCAGCAGGGGCGACTTTGGGTCAATCTGAGGGGGGTCGAAACGGCCTGGCCCCAGCTGTGGGCCGCCGCCATGGCCGACTTTCACGCCGTCCAGGCGACCTATCCGGGCATGAGGGCGGTGACGAATGCGGGGCAGCTGATCCTGTCGTCCCCGGCGGCCCGGGTACCCTATCATTTCGACGCCGCCGGAGTGGTGCTGTTCCATCTGCGCGGGCGCAAGCGGCTGTTCGTCTATCCAGGCGACGAGGCCCATCTGGCCGAGGCCGACATGGAGAATGTCGTCGCCCGCCAGACGACCGAGGAACTGCCCTATAGCCTGGCGTTCGAGCCCGATGCCCATGTGGTGGATCTGGAGCCCGGCCAAGCCCTGACCTGGCCACTGTATGCGCCGCATCGGGTCGAGAACCTGGACCGGTTCTGCGTCTCCCTGTCGATGGATTACCAGACATGGCCGTCGCGGTGGCGGAACGGGGCCCTTTATACCAATGCGGTGCTGCGCCGGGCCGGGAGGCGTCCGCGCCATACCGATGCCATGCCCGTGCCAGAACTGGCGGCGCGCTGGGCGGCATCGCTGGCCTTGAAACGGGCCGGGGCCCTGAAAAGCCGGATCGCGACCTTCGAGCGGGACTTCGAGCCCCAGGTCGGCGCGGCCGACGGCGCGGGCGCGCTTCGTTAAATCGAGGTCATGACGTCGAGTTAAAATGACTTGGGCCTCGGGCGCGCCCATCCTTTCTGCATAGACGGAGAGGAACCACCGCCATGAAGTTCACCATCGTCACCGCCGCCATTCTGGCCACGGTCGCTGTCGCCGCTCCCGCTGCCGCTCAGGACGTCCGGATCGATAATGCCGTCGCCCGCGTGGTCGTCATCGTCGAGGACCGGATCGATATCGGGGTCGAGATCGAACAGGGCCGTTCGGCCCTGCCGGCTCTGCGCGTGACGCGGCGCGGCAACGATGTGCGGGTGGATGGCGGCCTGGATCGCAATGCCGTGCGCGATTGCCGCTCCGGTCCCGCCGATGCGCGTCAACCGGGGCAGGGGGCGTCGGTCGAGGTGCGCCGTGTCGGACGGGTGCGGTTGGAAGACGCGCCCCTGGTCGTGATCCGCAGCCCCCGTGCGGTAAAGGTCGGTGCCGGGAACGGCGTATTCGGCGCGGTCGGTCCGGGAGCGTCCTCGGTCGAGCTGGCTGCGGGCGGGTGCGGGGACTGGACCCTGGCCAATGTGGCGGGCAAGGCGGAGATCAACCTTGGCGGCTCGGGCGGCGTAAGACTGGGCACCAGCCGCTCGCTGGAGGTCGCCTTGGGGGGATCGGGCGATCTGGTCGCCGGTCGGACCGGCGCTTTCGAGCTGGCCATCGGCGGCGCGGGCGAAGTGCGGGTGGCGCGCGTTGACGGGCCGGTCGATATCGCCATAGGCGGTTCGGGCGACGTGACCATCCGGGACGGCATGACGGATGACCTGAGCGTCTCCATCGCCGGCTCGGGTGATGTGGATTTCGGGGGCACGGCGCGCGATGTCAGCGTCTCCATCGCCGGGTCGGGTGACGTTCGTGTGGCGCGCGCCACCGGCAATGTCAGTCGCACGGTCATCGGTTCGGGCGACATCAGAATCGGGCGCTGAACGCCCGACACTCGTCGACCCCGACGCAAGGCCCCGGGTGATTGGACCCTCCGGGGCCTTGCTGCTGTCTGGGTGTCAGGATTCCGGCGTCAGAAATCGAATGGGGCAGGGGGTGTTCAGTCGTGCCAGTCTGGCGGCCTCATCGTGAGGATATGCCATGCGTCCTGCTGCCCTCCTGTCCGTTCTGAGCACGATCAGCCTGGGCCTGGTCGCGCCCGCCGTGGCCCAGACACCGCCCGAGGCCCTGGTCTGGATGGTGTTGAACGACATCAACATCACCGGCCTGGATCGCGATATGCCGATGAATCGCCCGCCGATCGTGACCGAAGTGCCGGAGGGAATGATCCAGCCCATCACCCTTTCGCCGGACGGCCAGATCGACTGGCTGATCGACTATTCAAAGGCGGGGCTAACCCAGTTCTGCGGCACAGGCGGGTGTCGATTGGTGATCTATGCCAGTCACGACGGCGACCATGTCCGCGCCTTCGACAGCCAGGTCCTGGCCTTCGACATCGCTCGGCGAGGCGGACGCCAGCGACTGGAGGCTAAGGTGCACCACGGGGCCTGTGTTCCCAACGACTGGGACTGTCGCTACGCCTGGTACTGGAACCGGACGACTGCGCGGATGGAGCCGATGGCGACCGATGCGGGACGCACGCTCCTGCCCCACGGCGGACGGCCAGCCATAGATCGCGATCCGGAAGAGTGGGCGGCAATGGCACCGGCCAGCGTCCAGATGACCGTCTCGGCCTCACGTATCCTTTGTGCCTATGACGACCTTTCTCTGGGTGGCCAGTTGCGCCAGGCCGAAATCGCGGCCCTGCCCGATCTGAACGGGGACGGCGAAGACGACTGGCTGGTGCGCCCGCCAATCCCGTGCGACGCGGATCGGCCACCGGATAGCGAAATCCATCTGAGTCAGATGAACGGCGATCCCGTCCAGGCGATCACCGTGGATGAAGCAACCGCAATCTCCGTCGACATCGCCCGTTCGCCCGCTTACCTGGTTCTGGGTACCGATCGAATGCGGTGGGAAGCGTCCCGTCGATCTTTTGTGCCTGCCGACTGAGCCGGCCACGGTTTCGCCGCTTGACGGCGGGGGACTCAATCGGCATAAGCGCCAACTCTTGTTGGACCGGCTGTGCACCCCTTTCGATTTCGGGGTGCAGACGCGGTCCGCAGGAACGACCTGAGACCCTGTTCTTTGCAGTGACCCAGGACTTCAACGGCCTTCGCGGTTCGCTGCGTGGGCCGATCGTTTTTGCGGACGTGCGTACTCTGGGAGCCCTCTGGGTTCCGAGGCTCCGGTCTTTGAAATGGTTCACAGGGACGCAGGTTTCGACCTGCTTGGGAAAAAACAACCGATATGGATCAGAGCATCCGCATCAGGCTGAAGGCCTTCGATCACCGCGTCCTCGATTTTTCGACGCGCGAGATCGTTAATACCGCCAAGCGCACCGGCGCGACCGTTCGCGGTCCGATCCCGTTGCCCACCCTGATCGAAAAATTCACCGTGAACCGCTCGCCGCACGTCGATAAGAAGTCGCGCGAGCAGTTTGAAATCCGCACGCACAAGCGCGTGCTCGACATCGTCGACCCCACCCCGCAGACCGTGGACGCGCTCATGAAGCTCGACCTGTCCGCCGGTGTGGACGTCGAGATCAAGATTTAATCGAGGAGAGGCGGGATCCGATGCGCACATCAGCGCTACGAACGGGCGTGATCGCCAAGAAGCTGGGAATGACGCGTGTCTTCGCTGAAGACGGCGCTCATGTCCCGGTCACCGTCCTTCAACTGGACGGTTGTCAGGTCGTGGGCCAACGCACCCAGGAGCGGGACGGCTATGTCGCCCTGCAACTTGGTGCCGGCACCAAGAAGGCCAAGAACACCAACAAGGCCCAGCGCGAAGCGTTTGCCAAGCTTGAGGTGGAGCCCAAGGCTCATGTGACCGAGTTCCGGGTGTCGGAAGACGCCCTGCTGGACATCGGCTCCGAGTTCTCGGCCGACCACTTCGTCGCCGGCCAGAAGGTCGACATCCAGGGCCCGACCATCGGCAAGGGCTTTGCCGGTGCGATGAAGCGCTGGAACTTCGGCGGTCTGCGAGCCACCCACGGCGTGTCGGTCTCGCACCGTTCGCACGGCTCCACGGGTAACCGTCAGGATCCGGGCCGCACCTTCCCGGGCAAGAAGATGGCCGGTCACCTGGGCCAGGAAACCGTCACCACCCAGAACCTGACCGTGTTCCGTGTCGACGCCGAGCGCGGCCTGATCCTGATCAAGGGCGCGGTTCCCGGCCACGACGGCACCTGGGTCAAGGTCCGCGACGCCATCAAGAAGGCGCGTCCGGAAGAGGCTCCGTTCCCTGGCGGCCTGAAGTCGGCCAAGGCGACGACCGAAGGCACGGCTCCGGCAGCGGAAACGCCCGCCGACGAGACCGCCGCGGCCGAAACCACCGAAGGCGGTGAAGCGTAATGAAACTCTCGGTCATCAAACTCGACGGCAAGGCCGCCGGTGACGTCGAGTTGTCGGATGTCGTTTTCGGCATCACCGACATCCGCGGCGACATCCTGGCCCGTTACGTCAACTGGCAACTGGCCAAGCGCCGTGCCGGCACCCACAAGGTTCAGACCCGGAACGAGAATTCTCGCACCGGCAAGAAGATGTACAAGCAGAAGGGCACCGGCGGCGCCCGTCACGGCTCGCGTCGTGCGCCCCAGTTCGTCGGCGGTTCGCGCGCCTTCGGCCCGGTCGTCCGCGATCACGGCTTCTCCCTGCCCAAGAAGGTCCGCGCCCTGGCCCTGCGCCACGCGCTGTCCTCCAAGGCCAAGTCAGGTGATCTGGTCGTCGTCGACAGCCTGACCCTGAAGGACGCCAAGACCGCCGGTCTGCGCGAAACCTTCGGCAAGCTGGGCTGGACCAAGACGCTGATCATCGCCGGACCGGAAGTCGACACGAACTTCGGTCTCGCCGCCCGCAACATCCCGCTGGTGGACGTGCTGCCGAACGCTGGCCTGAACGTCTATGACATCCTGCGCGCGCAGACACTGGTGCTGACCAAGGCCGCCCTGGAAGCCATCGAGGCGACCTATGCGGACCACAAGCCCTCGCGTCGCGAGCAAGCTGCGAAGGAGGCCGCATAATGGCCGGCGCAACCAAGACGGTGGCGGCTTCGATCCGTCACTACGACACCATCCTGGCTCCGGTGATCACCGAGAAGGCCACGATCCTGTCGGAACAGAACAAGGTCGTCTTCCGCGTCGCGGACAAGGCCACCAAGGACGAGATCGCCGCGGCGGTCGAAGCCCTGTTCAAGGTCAATGTCCTGAAGGTCAACACCCTGATCCAGAAGGGCAAGACCAAGCGGTTCCGTGGCATCATGGGACGCCGCGTCGACATCAAAAAAGCGATCGTGACGCTGGCCGACGGCCAGTCGATCGACGTCACCACGGGGCTCTGATCAGATGGCTCTGAAGACATTCAATCCGACGTCGCCCGGCCGCCGCGCCCTGGTGCTGGTCGACCGCTCCGAACTGCACAAGGGCCGCCCGGAAAAGTCGCTGGTCGAGGGCCTGACGAAGTCCGGTGGGCGTGGCCAGGGTGGCCGCATCGCCGTCCGCTTCCGCGGCGGCGGCGCCAAGCGCCTGTATCGCAAGATCGACTTCAAGCGTCGCAAGTTCGACGTGGTCGGTACGGTCGAGCGCCTGGAGTACGACCCCAACCGCACGGCCTTCATCGCCCTGGTCAACTATGCCGACGGCGAGAAGACCTACATCATCGCGCCGCAGCGCCTTAAGGCCGGCGACACGATCATCGCGGGCGAAAAGGTCGACGTGAAGCCGGGCAACTGTATGCCCCTGCGTTCGATCCCCGTCGGCACCATCATCCACAATGTGGAAATGAAGCCAGGCAAGGGCGCCCAGCTGGCCCGTTCGGCCGGTGCTTATGCCCAGCTGGTCGGTCGCGATCAGGGCTATGCCCAGATCCGCCTCGGTTCGGGTGAACTTCGGATGGTTCTGGACGGCTGCCTGGCCACGGTCGGCGCGGTGTCCAACCAGGACCACATGAACCAGAACTTGGGCAAGGCCGGTCGCAAGCGTCACATGGGCTTCCGCCCGCACGTTCGCGGCGTCGCCATGAACCCGATCGACCACCCGCACGGTGGTGGTGAAGGCCGGACCTCTGGTGGTCGCACCCCCGTCACGCCGTGGGGCAAGGACACCAAGGGCACCCGGACCCGCAAGAACAAGGCGACGGACAAATACATCATCCGTACCCGCCACGTTAAGAAGGCTCGCTAAGACATGGCTCGCTCCTCCTGGAAAGGCCCGTTCGTTGACGGGTATCTGCTCAAGAAGGCCGACGCCGTTCAGTCGTCGGGCCGCAAGGACGTGATCAAGACCTGGTCGCGTCGCTCCACCATCCTGCCGCAGTTCGTCGGTCTGACGTTCGGCGTGCACAACGGCCTGAAGCACGTGCCGGTCTCCGTCTCGGAAGAGATGGTCGGCATGAAGTTCGGCGAGTTCGCGCCGACCCGGAACTTCCCGGGTCACGCTGCGGACAAGAAGGCCAAAAGGAAGTAACCGATGGCCCAGACAAAAAACCTCCGTCGGGTCGCCCCGACCGAAGCCCGCGCCAAGCTGGTCAACGTCCGCATCAGCCCTCAGAAGCTGAATCTGGTTGCCCAGTCGATCCGCGGCCTGCCGGTGCAGAAGGCGCTGAACGAGCTGGAATTCAGCCGCAAGCGCATCGCCACCGACGTTCGCAAAGTCCTCTATTCGGCGGTTTCGAACGCCGAGAACAACCACAACCTCGACATCGACAACCTGGTCGTCGCCGAGGCCTTCGTGGGCAAGAACCTGGTGATGAAGCGTTTCGCGAGCCGTGCTCGTGGCCGTTCGTCGCGCATCCTGAAACCTTTCGCTGAGATCACCATCGTGGTCCGTGAAGCCGGCGAGGCCGCCTGATGGGTCAGAAAGTCAATCCGATCGGTCTGCGCCTCGGCGTCAACCGCACCTGGGACAGCCGCTGGTTCGCCGGTGGGGCCGACTACGCCCGCCTGCTGCACCAGGACCTGAAGCTGCGCGAGTATCTGCGTGAGCGCCTGTCGGGTGCCGGCGTGTCGCGCATCATCATCGAGCGTCCGCACAAGAAGTGCCGCGTGACGATCTATGCCGCCCGCCCGGGCGTCGTGATCGGCAAGAAGGGCGCCGACATCGACAAGCTCCGCAAGGACATCTCGGCCATGACCGAAGGCGAGGTTCACCTGAACCTGGTCGAGGTCCGCAAGCCCGAGACCGATGCCCAGCTGGTCGCCGAAAACATCGCCCAGCAGCTGGAGCGCCGCGTGGCCTTCCGCCGGGCGATGAAGCGGTCGATGCAGTCGGCCATGCGTCTGGGTGCCAAGGGCGTCCGGATCAATGTCTCGGGTCGCCTGGGCGGTGCCGAAATCGCCCGCATGGAATGGTATCGCGAAGGTCGCGTGCCGCTGCACACCCTGCGGGCCGACATCGACTATGGCTTCTATGAAGCCAAGACGACCTACGGAATCATCGGCGTGAAGGTCTGGGTCTTCAAGGGTGAAGTGCTGGAGCACGACCCGATGGCCCAGGACAAGCGCTGGGCCCAGGAAGCCGCCGGTCCGTCGTCGAGCGAAGGTCGTGGCGGTGATCGCGGCGATCGCAACCGTGGCCCGCGCCGCGACCGTGGACGTGAGAGCTAAGCCATGTTGCAACCTAAGAAAACCAAGTACCGGAAGGCCTTCAAGGGTCGTATCCACGGTGCCGCCAAGGGTGGCTTCTCGCTGAACTTCGGGTCCTATGGCCTGAAGACGCTGGAGCCGGAACGCATCACCGCGCGTCAGATCGAGGCGGCCCGCCGCGCGATCACCCGCCAGATGAAGCGTCAGGGCCGCGTCTGGATCCGTGTTTTCCCGGACGTTCCCGTCTCGGGCAAGCCGGCCGAAGTCCGCATGGGCAAGGGCAAGGGGGCGGTCGATCACTGGGCGGCGCGCTGCCACCCGGGTCGCATCCTGTTTGAAATCGACGGCGTGGCCGACGACATCGCCCGCGAGGCGCTGCGTCTCGGCGCCGCCAAGCTGCCGGTCCGTACCAAGGTGGTCACCCGCCTGGACGCCGGTGTCTCGCACGTGGAGCACGTCGCCACATGACCAAGATCGCCGACCTCCGGTCCCAGACCCCCGATCAGCTGGGCGACCAGCTGCTGTCCCTGAAGAAGGAACAGTTCAACCTGCGCTTCCAGGCCGCGACCGGCCAGATGGAAAAGACCCACCGGGTCTCGGAAGTGCGTAAGGACATCGCCCGCATCTCCACGCTTCTGCGTGAGAAGCGCAGCGTCGCGTAAGGAAACGAATATGCCGAAACGAATTCTCGAAGGCGTGGTCGTCTCCGACAAGGGCGACAAGACGGTCGTGGTCAAGGTCGAGCGGACCCTGCTGCACCCGGTCCTGAAGAAGACCTTCCGCCTGTCCAAGAAGTACCACGCTCACGATGAGGCCAATGCCTTCAAGGTGGGCGACGTCGCCCGCATCGTGGAATGCGCCCCGAAGTCCAAGCTGAAGACCTGGGAGGTCCTGTCCAAGGACGTCCCGGCCTCGGCGTCGTAATCAAGAAGGATCGGATCCCATGATCCAGATGCAAACTAACCTGGAGGTAGCCGATAATTCGGGTGCTCGCCGGGTCATGTGCATCAAGGTGTTGGGCGGCTCCAAGCGCCGCTACGCCTCGGTGGGCGACACGATCGTCGCGTCGGTTAAAGAAGCCATCCCGCGTGGCCGCGTGAAGAAGGGCGACGTCGTTCGCGCCATCGTCGTGCGGACCGCCAAGGACATCCAGCGCAAGGACGGATCGGTGATCCGCTTCGACAAGTCCGCTGCGGTGATCGTCAACAAGCAGAACGAGCCGGTCGGCACGCGGATCTTCGGCCCGGTTCCTCGCGAACTGCGCGCCAAGAACCACATGAAGATCATCTCTCTGGCTCCGGAGGTCCTGTAGTCATGGCCGCCAAGATCAAAACCGGCGACAACGTCGTGGTCCTGACCGGCAAGGACAAGGGCCGCACCGGCAAGGTGACCAAGGTCCTGCCGGCGACGAACCGTGTCATGGTGCAGGGCATCAACATGGTCCAGCGCCACACCCGCCCGACCCAGGCCGACCCCCAGGGCGGCATCAAGAACAAGGAAGCGTCGCTTCACCTGTCGAACGTCGCCATCGCCGACGCCAACGGCAAGCCGGCCCGCGTCGGTTTCCGTGAGGAAGACGGCAAGAAGGTGCGCTTCGCCAAGACGACGGGAGACGTCATCTGATGGCTGAGACCAAATATACGCCGCGTCTAAAGGACGAGTACCAGGCCCGCATCCGCGCCGTCCTGGTCGAGAAGTTCGGCTATACCAACCCGATGCAGGTACCCAAGCTGGACAAGATCGTCCTGAACATGGGCATCGGCGAAGCGGTCGCCGATTCCAAGAAGGCCAATGCGGCCCTCAAGGATCTGACCGCGATCGCCGGCCAGAAGGCCGTGCCGACCAAGGCCCGCAACTCCATCGCCGGCTTCAAGCTGCGCGAAGGCATGATCATCGGCGGCAAGGTCACCCTGCGCGGCGACCGGATGTACGAGTTCCTGGACCGTTTCATCACCATCGCGCTTCCGCGGGTGAAGGACTTCCGGGGCCTGAAGGGCACCTCGTTCGATGGTCGCGGCAACTATGCGACGGGTCTGAAGGAGCACATCGTGTTCCCGGAGATCAACTACGACGAGATCGATCAGATGTGGGGCATGGACATCATCGTCTGCACCACGGCCAAGACCGATGACGAGGCGCGCGCGCTTCTCACCGAGTTCAAATTCCCGTTCGTGACGAACTGAGCGGGAAGGGAAAAGCACAATGGCTAAGAAAAGCGCCGTAAACCGCAATGAGATGGTGAAAGCCCTCGTCGCGAAGTACGCCGACAAGCGGGCCGCCCTGAAGGCGATCGCGACCAATGAGGCCCTGCCGCTGGAGGAGCGCTTCGAGGCGCGCCTGAAGCTGGCCGAGCTGCCGCGCAACTCGGCTGCGGTCCGTATCCGCAACCGCTGCGAGGTGACGGGTCGTCCGCGCGGTTATTATCGCAAGCTCAAGATGAGCCGGATCGCCCTGCGCGAACTGGGCAACATGGGCCAGATCCCCGGCCTGACGAAGTCGAGCTGGTAAGGGGAGCATAAAGTCATGATGATCAACGATCCCCTGAGCGACATGATCGCTCGCATCAAGAACGCGGCGACCCGCAAGCGTTCCAAGGTGCTGACCCCCGCCTCGCGTCTGCGCCAGCGCGTCCTCGACGTGCTGCAGGACGAAGGCTACATCCGCGGCTATTCGCTGGTTCAGAACCCCGGCGAGTTTCCGCAGTTCGAGATCGAGCTGAAATACTATGACGGTCAGCCGGTCATCGCCGAGATCGCGCGCGTTTCCAAGCCGGGCCGCCGCGTCTATTCGGCCATCACCGACCTGAAGCCGATCAAGAACGGCCTGGGCATCTCGATCCTCTCCACGTCCAAGGGCGTGATGTCCGACGCCGCCGCCCGTGACGCCAATGTCGGCGGCGAAGTCCTCTGCAGGGTCTATTAAGATGTCCCGTATCGGAAAACGCACCATCACCGTGCCGAAGGGCGTGACCATCACGCTCGACGGTCAGACGGTGACCGTGAAGGGTCCCAAGGGCGAACTGTCCTGGACCGTCGCGGAAGAAATCGCCCTGGCCCAGGACGGCGACGACCTGACCCTGACCCCCGTGGCCGACACCCAGCGCGCTCGCGCGATGTGGGGCCTGTCGCGGACTCTGGTCGACAACATGGTCACCGGCGTCTCGACCGGCTTCGAAAAGTCGCTCGACCTGGTCGGCGTCGGCTATCGCGCCGCGCTGAAGGGACCGAACCTGTCGCTGCAGCTGGGCTTCTCGCACGAGGTGGACATCGTTCCGCCGACCGGCGTGACCTTCGTCGTGCCCAAGCAGACTGAAATCAAGATCCAGGGTGCCGACAAGCAGGCCGTGGGTCAGATCGCCGCCGTCATCCGCAAGCTGCGTCCGCCGGAGCCCTATAAGGGCAAGGGCGTGCGCTACACGGGCGAGAAGGTCCGGCGCAAGGAAGGCAAGAAGAAGTAAGTCATGGCCATTTCCCTCAAACAGGCGGCCAAGCGCCGCACGGAGCGTACCCGCCGCCGCCTGAAGGCCGTGGCCAACGGACGCCTGCGCCTGTCGGTCTTCCGCTCGGACAAGAATATCTCCGCCCAGATCATCGACGACGAAAAGGGCGTCACCGTCGCCTCGGCCTCGTCGCTGGAAGGCGACAAGGGTGCCAAGTCCAAGGGCTCGGATACCGAAGCAGCCACCCGCATCGGCAAGCTGATCGCCGAACGCGCCATTGAAAAGGGCGTCAAGGACGTCGTCTTCGATCGCGGCGGCTACATCTATCATGGCCGCGTCAAGGCGCTGGCGGAGGCCGCGCGTGAAGCCGGCCTGAACTTCTAAGGGACGAGAAGCATGGCTCGTGAACCCCAACGTAGCGGCGGCGGCGGCAATGACCGCAATCGTCGTGACAACCGCAACGGCCCGGCCGTCGATGGTCCGGATTCGGACATCGTCGAAAAGCTGGTGCACATCAACCGCGTCGCCGCCACCGTGAAAGGCGGACGTCGTTTCTCGTTCGCCGCCCTGATGGTCGTTGGTGACGGCAAGGGTCGCGTCGGCTTCGGCCACGGCAAGGCCCGCGAAGTGCCGGAAGCCATCCGCAAGGCGACCGAAGAAGCCAAGAAGACGATGATCCGCGTGCCGCTGCGCGAGAACCGCACCCTGCACCACGACGGCAACGGCCGTTGGGGCGCTGGCAAGATCATGATGCGCGCCGCCCCTCCCGGGACCGGCGTCATTGCGGGCGGTCCGATGCGTGCCGTTCTGGAAACCCTGGGCGTCCACGACGTGGTGGCCAAGTCGACCGGTTCGTCGAACCCCTATAACATGATCCGCGCCACCTTCGAGGCGCTGAAGGTCCAGTCCTCGCCGCGTCAGGTCGCGTCCAAGCGCGGCAAGAAGGTCTCGGATCTGATGGGTCGTCGCAACGACGGCGCTTCGGCGCCGGAAAGCCTGGAGGGCTGATAGATGGCCAAGACCGAATCCAAGGCCACCGTCACGGTTCGCCAGACCGGCAGCCCGATCCGCCGCAAGTCGGACCAGCGCGCCACCCTGTCGGGCCTGGGCCTGAACCGGATGGGCCGCGAGTCCACCCTGGAAGATACGCCCTCGGTGCGTGGGATGATCGCCAAGGTCGCCCACCTGACCGAGATCGTCGAGAAGTAAGCGTAACGGGCACCGTCGGCGTCTGTATCGAGTGAAAAGTGCTAGTGAGCGAGGGGTGAGCCAGGCTCCGCTTCGCTCACTTTTTGCTCACTAGCACCGCTCACCAGCACTACGACCAAACAGCCGAGTCCGCTTTCGCAGCGGGCGCTAGCACCCGAAAGGATCAGGCACATGAAACTGAACGAAATTCGCGACAACGAAGGCGCGCACAAGAAGCGTATGCGCGTCGGGCGCGGCCCGGGTTCGGGCAAGGGCAAGACCGCCGGTCGCGGCGTCAAGGGCCAGAAGTCCCGTTCGGGCGTGGCCATCGGCGGCTTCGAGGGCGGCCAGATGCCGCTGTATATGCGGATGCCCAAGCGCGGCTTCAACAATCCCAACGCGCTGAAGCTGGCCGAGGTGAATCTGTGGCGTCTGCAGGACGCCATCGATGCCGGCAAGATCGACATCAAGTCCGAAATCAAGGGCGACGCCCTGGTCGCCGCCGGCGTGATCCGCCGGGTCAAGGACGGCGTGCGTCTGCTGGGCACCGGTGAGATCAGCGCCAAGCTGAACCTGATCGTCTGGTCGGCGACCGCAGGTGCGATCAAGGCGATCGAGGCCGCTGGCGGCACCGTCGTCCAGGAGCGGATCGCGGCGGAGGCCAAGGCCGCCGCCCGCGTCGAAAAGCGCAATGCGGCCAAGGGCAAGGCTCCGGCTCCCAAGGCCCCGCGCGGTGACGCCAACAAGATCTCCGCCCGCGCCGCTCGTACGGCTGCGAAATAAGCTGTGGGGTCGGTCTCGCTATGAGGCCGACCTTCGCCTATCTGGACGTCGGCCCCGGATTCACGTTCGATGCGCCGCGTTCTGATCAGTCGGGGTAACGACACATGGCTTCGGCCGCCGAACAACTTGCCGCCAATATGAACATGGGCTCGTTCGCCAAGGCGACCGAGCTGCATAAACGCCTGCTGTTCACCCTGGGTGCGCTGCTGGTCTATCGGATCGGGACCTATGTGCCGATCCCGGGGATCAATTCGGAGGCCTTCCTGGCCTTCTTCCAGAACCCGGATGGCCAGCGCGGCGTGCTGGATATGTTCAATATGTTCTCCGGGGGGGCCGTCGAGCGGATGGCCGTCTTCGCGCTGAACGTGATGCCCTACATCTCGGCGTCGATCATCGTTCAGCTGATGGCTGCGGTGTATCCGCCGTGGGAAAAGCTGCGGAAGGAAGGCGGCGAAAGCGGCCGCAAGCAGCTGAACCAGTACACCCGCTATCTGACGGTGTTCCTGGCGCTGATGCAGTCGTTCGGCATCGCCGTCGGCCTGAATGCCCAGCAGGGCCTGGTCGATGCGCCCGGCCTGTTCTTCATCATTTCCACCGTCACGACCCTGACGGGCGGCACCATGTTCCTGATGTGGCTGGGTGAGCAGGTGACGGCGCGCGGCGTCGGCAACGGCATCTCGCTGATCATCTTCGCCGGTATCGTCGCGGTCCTGCCGGGCACGATCGCCCGACTGTTCGGCCTGGCCCAGCAGGGTCAGATGTCGGCTTTCGTGCTGCTGTTCATCGCGGCCCTGGCCGTCGCCACCGTGGTCTTCATCGTGTTCATGGAGCGGGCCCAGCGCCGCCTTCTGATCCAGTATCCGAAGCGCCAGGAAGGCAACCGGATGGCAGGCGGCGAGCGCAGCTTCCTGCCGCTGAAGGTCAATACCGCCGGCGTCATCCCGCCGATCTTCGCCTCCAGCCTGCTGCTGCTGCCCTCGACCGTGGCGCAGATGACGGCCACTGCGAACCTGCCGGCATGGCTGGCCTGGCTGCCGGCCGCAGCCGGTCAGCTGCAGCACGGACAACCGGTGTTCACCGTGCTGTATGCGGTGCTGATCATCTTCTTCTGTTTCTTCTACACCTCGATCACCTTCAACCCCGAGGACACGGCCGAGAACCTGCGGAAATACGGCGGCTTCCTGCCGGGCATCCGGCCGGGCAAGCGGACGGCGGAATATCTGGACTATGTCCTGACCCGCCTGACGGTGATCGGCGCCGCCTACATCACCGCCGTCTGCCTGCTGCCCGAGATCCTGGTCGCCCAGATGGGCAACAGTGTCTATTTCGGCGGCACCTCGATCCTGATCGTGGTCTCGGTGACGATGGATACGGTGGCCCAGATCCAGTCTCACCTGCTGGCGCACCAGTATGAAGGCCTGATCAAGAAGGCCAAGCTGCGGGGCAAGGGCGGTCGTACGCCCGGCACTAAAGCACCGGCGGGGCGCACGCCCGCTCCGGTCCGGCGCTAGACCGGGCCTGGGGGGAGGGCGAGCGATGAACCTGATCCTGTTCGGACCGCCTGCGGCGGGCAAGGGCACCCAGGCCAAGCGGCTGGTCGAGCAGCGCGGCATGGTCCAGCTGTCGACCGGTGATATGCTGCGCGAGGCGATCGCCTCGGGCTCCGAACTGGGCAAACAGTGCCAGGCCATCATGTCGAGCGGCGGCCTGATCGCCGACGACATCGTCATTGCCCTGATCGAGGCCCGCCTGAAAGAGGCCGAGGACGCCGGTGGGGCCATCTTCGACGGCTTCCCGCGCACCCTGGGCCAAGCCGAGGCGCTGGACGCCATGCTGGCCAAGCTGGGCAAGCAGATCGACCATGTGGTCCGATTGAAGGTCGACGACAGTCAGTTGCTGGAGCGGGTGGCGCGTCGCTATGCCGACCAGGGCCGGCCGGATGACAACCCCGACAGCTTCAAGGTCCGGCTGGAAGCCTACAATCGCAATACGGCACCTCTGCTGCCTTATTATGCGGACAAGGGGCTGTTGACCGAGATCGACGGCATGGGATCGATCGAGGCCGTGGCCACCGCCATCGACCAGGCCCTCGACACGCGAGTCTGATCGACCTTTGCCTTCTGCGCGTTAAAGCTGCTCAGACGCGCACGAGAGGCGGCACATGACCATCGCAGGGCCCGCACGCCCGAAGACGCCCCAGCGGCGCCGGCTCGGCATTGGGCTCGTCGTCCTGGCGGGCCACCTGGTCTTCCTGCCGTTCCTGGCGCGGGGATCGTCGCCCGAGCCCCTGCCCGCACCACCGCCACCGTTCGAGGTCGTGCTGGTGCCTCCGCCACCTTCTCCGCCGCCGCCACTACAGCCTGCCGTCGTGGCGGGGGGCGGTTCGCCCGCTGCGCCGTCTCGCGTCAACATCCCGCCCGATCCGCCCCCTGTGACGCCCGAGATCGTTGCGCCGCCGGTGCAGGTGCCCGAGCCGGCGATCGTCGTCGGCACTGCGCCCTATGCCGATGCCCTGCCGGGACCGGGCCTGGTCGGCCAGGGAACAGGGT
>Ga0209066_10004104_pt1 | contig 16089 bp, 18 predicted proteins | sample All_14_2_FD_187198 | JGI IMG/M metagenome (GOLD analysis project Ga0209066, IMG submission 187198) | Freshwater microbial communities in response to fracking from Pennsylvania, USA - Allegheny Zone_MetaG_DW_15 (SPAdes) (version 2) ...
CACGGCGGTGCGGTTGCTTTCGGCTTGCGCGAGCAGGTCGTCATGCCGCATGACCTGCAGGTAGACCATGCGCGCGGCCAGCAGAGCAAAGGCGACCAGCACCGCCAACCCGGCCGCCAGCACCCGGGTGCGGAACTGGGCGAGGTCGGCTTCGACGTTACGCAGTTCAGTCATCTCGGTTGCTCAGCTCGATAAGCCACGGGGTAGATACCGGCCTGCGAAGGCGAGTTCCTTCCGGCGCGTGATGTCTGCGCAAGGATGCGGTGGAACCGGCTTTGCCGGGCCACTCGCATCGCCCCCTTGAGGGGGTGACGCGGAAGGCGGCGCGGGGGTGTTCCATCTAGAGCGGTCGGTTGTCGTCAGGATTCGGAGCGCGGCGCTGCGGCGCCAGCAGCAGCACGCTGACCACAGGCCAAAAGGCGGCTTCGATCACCGGCGCGAGGAAAAACGACCAGCCCGGAAACGCGCCACCCGCCACCATGCGCACCAGCAGTTCCAGCAGATGCGCGGCCATCAGCAGGGGCAGCACCTGGACCGCCTGGGTGGGCACGCCGAACCAGAGCAGGCGCCGGTGCATGGAGACGGCGAGGAAACCCAGCACGGTGTAGGCCATGGCGTGCTGACCGAGCAGGGCGCCTTGTTGCACGTCCATGGTCAGACCAAACACGAAGGCCACGCCCACGCCGATGCGCAGCGGCTGGTGCACGCTCCAGAACACCAGCGTGATCGCCAGCAGATCGGGCACCCAGGCGGCGCGCCCCCACAGGCCGGTGTTCATGAGCATGTTGAGCACCAGGGCGCTCAACAGGCTGAACCAGATGAACAGCGGGTTGGCGGGAAGCAGCAGCTGCTGGCCGGGACGCATGATCATGGTCGTGAGCTCCCGATCCGGGCCTGCGGCGCCGCAGGGGTATCTTGCAGGGGCGAAGGCGGCAGGTGTTCACCCACCGGCGCCAGCACCAGCACATGCAGCGCCCCGTGCACCCGCGCCAGCGGCGTGCAGCTGATGCGGTTGAATGCGGACTCGGCACGCTGGCCCACGGCGTTGACCCGGGCCACCGGCAGGCCGGGCGGGTAGACGCCATCGACACCGCTGGTGGTGAGCAGGTCGCCCTCGACGATGTCCACATTGGCCAGGGTGTAGCGCAGCTCCAGCGCGTCGCCCTCGGGTCCGGGTTGGCCAAACGCCACGCTGCGCACGCCCGTGCGCGTATTGAGCACGGGAATGGCCTGGTCGCGGTCGATCAGCAGGGTGACTTCGGACACCAGCGGATAGACACGGGTGACCTGGCCGAGCACGCCGCTGTCGTCGATCACCGGCGAGCCGAGCGCGATGCCGTGGGCCTGGCCCCGGTCGATCACGATGCGCCGCGAGTAAGGGTCGGCGGCGTCGTACAGCACCTGCGCGCCCATGGAGGGCGTGGTGATGCGTTCGCGCATGGCCAGCAGCTCGCGCAGGCGCTGGTTCTCCAGCGCCAGTTGCTCCACCTGCAGCGCCCGCTCGGACTGGGTGGCGAGCTGCTGCATCGCCGCGCCTTCCCGTTGCTGCGCCTGGTGCAGGCTGGTGAAATAGCCGCCCATCTGACCCGCCGCCTGGACCGGTTGCATCACCAGCCACTGGAGCGGGTACAAGACCGTGGCCACGGCGCCGCGCACCGGCGCGGTGATGCGAAAGCGCAGGTCGGCCACCATCAGAAACAAGGCCACGGCGCTGAACACCATGAGCTTGGACAGGGCCGAAGGCCCCTGCTTGAAGAAGGGGGGCGGGGTGCGGTCCAGGGTGCCCAGTGGCATGTCGGGAAAGGCTCGCGGGTGGTGCGGTCAGGCCGGAAACCGGCGCGGGGGCTTATTCGCTGGTGAAGATGGTGCCCAGGCGCTCCATGCGCTCCAGGGCCATGCCGCAGCCGCGCACCACGCAGGTCAGTGGCTCCTCGGCCACCAGCACCGGCAGACCGGTTTCTTCGGCCAGCAGGCGGTCCAGGTCACGCAGCAGGGCGCCGCCACCGGTCAGCATCATGCCGCGCTCGGCGATGTCGGCGCCCAGCTCGGGCGGCGTGTGTTCCAGCGCCATCTTGACGGCCGAGACGATGTTGTTCAGCGGGTCGGTGAGGGCTTCGAGGATTTCGTTGCTGGAGATGGTGAAGCTGCGTGGCACGCCTTCGGAGAGGTTGCGGCCCTTGACTTCCATTTCCTTGACTTCGGAGCCGGGGAAGGCCGATCCGATGTTCTTCTTGATTGCTTCGGCGGTTGGCTCGCCGATCAGCATGCCGTAGTTGCGGCGGATGTAGGCAATGATGGCGTCGTCGAAGCGGTCACCGCCCACGCGCACGCTGCCTTTGTAGACCATGCCGCCGAGCGAGATGACGCCGACTTCGGTGGTGCCGCCGCCGATGTCCACCACCATGGAGCCCGACGCGTCGGACACCGGCAGGCCGGCGCCGATGGCGGCGGCCATGGGTTCTTCAATCAGGTAGACCTCGGAAGCACCGGCGCCGAGGGCCGACTCGCGGATGGCGCGGCGCTCGACCTGGGTCGAGCCGCAGGGCACGCAGATGATGATGCGCGGGCTCGGCTTGAACATCGAGCGCGGATGCACCATCTTGATGAACTGCTTGAGCATCTGCTCGGTCACGGTGAAGTCGGCGATCACGCCGTCTTTCATAGGGCGGATGGCTTCGATGTTGCCGGGCACTTTGCCGAGCATGGCCTTGGCTTCCTTGCCCACCGCCTGGATCGTCTTCTTGCCCTGGGGGCCGCCTTCATGGCGGATCGAAACCACCGAAGGTTCGTCCAGCACGATGCCCTTGCCGCGAACGTAGATCAGGGTGTTGGCGGTGCCAAGGTCAATGGCCAGGTCGGTCGAAAATTGCCGACGGAATGCTTCAAACATGGTGCAAAAATCCTGTGGGGCATGGCAGCAGCTTCGTGCGGCCATCGCCGGGTGTCTGTACGGGGAAGTCGGTGTCTACAAGTCTTTGATTCAGCGACAAAAACTGTTTCGGCGCGGGATTTGCCGCTAAACCTTGGATAATACCGCATCCCCTGTGCATAACTTCGCCCATCAAGGGGCTAAATCTTCCCTTTACACCCCGTTTCAGCGCACTTGGGGCGCTGTTTGGGTGGTTTCTTTTTTCTTACTCCGGAACCGAGTTCTGCCATGTCCCTGACCCTGTCCGACATCGGGCGCATCGCCAACCTGGCGCGCCTGGAACTGAGCGGTACCCAAAGCGAGCGCATGCTGGGCCAGCTCAACGGCTTTTTTGACATCGTCGAACAGATGAACGCGGTCGACACCACCGGCGTCGAGCCGCTGGCCCACCCCACCGCCGTGATCGATCACGTCAGCTTGCGCCTGCGCCCGGACGTGGCGAGCGAACCCAACAACCGCGAAGCGAACCAGAAGAGCGCGCCCGCCGTCGAGCGCGGTCTGTTCCTCGTGCCCAAGGTGATCGAATGAACGAGCTCCACCACCTGGGCGTGGCCGAACTGGCCGCCGCCATTGCCGACAAGAAGACCTCCAGCGTCGAAGCCGCGCAGCACCTGCTGGCGCGCGCCAAGGAACACCAGAACCTCGGTGCCTACTTGGCGTTCAACGAAGACCTCACACTGGCCCAGGCCCAGGCCGCCGATGCACGCATCGCTGCGGGCGAACGAGGCCCGCTGCTCGGCGTGCCGCTGGCGCACAAGGACATCTTCGTCACCCAGGGCTTTCCCACCACCGCCGGCAGCAAGATGCTGGCCGGTTACCAGAGCCCGTTCGACGCCACCGTGGTGAGCCAGCTCGCCGCCGCCGGCGCCGTGACCCTGGGCAAGCTCAACTGCGACGAGTTCGCCATGGGCTCGGGCAACGACAACTCGGCCTACGCGCCGGTGCACAACCCCTGGGACGCGGCCCGGGTGCCCGGCGGTTCGTCGGGCGGCTCGGCCGCTGCCGTGGCTGCGCGCCTGGTGCCCGCCGCCACCGGCACCGACACCGGTGGTTCGATCCGCCAGCCCGCCAGCTTCACCGGCATCACGGGCATCAAGCCCACCTACGGCCGCTGCTCGCGTTACGGCATGGTGGCCTTCGCCTCCAGCCTCGACCAGGCCGGCCCGATGGCGCGCAGTGCCGCCGACTGCGCCACGCTGCTGACGGCGATGGCCGGCCCCGACATCGACCGCGATTCCACCAGCCTCGACCACCCCGCCGAGGACTACACGCGCCTGCTGGGCCTGCCGCGCGAGGGCGCGACCGCTGCGCAGCCGCTCAAGGGCTTGCGCATCGGCCTGCCGAAAGAGTTCTTTGGCGAAGGCTGCGCGCCCGACGTGCTGGCCGCCGTGCGCGCCGCGTTGTCCGAATACGAAAAACTCGGCGCCACGCTGGTTGACATCTCGCTGCCGCGCACCGAGCTGTCCATCCCGGTCTACTACATCATCGCGCCCGCCGAAGCATCGTCCAACCTCAGCCGTTTCGACGGCGTGAAGTTCGGCCACCGCGCCGCCAAGTTCGACGACCTGGCCGACATGTACAAGAAGTCGCGCAGCGAAGGCTTCGGGCCCGAGGTGCAGCGCCGCATCATGATCGGCACCTATGTGCTGAGCCACGGTTACTACGACGCGTACTACCTCAAGGCACAACAGATCCGCCGCCTGATCGCGCAGGACTTCCAGCAAGCCTTCACCCAGTGCGACGTGATCGCCGGCCCGGTGGCGCCCACGGTGGCCTGGAAGATCGGCGAAAAGAGCGACGACCCGGTCGCCAACTACCTGGCCGACATCTACACCCTGTCCACCTCTCTGGCCGGCCTGCCGGGCATGAGCGTGCCGGCCGGTTTCGGCGCTGCGAACATGCCGGTGGGCCTGCAACTCGTGGGCAACTATTTCAAGGAAGGCGAATTGCTGCAGACCGCGCACGCCTTCCAGCAGGCCACCGACTGGCATCTGAAGACGCCGGAGGGCTACTGAACATGAGCGACAAGAAACAAGCTTCCCCGCTGGTGCAAGGTTACGAAGTCGTGATCGGCTTCGAGACGCACGCCCAGCTCGCCACGCAGTCCAAGATCTTCAGCCGCGCGCCCACAGCCTTCGGTGCCGAGCCCAACACGCAGGCCTGCGCGGTGGACCTGGCCCTGCCCGGCACGCTGCCGGTGATGAACCGCGGCGCGGTGGAACACGCCATCCGCCTCGGTCTGGCGCTGGGTTCGCACATCGCCGAGCAGAGCGTGTTCGCGCGCAAGAACTACTTCTACCCCGACCTGCCCAAGGGCTACCAGATCAGCCAGTTCGAGATTCCGGTGGTGCAGGGCGGCGAGGTGAGCTTTTTCCTGGGCGACGAGAAAAAGACCGTGCGCCTGGTGCGCGCGCACCTGGAAGAAGACGCCGGCAAGAGCCTGCACGAAGAGTTCCACGGCATGAGCGGCATCGACCTGAACCGCGCCGGCACGCCGCTGCTGGAGATCGTGACCGAGCCCGACATGCGCTCCAGCGCCGAGGCCGTGGCCTACGCGAAAGAGCTGCACAAGACCGTGACCTGGATCGGCATCTGCGACGGCAACATGCAGGAAGGTTCGTTCCGCTGCGACGCCAACGTCTCGGTGCGCAAGCCCGGCGAGCCGCTGGGCACGCGTCGCGAGATCAAGAACCTGAACTCGTTCAAGTTCATGCAGCAGGCGATCGACTACGAGGTGCGCTGGCAGATCGAGCAGATCGAAGATGGCCATGCGATCCAGCAGGCCACCGTGCTGTTCGACCCGGACACGGGCGAAACGCGCGCCATGCGCACCAAGGAAGACGCGGCCGATTACCGCTACTTCCCCGACCCGGATCTGCCACCGCTGGTGATCGCGCGCGACTGGGTGGAGCAGGTGAAGGCCAACATGCCCGAGCTGCCGCGCCAGATGGCCGCGCGACTGGTGCAGACCTACGGCCTGCCCGAATACGACGCCACCACGCTCACGCAGAGCCCGGCGATGGCTGCCTACTTCGAGACCGCCGCCAAGGCCAGTGGCCAGGCCAAGATGGCCAGCAACTGGATCATGGGCGAGGTCTCGCGCCGTCTGAACAACGAAGAAAAAGACATCGCCCAGGTGCCTGTGAGCGCCGACACGCTGGCTGCGCTTCTGAAGCGCATCGCCGACGGCACAGTGTCGAACAACGCAGCCAAGCAGGTGGTGGACGCGCTGTGGAGCGGAGAGGGCAGCGATGTGGATGCCGTCATCGAAGCCAAGGGCCTCAAGCAGATGAACGACTCCGGCGCGCTGGAGAAAATCATCGACGAGGTGATGGCCGCTAACGCCCCCATGGTCGAGCAGTTCCGCGCGGGCAAAGACAAGGCTTTCAACGCGCTGGTGGGCCTGGTCATGAAAGCCAGCAAGGGCAAGGCCAACCCGCAGCAGGCCAACGACCTGCTCAAGCAAAAGCTTCAGTAAAGAGCAAGGGCACCAGCTTCGGGCTATCTCCGGAGCACGTGCCCCACCCAGCAAACGCCGAAGAACCGGCTTCGCCGGGCCAAAGGCGTTGTCCCCCTCCGGGGGAAGCCGCGTCAGCGGCGCAGGGGGGACTACTTCTGCCCCCAGAGCTGACGCAGTTTCACCAGCTCTTCGTCGAAGCGCGCGTTGAGGCGCTGTTTTTCCTGGGTCTGTTCCACCACAAAGCGTTGCTGGACCGCCACCTGCTGCTCGTTGTCTTCCAGCTTGCGGCGCAGCCACAGCGGCGCCTTGCTCACGTCGTTCTGGTAGAACTCCAGCTCGGCGCTGATGTCCTTGCGCTGATCGAGCAGGGCCTGTGCGCGTTTGTTGACCGCGCTGATCACTTCGTCGATCTGGGCCAGCGCGTCGGCGCGCTCCTTGTCGTGCACGGGCTTGTTCGGGTAGCGGATCAGCAGCGCCCGATCCCGGCGCTTTTCTTCGGCAATTCGGGCTTGCAAGGCTTCTTCGGCCTTCTTCTGGGCGTCGATCCTGGCGCGCTCTTCGGCCGTGTAGCTCGGTGGCACGACCCGCTTGACCGTCCCGGAGCCCGTGAGTTCGCGCTGTTCACGGTCCAGGCACTCGGTGATCGGGCGGTCCGATGTGATGCGCCGTCCTTTGCTGTCAATGCAGGTGTAGATGCCTTTGCCCTGGGCAAGCGCCACCGTCGACACCACCAGCAGCACCACGCCCCATGCGATGGACGTTGAAGGGAGCGGCGGGCGCAGGAAAGCGGGCAAAGTAGATCCTCAGGCTACGCCGTAACGCTGGCGGTAGGCCAGCACCCGGTCGCGGTGGCTGGCAAGTTCGTCGCCAGTGTTCTGCCTCAGATACTGCAGCAAATCGGCCAAGGTCGCAATGGCACAGACCTGCAGTCCGAGCTGGTTCCGCACGTATTGCACCGCGCTGTGCTCCACGTCACGCTGCACGCCGTCGGCGCCGACCTCGGTGGCCTTCTCCTGGCGGTCCAGCGCAATCGCCACCGCATGGGGCGTGGCGCCAGCGGCCTGGATCAGGGCGATGGATTCGCGGGCTGCGGTGCCGGCCGACATCACGTCATCGACGATCAGCACCCGGCCCTGGAGCGGCGCACCCACCAGCGAGCCCCCTTCGCCATGGTCCTTGGCTTCCTTGCGGTTGTAGGCAAACGGCACGTTGCGCCCCAGGCGCGCCAACTCGATGGCGACCGCCGCACCGAGCGGAATGCCCTTGTACGCGGGGCCGAAAATCATGTCGAATTCGATGCCGCTTTCCAGCAGGGCTTTTGCATAGAATTGCGCGAGCCGACCGAGCTTGGCGCCGTCATCGAACAGGCCGGCGTTGAAAAAGTAAGGCGAGAGCCGCCCCGCCTTGGTCTTGAACTCGCCAAAGCGCAGCACGCCCGAGTCCACGCAGAACTGCACGAAGTCCTGTGCCAGCGCACCGTCTTTTGTTCCGGCAGCCGCCGAGCCCGCTTCCAACACCATGGGGAAATCCTTGTTCAAACTGACCAGCCTCAACCTCAACGGCATCCGCTCCGCCAGCACCAAGGGGCTGGAAGCGTGGCTCGCCAAGCATGCGCCCGATTGTATTTGTGTGCAGGAAGTCAAGGCGCAGGCGCCCGACGTCAGCGGGCGCTTCGAGGCCCTCGCCGGACTCAAGGGCCATTTTCACTTTGCCGAGAAGAAAGGCTATTCCGGCGTCGCCGTCTACACGCGCCATGAGCCCAGCGACGTGGTGGTGGGTTTCGACGGCGGCGAGTTCGATGCCGAAGGCCGCTACGTGGAGCTGCGTTTCGACACGCCCACCGCGAAACGTTCCATCATCAGCGTCTACTGCCCCAGCGGGTCTTCAGGCCCCGAGCGGCAGGAAGCCAAATACCGCTTTCTCGATGTGTTCTATCCGCACCTGATGGCGCTCAAGGGCCAGCGCGAGTTCATCATCTGCAGCGACGTCAACATCGCCCACCAGAACGCCGACCTTAAAAACTGGCGCAGCAACCAGAAGAACAGCGGCTTCCTGCCCGAAGAGCGCGCGTGGATGACCAAGCTGCTGACCGATGGCGGCCTGGTGGACGTGTACCGCCGTCTGCAGCCCGACACCACCGACACCTGCTACACATGGTGGAGCAACCGCGGCCAGGCCTACGCGAACAACGTGGGGTGGCGGCTCGACTACCACCTGGCCACGCCGGCGCTGGCCGAACACGCGCGCACCGAAGCGATCTACAAGGCCGAGAAGTTCAGCGACCACGCGCCGATCACGATCGAATACGACTTCAGGCTCTGAGACGCTCGGACTCAGTGCCGCTTGGGCAGCTGCGCCTGCAGCGAGCGCACCTGCTGCTCCAGCGTTTCGATGCGCTGGATGTGGTCCAGCAGCAGGGCCACGGCAAACAGGTCGAGGTCGAAGTCCAGCCGCAGCTTGCTGGCCGTGCGCATGCGCGTGACGCAGTCGGCGCTGAACATGCGCAGGTCCGCCTCGGACGGGCCGGTTTGCAGCGGCTGCAGCGCGCCATATTCCACCAGCTCATCCACGTCGGCGGTGCTGATGCCACAGACCCGCGCCAGCTCGGGCAGCGTGACGCTCTGCACCTCGTCGAGCCAGACCCATTCGACGGCTTGCATGTTGGTGTTCATGAAGTGGCTCCTGTTGGCGCGGTGCGCGGATGGAATGAAGAGTCTTTGGCGAGCGCTTCAAACAGCTCGCGCTCGCGCTCGGTGAGGGTGGCGGGCACGTCGATCAGCACCACGGCGTACAGGTCGCCCGCCGCGCTGCGGCCGTTCGCCAGGCCGCGCCCGCGCAGCCGCAGCTTGCGGCCCGAGCGCGTGCCGGGCGGCACGGTCAGCATCACCGGGCCGTCCAGTGTGGGCACTTCGGTTTCGGTGCCCAGCGCCGCTTCCCAGGGCGTGAGCACGAGGTCGAAATACAGGTCCTGGTGGTCGGTGCGGAAGATGCGGTGCGGCGCCAGCGTGATGTGCAGGTAGATGTCGCCATCGGTGCCGCCGTTCTGGCCCTTGCCGCCTTTGCCGCGCAACCGCAGCTTCTGGCCATCGCGCACGCCGGGTGGCACGCTCACTTCCAGTGTGCGCTCCTGGCCGCCGTCGTCCAGGCTCAGGTGCACGGTGCGTCCGCGGTGGGCGTCTTCCAGGCTGATGCGAATGGTGGTTTCCAGATCGCGCCCGTCCCGGGGCATCGGGCCCTGGCGCGGATCGCGGCGGCCCCGGCCCATGGCGGCGAGCAGGTCTTCGAGGTCCATCTCGTCAAACGCCGAGCCGTTGGTGGCGTGGTCGCGGCCCCATTGCGGTGGTGGCGAAAACGGTTCACCGGCCGGGTGCCTGCCCAGCTCGTCGTAGGCGGCGCGTTTTTCAGGGTCCTTCAGCGTCGCGTAGGCCTCGGCCACTTCCTTGAAGCGGGCCTCGGCCCCGGGCGCCTTGGACATGTCCGGGTGGTGCTCGCGGGCGAGCTTGCGGTAGGCCTTCTTGATGGCGTCGAGGTCCGCGTCACGCGGCACGCCCAGAGCGGCGTAATAGTCTTTGTAGTTCATGCAGGACTCCCGGGGACACAGCTTGGGTGACCAGAATAACCGGGTCTGTGCGCTGGCGCACCTTCGCTCACCCGTCCCCCCGGCTCGCTTCAGCGCTGCGCCGCCGTGAGCAGCAGCTCGTTGGGGCCGACCCAGCCCCCGGGCGTGTTGAACTGGCCGAGGCGCTCCTCCATGTCGGCCCACGCGGCCTCGGCGGCTTCGGGCTCCAGACGGCCGAGGATCTGCTGGATGGGGCTGGCCGAGGCGCGCACGAAGTCAAGATAGTGGCGCGCCGTGGGCAGGCGAAAGGGCGCGTCCAGCGCTGTGGTGGCCACCTGCCGGAAGCCGGCGGACTGGAACAGCTGATCGCACAGGCCCGGCTGGCCCAGGCTCAGCAGGCCACCGGGCTGGTTGGTGTTGCGCGGGGGCAGCCCGGCGTGGCGCAGGGCGGTGGCCATGAGCAGGCCGATGCAGGGGTTGCGCTCGGGCCGCGAGAACACCACGGTGCAGACGCCGCCACCTGTGCGCAGCGCCCGGTGCATGGCGCGCAGGCCTTGTTGGGGATCGGGAAAGAACATCAGGCCCAGGCGGCACACCACGGCGTCGAAGCTGGCGGGCGGCACCGGCAGGGCCTCGCCATCGGCCACCAGGGTCTGGACGTTGCCGTGACCGGCCAGGCGCGCGTTGTCCCGCGCCAGCGCCAGGATGGCGGGCGACAGGTCGGTCGCGAGCACGCGGCCCGTCGGGCCCACGCGCTGCGCGATGTCCAGCGACTGGTCGCCCGCGCCGGCGGCCACGTCGAGCACCGCGTCGCCGGGGCCGACGCCGGCCATGTCGATCATGGCGTCCGTCGCGGGGCGCAGCCAGGCACGGATCTCTGCGGTGTGGGCGTTCCAGCCCGGGGCCGATCGGTCCCATTGTTCGCGGGCGGCGGCCTTGAACGCCGGGCCGTCCGGGGGCGTTCCGGGTGTGTTGGCGACAGGGGCTGAGGCGGTGGTCATGGTGGACTCCTCGGGCGGTGGTGGCAGTGCGGGATGGCCCGGCCAGTCTGGGCCGTCGACACCGCCACCACAAGCCGCAGGCTCGCATAATGGGACCGCAGAAATGCATCACCCGAGGCATCTGCCCACCCGAGGTCGCCCCATGTTCGACTGGAATGACCTGAAATGCCTGCTGGCGGTGGCGCGGCACCAGAGCACCACCGCCGCCGGGCGCGCCTTGCAGGTGAACCAGTCCACGGTCCAGCGCCGGCTCGCCGAACTGGAGCGCGACCTGGGGCAAGCGCTGGTGGTGCGCCATCCCAGCGGCTACCGGCTCACGGCCTATGGGGAACAGCTGCTGCCGCTGGCGCAGGAAGTGGAGCGCGCCGCACTGGCGCTGGCCCGGCATGTGGAAACCTTCCAGCGCGATGTGTCGGGTGTGGTGCGCGTGACCTGCCCTGAGCCGCTGATGTTGCGGCTCTCCCGCTCGACGCTGCTGGAGCGCTTCCGCGCCCGCTATCCCGGGCTGGAGGTGGCGTTCGTGATGAGCGACAAATACCTCGACCTGGCGCAGGGTGATGCGGACATGGCCCTGCGTTCGGGCGACACCGAAGACAACGCCCTGATCGGCCGCAAGGTGGGCGATTCGCTGTGGGCGGTGTACGCCAGTCCGAAGTACATCGCGCGACGCGGCCAGCCCGACAGCGTGCAAGATCTGGTGCAGCACGACTGGGTCGGCTTTGACGAGAGCATGGCCCAGCACCGCGCATCGATATGGTTGCAGCAGGTCGCTCCAGCGGCCCGTGTGGTGGCTCGCAACGACAGCGTGCTCGGGCTGGTCTATTCGGCGAAGGCCGGCATGGGCCTGGCCGCGCTGCCGACCGCGCTCGGCGACGCCGAGCCCGACCTGGTGCGGGTGCTGGGGCCGATCCCCGAGCTGGCGCGCATCTGGCGCGTGCTCACCACGGCAGAGCTGCGGCACACGCCGCGCGTGGCGGCGCTGTTCGACTTCCTGGTCGACGAGGTCGATGCCTTGCGGCCCATCATCACCGGCTGAGGCGGTGACGGCCGCTCAGCGCCTTGCGTGCCTTGCTGCCCACAAAGGGGTTGCCCGACAGGCCGACCACGACCACCGGGTGGCTTCCGATGGCGGTCTGCACCTGCTGGATCAGGTCGTTGTGCAGGCGGGCGATCTTCTCGCGGATGGCAGGGTGGATGGCGGCCTCGTCGAGGATGGGGCGGGTCATGGGGTTGTCCGTGAAGGGTAGTTGCCCGGCACTGTGGTGCGTTCTGCGATCACGCGCCCATCTCCATCGAATGCGACTTCCCGTTCTGCGGTCGGACTCCTTGTGCCGGGAAGCCAAAGGCCCCGCACTTCCGGTAGGAGGTGCTTTTTGCCGGCATCGGGTGCCTGATCGGCGGGTGTCTTCCGGCGGGTGGCTGGAAGAGATGGTCGGCAAAGTTGGTGAACGCATTAGAGGGGAGCCTGAATCATCTGTCCAATACAGATTGTGCGACTTGCCATCTTGAAACGAGATAATGGGTGCCGTCCTGAACCCCATTGCCCGCCCACCATGGAACTCCGCCAATTGCGCTACTTTGTGGCCATCGCCGACAGCGGCAGCTTTTCCAAGGCGGCCGAACGGGTGTTTGTCGCCCAGTCGGCGCTCAGCCACCAGGTGGCCCAGCTCGAAGACGAGCTGGGTGTCAGCCTCTTTCACCGCTCACGCCGTGGCGTGGAGCTGACCGATGCCGGGCAGCGCTTTTTCCCCCACGCGGTGTCGATCCTGCGGCAGGCCGAGGAGGCGCTGCACAGCGCGCGCCACACCGACGACGAGCCACGTGGCAAGGTGGTGTTCGGCATCCCGCACAGCGCTTCCAACGCACTGGCGCTGCCCCTGCTGCGCGAAGTCCACCAGCGCTTCCCCCGGATCGAGCTGGAACTGACCGAGGAGCTCACTGGCAGCCTCACGCGGCAGCTGCGCACCGGGCAGATCAACCTGGCCGTGTTGTTCGACGATGGCCACCTGGGCGGTTTCACCAGCACGGGTCTGCTGAGCGAGCAGCTGTGCCTGATCGAGCCCGCCGAGCCCGGCGCCACCCTGGCCGCGACGATCACGCTGGCCCAGGCACTGGCGCAGCCGCTGATCCTGCCTGCGAGTCCGCACGGCGTGCGCCCCCTCATCGAGGCGGCTGCGGCCCGGGCCGGCCTGGCGCCGCCCCAGGTGTTTGCCGACATCAGCTCGATCAGCATCCTGCGCACCACGCTGCTGGCGGGTCTGGGCCGCACCCTGTTGCCCGTCATGCCGTTGCGGCCGGAAATCGAAGCCGGTCTGCTGGTGGCGACTCCGGTGGTGAACCCGCCCCTGGAGCGGGTCCTGATGCTCTGCGCATCGGTCCACATCCCCTTGTCGTCGGCGTCTCAGGCCGTGGCCGGGCTGGCCGTGGCGCTGGTGCAGCGCCTCTGCACCGAGGGGCACTGGCCGGGTGGAACCCTGCTGCCGGGCGATGCCAGTCTTTCCCCGACCTGATTGATACAGTACCGCCAGTCCCTCAAAGCCGACCCCGAGACCCATGTTCCAGTACCGCACCGTTCCCGTCACTGCTTTTGCCCAGAACTGTTCCATCGTCTGGTGCGATGAAACCCTGGACGCCGCCATCATCGACCCGGGGGGCGATCTGGAGCGCTTGCTGGCCGAGGTGAAGCGCCTGGGCGTCACGCTCAAGGCGATCTGGCTCACCCACGCCCACATCGACCACGCCGGCGGCACGGCCGAACTCGCCGCCCAGCTGAATCTGCCGATCATCGGCCCGCACCCGGGCGACCAGTTCTGGATCGACGGCCTGAAGCAGCAGAGCGCCATGTTCGGTTTTCCGCCGGCGGGCCACTTCACGCCCACGCGCTGGCTGGCCGATGGCGACACGGTGCAGATCGGTCACTGCACGCTCAACGTGCGCCACTGCCCCGGCCACACGCCGGGCCATGTGGTGTTCCAGTCGCCCGAGGCGCAGCGCGTTTTCGTGGGCGACGTGCTGTTCGCCGGCAGCATCGGGCGCACGGACTTTCCGCAAGGGAATCACGCGCAGCTGATTGCCAGCATCAAGGAGCGCCTCTGGCCCATGGGCGATGAAACGGTGTTCATCCCGGGCCATGGCCCGGAGAGCACGTTGGGCGAAGAGCGGCGCTTCAACCCGTATGTGAAGGGCGGCTGAACCGCTCGCCCGGTCACGGGCTCAAAGGCCGAGCAGTTTCTTGGCGTCGCCGAGCGCCTTCATGGACGCGTCGTGCTTGCCTTCCTTGTGCATTTTTTCGCCTTCCGCGCGCAAGGACTTCACCTTCTCCATGTCGGACATGGACAGACTCGGGTTGGTGCCGAGCTTGGCGTCGATCGCCTTCATTTCGGCGGGGCAGCTGTTGGCAAAAGCCACCGAACACCACAGCAAGGCGGACGCGGTCACCAGGGTTTTCATGGTTGTCTCCTACGGGTGGGCGTCGGCAGGCGCCGACTGGCGGATGCTAGGCGCGTCGTGCCCGCTCGTACAGTGTTTGCCCTTTTGGTCGTGGGGTGGTGGATGGCTGGGCGCGGACGCTGGTGCCAGCGTGGTTTGCGGGGTTGAATACGTCTGTGCGATGACGCACAGTCATGCGGGGGCCGACGGACCAAGATGGAACGCTGCCCGGCCCCCCATTCACCCGTACCCGAGAACATGAGCATCCTCCCGGCTTCGCGGTACCTGCGCGTGCTGACCGTCAACATCCACAAGGGCTACAGCGCCTTCAACCGCCGCTCCGTGCTGCACGGTTTGCGCGAGGCGGTGCGCGCGGTGGGCAGCGACCTGGTGTTCCTGCAGGAGGTCGAAGGCGGGTCCGGTACCGAGAGCGCGCAATACGAGTTCCTGGCCGACCAGATCTGGTCCGACCACGCCTACGGTCGCAACGCGGTGGCCGAGGGCCTGGACCACGGCAACGCGGTGCTCTCCCGCTTCCCGGTGCTGCACAGCGCCAACCACGACATCTCGCTGCCCGGCGTCGAGCCGCGCGGCCTGCTGCACTGCGTGCTGGCCATGCCCGACGGCCTGCCCGATCTGCAGGTGATGTGTGTGCACCTGGGGCTGAGCGAGTCGCACCGGCGCCACCAGCTGGAGCGCCTGTGCGACACGGTGCGGCGCGAGGTGCCGGCCGACGCGCCGCTGATCGTCGCCGGCGACTTCAACGACTGGCGTTCGCGCGCCGACGCCAGCCTGAGTCCCTGCGGGCTCACCGAGGTGTTCCGCCACCACCTGGGTGCGCACGCACGCAGCTTTCCGGCGGGTTTGCCGCTGCTGCGGCTCGACCGCATCTACGTGCGCGGCGTGGCCGCGGCCACGCCGCTGCCGCTGCCGCTTCGGCCCTGGTCCCGGCTGTCCGACCACGCGCCGCTGGCCGCCGGCATCGATCTGCAGGAGGCGCCTTGAATTCGCATTGGGTGCCGGGCAACCGCATCACGCTGCTGGAGAACGGCGAGGTCTACTTCCCGCGCGTGTTCGAAGCCATCGCCGCGGCCGAGCACGAGGTGCTGCTCGAAACCTTCATCCTGTTCGATGACAAGGTCGGGCACGAACTGCAGCAGGCGTTGTTGCTCGCGGCCGGGCGCGGCGCCGTGGTGCACGTGCTGGTCGATGGCTGGGGCTCGCCCGACCTGCCGCCATCGTTCACGCAGCCGCTGCTCGATGCGGGCGTGCGGCTGCGCAGCTTCGAGCCGGCCCGGCGCCTGCTGGGCGCGCGCATCAACATGCTGCGGCGCATGCACCACAAGCTGGTGGTGGTGGACGGCCGGAGGGCCTTTGTCGGCGGCATCAACTATTCGCTGGACCACCTGGCCGAGTTCGGGCCGCTGGCCAAGCAGGATTACGCGGTCGAGGTCGAGGGCCCATTGGTGGGCCAGATCCAGGCCTTTTGCCGCGCCAACCTGGATGCGCCCCAACCCGCGCGCCACGACTGGCTGCAGCGCTGGCGCGCGATCCGCCATCGGCGCTCCGGACTGGAAGCACTGGGCGAGGGCGCGGTGGCTGCCTTCGTCACGCGCGACAACCGCGGCCACCGCACCGACATCGAGCGCCACTACCGCGTTGCGGTGCGCAGCGCGCACGAACGCGTGCTGATCGCCAACGCCTATTTTTT
>Ga0209066_10004105_pt1 | contig 16088 bp, 16 predicted proteins | sample All_14_2_FD_187198 | JGI IMG/M metagenome (GOLD analysis project Ga0209066, IMG submission 187198) | Freshwater microbial communities in response to fracking from Pennsylvania, USA - Allegheny Zone_MetaG_DW_15 (SPAdes) (version 2) ...
AAGACGCCGGATCCTCGTTGTCGAATACAAGGGCGGCCATCTTCTCGACGCTCCGGACGCGCAGGAGAAACGCGACATCGGCAATCTCTGGGCCGCCCGCAGCAACGGCCGCTGCCTCTTCGCCATGCCCAGCGACAGCCGTTTCGACGAACTCCTTTTGAAGGCCAAATCATAAATGATGAACTCGGTCGTTCAATCGAAGGCCAGATCAAAGCCATGGGGAAAGGCTGAAGAGGCAAGCTTTCAATCACTCGCGTGCCGCGAGTCTAACAACGTAATACAAAAAATGAGTGCCGAAAAATGAAACCCGCCCCAAAACCTTCTGCGGCCAAAACCAAGAAGAGTAATATGCCTAATGCGGCGACCGGCGCACCGTCGACATCCGATGGCGGACGAGTAGCACTGAGCGGTTTCCTGTACCAAATCCTCGGTGCTCTTGGATTAAGGGCGAGTGGCACTGCCGAGTCTCAAGGTAGCAAAGCATATGCACTGTTTTCACTCGTGAAAGATGACACCGTGGTAGTACATGAACCATACGACTCTGATGTCGGTCTGTTATTGCCACTCGCCGAAGGTGCCAAACATGGTGTAGTCCTTGCGCAGTTCAAGTATTCTGTCTCAGGAAGTCTCTCAACGATTCCTCCTTCCGAGTTCAAAAACATTCTGGATAGCTTCCACGCAGCGGCAAGCGCAGTTGCAACCGATAGCAAGGTGCTCGCTGGGCGTTTCCTTGTCACAAATAGAGAGTATAGTCCGGAAACAAAGAAAATAGTGGACGCCATTGCAGTCAAAGGTTCGCACGCAGATCTTAGCTCTGATCAGACTATCGTGGCGGCTTCCCTTCAATTTGTTTCAGGCATCCAGCCAGAAGTCTGGACCAGCAAACTTAATGACTTTGGTAAGCAATATGGTCTTACTGGAATTGAAATTCAGAACGGTATTGAACGTTTGTTGGGGCATGTTTTAGCACATACAGCCTCAAGGTCTCACTGTGTTATTACAAGAGCATCGCTCATTGAAAGCCTGACGGGCTCCAGTCATGCGAATTCATTAACACATGACACAGTCTTGCCGATCATGGAAAGGGGTCTAAATGAACTTGGCACTCCTCCTTCCCATGCACTAATTGATCGTCCGGATGCAGAGAGGCTCTACTCCCAATACAACGACAGAGCGCTTGTAGTTTGCACAGGCCCCGGAGGTTCAGGTAAAACGGCGGCAGTTCGCAAGTGGGCGCACGCAACCGTGAAGACGCGTTTCGTCGGAACTAAGAGGTTGTCACGTGTCACGAGCAATTTGATCGTACATCTCATAGATGATTGGAGAGGAGGCATAGCCTCCAACGATAACCCCCAATCGGCGATTCAACGTTTATCGAGCGCGAATCCTGCGATCTCGGCTCCACTTCTCTTTCTAAATATTGACGGAATCGACGAGCGATCCCACGTTGGAGAGCAAACTGATTCCATTTGCGCTGTTCTGGATTGGTTTTGGCAACAGGACGAAGCTGTGCGGCAGGGACATAAAGGCCAGCCTGACGCGAAACTTTTTGTTACGTGTAGATGCATAGACGACTTCAAAAAGTTTTGGCACCCGAACACGGGTGGTGGGGGCTCCACGCTGCCTGAGATGCCCCCAGTTATTCAGTTTGGTTTCTTTACAGACGATGAATTTGAAGCTCTTCTTCATTCGGAACGTTCGACATTGGCGGATGAGGTTTATAATAGCCTGATACAGACTGTTCACAGTGCGACTACTGAGACAATAGCGGGCAACCGGGGCCTAGGTCCGTTTTCGCCCGTTCCTCGGGTAGCTTATTCACCGGACACCAACTCAGCGTTTCTTCGTCATCCAGCACTTTGGGAAGCGTTTATGTGCTTACCGCAAGATCAACAAGCACCTTTTCTAAATGGCGATAATACCGCATGTTTATCGCTTGCGAAACAGTACTTCGAGCGGTTTCTTGAAAAAGCAGTCGAAAGGTCAGATGGGGTGTCCAAGCACGTAATTAAAACGTCCTTCAGCATGCTTGCTTCAGCCTCAAAGGCACAACATTCCGCCAATCCACACTTTAGCTTATGGAATAAGACAATTGGTGTCGATCTTGGTCTCGGTTGCTTCGTTGCAATCCAGCTCTTTGAAGAGGCGTGCTCAGCTGGAATCATCGAACGAGATTCTGACAAGTGGCGCTGGCGTTACCCGTTTGTAGAGCAATACCTCGCGGGAATTCATGCGGGAGGTGCAAAATGATGGATGCAAAAGCGGTTTCAGAACTACGTTATAAGGCTCACACACTTTCAACGCCTGTTGAGGTATCCCATTTCCTCTCGGAATGTAACAAAGCCTTTCGCAAGAAGTCTATTGGTGTTGACGTACATGCGGAACTAAAGTATTTCGCATTTGTAACGCTTCATAGGCTTTGTAAAACCAATTTTGATGATGCTCGCTCCATCTTCCTGAAGTCACTGCTTCCAATGTGCCTTAAGTCATTCAAGGGGACATCCAAGGCAGATTTGCATGCCTACCGAACGCGCGAGCTTTTCGGCCAGTGGTTCAACGAGCTTTCTTCCTCAGACTGCCAATCCGTCATTCAGCCAGTCATAAAATACCTGACCGATCATCTAAGAGGTCGCACATTCAAAATGGCATGCTGGGCCCTTGGCGATGTCGGTTACCGGGGTCAAGAACTTGTTGACCTGCTCAAGAGTTTTGTTTTGAATAATCCAGGAAAGGACGGGGATTACGCGCTTGGATTACTGTTTGATCTAGGGGTAACCCCAGCAGAGATAGGACAATTCGTTGACGAAGCACTTCGCCGAGTTCAAGCGCGTCAATATAACTCAACTTATTACTCTTTGGTCATGTCGTCTTCTCTGCGGGTCTTAGAAATTATTCGTGATCATCTTGACTCTTCCGTCAGCCAGCGCACAAACAAGAGCAGCGACCTTCTCGGAGTGATAGCAGGAGTCTGCGAGCGCCTTCCCAACGACGCCGGTGCCGCAGATCTCGCAATATCGCTCATCCGCCGTTTATACAAGCTCAATCAAAAGGATGTCGGCGCACGGTTGTCTTTTGCCAACAATCTACTTCCTGTGATCGACAGCCGTTTCGTTGGAGATGCCTTCGCCGATCTTTTCTTGGATTTGGGACCAGAGGCAGCGCATTTTGTCCATGCCATATACGTTCAGATTTTACGCATGCGCGAGTGCCTAGGCCCGCACCAACTCGCCGGTTTTCCTTCGTGCTCATCACCCCGTTTAGTTGATATTCTAAAATCTGTCGTGTTCACGGAAGAAGAGAACAATAGTCCAAACGGTTCGTTGCTCTTCGATGCGAAAAGCGCATCTCTTTGGACTGCGCTTGCACTAGAGTCATACGACTCTCTCAACTGGTTCTCCGAAGCGCTGGAGCATGAGCGAAACCCTTTCCACCAGCACGATCTCATGCAAACTTATGCATGTTTCCGAATTCAAACGCTACCCGATCAGATACGGCTCTGGGTCACAGATCCTTTTGATGCGCAAAAAAACGACAATGCCGAAACATGGATAACCCGCACCTCCGCGCTACGTGTCGCGCGTTCTGCGGCGAACCAAGAAGCATTCGACATCCTGCTGAGGTCTGGTTTCACTCTCGCAGGCAACGTACTCCTCGACACTGTGAATGCTTTAAAGGACGTAGTGCTGGTTCTGACACAAGATCCGTCCAAATGCGGCAACGTTTCGGATGCACTTCTTAACTCAATTCACACAGCAGAACCAGGACCGCAATACTCCGCAGCTGTCCACGCCATATTAGCCATGGCTTGTTGCGGTCGGTTGCCGCTGGACAGTCATGGACGCCTGGTGGATGCAGCCCTCCGTGAATCTCAAATCGATTATGATCAGGCACGTCTCATAGAGGCCCTTATTCACGCGAATGTGCCCATGACCGAAGCGATCCTCAATCGACTCGGTGAGTGGGCTAGAGTACGCGAAGATCGAGTTGGGGAAATCGCGCTCCAATGGCTTATCAGAATTGGAAGACTCGATTTGGCCGGGAGCATTCTCAATCGTCTGGGTGTTGAATGCGATGACGGAGTCCGCCACTGGCGACATTTGAACACTAATACAACCGGCTGGGCTCCATTCTTTGTCGGACAACTGTACGAGAAATGGCCTGTTGATTATGAGTTTGCCATCATCGACATTCTCAACGATGCCGATTGGCAAGAGTGCGCACAGATCTACGGTGTCTTGCAGCGCATGGCCGAAAAGCCAGCAAATGTTCTCTCCCCTCAAATTCGACAAGCCGCCCTCTCGCGATTAATAAAGAAAGTTACGCCCACCCAAGCAGAACTCGGCCTCTTTTCGTTAGTACCAAGAGTCGCGCCGGAAGAATTCCTGGATCATGACTGGAAGCTATCGCTTGACCAATGGTTTGCTGATGCGCGCATTGCTTTTGCAGAAGGTGTTCGATCTTGCCTAAAGCATGGGGTAGTCACGCAGTCACGAAACAAAGGTATGCAGCTCCTGATCCGGCTTTCGGAGGATAGTCAATATGGGGTTCGCCGCGCTGCATTTCGCGCACTCGCCGAACAGGATATCTCCACCCTTTGTATGCTCACACGCACATGGAGCCGTTCGGAGCGTCACGAAGTCCGCATCTGGGCAGCTGAGTCCGCAGGCTGGATCGAACGTATCAACAATAATAACACTGAATGGGAAGATGTGTTGACTCGAATACAGTTCGACACGCACAAAAAAGTAAGAAGCGCATATTCAGACGCATTGAAGTGTCGCCGCAAGCGTCAGTGGGCCAATGACTATCTTGGCAGAATGAAACAACTCCTCTCGCCATCAAACGCTGAAATGTTGGCCGCCTGGCGATATGGCTGGGCACTTTCTAACCTGTCTGATGATGACGACATCCAGGAACTACAGGCCCTTCAAGCTGATATTGAGCGTGCTCCCAATGTTCGCCACTACATTGCACTGATACTCAAGACTGCTGAGAAACAGTGGGACGAATGTAAGAAGAAATGGCCTGACCCTATCTTGCCCCTTCGGGGCACGTCAATTGAGGCAGGTTCAGGATCGATCACCGTTGGCACAGAGCAATGGAATGTTGACTATATCCTTTGGGGGGAACCTTCTACAGGGCCAAGCGCGCTTGGCCAATGGGGTGGCCGTTGTCAACTAACGGGTTGTAAGTTTAATAACAACCTGTTTGGGAACGAAGCGCAGCTTCGTACCGAAGACGGGCGAACTGGCGTAGGATTTGTCCAAAAGTGGTCAAATTTTACCGATTTGGAATTCTGCGGTAGCGGAGACTATCCTAAGTTAGCGACAGTACATCGCACTAACCCAAATCGATAAGGAAGATCGAGACCTATCAAACCGCTTTTTGAAAGCGCCTCAAAAGATCAAAAAAACGTCTGAAGAAATCAACCGCACGATGGACAAAGCCAACAAAGAAATGCAAAGCTCCCTGGAGAGAATTCTCAAACCATAAAATGCTGCGATTTCGACGGGGTTTTGGCTGCGCAATTTGCCTGCCATTTTTCATTACCATTTTGCACTTGCATTTCACGGCGGTTTCGGCCATCCTATCACCATCCGCTCCATGAAAGTAGGCCCGCTCGATTATCCTGAGCGTGTACCGAAATCTTGGAGCTTATTTTTTTGGGGGGAATGATATGAGCACACTGCGTGCCGTCAGAACCATGCGGATAAGGCGGGTCGCCATCCTCATCGATGGTGCCTTCTTCCTGAAACGTCTCAAGAAAATCGTTCCTCCTCAGTACTGCGACACACCCGAGGCCGTTGCCAGAACCGCTTACCGCCTCTGCAAGAATCACGTCCAACGGCTGACAGGAGACACGTCCCACTACTGGCTGGATCACGTCTACCGCCTCTTCTTCTACGATGCGAAACCCTACGACGGCGTGGCTCACCACCCCATCGGGAACCGCGAGATTAAATTCGACAGCACGCCTGAGTTCCATTTTCGCCAGGCCCTGTTCGACGAACTGCGCAAGACGCGCAAGTTCGCGTTGCGCCTCGGACACGTCGCCCGCGAGGACGGCTGGATCTTCAAAACCGCGCAAACCACCAAACGCATTCTCAAGACGAGGGAATGGATCCACGTTCTCGACGCCGCAGTCGCTCAAGCTCAAACAGGCCAAGCGCCAGCCGTCCTGACCCCCGTCCAGGCCGTGCAGCTCGCCAAACTGGCCGACGCGTGGCGAGCAGTCTCGGAGGATGACGTCCGCTTGAAATTGCGGCAGAAAGGCGTGGATATGCGCATCGGCATCGACATTTCCACGCTGACTTTGAAAAAGCAGGTCGACACTATAATCCTTGTCACAGGCGACAGCGACTTCGTTCCTGCGGCCAAACTGGCCAGGCGAGAGGGGGTAGAATTCCTGATTGATCCGCTCTGGCAAAGTGTTTCGCCCGATCTTCACGAACATGTGGACGGCGTCGTCTCGGCCTTCAAGCCACCGGCCGCCGGCGCATCCGATGAGGATGACGTGGAAGAACCCCTATCTCCGCCGCCTGCACCTCCACCAGCAGCCCCTCCACCGCCACCCTGACGGACAGCGGCAAAACAACAGGTTCAACCCGCAGGAGACGCCAGCCGTGAAGCCAAGAAAAGCAGTATCGGCACCGATCAGCAAGAAACTCTTTCAAGAGGCAGCCAACCAGTGTTCTTTTTGCGGCTTCCCGGATGTGACCGTCCTTCAAATCCATCACATCGACGAGACGCCCGACAATAACGATTTATCGAACCTCCTCTTGGTCTGTGCGAACTGTCACGCCAAAATCACCCACGGCGAAATATCCCCCTCAGACGTCCACACCAAGAAGTTGCAGTTGACGTGGATGAGCCAAGCGGTCAAGCGGCCAACACCGAAGCGTCCCAAGCAAACAGTGGCGGTGAAAGATTCAACCCTCAACAACAGTATCGTCGCCAACAACGTCACCTTCGCCGGCAAGCGCTCACCCCGGCCGCACTATCCCGCGGACTCCATCGGCGCCGACACCATCAAAAAGGGCTATATCGACTACCTGATCGGGCGCTATTTCGACTATAAGAAGGCCGACGCCAGCTACGGATCTTATCGCCCATTCAACCATGCTGAGATCCACACCACAATCGCACGCCAGTTCAAGGCCAAAACCTTCTACATTCACGTTGCGCGTTTCGATGAACTCTGCGGCTACATCATGAGCCGCGTCGACCAGACCATCCAAGGCAAGCGCAACACGTCGCGCGGCTGTCCAAACTACGATAGTTACACCAAGTATCAGGCCGAACAATTAGGCCAACACCCCCCGCCCGCTTCCCCCGGCACCATGTAGCGCCAGCGTAACAAGCCTTTGAAAGGCCTACCAAGAACCAAAAGTGAGGTGCCGACATCATGAACCGATTAAGCATGGCCAGAGAGATCGACGAGCGGTTGCCGACTCTTCTGAAGAATGAAGAGGATCATGTGGCAGACGCTGAAAAGCTTCGCTCAAACTTTGTCAGGGACTACTCGATCACAAGAATCCCGCTTATTGCGCTGGACGAGTATGTCATCGGCAAAGGTAATGCAACTTTTTGTTACCGGTTGGAGCAGGAAATGGACTGTTTGGGCCGAATTAGAGGGGCGACGGCTTTCAAGTTTGGCGTCTATTACGGCAAGACCAAGAGCGATCCTGACCACATTTACCGTTATGCCCAACATTGGGGATCGAATCACACGGACGCTTTTGCCTCAGTCAAGAACGCGATTGTGTCGCTTCTGGAGTCCGCCGCCGCCGACAACCGTGACGCCATTGCCGCAAACTGCTTATCGCCCATGATCAAGGGCAAGCTGCTTCATCTCTATTTTCCAGACCGTTACGCGCCCGTCTATTCGAAGAACCACTTGCGGCATTTTGTCTCTTCCCTCGACCTGCCCGGCACTTTTGAACACGAAACAGACATGCAACGGGCGCTCATGGACTATCGGGATTCATGGGAGGAACTGAAAAGTCAGTCACCCGTCCTGTTTATGATTTTCCTGTACGACCTATTCGGCTACCCGCCGGATAAGAACGCCATTTCCGCGGACACCGCGATTCCGCCGACGCTCAACGAGGCGATCAAAGGTGCTACGTATATCACCGCATTGCCGCCGGGGCCCGCAGCGGCTGCCGCCGGCCGCCGAGATCAGAACATTCCGGATTACGACGGGCTGGCCAAGCGGCGGAAGCGCATCGGTGATCGGGGCGAAGCCATCGTGTTGGCCATGGAACGGAACAGGCTTCGGGTTGCCGGAAAGCCGGATCTGGCTGGGCGTGTCAAATACGTCGCCCAGGAAAACGACCGCGCGGGCTATGACATTCTTTCGTTTGATGAAAATGGCGCAGAACGGCCGATCGAAGTGAAAGCCACAGCGCGTGCTGACATGTCACACGGTTTCTTCCTCAGTGCCAATGAACTGGAACAATCGGTTGCGAAGCCAAATTTCCACATCTACATGGTCTTTTCTGCCATGAGTGCCGCTCCGCGAGTTTATCCCGTCAGGAGACCTGCCGTGATGGGGCCCCATTTTGATACCACACCAGTCGTTTACCATGTGAAACCGCTCTAAAGTACAGGGACCATCCGGTCACCTCCTCCACAATCCGGAACAACCTCTATGGCAAGATTCATCGGCATCGAGGGCGACTTCTCGAAGGGACGGGCACACATCACCCGCCATGGCTCCGCAGTCAAATCCCGTAAAGAAGACGCCTTTCATGCCGAACAGAGACAGGAAGGTGAATGATATGTCTTCGGAATTCTTCGATGAACCGCTGGCCCAGTCACAGGTCAAGGCTCGTATCGTCGCCAAGTATTTTTCCGGCTGGTCTCAAGTTATGCTGAACACGCCACGCCGGACGAACAAGGACATAGGGTTTTACGACTTGTTCGCGGGCACGGGCTTGTATGATGACGGTTCGAAATCGACTCCACTTCTGGTTCTCGAAAAAGCGATCGCCCATCCCGAGTTGTCACAACACTTGGTCACTATCTTCAATGACAAGGAAGAGGCTCATTGCACACGCCTGCGAAAAGCCATCGAATCCCTTGCCGGCGTAAACCTCCTCAAGCACAAGCCTCAAATCTCCCGCTTCGAGATCAATTCCGATGTCGCTGGCTTCTTCAAGACGAAGTCTCTCATCCCCTCCATTCTGTTTTTAGACCCCTGGGGGTATAGAGGCGTCACACTTGAACTCATCCACTCTGTCATCAAGGACTGGGGTTGCGAGTGCATCTTCTTCTTCAATTACCTTCGCGTCAACGCCGCGCTAGACAACCCGCTGTTCAGCGAACACGTGGACGCCCTTTTCGGCACGGACAGAGCCAGATCGATGCGAACCGCACTGCAACGGAAATCGCCATTCGACCGCGAGGTTTACATTTTGGACCAACTTGTGGAAGCGTTGAAGAGTCACTCGGCCGAATACGTTCTGAAGTTTCGCTTTGTCAGCCCAACGGTTGACAGAACAAGCCACTACTTGATTTTTGTGACAAAGGGTTTCCGCGGTTACGAGATCATGAAAGACATCATGGCTGGAGAATCAATCCCGAATGAGGCGGAAGTGCCGACGTTCGAATTCAATGAGAACCCAGACATGCACCCCCAGTTCAAACTGGAAGACCCGCATGAGGATTTGGCCACCTCCCTAAAAACCAGCCTTAGAGGCCAAACGTGTACTTTCAGCCAGATTTACGAGCGGTGCAGTCCGGGCACCAATTACGTGAAAAGAAACTTCCGATCGGCGCTGGCCATTCTGGAACAACGTGGTAAACTCAGCGCCCAAAACGAAGACGGTTCCAAGCGCCGCGAGCGTACCTTCGGCGACAAATGCAGGATCACTTTCTAAGAGTAAGCAAATGGCATCAAACTCCGCCATCGAATGGACCCAGGCGACTTGGAATCCCGTCACAGGGTGTACCAAGATCAGCGCCGGCTGTCTGAATTGCTATGCCGAGCGCATGACAAAGCGCCTGAGGGCCATGGGCCAGAACAATTACAGGAATGGCTTTAAGGTCACTTGCCACAAAGACACCCTGAATCTTCCGCTGGAATGGAAGAAGCCCCAGATGATCTTCGTCAACTCCATGAGTGACCTGTTCCACAAGGACGTCCCAGACTCTTTCATTAAGCAAGTGTTCGGAGTGATCGAGAAGACACCCCATCACATTTATCAGATCCTCACCAAGCGCGCAGATCGTTTGGCTAAACTCGCCCCCGAACTTCACTGGCCGGACAACCTCTGGATGGGAGTGACCGTTGAAAACGCCTACTGCGTTTCCCGAATAGACAACCTTCGCAAAGTGCCGGCAAGAGTCCGTTTTCTTTCCATGGAACCGCTCATCGGCCCCGTGGACACCTTGGACTTGACCGGCATCCACTGGGTTATTGTGGGAGGCGAATCCGGACCTGGAGCCCGCCCCATGCAACCCGAATGGGCCCGGTCGATCCGCGACGAATGCGTGTCCGCCCGCGTGCCCTTCTTCTTCAAACAATGGGGCGGCGTCAACAAAAAGAAAGCCGGTCGTCTGCTCGACAAGAAGTCCTGGGACCAGATGCCCGCTGCCTTCGCCGCCCCCAAACGCAAAACGTAGTCATGTCCCGCGCACACAAAAAAAGACCGCAGCACCCCATGTGGTGCTGCGGCCGTATTAATGACGCCCAAAACGTCCCGTTAGTTAGCTGATTACTTTTGCCCGTTTTAAAGTCCCTCCGCGTCCTCCGCGCCTCAGCGTGAGACATTCCCCATCCCGTTTCCGTAATACACTCTCGAACCAACGAACTTCAGAACTTCCCAGACCACTCATCCCTCAGTACCCCATACAACTCGACATCCTCCATCACCCCCCATTTGAGGGAATGTCCTCGGCGGAGTCCCTCGTGCCGGAAGCCGTTTTTGAGCATCACGCGCCCGGAGGCGGGGTTGCGGGACAGGCAGCGGCCGTGGACGCGCCGCAGACCGAGGTCGGTGAACGCATACCGCAAAACAGCCTGCAGCGCCTCGGTGCCATATCCCTTGCCCCAATGCGCCTTCCCGAACCAATACCCGATCTCCGCCTGATGCCCGGCCTGAATATCCAGCAGGCTGATCGCGCCGACCAGTTCGCCGGTCTCGGACAGAGCAACCGCGAACGTGACCTCCTTGCCCTCTGCCAGACTCTTTGACTGATGGGCCACCCAGTCCTCCGCCATCCCGTCCTTGTAAGGATGCGGAATACTGGTCGTAGTGTCTGCCACCGCCCGGTCGCCCGCCAGCCGCTGGATGTCCTTCGCGTCAGCCACCTCAAACGGCCTGAGCGTCAGCCGTTCGGTTTTCAATACTTTGGGTTGTTCGATCACCTGAGCCTCGCTTTCAATTCACACTAAAGGACAGGAAAAGTCCGATTCTGACAACCGGCTCAACAGTACGCGTACTCATTTCTTCCGCACATCCTCGGCTTTTTTTGCGCTCTTACCGCCAGCACTTCGCACCACAGATATCGCGGCAAGTCGTTCTTGAGCCTTGCTGAAACCTTGCGCCGCTGACGCCTGGAGCCATTTTGCGGCCTGCGTTGAATCCTGCGGCACACCAGTACCGGCAGCATAACATACTCCGAGATTGTATTGAGCTGCGGCATCGCCTTGCTCAGCCGCCTTCGAGTACCATTTGACGGACTCGCCCTCATTTCTCCTCACCCCGACACCGTCCCCTAACATCCAGCCAAGATTACTCTGCGCATAAGCAAAACCTTGTTCAGCCGCCTTCCTGATCAAAACCACAGCGCGCGCATAGTTCTTGCGTCCCCCTTTCCCCGTCAGATAAATCCATCCGAGATTGTTCCGGGCGGGTGCCGACCCTCTCCGCGCTGCTTTCCGATACCATTCCACCGCCTGATCGATATTCTGTGACACCCCAAGCCCATCCTCATACCTCCGGCCAAGATTGAACTGCGCGCAAACATTGCCCTGCTCGGCAGCCTTTCGGTACCAGAGCACAGCGAGCCGGTCATTCTTCTTCAACTCTATCCCATGCGCATATCGAAGGCCGAGTTCATTCTGCGCGGCAGCGTCCCCCGCCTCCGCGGCCTTCCTGATCGATCCGACATCGACCTCGACAACATTCCAAATGTCCCCTCCCAACAAAAGGCGGTCAAACCAATCACGTGGCGGGCAATCGATAAGAAAGGCAATTGTCTTGTCACGGTCCCGGCACCCGCACATCACAACACGGTGGTCCGTTCTGATTCCGACCTTGTGTCCCCCTCCCGCAGGCAGAAGCTTGACCCCAACATCTACGGTCCAGTCGCGGTATTTCTTTCCGACCCTAAGGCAAGCCTTGTAGAGGTCCGCAGGGTTGTAAGGAGATTTACGATCGTTTCCTTCAACCAGCGCGCATTCCAGCAGGATATTCGGATCCCCTTCAGCATCCTCCACATGGATCGCAATGCCGCAGACCTGGGTCTCCTTCGCAGTCATCCTGCACCCGTGACCATCGTGCGCCCTCTTCTGAATGACGGCCACCACCACGCGGCCCTGCTCGTGCGGCCAAGACACCTCTTCCAACTTGTGAATCAGCTCCTCAAGTTTCACTGCGAATCCTCCACTATACTCATAGCCAGGGATTATCTAATCGGCGTTCTCGAAGTATCCCAAAACCAACCAGCCTCATTCCCCGCCCGTCCCGAGATTTGTCGAGGAGCGCCTCCGCGTGAGAGATCCACTATTCGCGCTGATTAGTCCTGCCCTGAGCTTGTCGAAAGGCGTCATTCGCCAGCAAAACACCTCTCCAATCTCAAACCACGTCCCACGCCGTGACCGGCAAGTAACCTTTCTTCGGCTCCCCGCCATCGCACAGCGCGCGGCCGAAGCGCCGGAAGCTGCGGTTGGCTTGCCGTTTGAGCCACTTACGTTCCTTGCTGCCCCGCCGCGTCTTGCACCGCATACGCCACGCGGTCTTAAAGCTTTTCGTCACTGGTTGCATACACCCCTCACTTCCGTCCCGTGATCGGCGTCTCCGGCACCTCGAAATTTACCGGGATACCCTCTGCCCGACACCTCAAGGCACAGAAAAAACGGACCAAGGCCGACTCGTCCGCCATAGCGGCTGTCAAGCTTCTCAACGTGCGCTTGCCGACGCGCCGGTCCAGAATCGCCAGCGCCTTTCTGATCTCTTCGCCCGAACCTTCGAGAGATACTTTTAGCGGGCTGTTGAGATAGACTCCTGCGGCTTCGACAAAGCTGCACCGGCAGAGATACTCGGGCTTGTAACAGCAGAAATTGACGACGGGCACTCCGTCAACATGAATCTCGGCATGGCCGTACGAATCCAGGTTCCGATAGCTCGTGGCCATGTAATCGATACGGCCCGCAAGCGACGGCGTCAAAAACAGCTTCAACTGCTGCCGCATCTTCTGCCAACTGCTGTAGTGAGGACTGCTCATTCTTTATCCGATGAGACCTACATACTCCGACCTAGTTTTCACCGACTACGCCACCAAGAAACGTTTGAACCTTGTTTGGGCTAAAACAAGCAACCCCGGTTTTTAGACCGGGGCTACTGCTACTTCACAATCGGTTTTACGGCAGAAACCGTAAAACATCGGGACAGGCTGGCGTACGCTGGCCATTCAGATCCTTGAACCGGAAACTGTCATGGAATGTGACATCTCCCGGCAGCCGCGTTGTCACATCCAACCCCCGGCCATTCTCCCAAGGATGGACATGCGTGTCACCGCCATCCGGCAACCCCACAGACGTGTTGTGAATAAAACTGCGTGTGAACTCGTTCATGATTTTACTCCTTCTTACGTTGTTGAACCGTCACCTCTATTTGGCGGACAAGACTTGTCCTTGGCTCGCTTAACTCTCAGGTGCCCGACACCCAGGCTTAATCCTCGCCGAACACGCTCCGCCCGGCAGCCCATCCCGCATCTGACGGATTGAAGTCATGCACGCCGCCCGGATCACGATCCGGAACCGGGGTGTAATCACCCCAAGATTCAACAGGAGTCGAATCACCGCTGCTATCAGACTTCGAACTGCTATTGCCAGATTCCTTATCCCCTTGATTCCAGACGTCTTCTTGGAACATCAGGAACCCTGTTAACGCTTTGAACAACGACATGATGCACCTCCTTGTGATTTGAACTGGCTATCGGGATGACCGCGCACCGTCGATTGCCTTACAAACATCATGGCGGACATCGTTTGTCCCTACCCCTGAACGACCAACTCCACACCGCACAGTTTCGCCAAGCGGCGGGCTTCGGCCAGCCCGTCCGGGCTGACGTCCTTCATCAAGTTCCCAAGCAAAGCGATCGCTCGCCGTCCAGAATTGATTTGGGTGGCAAAAAAGCCACTTCAATTTACACATCCACGTCAAACCCATACATTACGCCCGCTGTCACTAGCGACTGCCGATAGAACTCGCGAATTTGGGTGTCCATCAAGTGATGGTGCTTCTTGAAGAAACACAACCGACCTCGCCATAAAACTTCGGGATTATTGCGTATGTTAAGTCCATGCAAGTAGTACCGATAAAGTGGTTCGTTGACTGCTGCGTACTCGCCGTGCATCGCCAGTCGTATAGCTGTGTCCCAGTCTGCTGAAGCTTCTAGTGTCTCATCTAGGCCGCCGATGGCATCGAGCGCACTCCTACGAATGAGCAGCGACGAGAACCCCCCCACTACATTGCGCTCCAGAAGATTACCAAGAATGTGACCATTGGGTTGCAGATCGGAGACGGTTGTTCGGGTTGGTTCCACTTCGTAGAATTGCGTACCACTAAACACGTAGCGTTCAGCCTGACACAAAGCACGGAGTTGAGCCTCAATCTTCTGTGATAACCACTCGTCGTCTGAGTCAAGGAATGCTATGAATTCCCCGCATGATAACTTAATGCCAGCGTTTCTCGCAGCATTCTGTCCAAGGTGCCTTGGCAACCTAATTAGCACAACTGTCTTACCACAGCCTGCCAAGTTGTCCGACAAAGGAATAGTCGAGCCATCATCAACCACGATAATCTCGTCCGGCTCCACTGATTGGCATAGCGCAGACTTAATCGCTCGCATAACTAAGTCCGCTCTGTTGAAGACAGGAATTACGACTGACAAGAGTGGCATGTCAAATCTCTTCTGTTATACACGCACCTCTGGCACCAAAAACTATCTCGTTACCACTTTCAAAGCCCGACAACTGTTGTCGCGCCTGCGCTTCAGGCCGAGGCGAAGTATATTCATGTGGTTTATCCGTTACTTCAGTCACACCAAGAGAGTACAGTAACCTGTCGCACAGCGCGCGCACGTCACGCGAAGGCACACTCGGCTGACTGCACTTTCGCCAAAGACTTCGAATTAATTCGTCGCCATTAACAAGTTGCCACCCTGCCTTGCTACAAACCGTCTGAAGTGTTGAAAGGCAGAACCCCCAAGCATGTGCATGCTGAATTGCAAAGCCTCGCTGTCTATAAAGCGCGAACCAATCGAAAATACCCGGAAGTTCCACGTACAAGTGCGTATTTAAAGGAGTAGCCGAAGCGATCCTCATAAGAAGGCTAACCGGATCACTTTGGTGCTCTAATACATGGGAAAGTATCACCAGTTCCGCATCAGAGCACTTTCGCATGAACGTAAATTCGTCTGTTTCCACGGGCAGTCGCATTTCTGAAAGCCACCTGATGCGATCTCGTGCCACTTCATAACCGAGTACGCCGTGGCCTCGGGATCGCCATTCAACCAACGAACCACCATAACCACAACCGTAATCGGCCACAAGGATATGCGGCGCAGATGCCGTCCAAAAATCACTTATCCAAGTTGCCTGCTGTCCTGCAAGTCGGATGGACGACTTCAGTGATCGAGAGAAGCGTGCATGGCTGGGACCATATATGTTGTCGTAAAAGACATCGTAGTAGCGCTGGAGCGACTCGTCGGCAATCATCGGAGACGTTCTAACCATGCCGCAGGAGTGACAAAGCCAAGTGCCGAACGGAAGTCCATAGCGATCTTCGGAAAACAGCAATTCATCACTACCGGTGTTTTGCACTCCGCAAAGGCAAAGCGGCTCAACCGTACTC
>Ga0209066_10004106_pt1 | contig 16087 bp, 20 predicted proteins | sample All_14_2_FD_187198 | JGI IMG/M metagenome (GOLD analysis project Ga0209066, IMG submission 187198) | Freshwater microbial communities in response to fracking from Pennsylvania, USA - Allegheny Zone_MetaG_DW_15 (SPAdes) (version 2) ...
GATGCCGATCACGATGGCGATCAGCACCTGTACATACAGCAGCTTCAGAAACCGCATTACGCCCCTCAACCCCGCACGCGCCGGGGTTCCGCTGACGGCCCGCCCACGCTATGACCGCCCCCGTGCGGTCCAGTAGCTCAGCAGGATAGAGCAGCGCTTTCCTAAAGCGAAGGGGCTTTGATTTCAGGGCGTATCAGCGCCGCTCACGCCAACTCGCGCCCCCAAGCGTCACAAGGGATATTGCGTCTCAGCGGATATCGCGCCAATTCAGGGTGGGTCAGGTTTCTGTGACCTGACTGTGACCTAGCGCCGTCTAGGTCACAACGACGCTGGCAGGCGGTGACAACATGGCGGCTCGTAATCTAACGGCTCGCTTCTGCGAGTCCGTGAAGCCCGTAGAGGGCAAACAAACGGCCTATCCCGATACCGACGTGCGGGGCCTGGAGCTGCGCGTAAGCGGCGAAGGGCGGAAGGTCTGGACATTCCGATACCGGCTCAGCGACGGGAAGCAGCGGCGGCTCACGCTCGGGCTATGGGTGCCGGGCGACGATGAAGCACCCAAAGCAGACACCGACGGCGGGCCCCGCCCCCTGACGCTCAGGGAGGCCCGCAAGGCCGCTCGCGTGGCTCGCGCTGGTGTGGACGCCGAGAAGGACCCGGCGGGCGACAAGAGGCTCAGGAAGGCCGCCGCAAGGGCCGAGCCGGTCAAGACATTCGGGGACCTCTTCGACGCCTATATCTCCGCCTGCGAGCGCGGGAAGTGGACGCCACGGGGCAAGGTCAAGCGGGCGCGGTCCCTCGCCGATGAACGGGCCGCTTATCGCCTGTACGTCAAACCCGTGATCGGGGCGAAGGCGCTTGAGCAAGTGACGCGGCCCGTCATCCGCGATCTGCTGGAAGGGATCACGGATCGGGGCATCACGGCGCAAGCCAACAAGGCGCAACAGGTGATCCGGCAGGCGTTCAACTACGCGCTGGACCGGGAACGGGTGGCCGTGAACCCGGCTCTTGGCCTGAAGGCCGCTGCGCCGGTCGCTGCGTCCGAGCGCGTTCTGTCTGACGGGGAGCTGCGGGCCTTCTGGAAGGCTGTCCACAATCCGGCGGGGCTCAGGTCCCCTGAAGGCGATCCCGTCTATCTCGGTCGTCCTATGGCCATCGCGCTCTCCCTTTGCGCCCTGCTGCTGCTGCGCAGGAATGAAGTGATCGGGATGCGGGCCTCCGAACTGGACCTAGACCATGCTCTCTGGACGATCCCCGGCGAGCGCATGAAAAACGGCCAGTCGCACCTAGTGCCGCTGGCGCCCCGCGCAGTGGAGCTGATCCGCGAGGCAATGACCTTGGCGGCTGTGCGCCTTGCTGACAGGGCCAAGTCGAACGATGCGCCCGTTTTCCCCGGCGCGCGTGATCCGTCCAAGCCGATGCGGCCTGATAGCGTCACGCACTCGATGCAGGCCGTTGTCGAAGGCCTGAAAATCGACGCTGCATCTCCGCACGATCTGCGACGCACGGGCTCCACCCTCATGACCTCGGAGCGTCTGCGGGTCTCGCCGTTCGTTCGCTCGCTGGTGCTGTCTCACACGACCGATACCGGCGGGGGCGCGGCGGTCTCGTCCAGCCACTACGACCGAAACAGCTACATCGCAGAGAAGCGGGCGGCCCTGACGGCATGGGAGGGCCTGTTGCTGGAGATTGTTGGCGAGCGAGAGAGATCTTCGAACGTTGAGCAACTGCGCTCGGGGGTGGCATCGTGACCACCGCCAATCCGAGCTTAAACAGGTTGTGGGCGGCTGAAGAGGATTGGCCGTTCCCCCCGTCCGGATATGTCTTTCTTGCGCAGGCAGTCGAGCGCCTGGCCCCCCTCGTCGTGGCTGGCTGGACCAAAGGTAGTCTCGGTGTGGTCGCTGAGCCAATTCTTCCCGTCATCCAACAGGTCAAGTGGCGTGAAGTCTCCGGAGTCCTAAGCCGGCAGAGGCATCCGCTCTTCATTGCGGCAGTTGTGGAAGACCATCCCGAACGCGAACAAGCCTACGCTGCTGCACATGAGATTTCCCGCCTTCTAGCGCCCCGTGTGGCTGAGATGGAGACGGCCGGGCGTAAGGTGGCGCTATGGCTTGCGCGAGCGGCCGCAGATGGGGATCTCGTGTGCAGTTACCGCCCCAAAGGCGGCGGCTATGTTCGGGACCTTCCGAAGCAATGGTGGGAGGGGGATCACTGGCTGGAAAGGTTCCAGACATGCTCCATCAATCCGAGGCGACCGTTCTCATCGCTTAAGGCTACGGTTCCTAGTGACCTTTGCTGGGTGTTCGTGAGCGTAGCGAGCGTGGAAGCCTTGGCTGAGCGTCTCCGAGACGAGAACCCGCCTCCGGCCTGGGCGAAAGGCGGCGAGGCCTACAAGGTCTGGCTTGGCAGGCCACAGGTCATTGCTGAAGCGCAGCGGCGGACGCCTGGCCGCACGAAGCAAGGGCTGGCCGATGCGCTCTCTGCTATGGATCGCGAAACCGGCGGTAAGGGCAACGTCGAGACCATCACGAAGAGCCTGCGTGACCACCATCTGTGGCCAGCGGGATACGACTAGCACACCCTCGGTGGACGGATGGCGGACGGGCAACGGATATCGACGGATACGTGGCGGATGCGGGCGGATTTTCAGCCGGTTCCTCCGCCTCGGTGACCGGCGGAACCTCCTAGGACGCGATGAGCAACCCCGCTCCTCGCTGACTACGAGGACCCAATGAGCCAGCCTGACACGCTTCTCGCGCTGCCTGCTGTGGTGAGGATCACCAGCCTTTCGAGGGCGACGATCTATCGCCTGTCGCAGCGCGACAAGTTCCCCAAGCCGATCAAGATTTCTGAGAACCGCATCGCATGGCCTGCCGAGGCCGTGGCGGCGTGGGTTGCCTCCAAGTTGGAGGCCGCCTGACTTATGACCCATCAAAAGCGAAAGCCCGCCCCCAAGGCGGGTGACGGGCTTCCTGTGTCTTTGCGGCTGGCAGGCGCGCAAGACAACAATAGCCAACACGGCCTCCTCTCGCAACAGCCTGACCGGCGCGACTACGAGTTGCGCAGTCAGCGGCTCGCCCGCGAAGCACTCGGCCAACGCGGCTGCATGGCGTTGGCCCTGGCCGGTCTCGCCACGCACTACGCTCGCCTTGCTGCGGGAGGTGCCCGATGACGGTCATCAAGAAGAGGCCCAAGGCGCTGAGCCGCAGGGGTAGCACCGGCGGCACTTCCGAAGAGGCGGCTCGTTTCGTGCGTCCCCGGCTCGGTCCGATCTGTCAGGCTGTGCTCGATGAGATCGAGAAGGCGCCGTCCACCGGTGAGGAGGTCTTCGAGAGGCTGACCGAGGCCGGCATCCGAACGACCCTCTACACGGTCAAACCCCGCCTTTCCGACCTCGCTCGGAACATGGGCCTCATTACTGACAGTGGACGACGTGGCACTTCCTACAGCGGGCGCTGCAAGTCCATCATTTGGAGGGCGACGACCGAGGAGGAGCGCAAAGCCTTCCTCGACCAGCTGGCTGCGAACGACAGCGGGGGTGGCGCATGACGACCCCCATCGCTGTCATCGACAAGAACAGCCGCGAAGTCGTGCGGATCGCCTGGGACACCTACGAGGGCCATCAGTTCGTTGACTGCCGGGTCTACTACCGGGACGGCGACGAATTGAAGCCTACCCGCAAGGGCCTGGCGATACCGCCCCGCCTGATCGACGACGTTGCCGCCGCCCTGATTGAAGCAGGGAGGCGTCGCCCGTGAAAACAGACCGCAAGGGCCGGTCGAAGGGGGTGGGCAGCTTTACGCTGCTTACTCACCACCTTCAGGACAGCTTGGCCTGGCGAACTCTCTCGCCGCAGGGGCGGGCGGTCTATCTGGAGGTGGCGCGGCTCTACAACGGCCACAACAACGGCTTTCTCGGCCTGGGTGTCCGGCGCGCTGCTGCTCTGGCGAACGTAAATAAGGACACCGCGGGACGCTGCTTCAAGGATCTCCTTGGACGTGGCCTGATCGCCGTCGGCACGCCGAGCAGCTTCGCCACGAACAATCGGCTCGCCTGCGAATGGCGGCTGACGGCGTTCAAATGCGACCGAACGCACCAGCCAGCAACCAGGGAGTTCCAGTCTTGGAAGCCCGAGACTGCAAATCCTAGTCCCTCCATTTCGGACAGACCGTCCCCTCGTTTCGGACAGACCCCGCCTGTTCGGCTCGTGACTGTCCCTCGATTTCGGACAGTGGGGGCTGCCTGACATGGTCCGCCAGTCCGAAAGTAGGGGACACATATACATCTACACCATGGGTGGGGGTGTCGGGGGCGCGGCGCTCCACAACAAGCAGCAAGCCCCCGACACGCTCGGGTGCTGCGACAGACCTGAGCAAAACAGATGACCAAGACCCCGCCGACGCCGGCCGTCGAGCCTTCCGATGCTGAACGGAGTGAGATGGACGCCTGCCTCATTCGCAATCGTCAGCGTCCCCCACGCGTCCGCATCAGCGTGAAGGAGAGTCAGCGGAAGGGTGTGAGGAAGCATAGCCTCGACACGCCCCACTCTGACCGTACTGGCTGGCACGCGATGCTTCGCGAAGCTCTTGGCACTTCGTCGTCGGACTTCGTCGAGGCGACACTAGGCGCGACATTCGCAGTTATCGATCCGAAGGGTTCAACTCCGAAGAGTTACAGCGCCGCCTTGGCGCTCTTCGGAGCCCTCGCCCCGAGAGACGAGCTGGAAGCGACCATGGCTGCACAGATCGTCACGACAAATCACCTCTCAATGGATTGCATGGCGCGGGCAGCGACGGCGGACACCTTCGCCAAGCGCGAGGCGTACATCAACCAGTCCACCAAACTCAGCCGGACCCTGCTCTCCCTCTTCGAGGGCCTGGGCCGATACCGGACCGGCGGACAGCAGAAGGTCACCGTCGTCCATGAGCACCGACACGTCTACGTCGCCCCCGGAGGCCAAGCTATCGTCAGTCAGGGGGATGGGGGAGGGCTCCTCGAAAGGGCCGGTCAATCTCATGCACTCAGCGCCGCGCTGCCTGGCGCGGACACGCTCGGGATCGCCTTGTCAGGCTCCGAAAGTTTCGGGCCGGAAGCGGTGCCGGATGCACGGAGGGACCAATCCGGGCGCGCCGAAGGGGCCGTCGAACGGCAACTACCGGACAGGGCTTCACACGAAGGAATTTCTCGACGCTCGCAGATTGGCGACGAGCCTTCGCCGACGGGTGAGGGCTACCATTGACGGACTATAAGACGCCGCACGCAGAGGGCGCGCCCCCGCAGCCGTCGCGGTCAGTCTCAAAGCGCTATGGAGACATCGGCCAGGCAGTGCGGCCGTCGAAGGCGTGGCAGCGTCAGGCGATCCCAATGAGCGACCGCTTGTCTGTCCGGCTGCCGCTCCCCCTCTTGATCGAGGTTCGCCGCTGGGCGGCTGCGGCGAACATTGGAGATTCCGAAATAACCCGCCGAGCTATTCAGGACTATGTGACGACGCTCCGTCGCGCGGCGGGGGAAGAGCCCGACAGCTCAGACGCAGAAGCAAAAGGACTGGGTGCTCTCTTCCGGGTCGGCTAGCGCGCCGTCGCGCGCCGACCACTCGTGATCCGCCAAAGGAAAAGGGGACGCTCGGCAATCCGAAACGTCCCCTCGGGAAGCGCAGGGCGGGCCGTGGCTCCCCTGACTGGCGCGGCGGAAACCGCGTTACCTAGGCTTCGACCCAAGGGCGGACCGATGGGCCGTCACTCTACCGCGCCAGATGGCAGGCGCGGCTAGTTCGAGGTGAGCCGCAGCGCTTGAACGTAGATGGAGTAGAACGCCGCGTCGCTCCGGTCGGGCTCGTCGGCGGCGTGAAGCCATGCGGGGTCTCGATGCCCCCCTGCGATGGCAGCCAAGCGCACGAGGGAGGGCAGGTCTTGAAGCTTTGCCGCCTTGCTCGCGAGGGCCGCGATTGCAGCGTCGCGAATGGCTCGGAGGGCCACCGCTTCGTTGTGGCTGGGGCGGAGTTGTTCGACGTCTTCGCGCCGCGCGGTCTCAAGCGCCTCGAACGCGGCATCAACATCGACCCCCAGGCCGATCCATTCGGCGCTGGCGCGTTGCGTGCGCAGGCGTGGACGACGCCAGCCAGTCTCTAGACGAGGTGTCCTCTTGGTCGTTTCGCTGATATGCTCCGGCGTCATCGCGGGCCTCCCGGTCTGTTGTGACAGGGCGGGGGCGCTTCGTTTTCCAGACAGGACGCCCCCGCCTCTCTCGCCTCAAAGGCGATAACGGACGTTATCTATTCCCCTATTGGGTGACAAGCGTTATTGTGACGTGTGTTATCGCTATTGTGGCTCACTATGGGTAACCAGACCGGACCAAAGCTGACCGCGCCCGCCTGCCGCGCCGCCCGTGCGCTTCTGGGATGGAGCGTGCGTGACCTTCAGCGCGAGGCGCGCGTCTCCCCAAACACCGTGACGGCGTTTGAGGGGGGCAAGACGATCCGCGAGGAGACCGCCGACAAGATCGCGGCGGCCTTCGATGCTCACGGGGTCGAAATCCTCAACGGCAATTCGCCGGGCGCTAGGCTCAAGCCGAGGAACGCTGAGTGACTGTCGAGGGCGAACCGCCACTCGCGCGAGACCCGCCCTTCGACGAGGCGTTGCGGACGGTTCGTCCAGACCAAGTCCGATGAGGGCCAGCCGCCGCCGGGGAAGAAGCCGAGGGTCGGGAATCCAAGGGCCAGAAAACAGCTGCCTTAGCTCATTCGTGGGCTTATTGAGAGTACTGCTGGTGGGTGCTTCGGCTTTGTGTCCGAAGGGGCCTTGACGGAAACCGTCCAGGGCAACCAGCGTTTGATAAACGACCAACGTACTTTCGAGGGATGGAGGAAGATCGCATGACGCAATACACTTCCGACGCAAGCTCCATCTATCGCGACACCACAGGTGTGCTCGTGGCTCGCGATGACGTATCGGCGGCCCCAATCGGTACCGTGCGTGAGACGAGCGCCGCCGCCCACGCCGACGATTGCTTTGATGGCCCAATGGCCTTCACTGTCTACAGCGAAGAGCTGTCGCCTGCCATTCCGTTTGCCCTAGCCTAAGGCGTAGCGCCCCAACCGAAGCGGGGGTGCTCTTCCACTAGCGCCGCTAATGCGGACGTAGGTCGCCCTTGTCGAGATCGGTTCCGGCGACTTCGGCCAGAACGTCGGCGTCGATGTTCTTGCCCCTGCGGAGGTCGCGCTGGACGGTGCGCTTATCGACGCCAAGGTCAGAGGCGGCGCGGTCGGCGTACGAACCAAGCGACAATTTGTCGTTTGATCGGCGGTCTCCGCCCTGTCCCGATTTGGACACCTCCCCCATCCGAACAAGAATGGTCTCGCGCCTGACGTGGTGGTCGGCGCGCTGAGCGTCCGTCAGCTCGGCGCGGGCGAAGTTCGCCCCCACATGTGCGCCACAAGGGCCTATTTCTGCTGAGCAGCCAAGATGCTCATGCTATCCCACACCCCTCGGGCGTTGGCATTAACCTCGCCCTCTCGGTAGAACCGGATGAGAATATCCTGGCCGGGTTTGACGAAATCGAAAACCTGGGCTGGCGTGACTGTTGTCTGACCTGAGTAAGTGCCCGAGCAGAACGGGCCGGTGCATGACCCGAAGACACTGCCAGTGGTTTGGTTCGTCCCTGGCGTCACGATCTGGCCCCGTGTGCTCTGGTCGGTCGAGCTAATCACTGCGAAGTAGCGAAACCCTCGCGCCTGCGCTGTCTGTGCCGCTTCTAGCAAGACTCGCTGCTGGACCTGTGCAGGTGAGCTGTAGCCCGACCCTCGCCCCGAGATGACGGCGGTTCGCTCATCCAGCATAGCGGTAGAGGTTGATACGCATCCGGCAATCGCCAGCGATACTGCGGCCAGCAGGAACACCCTCATAGGCCCTCCGGGGACAAGACCATGTGATCGTGACGGTGCGCCAACCCCAACCAAAGCGTCAGCTTTCCAAGCAAGAGTTCAGAGGTTGAAGCATCTGTCGCGGGACGGTCAAGCTGCGTTCGGTCCTGATCCTACAGGCGAAAAAAGAACCCATCGCTTACCCTAAGCGGTGGTTTAGAGCGCGGATGACGGGCAAAATCGCAAAGCAGCAAGGGAATATGTGCGGACTACGCACGCGCGGCTAGAGCGTCAGGTCACACACAGGTCACAAGTGGGCGGGATTTTGACACCCTGAAGGCCGAGATGGTCCGCGCCGGGGTCCGAAACGCCGACCTGTCCAAGCGCCTGACCGAGATGGGCTTGCCTGAGGCCGAGGCCGGTGTTCAGGTGAACATCAACCGGGGGGCGTTTCCAGCGTGGTTTCTCTTAGCCGCACTATCAGCCTTGGGCTGCTCGTCCTTACGGCTGTCGGACTCCTGAGCGGATCAGTTTGGGCTGAGCAGAAATCACAGCCAGTGCAAAGCGCCGCCGCCGCAGAGAAGACCGATCCGGCGCCAGCGCCAATGCCACCCAAGAGCCTCGCCCCCGATGAGGCCGGGCCCTATGAGCCCACTTGTCAAAGCCCCAAGGACCAAGGGGAGAAGGGCCTTTGTGAGGCCATTCGCGCCAACGATATTGCTGCGGAGAACCTTCATTGGGTGAGGATCGGTACGGGAGCGGTGCTTTTGAGCCTGATACTCACCGGCTTGGCCGCTTGGGCCGCAGCAGTGGCCGCCAAGGCCGCAACAATATCGGTCAAGCACGCGGAGGCTGACGCAGCAGAGCAGGCGACACGGTTCACCGATCAACTCGCCGTCGCCCAAGAGAGCGCCTTGGCTGCCAAAAATGGGGCCGCCGCTGCCGGACGGAGCGCTGATCTTGCAAGGGCGGCCATGGTGCTCACGCAGGGAGCCCGCATGACCTTTGCGGATGTCGGCAAAGATTGCACTTTCAATGCGGACGGAACCCTTGCGGGACTTACCGTCCGCATCGTCTGGCAGAACACCGGAAACACCCCGGCGGAAAACGTCCAACATTACGCTTGGATAGGTGTGGGCGAGGATATTCCCGCCAGTTTCGGGGAGCGTGACCAGCCCGGCGATCCGAGTGTAGTGGGGACTGCGGTGCGTCTTTACAGTGGCACCCTTGATGTCCGCCAAGACGAAATTGCGGACATTGTCTCTGGAAAGCTCAAGCTTTTCCTTTGGGGCTGGGTTGAATATGATGACGTTTTTGATGAAACGCCTAGGCACAGAACCGAGTATTGTGCGGTCATGCGCGCCCCTACCGGCCCCCACCGCGCCCCCGACTTCTACAATGTGGGGCCATTTAACGGGAGCGACGGCGGCTGCTCCCGTCCCCCACAGACCCCCAAGCGGAAGAAGGCCGCCATTCAGTAGCCCGGCGGCCAACACCGCAGCCACGCTCAATGCCGAAAACATCGACCTGACGTTCGGGTCGGGGGCGGCGCTCGGTCAATCAGCCGGGCGGCAGTAGCCAAAAGACACGGCCACGTCGCGGCCTTGCGTCACCACGTCCACGAACCCGCCTCTGGGCTGCATACGCAGCATAGCCCCATGCTCGGGGTCCGTGACCTGCAAGTGTCCGGACGCGAGGGCGAACAGCGCCTTTGCAGTTTGGCAGGGCTGGCCGGGCCAGCATCGGGAATAGGTCTGGGCCGCGACGTCCAGCACAAGGAACACCGGCTCCGTCGTCGCGGTGCAGCCGCCACCCATCACGCAGACATTCTGCTCAGCGACCGCGCACTCAAACCGGTTGGCTGAAAGCACGGTGTCTTGGGCCGCTGCCGCACTGGCGATGCAGGCCCCCAGGGCGCCCGCTAGTACGGCTCGACTGAACATATGCCCCCCTGCCAAGCCCCGGAGTAAAACCCAAGGGCGACTCCCTGGCAAATTGAAAGCCGTCCCCGCGCGCGACGCTCCCACGCCCGAGCGGTCCTGTCGATGACAACAAATGACAACAAGTCGGCTCGGCGCTGGCCTTCGTCCAAGCCTTAGCGCTGCGTATTGTCTGACATTTCGGCGGTTAATCGGAACGGTGTGATGTTCGGTCGTTCTGGGAGGACGAGCCGGATGTTGACTGCCGAAATCACGCTGATCGTGGCCGCGAACGAAGCCCTTAGCCAGCCCCGGTCTGAGCGCGTGGCCGAAGCGGTAGCCGCGTGCCCGTCGCCCGATGGGCTGCTTACCTACCAATGGGTGGGTGACATACTCGCGCAAGCCATGACCCCGGCGCCCGCCTCGCCCGCTTCGATCCTCATGCAGATGCGGGAGGTCGATTTGACCGAAGACGGGGTTACGCGGTCGCTCGACGAATGTTCGCCGGAGGCTATCGCCGCCGTAAGCGCCCTCCTGCTGCCCACACTGTCGATGTCTGTCGTTATGGGGCTCAAGTGGGCCGTTGAGCCCGACAGTCGCCCGGCTGGCCTCAACGACATGATGTGGGAGGTCGGTGAAAGCTACGGCTTGATCGGGGCAACCGCGAACTTCTTCCTCGAAGGCGGTCGAACTCTCGTCGTCAAATACGGCCACCTCATCAGCAATGGCTCGGCTCGTATCGAAACCTTGTCCTGGGAGCCGCTGACCGTCCTTACCGCTCGATGCGTGAGCCTATCGGGCGAAACGGGTGCTGATCCCACGCTCATCGCCGAACAAGCTGCGGCTGCGGCTGCGGCTGCGGCTGCCGTACGCGATGGCCGCGAAGACGACGATGACGACGAAGACCTAGCCCCCGGCGGAGAGCCCTCCGCGCCCGCCCCCCAGTCGATCCACTAGCGAAGCGCACACAGGGGACGCCCTGCGTGCCGATGGAGTCCACATGAGCATTGGCCTGAGTTTCGGGGGTAGCAAAAGCAAGTCCTCCAACAAGACGACTTACACGCCGAACGCAGCGACCCAATCGCTGTTTAGCCCGCTGTGGGACAGCATCAGCCGGCAGGCGGGTCAGCCGTTCACGCCCTACACCGGCCAGCTTTCGGTGGGGATGAACCCTGACCAGCTCGCCGCCCGTGGCCTGCTGGACGTGGGCGCCGGGCAGGGGGCGACCAACGCGGCGGTGCAGGGGGTTCAGGGCCTCCTCGGCTCGCAAGCCCCGGTGGTCACGCCCGCCAACACGCAGGCGCAGGGCTATAACGCCCCCGGCGCGGGGCAGGCCAGCGCTGTAACGTCGCAGGGCTACCAGCCGCTCACCGGGCAGGCAATGCAGGCTGGTCCGGCGGCGATGGCGACGGGGCAGGGCTACACGGCCACTCAGGCGCAAGGCGCTCAGGCAGGCCCGGCGGCGATGTTCGGTGGAGCGCAGGCAGGCCCGGCGGCTATGGCGTCTGGACAGGGCTACACGGCCACGCAGGCGCAGGGCGCTCAGGCAGGCCCGGCGGCGATGTTCGGTGGAGCGCAGGCAGGCCCGGCGGCGATGGCGCAGGCGGCGAGCGTCAACCGGGGCGACGTCCGCAACCTCGATGCTTCGACCATCGCGTCCGGCATGGGGCTCTATCAGAACCCCTTTGAGCAACAGGTCGTTGACCGGACGCTTAGCGATCTGGACCTTCAGCGCCAGCGCGCGATCAACAATCAGGCGGGCGGGTTCACTCAGGTCGGGGCTTTCGGCGGGTCTCGGCAAGGCGTGGCGGACAGCCTGACGAACGAGGCGTTCCTGCGGGAATCGGCCAACGCGGCGGCGTCGCTGCGCTCGCAAGGGTTCAACACGGCGGCGGGGCTGTCTGGTCAGGACGTGAGCAATCGTCTGACGGCGGGGCAGGCCAACCAGAACGCCGACCTGTCGGTTCTGGGTCAAAACGCCGGGTTCGCCCAACAGGCCAACCTCACCAACGCTGCCGCCACCAACAGCAACAACCAGTTTAACGCCGGGCTTCTTCAGCAGACCGGCCTCGCCAACCAGAGCGCCACCAACAGCAACAACCAGTTTAACGCCGGGCTTCTTCAGCAGACCGGCCTCGCCAACCAGAGCGCCACCAACAGCAACAACCAGTTTAACGCCGGGCTTCTTCAGCAGACCGGCCTCGCCAACCAGAGCGCCACCAACAGCAACAACCAGTTCAACGCTGGCCTGTTGCAGCAGACGGGCCTCGCCAACATGGACGCGACCAATCAGGCCGCGCAGTTCGGGGCCGGGGCGCAGAACACCGCCAACCTCGCCAATCAGAACGCCCTCAACAGCCGCGACCAGTTCAACGCCTCGCTGGGTCAGGATATGTCTCTGGCCAACCTGTCGGCGGGCAATCGGGCGGCAGAGTTCGGGGCGGGCGCGGCGAACGCGGCGGCGGGTCAGAACGCGGCGGCGATCAATTCCCGTCAGGAGTTCAACGCCGGTCAGCAGGCCGATGCGTCACGCTTTGGGGCGGATGCGTTCAACACCGCCAACGCGACCAACGCCGGGTTCGCTCAACAGGCGGCCCTCGCCAACGCGGGCAACTACCTCCAGAACAATTCGCAGAACCTTCAGGCGGCGGGCCTTCTCGGGAACCTTGGCCAGCAGCAACAGGGCATGAACCTCAATGCCGCCGACGCGCTCAATGCGTTCGGCACGCAGGCCCAGCAGATGGATCAGGCCAGCCTCGACCGGATGTATCAGCAGTACCTGTTGGAGCAGGGTTGGACGCAACAGCAGGTCCAAAACCAGCTCGGCCTGTTGGGCTCGATTGATGAACTTTACGTGGGCGCGACGCAGAAGGGGAAGGGCTCTCAGTCCGGCTCCTCTTGGGGCGTGGAAAGCAAGTACGGGAGCAAGTGACAATGGGCATCTACGATAAGCTCGACCGCTTCCTGCCGTTTGACCGATACCTAGATCCGCTGTTCGAGCGCGGCGTTCCCCGGAGGGCGGGGGTGGGCTCTCCGAGCGTTCCGCAGCGGGTTGTTCCCCAGACCATCGACGGTGTCGATCCGACGATGGGTTTCGGCGCGCTTGGCTGGGATCAGGCCGCCGCGCCGCGTGCTCCCGCCTCGTCAGGTAGGTCAGGTAAGACGGTCCCCCAGGTCTCCAAGTGGCGTGTCTTTGATCGCGTGCTTGGAGGGCAGACGATCAGCGGCGCGCTCGACTCCGAACGCGAGAGGATGGCCCTTGCCGATCAGCGCAGGCTTGGTCGTGAGGGCCTAGACCAATACCTGAGCGACCAAGGGCCTCCGATGATGGGACAGCCCTTCATGCCCGGCGGGGCTCAAGCGCCCGGCGTCCCTGTTCGCAAGGTTCCTCGCAAGGCCATGCCTACCGAAGCGCTCGCCCGCCTCGCCATGAGCGGGCAGGATGTCTCCCCGTTGGCGGCGCTGTTTCAGGACGCCGAGACCCGTGGTGTTCGGGACGGCTACATCGACACCTTGCCCGAGGCCAACCGCCCAGAGGCGGCGCTGGACCCGGCTGCTTATGCGTCGTGGAACCGCGAAATTTCCACTCCGTCGATTGTCAACACGGGCGGCGGCTCCGTCGCAGCCTTTGACCGGCGCACTGGCAGGGGGCAGCAGGTTTACCGCAGCGCTCCTGAGGGCTTCGACTGGACCCAAGGCGGCGCTCTCCAATACACCAAGGGCGGACCTCAGGACCCGCGCTATCTGGACTCCGAGGCCGAGGCTCGTGCCGCTGGATCGCGCCGAGGAGCGCCACCGGTCAGCACCATGGGCATTGTCAATTCAACCGGCGACGTCACCGGGCCGGTCTTGGCGAAGGTCTCGCAGTTCGGCGTTGAGTCCCTAACCCCGCAAGAGCGGCAGGTTTGGGACTACATGCGTCTCCAGCGCGGCGATCCCTTTGCGGAGTCTCTGTTCGGCCCGCCCGTCCCCGCTGCGCCGTCTATCGCGCCAGCTCGCGCGGCGGCCCCGAGGGCGCGGCCTCCTGCCCCTGCGGTCGGCCAAGTCATTGAGGGCTACAGATTTCGGGGTGGCGACCCCGGCAAACCTTCCTCGTGGGAGAAGGTTGGTTGAGCGGCCCATGGGAGCGGTACGGCTCTCCGGCGAGTGGGCCGTGGGATCAATTCGCGTCGGGTGACGGCACGCCGCAGAGGAGGGGTAGGCCAGGCCGCCGAGGCGGCGGCGGCGCTACACCGCAAAAGGCGGCCTTCTACGAGACTGAGCTAGGGCCAGCGGAGGAAACGTCGCCCGGCTGGTTGCGGGGCGATGGCTTCGCCAAGCCAATCGCGGCCTTTGAAGACCTGAAGCCCGTCTATCCGACCACCTCTCGTTCGGTCCCGCGACTGGGAGAGCCGGTGATCTCTTCGCGTCCGCGCACCCTCGGAGAGAGGTTCACGAGCGCGCTAGAGGATCAGGCCCAGCGCGGTCCCATGATCTCTGGGGCGCGGGCGGCCATGCCTAAGGGGCGCTTCCAGAACAACCCCGCCGACGACTTCGACCAGCCTAGCCTTGGCACTCAAGTTGTGGGGCAGGAGCGGGAGCGCCGCGAACGATACGATCTGATGACCGGCGCCGACCCGTGGTTCAGGGCGCCCGGCGGCGTCCCCGGCAAGGCGGCGGCTGGCGTTGCGACAGCCGCCGGATCGGTAGCCGGGACCTTTACTGATCCCAGTCAGATTTTCGTGTCAGCATTTACCGGCGGACAGAACCTCTGGGGTCAAGTTCTTACCCAGGCGGGGATTAACGCGGGAACCGACATCGCCGCTCAAGGGGCCGACCTCGCGTCCGGGACGCAGGACCGGTACAGCCCCGAACAGACCGCCGTATCTGCTGCGCTCGGAGCGGTGATCCCGGCCGGGGCCGAGGCCGTTCGCAGGGGGATTAAGACGGCCTTCCCGAAGGGCGGAAGGCCGGTCATGACACGCGATGCAGGCGTTCCGACCGCGTATATCGGCTGGGAGCCTCCGGAAGCTGCGCCGCGACCGAACCGGGCGGCTCCCGGCGCTGGGCGGCCTGCCGACCAAACGCTGACGCCTACGCTCGATGAGCCGGGCGCGCGAGCGGTCATCAAAGAGGCTTTCCCTGACGCGGTGATAACCAGCGGAAAGCGCACACCGGAGCGCAACGCCCAGGTGGGCGGGGCGGACACGTCTTGGCACCTGTCTGGGGAGGCGCTGGACTTCGTGCCGCCCAAGGGCATGACGCTGGCGGGCTTCCGATCCTTTCTTGAGGGCAAGGGGCTCCCGATCCGGGAACTGTTCGACGAGGGCGACCACTTCCATTGGGCGTGGGGGCGAGGCGGGCCAAACCAGTCGGCGAGTGCACCCGGCATGGCTGATGACGCGGCCCGCGCCGCCTCCGAGCCTTCCGGCCGTGGTCCGACGTTCGAGGAACCGCCGCTCGGCGAGGTCATAGACATTGCGTCCCGCACCGGTCGCGCTGACGGCGGCAGGGGTGGCGCGCGAGGCGGGTTCGCCGATGAGGGGCCCCCGTTCGGTGGAGCCGTTCAGCCGCCCAAGGCTACGCGCGTCCCCAGCCCGAAGGCCGATACGTTCGACCCTACAGACGCGGCAATCGAGCTGATCCGGAGCGGTAAGCCAGCCAAGTTCGACCAAGGGCCGTCACTGATTGACTTCATGTCCCGCTCTGGCGGGGTCAATGATGTGGGCGGCGAGCTGCGTGCGGCCGACCTCGATATGTGGCACCGCTCTCGCCCGTTTGCGCCGCGCGTCATCCGCGATGACGGGCTGTCGCTCGGCGATATGGCGCAACGGGCTTACGACGCGGGCTTTTTCCGCGATGTGGCCCCGCCCCGGATGGAAGGCGGCGATAGCGTCCACCCGGTGACGCCGCAACGGTTCATTGACGCCATTCGCCAGGAGATGGCTGGAAAGCCGCGCTTTGCGCGTGACCCTGATCCTGTGGCGCTGGACGTGCAGAGCCGCGCCGGGGACCTCAAGGAAATTCTGGATCACCTCGGCCTCGATCCACGGATGCACTCGACGCCTGATCTGCGGAAGGCGGTAGACGAGTTCTTCCGTCAGCCGGACGCGCGCTTTGCGATGAAAGCCCCGCCCTCGGCGCGTGGCCGGCGCGGCGTAGCGGCGCGAAGGCAGGCGGCCCAGGACGCGCCTTCGGCCTCGGCGCCGATGGCGCCAACCGCCAAGGTCAGGCCGATTGAAACGGAGGGCGTCAACCTCGCGGACGGCCCGGCGCAGCAGGGCCTTATCCCCGGTGTTGAGCCCATCAGCCCGGTGCAGCGCTCCATTGC